>OJLS01000158.1_pt1 | contig 16431 bp, 11 predicted proteins | sample 1597081 | NCBI WGS metagenome assembly OJLS01 (sample SAMEA3904663, study PRJEB24821) | metagenome | biome: Builtin; feature: hospital; material: surface | place: USA | collected 2013-05-22
AGGCCATGATTCAGGCCGGTGCGGCTGGTACCCACTGGGAGGACCAGCTGGCCTCAGAGAAGAAGTGTGGTCACCTGGGCGGAAAAGTGCTGATCCCCACGCAGCAGCACATCCGCACGCTGTCGTCGGCGCGGCTGGCGGCGGACGTTCTGAACACGCCGACCGTGATCGTTGCCCGCACCGACGCCGAGGCCGCGACACTAATTACCTCGGACGTCGACGAGCGCGACCAGAAGTTCATCACGGGCGACCGTACTGCGGAGGGGTACTACCACGTTCAGAACGGGATCGAGCCGTGTATTGCGCGCGCCAAGTCCTACGCCCCCTACGCGGACCTCATCTGGATGGAGACCGGCACTCCCGACCTGGAGCTGGCCAAGAAGTTCGCCGACGGTGTCCACGAGGAGTTCCCCGACCAGCTGCTGGCGTACAACTGCTCGCCGTCGTTCAACTGGTCCTCCCACCTGGAGAAGGACGAGATCGCGAAGTTCCAGAACGAGCTGGGCAAGATGGGCTTCAAGTTCCAGTTCATCACCTTGGCTGGTTTCCACTCGCTGAACTACTCGATGTTTGACCTGGCCTACGGTTACGCACGCGAGCAGATGACGGCCTTCGTGGACTTGCAGAACCGCGAGTTCGAGGCTGCCAAGGAGCGCGGATTCACCGCCGTCAAGCACCAGCGCGAGGTCGGTGCCGGCTACTTCGACCGCGTTGCCACCACGGTGGACCCGAACTCCTCCACCGTTGCACTGAAGGGCTCCACGGAGGAAGGCCAGTTCCACTAGGCCAGTCCGCCCGGCCCCGCGCTAGGCACGCGGGTGCGCGCAGGCCGCGTCGACAAATCTGCGCAAAACCCCTTTATCGCTCGCGGCGACGCTCTATTGTTGTCGCATGACCACTGGAGCTGAGAAGGAGGGGCCGTCCTCACGAGTATTCGTCGGGACGCGGCTCAAGCAGCTCCGCAAAGAACGGGAGTTAAGCCAAGCAACCCTTGCGCATGCTCTCGGTCTCTCTGCCAGTTACGTCAACCAAATTGAAAATGACAGTCGCCCACTGACCTCGTCGGTTCTCCGGAAAATCACCCATGTTTTCGGAATCGACGAGGCTTTCTTTTCGCGCGAAGACGATTCCCGCCTGGTCGCCGAGGTTCACGACGTCACTCTGGACCGCGAGGTGTGCCCCACCAGCATTGATGTGCACGAGGTGGCGGATCTCGTGCACACTCACCCGGAGCTTGCCCGCGCGTTGGTGGATATTCACCGCCGCTATCGCAATGTGTCGGACAAGTTGTCGCTGGTCACGGAGGAGCGGAACCGGTCGGATGTGGAGGATTCGTCGACGGGGTCCGACGCGCTCACGATGCCTCACGAAGAGGTTCGTGATTTCTTCTATGCGCGCCAAAACTACATTGATTCGCTTGATGTTGCGGCCGAGGGGCTTGCCGGGACACTGGGCCTGGGCGTACCCAATATCAACCACGTCGAAGACTGCGTCGCCACGCGGCTGACCTCGAAATATGGGGTCGAGGTTCGCTATATTTCGCACCTGGATAGCGGCGGGAATGGGCACCCGGATACCGCCGAGCACATGGTACAGCACCGCTTTTCCCCCGACACCGGCGTGCTCACTATCGACGCGCATCTCACGTCGGGGCAGAAGGCTTTCCGGATGGCTACGGAGCTTGCCTATTTAGAGGTAGGCGATCAGCTTCATTCTCTTGTCGACGAGGACCCGCGGTTTACGTCCGACGAATCCCGACAACTCGCGGTGCGGGGCGCGGCGACGTACTACGCGGCGGCTTTGGTGCTGCCGTACACCAATTTTCACGCTCAGGCGGAGCGCGCCGGCTATGACATCGAGTACCTGTCGACGGCCTACGGCATGGGGTATGAGACCATTTGCCACCGCTTATCGACCCTGCAACGACCGAAGCTGCGGGGAATACCGTGGACCTTTGTTCGCGTGGACCGCGCCGGGAATGTGTCCAAGCGGCAATCGGCGACGGGCTTTCATTTCACGCATTCCGGTGGCACGTGCCCGTTGTGGAATGTGTACGAGACGTTCTCCTACCCGGGGAAAGTGATGCGCCAGCTAGCGCAGATGCCGGATGGGCGGGCATATATGTGGGTGGCGCGGACCGTGAAACACTATCGACGACGGTTCGGCCAGCCGGGAAAAGTGTTCGCCATTGGCCTGGGGTGCGAGGCGCGTCATGCGGAACGCACGGTGTATGCCGAGGGGTTGGATCTCTCCGACCTGGCGGCGGCAACGCCGATCGGGCCAGGGTGTCGAGTGTGCAGCCGCACCGAGTGTCCCCAACGCGCATTTCCGTCGATTCTTCATGACATACGAATTAATACGCATAGTTCGTATGTCAACCCGTATTAGCGCGAAGTGTCTGCCAGGCGACGATTTTCACGCCGATGAGTGATATGTCACTTCAGGAATAGTTGGCCCTTGTCATGGGTTGGAACCAGGGACGTCACCACGTAATATGTGCGTCGGTTATAAATAGACAGACCAGTCTGCACGGGCTCCGGCTTGACCAGCCATGACACCTCCCGCCGTCCCGCACGCAGTTGTCACAGCGAAGGAGACACATGGCCGATTCAGCTGACACAAAACTGGACACGAAACTCGACAACGGCGCCAAACGCAACGACACCGTCGATAAGAAGAAGCTCCTCCCCGGATGGATGACGGGGTTTGGTGCGCAAGTGATCGCCGGCCTCATCATTGGCCTGATCCTCGGTTTTATCGCGCGCGCTCAAAGCAACGGGCTCGGCGGCAACAAGGAAGGATGGCTGGGCGGGCTGCTCGACGGCGTCGGCACTGCCTATGTGCAGCTTCTGAAAGTGATGATCCCGCCACTGGTCGTCACCGCGGTGATTACCTCCGTCGCAAACCTGCGGAAAGTGACCAACGCGGCACGGCTCGCGATTAGCACGCTCGTGTGGTTCGCCATTACCGCGTTTTTCTCCGTCCTCACGGGAATCATTGTGGCGCTGGTTATGAAGCCCGGTGAAGGTACCAGCATCGACGCGTCCACGGCTGCGGATCCATCGCATACCGGCAGCTGGCTGGCCTTTATCGAGGGGATCGTGCCGTCGAATATCTTGGGGCTGGGCGCATCGACCGCATCGAGTGGCGATGGCATTGACCTGTCCTTCAATGTGCTCCAACTACTGGTCATTTCGCTGGCCATCGGCATTGCGGCTGTGAAAACCGGCCACGCGGCGGAACCCTTCCTGCGGTTTAATGAATCCGTCCTCAAGATTGTTCAAACAGTGCTGTGGTGGATCATCCGACTGGCGCCGATTGGCACGGCCGCGCTGATCGGGCACGCTGTGTCGAACTACGGGTGGGACGCGCTCGGTTCGCTCGGCAAGTTTGTCCTGGCTATTTACGTTGGCCTGGCCATTGTGCTGGGCATTATCTACCCCACGGTGCTCGCCACCAATGGCCTTTCCATGTCGGGCTTCTACCGCCGCGTCTGGCCCGTGACCAGCTTGGGCTTCGTCACGCGCTCGTCGATGGGAGTTATGCCTGTTACCCAGCGCGTCACCGAGCAGCGCATGGGTGTGCCGTCGGAGTACGCATCCTTCGCTATCCCGCTGGGTGCGACCACCAAAATGGACGGGTGCGCATCCGTCTACCCCGCGGTCGCCGCGATTTTCGTCGCCCAGTTCTATGGCACTCCCCTGAACTTCACCGATTACCTGCTCATCATCTTCGTCTCAGTTATCGGTTCCGCGGCGACGGCTGGTACGACCGGCGCGACGGTCATGTTGACATTGACATTATCGACGCTGGGCCTCCCGCTATCTGGTGTCGGCCTGCTGCTGGCTATCGAGCCGATTATCGACATGGGACGCACGGCTGTGAATGTGACTGGACAGTCCCTGGCCACGACGGTGGTGGCGAAGCGCGCCGGGATTTTGGACACGGCGACGTGGGACGCTGGCGAGCATGACTGGGAGGAAGTCCAGAAATCCGAAACGGGTGAGGAAGCCCTCGCAGGTTCACACGCCGTATAATTCGCGGTGACTTGAGCGAGCCGAAGGTGGAGGGGTGCCTGTGACTCAAGCGTTTGTTGTGGGCAGCGGCCCGAACGGCCTCGCGGCGGCGGTCACTCTTGCACGCGCTGGATATGCAGTCACTGTCGTCGAGGCTCAGAGCTCCATCGGTGGAGGTGCCCGTTCCGACGAACTGACCATTCCCGGGCTCATCCACGATCACTGCGCGGCGATCCACCCGCTCGCGCTGGAGAATCCTCTCCTTCGCTCTTTAACCAGCGACGATAGTGCGTGCTTGGAGTGGTTGTGGCCGTCGGTGCAATGTGCGCACCCACTTCTTCGAACTGCACGGGGTGGGGTTGCCACTGGTTTTGCTGGGGCTAAATCTGGTGGGGCCGCGCTGTATCGCGATGTCCACGCCACCGCCCAGCAATTTCCCACTGCACACGACCGATTCTGGTGGGAGCGAATTTTCCGTCCTCTGGCCAGGAATTTCACAGAGCTCGCGTCCGATATTCTTCAGCCACCGCTACGGCTAACCCAACGTCAGACCGTCGGATGCGGATGGGGAAATCTTCTCCGATTCGGCGTGCTCGCAGGCCTCCCCGCCGCTGCTACTTCCCGGTCATTGCTATCCGCGGAGGCTCGCGCGCTCTTCGCCGGCGTCGCTGCACACGGGTTTCGGCCGTTAACCGGCGCTGGTTCTTCCGCCATCGGGATGATGCTCACCACCGCCGCACATGCTCGTGGCTGGCCCGTCGCCAAGGGCGGTTCCCAAGCCATCACCAACGCCCTTGTTCACGCGCTGCAACAATCCGGTGGGCAGATTACGACCGGTAACCCCGTCCGATCCTTGGACGACCTCCCGGCCAGCGCCAACAACATCGTCATGCTGGACACAACGCCTCAGGCTGCTCTTGGGATCATCGACGCGAGCCGACGTCCTCCGCGCGTGTCCGCGCATGTTCGCGCTGCTCTCTCGCGGTATAAGTATGGTCCGGGCGTTGCCGTCGTGAATTTCGCCATCGAGGGAGAAATTCCGTGGACGTACCGGCCGGCCCGGCGCGCGGGAACTGTGCATCTGGGTGGCTCGGTGCGCGATATTCACACGGCTGAGCGGGACATCAACCGCGGCCGCCTGCCGGAGCGCCCTTTCGTGTTGGTTACCCAACAGTACGTCGCTGATCCGTCGCGAAGCAGGGGAAACCTCCATCCCATCGACGCCTATGCCCACGTACCGGCCGGATACGGAGGGAATCACCCCGAGCACCGCGACGCGTCCGCGCTGTGTGCCTCCATCGAGAGACACATCGAGCAGTATGCGCCGGGGTTCCGCGAGAGAATCGTCGCTAAGAAAATCAGAATGCCGGCGGATGTTGAACACGAGAATGCCAATTTTGTGGGTGGCAACATCACAACCGGGGCGAACACGCTCGGCGGGTTGGTGGGCAGGCCGCGATTGTCAACGAACCTCTACGTGGTCAGCGGTCGTGGCGACGGGCCACAGGTGTACCTGTGTTCGGCGGCGACGCCTCCGGGTGCGGGGGCGCACGGATTATGCGGTTTTTACGCTGCTCAGGCGGCATTGTCACGCTAAAGGCAGCTAGCCCGCCCTACGTTCACCCGAAGTTCGCGAAGTCCACGCTCGACCAGGCCTCACGCATGTCGTGGCGCGGATCGTTCACGGTCGTTTCGCCGTCATCGCCAAAAATGTGCGTGGATCGGTCGTCGGCGTAGGGGGTGAAACCGGGGTTTCCGTCGTGGATAAAGTCCCGCCAGCGGCGTTGCATCGCCGCCGTCGTTTCTTTGATGCGGTCCAGCCCGCCGAAAGTGAACGCTTTCGATGCCATTCCGGCGTCGTATCGGCCGAAGAGGAGCGGGAGATCCCAGGTGTGCGTCGCGCCGAGTCCGAGGGCTTTGAAGAACGGTGTGGAGGCGTCGAGGCGGTACATCCACACGTTGCTGGGCGACCACTGCTCTGCCAGTGCGATGGATGGGCCCCAGAACAGGGCGTCGCCGAAGAGTTCCGCGCACTCAGTGCGTGAGCGGCCATTGCGGTACATGTCCCGGAACACCTCGGCGGCGTTCGGCCCGATGGATTCCGCAAAGGTCTGGGCGTGGCTACGTTGCGTCGCCATCGAGACTTTCCTGAGCCGCATGAAATAGTATTCGTGGCTCACCGTTCCGATCAGCAACGGAACTTTTCCGCCAACCCCGGGGGCGTCGGACATGATTTCGAGAGGATGACACGGGAGGAGGTCGCCGTCGATAACGGGGGCAAAAGGCCCGCCGAACTCCAGGTTTTCCACATTTTCTTGAAGTATCGCCCCGCTGAGTTTCCCGATTGTGCGCGAATCCACCGCCACCGGATTCTGGCATTTATCGAACAGGCGGTTGGCCCACAGCGCGGCTAAGTCCGGGTGGTGGACCATGGCTAGCGGCGGCGACAGCATGATGGCGCCCGCGATGACATTCTCCAGCTGGGGCACAGCGGTGAGGGCCGACACCAGCGCGCCACCCGACGATTGCCCCATCGCGATAATTCGATGCGGATCACCGCCGAATGCCTCCGCGTTGTCACGGACCCAGGTCAGGGCGGTTATCCCGTCGGAGAGCTGGGCGTTGGTGTCGAACCGATCGGCGGGGACGTCGGACTGCGGTGTTCCGTAGCTCAGCGACATTCCACCTGCCACCCCGAGCCGGTAATTCACAGCGACGACGACGGCGTCGAGCGCGGTCGCCAAGTACTGAGCGGAATACAGCCTGTTGGCGGCGGACCCGAATGCGTTGGAGCCGCCGTGGAAGAAAACCACGACGGGGCGGCGGGCTGACGCATCGACCGCTGATCGCGACGACGGGTCGCGGGGAACGACGACGTCGAGCCACAAGCAATCTTCTGAGCCGATGACGCCTTGGTCGGCGTCGCGGATTTGGATGCAGGGGCTGCCGGATTGTGTTGCTAAAAGGGGCGTTGACCACAGCTCTTTGGGGCGAGCGCGACGAAAGCGAAGGTCACCGATGGGTGGTTCGGCGTACGGAATGCCACGGAACGCAGCCACGCCCGTTTCCGCGTGACCTACCACCGGGCCGGTGGTGGTATTCACGGTCCAGTTATCGCGAAATGACCGTTTAGGTGTTGAAGTTAAATGAGAAGAATCGTTAACAGGAATAGACACATTGACAAATATAGTAAATGCAGCGAACTAACGATTCCTTATTTGGCGAAATTAATTCGTTAGATCAACGTCTGACCAGGCCCGACGCAGCTCACCCGATGGATCTTCCGCTGTGTGCTCGCCCGCATTAAAAATCTGGGTAGCAAAGCCGTCACTAAATGGCGGAAATTCTGGATTACCGGAATGAATAAAATTCTTCCACCGACTTTGCATAACGGTGCTGGTGGCTCGCATCTGATCGTGTCCACCCAAATACAGCGCATCAGGGCCTTTGCCGGAATCGTAACGCTCAAATAAGAGGGGGAGGTCGAGGGCGTGCGTGGCGCCCAGCCCGGACAGCCGAAGCGACGGCGTCAACATATCGAGCCGGTACATCCAGGCCTTTCCCTGTGGCCAGCGCGAGGCTAATTGCAGTGACGACGCTAAGAACAAGGCGTCGCCGGCGAATCTCCCGCACTCCGCGCGGGTCCGGCCCCCGCGGTAGAACTCTGCCAAGATATCCGGGGCGTTCCCGCCAATGGACTGGGCCAACCGACGAATGCGCGCGCGTTGGGCGCGGGTGGACATGCGCTCCCATCGCATGACCAGGTATTCGTCGGCGTTCGTCCCGATCAGGAGCGGGATGTTCGCCGCCGGGGTGCTGTCGTCAAGGGGTTCTTCTCGACGTTCGTCGCTTCGTTCGTCGGGGGCAGTTGGCTGGCGAATATCCAGGGGATGCCGAGGCATCAGGCCCCCGTCGATAGTGGGCGCGAAGGGGCCGGAAAACTCGAGGTACTCGTCGTTAATGAGGTTCAACCGTTCGGTCAGGTGCGCGAGTTCCATGGCCGAGATGCCGTTGAGGTCGGGGTTTTCTGCCCGTGCGCGGTCTGCCCACCGGCCGGCGGCTGCGGGTGAATGGACCATGGCAACGGGCGGGGATTGCGCGATGGCTCCGGCGATGATCCCGTGGAGTTCCGGTACGGCGGTCAGCGCGGTGACCATGGCGCCGCCCGACGATTCGCCCATGATCGTGATGCGCGCGGGGTCGCCGCCGAATGCCTCGGCATTGTCGTGAACCCAGCGCACGGCGGTGACGAGATCCGATAAGCCGGGGTTGGAGTCTGCCCTGGTCGTGGACTTCGTGCTGACGGCGCCCACGTTTCCGTCTGCTTCGGGGTGCGCTGAGTTGTCGGCCGTGTAATTGAGCGACAGCTGGCCCAAGATTCCCACACGGTAATTGACCGCGACAACCACCGCGTCCATAGCTTGTGCGAAATACTGGCCGGTCAGCAACGGTTCGTTAGCAGAACCGTGAACGTTGGACCCGCCGTGGAAGTACACGACGATCGGGCGTCGGGCATCCCGATTAATCATGTGAGACTGGGCTTTGCCCGCGCGGGATGCGCTCGATCGAGCTGCCGTGTTCGGAACAACAACATTAAGCCACAGGCAGTCTTCCGACCCCACCCATCCCACGGACTTGTTGCGGTACTGAGCGCAATAGTCGCCGGGATGGTCCGCGATCAGCGGTTCCGTCCACGGTTCGACCGGTTGAGCGCGCCGGAATCGCAGGTCACCGCGCGGCGGTTGCGCGTACGGTATCCCGCGGAAAGCAACGACGCCTGTCTCGGCATGCCCCTTGATCGGGCCGGTCGTGGTCTCAACAATCCAAGCATCGCGGAAGCTGTGGTTGCGTCGCGACGGTGTGCGGGCGTGTGTGTCAGCGTTCATGGCTCCGGTCATGGTGTGGGCCAGTGTAGAGGAAGTGTGGCCAATGATGTCGAGACTGCTTGCCGACGACGCTACCCACACGCGATCCCGAGCGCGCTTGCCCCTGCCGCGTCCGTTTCCTGCAGCATCAGCGGATCGGTCCCCGGCATCGGCGAGATCGTGGTATCCGCACGCATCTCTTGCAGCGGAATGCCCAACATGTGGACGCGCGGGCCAGTCGTGCCGTCGGGGTGGATGATCCGGCATGTCTCCATGTCGACTTCGGGCGCGCGAGTCGGCGTGGGGTGGCGTTTGGCGCTGCCCTCACCGCGTGGTGCACTGTCCTCATGCGGTGTATGCAGGGCAAATGGCCTCATTCTTTCCGACGCCACCAGCGCTCGCGTCAGCGGATCTGTGCTCCTGTTGACGTTCGGTTTGTGTTGCCACGCGTCGATCAGCGTCGTGGAGTACATCGGGTCCGCACCGGTGGTCGGCGAGGTCAGCACGAACTGCGGTTCGTCGCCGTGGTCGGTGGTGACGCCGACGATCGGATCTGCGCCCGCGAAAACGACCAGGCCAGCGTCGATAAGAGCGATCAGCTCCGCGGTGCGGAACGCGGGCGGTCCGGAACCGACGTTAGCGCCGATCCGGACGAACTCGACGTAGTCCCCTCTGCGTGACTCGAGCGTGAATCTTCCTGGCTCGTCAGCAATGGCGACGGTTTTGCGCGCGGCCCCGATGACCTGCAATCCCGCCTTGACCGCGGATTCCCTACCCCGGCGTGCTTCGGCCAGGTCATTCTTTAACGCGTCTTTGACCGCCCCGGTGAGCGCGCGGATGGCAGATTCGGCGTCTGTAGTGTCCGGATTCATCGCCTCCGGCAGTTCGGCCGCGATCCTGACCATCGGATCGGCGTAATAAGGCAGGTCAAAGCGGTCCGCGGGGGCGACCAATCCGTCGAGCCGCGGATTATTGTGAAGCGACCAGGGGTCTGTTGTTGGGTCGTCGATAATGCGGAGCACCTGGCGGAGTGCCTCGTCAGAGTCGCGAAGGAGGACGCGATAGTAAGCAGCTTGTGCGTCGCGCAGGATCGCCGGCCAGAGGGTTGTAGAGAAATCGATGCTGCCCGCGGGTGGATCACTGGGGAGGGCCTGAACCGCGGACTTCAGCCGGGGCATCGGGACCGCCGGCGGGAGCGAACCAAACACGGGTTTCGGCTGGTAGGGGTACCCGTGGTGGGACGTCACGATGAGCCGCGGTTCCCGGCCGGAGAGCTTATAGGTCAGGTCAAACGGGGAGGACGACGTGCGCTGGAACTCTCCGCCGCGGTCGATGGTCAGCCTGGCCATGAGGTCAAAGAAGCCCATGCCCAGTCCTCGCACAATGACATCGGGTCGGTGCTCGTGTGTATCGCATGGTGCGGTGTCAGTGGTGTCGTGCCCGCCAGAAATGCTGTCGAGGTCCTGGTCAGCAGGGTGCCCAGGATGGATCCAGGTCAGATTCGGGTGCGCAGCCACACTCGCGGCCAACACGGATTCGGCGGTGTTCGCAGTGGTGTCCGTCCACCCGAGCGCCAAAATGGTGGCGTCGGCGTTGATCGATGTTCCGTCGGAAAGCGTGATGGTGTCGTGAGAACTCGTTTCTGTGGCGGTTCCTTCTTGCTTGGCGACGGAACCATCGGTGTCTCCATGAACACCCGCGCCAGCGTCGCTAGGCCGAATATCGACAGCACGAGCCTTGTGAATATGCACGGTAACGCCCGGAATTGCCCGAAGTCGGTCAACGGCGATGTCGAACACCCACCGCAGGTAAAGCCCATATAACGCACGCGACGGGTGCGATTCCGGACGGGACTGACGGATTTCTGTCTCGTATTCCGTCGGCATGGTGGGCGGGAATTCGCGGAACAGCTCCATTTTCTTGCGTGCGCGGGAGGAATCGGAATCCGTAGGACGTGACTGCACAGCATCGCCGCGGAGCAATTGAAACCACTCGTAGAGCGTCGGGCCTTCCAGAACGGGACCACGCACACTCGATCCCGGTTCAGTGAAGAGCGTCACCGCGTCTGCCAGCGTGTTCATGCATAGCGTGGATGATTGGTCGGTCCGCCACACACGGCCCGCGCCGGGTTCGACGTCGTCAATAAGGTGAATAGCGATGGTGTCAGGGGAGCCCACGGGCTTGTCACCGGCTGATGCCTGATCTGCCGAGTTCCAGACAGTCGAATCCCGCAGGAAACTTCCGAGGCGCTCCAAGACTGAGATTCCGCGTGGTCCGCCGCCAACAATCGCTATCGTTCGCATAATGCCACGGTAGCGCCCGCCTCTCACCAAGAAAAGACAGGGCTGTCTATTTCCCGTTCATATACTCGGCAACGATCGGGGCAGCGTCGTCGAAGTCATTCACCAACACACCGTGGCTGTAACCCGGGTACATGTGGAGGTCGCCACCCATCGCGTCGCACATCTCGGGGGCTCCCGTTCCGGTAACCGCAGTGTCCTTGTCGTAACCGAGGTGAAGCGGCTTAACCTTCAGCTTGTCCCCGGACACCTCCTTGAACGGTGTGTTCGTCGGCCAACCATCGCAGTACGCGCCGCTGGCCAGCATGTTTTCGTTCAAATCGATGATGTCCCCCGGCACAATAACGGACGTGTAATAGGGGATCAGCTTGGATCGGTCGGGAGCCGTCGCATTTTCATTACAGGAGACGACGTTGCCCTGGATGGTCATCGCCTGAACAAGTTGTTGCTGAATTTCCAGCTGTTTCTGTTCCTCCGGCGTCGGCTCGCGGCCGTTATCACTCTCATCCGCGTCCGACGATTCTCCCGCGTTGGCGTTCGCATCACCCGGCTGCATCTTCTTCGTGCTCAGGTATTCCGCCAGCTTGGGCCACGATTTTTGGCTATACAGCGTCCCCATCACCATCGAGTTCGGGTCAGCGAATTGATCCGGCGAGATCGCGTCGGTATAGAGCTTCACCGCATCAACCACCCTGCCGGTGCGCCACGCGACGAGGTCAGCCGCGTTCACGAGAGCCACGGCAGCCTGTGCGTAATCGTCGGGAATTGCCTCGACATCGCGACGGTCCACCGATTGCGGGCGAACAGGGGCCGACACTCCGTACTCATCACGAATCACGGCGGCGAAGGATTGATACACCTCGCGCGGTGTGGTACCCAAGTGGTACTCGCTATCCCGCTCAGCGACCCACGAGAAGAATTCATGTATCGCTTCATGCCGGATAGCTTGTCGCTTTTCTGCGAGACGGAAAACCAGGTCATTGGGGGATGCGCTTGAATCGAAAATCGCTTTATTCGTATGTTCCGGAAATAAAGTGGCATATGTACTCATGAGCGGCCCTCCATAGGAAAGCCCATAAAGATTGAGCTGCTTTTCGCCCAAAAGTTTCCGCGCTTCTTCTAAGTCACGTGCCGTATTTTCTGTATTTACTGTTTTTGTGTACCCCGGATTATGCGATTCGCACGCATCATAAAGCATTCCCGCCGTCATATACGGCGTGGCGATCTCCGGCTCACAATTCAATGGAGTACCCCACGTCAGCCCGCGTGGCTCCACCGCAATGAGGTCATAATTCTTGCCGACGCTCTCAGGCAGATGAACCGCTTGCGATCCTTCGCCTTTATCGCTGGGATCGCTAAACATGCCCAGCGCGTCGCCCCCTGGCCCGCCCGGGTTACCTGCAATAACGCCCTTCTTTTGCCCACTAGCAGGGATTTTGCTCATCGTGAGTTCGATGGTCCCCGACGACGGATCGTCATAGTCTTTCGGAACGGTGAATGTTGCGCATGTCACACGGGCAGCTACCCCGGACCCTTCTGGGCATGGCCCCCACTTCAGCGACGATGACGGTTGTTGCGCATCCCCGGCATGTGCTGGAACCGCGGCGGAAAAGATCAACAATGTGCTGGCTAGAAAAGCTGCGCCGTGTTTCTTCATAATTCACCTTTCTGAGTTACCGTCCATGTATATCAATAGATAAAGCACGCGCATATCAATAACACGCGCGAACAACGCATCATGACGCGCATCCGAGAGCCTTTTCGCTGCTCATCCGCCCGTTTCAGCTTTTATAGAAAATGTGTTTTACTTTCGGTGAGTGTTTTCTGGAGGTTCACTGAACCGCTCCCTGCTATAGATTTCGCCCAGGAATCACGTGAATAACGGTTGTACATCATCACCACCCCGCACGCCGTCGCGACGACGGATCCGCGGGGTTTCATTCGGGCGTCGCTCCCACCGAGATCCGGCCGAGCACACGCCCCGGCGCGCCCCACTCTGGCTATTCCTACTCATCGGAGCGGCTGCGCTGATCATCAGCCTGATTGCTTCAACGACGTTTGGCTCAGCCCAGTACGACGTCAGCCAAGTGTGGTCTGTCATCCGTGCGCATTTCGGGGGTACGGGGACACCGGACGCGTCACTGGACTCCGTGGTGTGGGATTTGCGCGCTCCGCGAGGAGCATTAGCTGCCATCGTCGGTGCCGGCCTGGCGCTGGCCGGCGTCGCTATCCAAAGTCTGGTCAGGAATCCGCTGGCTGACCCGTATTTGTTGGGCATTTCGTCGGGTGCCAGCGTGGGGGCAACGTCGGTCATCACCTTGGGGTGGTTTTCGTCGTTCGGACTTTTCGCGCTCACCGGCGGGGCGTTGGCCGGGGCGATAGCAGCCACCCTCACCGTGTACTTCGTCGCTATGGGCAAGGTGGGCTGTCACCGTTGCGGCTCGTCCTGTCCGGCGTGGTCATCAGCGCCGCGTTTAGCACGATTGCCAACTTCATGATCTTCAAGTCGCCCTACGGGCAGGCCGCGCAGGGCGTGATGTTTTGGATGCTGGGGTCTGTCGCGGGCGCAACGAGGTCCAAGCTGTGGATCCCGTCGGCTATTGTGGCCGTGACTTTTGTGCTCCTCATGGCGGTGTCGTCGCAGCTAGATGCGTTAGCCGCCAGCCCGGACACGGCCGCTGCCCTGGGAATCAATGTTGCTGCGCTCCGCCAATGCCTGTTCTTCCTCCAAGCAATTCTGGTGGGCGCGCTGGTGGCGGTGTCGGGTGGAATTGGCTTTGTTGGCCTGGTGATTCCCCACATTGCGCGGCTCCTCGTTGGCCCGCGCCACCGTCGGCTTGTTCCCGCCGCCATGATCTGCGGCGCGATTTTCCTGGTGTGGGTGGATGTTCTGGCGCGCGTCGCCGCCATTCCGCAAGAGATCCCGCTGGGCGTGGTGACCGGCATCATCGGCGCTCCGGTGTTCCTGATCCTCATGGGGCGCTCGCACTACAGGTTCGGGGGTCAAGAGTGATGTTTGGGGGCAACCAATGACCACACTCGTGGCGCGCAACGTCTCGTGCTCCATTGCACGTTCAGACCGAGTCATCCTCCGGGACGTGTCATTCACCGTCCCGTCTGGCGGCATGACAGCCATCGTCGGCATTAATGGCGTCGGTAAATCCACCCTCCTTCGGGTCCTCGCTGGTATTCACCGCTCGCATTCTGGCCGTGTTCTTATCGACGACGGTACCGACGTCTACTCTCTTCGCCCGCGGGACCGGGCGCAGCGCATTGCGTTCATTGGCCAAGAGGAAGCGCCACCGGATGATCTCCTGCTCGGTGAAATGGTGGCCTTGGGGCGGATTCCGCATCTGAAGCCGTGGCAAACCGGCGGGAAGAAGGAACGCGACGTTGTGACGGCGTCGTTAGAGATCGTCGGCCTGGCGGACAAAATCGATCACCGGTGTGACCAGCTCTCTGGCGGGGAGCGTCGTCGAGCCATGTTGGCCCGCGGATTGGCGCAGGATACGGACCTTGTTCTTCTGGACGAGCCCACCAACCACCTGGATGTCCGCTATCAGCTGCTGCTTCTCGACGTGATGCGGGCGTCGGGGCGCACGATCTGCGCCACCATTCACGACCTGGGTTTGGCGTTTACGCACTTCGACCACGTCATCGTCCTCGGCGACGGTGGTGTTCTTGCGGCCGGGCCGCCCGAAGAAACGTTAACGGAGAGCACCGTTGCGCACGGCTTTTCCGTGAATTCCACCCATATTTCTACCGCGAACACTTCTCTCCATCTCGTGGTGGAAAGCTTACGAAAGGATACTGCACCGTGAAGCAGAACAATCGGTTAAAACTCACCGACGGTGGCCAGCGTCGTCGTTCTGCGGGGACCATCGCAACCTCGGCGCTCATGGCCAGCCTGATTATGATTCCGCTGACAGCGTGCTCCAGCTCGGACAATTCCACCAGCGCTAGCGGCGGAAATGAGGGCGGAAACTCGGGCCCGATCACCGTCAAGAATTGTAGTAAGGACGCCACCTACCCGTCGACGGCGAAGCACATGTACGTCAATGACGGGAACATGATTGCCACCACGTTGGCGGTGGGTGCGGCGGACAATATCGCGAATGTCAGCAGCCTGCAGGATGATAAGGCAATCCTTGAGGCCAAATATGGCAAGGATGTCGTCGACAAGTTGAAGGTGGATGCGCCTGAGTCTCCGTCGCTGGAGCGAATTATCGCGACTAAGCCGGACCTTGTGTTCGCGGGGTGGAACTACGGGTTTTCGGAATCCAAGAATTTGATGCCGGATGCGCTGAAGGATCACGGGATTGAGTCCTATATTCTTTCCGAGTCGTGCCGGCAGGGCGGGTCCGACAAACGCGGGACGATGGATCCGTGGGATGCTGCGAAGACGGACCTCACGAATATTGGGAAGCTGACTGGCCACGACGATAAGGCGAATGACGTGGTCAAGGATGTGGATAAGCGCCTGGACGCGTTGAAGCAAGCTCCCGCGGCTGGGGGTTCTGATAACGCTGAGGGTTCTGGTAAGCCGCCGGTGACGTTCGTGTTCGACTCAGCGAAGGACACGATTTTTACGTCCGGCAAGTTTGGTGGCCCGCAGGCGATTATTGAAGCGGCCGGCGGGAAGAATGCCACCGATGACGTCGACGACACGTGGACCACGGTGGGGTGGGAGAAAATCGCCTCTGCCCAGCCGGATGTGATCGCTTTCGTGGACTATCCTTCACAAACCTTCGAGGAGAAAGTGAAAATCCTGGAGTCCAACCCGGCCACGAAGAACTTGGAGGCAGTGAAGCAGAAGCGTTTTGTTAACCTTCCGTACGCCATGTGGACGTCCGGGCCTTTGAATATCGACGCGGCCGAGTACATGCGGAAGGCGTATGAGAAGTTTGGGTTGGTGCCGAAGAGCGATATCCACACCGACGTTCAGTTGCCGGATTCGTTGGCCGGGCGGGAATATTTCGTGGAGAAGTAACCGCACGCGAGCGGAGTAAACCGCACGAAGCCAGGCACCGGCAACCCCCGCCCTGAGTGACGCGGCTTATGACGGCCGGTGTGCCAGGTTCATTTGGCGCATGCGTTCCATGAGCTCGGGGTCCATGCGCACCATTTGTACGAGTTGGCAGTCGGCCGGCCCGCTGGTTCCGGGTTGGCACGCGGTGCAGGGTTCGCCGAACCGGATTGGGCCTGTCTCTTATACACATCTCCGAGCCCACGAGACGGACTCCTATCTCG
>OJLS01000160.1_pt1 | contig 16289 bp, 15 predicted proteins | sample 1597081 | NCBI WGS metagenome assembly OJLS01 (sample SAMEA3904663, study PRJEB24821) | metagenome | biome: Builtin; feature: hospital; material: surface | place: USA | collected 2013-05-22
GATACTGGTGGGCGCTGGGATCGATGCCTCGTTGCGTGCCGGATCGGTCCTCATTGGCCTTTTCGACAGCTCAGTCCTAGACGGCATGAGGCACTGGACAGTCGGTTCGACCTTCGGCCGCGGCTATGAGGATGCGGCTGTGGCATGGGCGGGTCTGGCGGTCGGCGCGGTGATCACAGCTCTCGCCGCGCGTCCCCTCGACCTATTGGCCATGGGGGAGGAGACATCCCTGGCGCTCGGCGGCTCGACGCGCAGGGCGCGTGTGCTGGCTGCGCTCGGTGTCGTAGTCCTCGCCGGCACCGCCACCGCGACCGCCGGCCCAGTAGTGTTTGTCGGTTTCGCGGCCCCGCACATCCTGCGTCGTTTCCTTGGCCCCCAGGTCAGCCGCTTGTTGTTGCCTGCGGCGCTATTCGGTGGTGTGCTCGTCTTGCTCGCAGATATCATCGGACGTCTCATCATGCAGCCTGGAGAACTGGAGATGTCCATCGTCATCGCCGTGATCGGTGGCCCAGTGCTCATTGCGGCCGTGCGCCGCGGCGCTGGAAAGAAAGTGGGGGAGTAGGTGAACCAAACAGCACACGTTCTCGGCGTGCAAAGGCGCGAACGCAGGATGAAACAGATCGCCGCAGGGGTGTTTTTCGCGCTCGTGGCAGCCGCCGCTTACCTCGTCCTATTGGGGCAGGGTGAGGTGCCGATGAGCGTCGGGCGCGTCATCGAGGTGCTCACCGGTGGCGGTACCTCCCGCGAGATCATGGCCGTGTGGGACTTGCGGATCCCCGTCGCTCTCGCCACCCTCATCGTGGGAGGGGCATTAGGCATGGCGGGGGCGTGGACTCAATCGATGTCGCGCAACCCGTTGGCTTCTCCGGACATTCTGGGCGTGACCTCCGGTGCGGCGGTCGCGGTGGTGCTAGGCAGTATTTCCTATCGCCCGGCCGTTGCCGACGACATTCCCATCTTCTGGTGGCGCGCCACCCTGGCGGTCGTGGGGGCGGTCACGGTCGTCGTGGTGCTCACAATACTCGGCGGGATTGGCACCAGTAACCGGATCGTCATCGTCGGCTTCGCGCTGACTATGATGCTGCAGGCGGGTGTGAGCTACCTGTTGCTGCGCGCGGATCTCTTTCGCGCTGCCGAGGCGCAGACCTGGTTGGCCGGTTCGACTGGCTTCATCCGCATGGATGCTATTTTGCCGTTGCTGCTCGGACTGGCCCCCTTCGTCGCGCTTGGCCTGTGGTGCGGGCGTGACCTACCGCTTTTGGCACACGACGATTTCTCCGCTTCCATGCTGGGGGTGAATACCACGTTGCAACGGAGAATGCTGCTCGTCGCTGCGACCGGGGTATCCGCCGTAGTCGTCGCGGCGGTGGGGCCGATTGGATTCGTCGCCTTGATCGCGCCCCACTTCGGCCGTCTCGTGGCTCGGACTCCCACCCCCTCGCCGCTGGTCGCTGCGACGGCCGGGGCGGCAATCTTGGCGGTGTGTGCGGTCGTCGCCGGGCTCATCCCGACGGCCGCACCGGTGGGGGCAGTCTCCTCAATCGTCGGCGGGATCTTATTAGTGGTGCTGGTGTGGAGGAGAGCAGCGCAGTGAATACACATGACAACAGAGGGGTGAATATGGCTGGAACTGATGTGGCGCTTGCCGCTCGCGGCATCCGCGCAGGGTATGCCGACAGCGCGGACATTCTCCACGGCGTGGACCTCACAGCGCGCGCGGGGGAGGTAACTACTCTCATCGGGCCGAATGGATGCGGCAAGTCCACGCTGCTCAAGGCGCTGTCCAAGCTACTCACCCCCCGCGAGGGCAGGGTGCTTGTCAGCGGTGTCGACGTTCACACATTGAAAGCACGCGAGGCAGCTCGCCGCGTGGCCCTTCTTCCGCAGCATCCCTCCGCGCCGGACGGGTTATTTGCCGGCGAGCTCGTCGCACGCGGGCGCCACCCTTACCAGGGGCGCATGGCTGGACTATCTGCCGCGGACCATGAGGCGATAGCGCGTGCCTGCGAGGCCACCCAGATTACCGACCTGCTCGAGCGCGAGATTGATGCGCTCAGCGGCGGCCAGCGCCAAAGAGTGTGGCTGGCAATGACACTGGCACAGGACACGCCTGTGTTGCTTCTCGACGAGCCGACGACCTTTCTCGACCCCGCCAACGCGATGGACATGCTGGCGCTCGCCCGCGAGCAGGCCCGCTCTGGCAAAGCCGTGGTGATGGTGCTCCACGATCTCATGCTGGCCGGAATGTTCTCCGACACGATGGTGGTCATGCGCGAGGGCCGCATCCTGTCCCATGGCACCCCGAGGCAGGCCCTTACCGCCGAAGTGCTGGCGCAGGCCTACGGCCTGCGTGCCGAGGTATGGGATGACCCCGCGGGTGACGCGCCCGTGATCGTGCCGCGAGGTACTGTGCACTAGTGCTGCCGACTGATCGGGTTTTGCATCCTACCCGCGTATAACAGGGAGGAGTTCTGGTCGCTCAAGTCCACCATGGTCTCTGGGTTGCGCCATTGCAGCCGGTTCAGGCAAGAGTTCATGAAGTCCGGGGACAGCAGAGGCAAGTTCGAGCCAGAGTCGGGGTAGTCGGCCCAATACTTATCCACACAGCCACGTACGCAGGCCCAGAACTCTTCGTCGCTGAGGGTTCCGGCGCAGGATAGTAGGGCGCTGAGGTGACGCAGCACGCCATCGAGGATGTCGGTGTGGATCGGCTGGACGCGCAATTCCCCGTTCGTCGTTGCGTCGCCCTTGATGCGCGCGATGAAGTCGGGCACCTCGCGGCTGGGGTCGAGCACCGCCACCTCCTCCCCGATATCTTTGAAGAAAGAGCCCACGGGGACGAAGCCGTCCAGTTCCAGGATCACATTCTCGGAATGCAGCATGAATGCAATGTCGTATTCCGCGAGAGCGCGTATGGCGGGGCGGAGGTAGACATCGAGAAGCTTGCCGAGCCAGTCGGCGGGAGTGAGACCCGAGCGGGCGATCCATTCCGCTGCGAGTGGACGTCCAGCGCGATCAGAGTGAAGTACTGCGGCGAGGGTGACTGCGACGTTGCCCTCGCCGAGCAGCGGGATCGGGGACTCGCGCCACAGAGCCGCCAGCATTTTCTGGTGGGGGCCGTCGTCGGCGACGCCAGAGTTGACGCTTAGATGGTAGACATCCCCGGTCACGCCAACCGAGGCGATCTCCTTGAGCAGGCGAACGTTGTGATGGGTGAAGTCAGGGTCGGCATCGAGAAGCGAGCCCACCCACTCGTTGATGGCGGGGGTGACTGCCATGTACTTCGGGGACAAACCGCGGGTGAAGCCCATGTTGCGCACGGCGACTGCAGTTTTGACGTATGGGAGCTCGGGGCGCGTGAGATTGAAAAAGGTGCGCAGCGACTGCTGCGGGTGCATGAGATCCTCGCCCTCTCCGAGGTAGACTATGTCCCCGCTGAGAATGAGATCGGCGAAGACGGTGGTGACTTTGTTTTCCCACTGCCACGGGTGCACTGGCAGCGCAACATAGCGCTCCGAGTCGAACCCACGCTCCGCGAGAACACCTAGGTACTTGCGGACAATCTCCTCCACGTGCAAGCTGCTTGTCGATGCCACATGGGCCGCCTCCTTGCGTACCGCGACCCACACCAGTGCGGTGGACCTGCCTGACTCGGGGACGTACGCTGCGGCCTCTGCTTCGCTCATCCCCGAGCGCCCTGCGTTGGCAATGAATCCCGGGTGGCCCTCTATCATCGCCGACTCGACGTATTGCATGTACTCGGCGGGGGAGAGCGACGCTGCGGCATCGGAAAGCTCCGTGACGGAGGGGCGGGACAAGGTTTCGGCGCGAGCCCGCCCGGCGAGCGTGGAGGACAGCTCTTCCAGGTATGTATGCACGAATGATGCCGGGATGTCCAACTGCGGGGCCAAGCGTGCAAAGAGCGGGATCAGGCGGACTGGGACGCCGCTTTCGTCGCGCACCGAGTCGGGGGCGATGTTGTAGTGCTCTAATTCGTGCGCCGTCGCGGTGAAGTGGATCTTCGTCTCGCCGACTGCGACGCTGTAGTGGCCGGGATCTCCTGTTGGGTGTGCGGTGAGCGCTCGCTCGTGGATCATCTCGCGCAGAGCCTTGGCAACAAGTTGGCGCTCCGCATGTCGGGCCGCGTCGCCCGTCAGGTGCGTGGCGGGCGAGGGCAGGTTCAGGTGTGGCACGCGGGCTCGTGCAGCGAGAGGGGAGGCGAAGAAATCCGCGGGCTCCACCGCTTGTATACACGCGGTTTTGTCAGCCAGTGCAGTCTCCGCGAAGCCGGGCACGGTGCGGAACCCGGCGAGGGAGTTTTTGGCAAGGATTTTGGAATTGCGTATGTCGGGCTCAACGAGGATGCGACGATGCTCGAACGGGGCTGAAAAGATCCAGGCAACGGTCGCGGCCATAAGGGCCGAGGTAAGTCCAGGCTCCGTGGCGGCACCCGCTGGTGGGGCGCACAGCAGGTGCATGCCTATGTCCCCGGAGCATACGGGCAGCTGCTCGGCCAGGTGATCGAGGAGCACATGCGCGGGGTCGTAGAGCTCGACGAAGGCGAGGGAGGAGCCCGCCCGCTCGATCATGTAGCCGCTTTCGTGCGGCGCGGCGGCGAGACGCGAGATCTCGGCTGCGACGTCGTCGGGCGAGGCATCGAGTGCACCCCAGAACCGCGATCGCGGGTCGATGAACCAGCGGTGCAGAGTTTCGCGATCGCTTGTGGCCACGGGCCGAAACTTCAGCCACCCGGCGGTGCTGTGGACCCAGCTCATACTGCGAACCCTCCGATACTTTGAAAGGCGATGGAGCGTTCGATGGGGTAGACCTCCCGGCCCATGATGGCGCGCAAAACGATGGAGTTGCGCCACGGACCCATTCCCAGATCGGGGCCGTTCAGGGAGATGAGGTGCTCGTCTGCGTTGAGTGCGAACAGGGAGTTCGCATCGTCGGCGGCGAAGTTTTCGTCTAGGTCGAAGCGGCCCCGCGCGTCGAGGTTGAGCAAATCGCGTACGGGCTCGAGGAAGGTAGGGATTTGGGTACTACGGTAGCCAGTGCATAAAACGGCGGCGTGCGTCAAGTGTGTGGCCCGGGTGCCGCTTTGTTCGTGCCTCAGGTCGAACTCTAGGCAGTTACTCCGGCTGCATTCGTAGCTCACACTCACCCCGGCGCGAAGCGTAGTGTGCTCCGCCAGGTCGTAAGAAAGGCTGAGCCTATAAAGCATGTCGTAGATGGAACTGATCGTTTCAGACGAGATGCCCTTGTACAGGCTGCGGTCCTCTCTCACCAGCTCGTCGCGGAGGTCCATGGGCAGACTACGCACGTAGCGCGCATACTCTGGGGAGGTCAATTCCAGAGTGAGCTTTGTGTACTCCATGGGGAAGAAGCGTGGGGAGCGGGTCAGCCAATCCACGCGCTTTCCCTCTGCGACGGCCTGTGGAAGCAGGTCTGCGTAGATCTCAGCTGCCGACTGGCCGGAGCCGATCACGGTCACCGACTGGGACTGACGCAATGACGCGCGCGCCATGAGATAGTCGGCAGAGTGAATCGCGCGGGGTTCGTCGTCGGCACGCAGCGCGCTGGATAGCTCTTCCGGGACGAAGGGTTCGGTGCCCACCCCGCTGACCACGTTGCGCGCAAAAACATCAGGGCACCCGGTGATCTCGATGATCCACCGAGCACCGGTGGTGTCACGTACTTGCTCTGGGGCCGGGCGCACCGCGCGTACCTCACTGCCCCAGTGCGTGGTGCTGAGCTGCTCGCTCACCCATGCACAGTAGTCGGAGTACTCACTGCGAAGCGGGTAGAAGTTTTCGCGGATGTAGAAGCGGTGCAGCCGGCCGTTGAGCTTGAGGTAGTTGAGGAAGCTATATCGGCTTGTGGGGTCTGCCAGGGTGACTAGGTCGGCCATGAAAGGAACTTGGATGGTGGACTCTTCTAACAACAGGCCAGGGTGCCAGCGGAAGGCAGGGCGTTTGTCGAAGAAGGCCGCGGTGATCTCTCCGGTGTCGACAAGCGGCTGTGCGAGTGCGGCGAGGCCGAGGTTGAAAGGGCCGATGCCGACCCCAACGATGTCGAAGGTGCGGTCGATGGCAGGGGTGTCAGGTATGGACATGGAGTGTGGCTCCTCCTACTTTTCTTGTGGTTCGTTCGCCGCGCTATTGGGCGGCGTTGCCAGGTCGTGGCTCACGTGGATTACAGCGCGGAGAGCGTTCTTGATTTCATCGAGCGTTAACGTTGGGTCCAGAATGGTGAACTTCATCAGGTGGCGTTCGCCGATACGGGTCACGGCGATGGCGGCGGTCCCGGATGCATAGAGTGCTTCGCGGATGGGCTCGGCGAGCTCGCCGAACGGGTCGCTGCAAAGCGAAAAGAGCACGGTGCTCAGATGGGGCTGTTCGTAGAGTTCGAGCTCGGCCATTTCGTCGTCGTGCTCAATCGCGTGCGCGGTGTCGCGTGCGAGCGCGATGACGGCATCAAACGCGGCTCCAAAAGCTTCGGGCCCAACGGTTCTCAGTGTCACCCAGAGCTTGAGAGCGTCGAAACGCCGAGAGGTTTGCAGCGAGTAGTCGGCGAGGTTAAGTTGTGGTGCTTCGGCCGGGTTGAGGTAGTCGGCGTGTACACGCGTAGCGGAGAGGTCAGCGGCGTTGCGCAGCAGCACCGCTGAGCAAGCCAGGGGCTGAAAGAAGGTCTTGTGAAAGTCGATGGTCACGCTGTCAGCCCGGTCGATGCCGCGAAGAAGCTCCGCGTGGGTGGCAGAAAAGCACGCAGCCCCGCCGTAGGCGGCATCGACGTGGAGGTGCACCCCTTCCGCCTGGCACACCTCGGCGACGGAGGCGAGCGGGTCGATCAGTCCGCGGTCCGTTGTTCCTGCCGTGGCGACCACGGCCGCGGGCACGAGACCGTCCTGCCTAGCGCGAGTGATGGCGGTGTTTAACGCTTTCGGTTCCATGCTGACGTTGACGAAGTTGTCTTCCGCGATACCGAGAAGATCCGCCGCGCGGCGCACCGAGTAGTGCGCCTCGGGTGAAGCGAAAAAGGCGAGTGAACCTATAGGCGCATTAGCCCGAGCTTTGTTGCGTGCGATGGTCAGTGCCTGCAGGTTGGATTGGGTACCGCCGGAGGTGAACACGCCATTGGAGGAGTTAGGAAAGCCAACGGCGCGACTCACCCAGCGGATCAGACGTTGCTCGATGAGGGCCGCCGAACCGGCCTGGTCCCAGGATTCCACCGCGGTGTTAAGCGAGGTGGCCAGAACATCCGCGGCGACGGCGGGCAAGGCAATCGGGCAATTCAAATGGGAAAGGTAACCGGGGTGGTGGTAAAAAACCGCGCTGTCGAGCCAAATCTCACGAAGCTCCGCGAGGACAAGGTCGAGTTGGTTGAGTGGGGCGGCGAGGTCAACGCCGTTGAGCTGCTCGGTAGCCCTGCAGGTGTCGGGCGGGGGAACGGGGTGCTGTGCTCCGTAGATTGCCTGAGCGGCAAGCGACGTTGCTTGGTCGAGCGCAGCTCTGAACTCCCCCGCCGTCGCGCCGCGCCCGACGAGGTGCGGGACGATGCTGGTGGACGGGGAATGCTCAGTGTTCGAGTCAGAGGGCATGAGCTGACATTATCAGAATAAGGTTTGGCCAACTTCACTGTAGGGGATGGTGGGTGGAATGCTAATAAGCAGGGTGATCCCTTTGTGTACATGCTTCGTCACGCCTCGGGAGTCATCCAGCTCACGGCAAGCGAACGTGAGGCGTGATAGTAGTTACCGTTTCATGGTTTAGCCTGGACACCTGCTAGGGTAAACAGGTCGCTTGTGCCCGGCGCTCGTTTTGTGTGCGCTGGCGGCAATGAAAGTTCGTAAAAAATTACTGTCCACTACCTCCCGCGGCAGCCATTCCGGTCGGGGGAGCCAGGAGGCCACGTGTCAGCCATTGTTCAGGCGTTCAAGGATGCCGATCTACGTAAGAAGATCCTGATCACTATTGCGCTGATCATTCTCTACCGGATCGGTGCGCAGATCCCGACTCCGGGTGTCGATTACGGTGTGATCGCCGAGCGCCTGAAAGCGCTCACCGAAGGCAACGACGCCAATATTTTCTCGGTGATCAGTCTCTTCTCCGGCGGCGCGCTGCTGCAGCTGTCGATATTCGCGATCGGCATCATGCCCTACATCACGGCATCGATCATTGTGCAGCTGCTCACCGTCGTGATTCCCCGCTTCGAAGAGTTGAAGAAGGAGGGTCAGTCGGGGCAGGCGAAGATGACGCAATACACCCGTTACCTGACTGTCGCGCTGGCCTTGTTGCAGTCCTCGGGCATCGTGGCCTTGGCAGACCGTGAGCAGCTCCTGGGGCAGGGTGTTCCGGTTCTCGTCGAGGACCGGAACCTGTGGACGCTGGCGATGATGGTCATCGTGATGACGTCGGGTGCCGTTTTGATTATGTGGCTCGGTGAGATCATCACGGAAAAGGGCGTTGGTAACGGTATGTCGCTGCTCATCTTCGCCGGTATTGCTACCCGCATTCCCAAGGACGGCGCGAACATTTACCGTCAGTCGGGCCCCGTGGTCTTTGCGGTGGTTATCGCGGCAGCCATCCTCCTTGTCGTGGGCATTGTCTTCATCGAGCAGGGGCAGCGCCGCATTCCGGTGCAGTACGCCAAGCGCATGGTGGGCCGTCGTCAGTACGGCGGCACGTCCACCTACCTCCCGCTGAAGGTCAACCAGGCCGGCGTTATCCCGGTCATCTTTGCCTCGTCCCTGATGTATGTGCCGGTTCTGATCACCCAGATCGTCAACTCGAACAAGCCGACTCCGCCGGACAACTGGTGGATGTCTACTGTCATCGCGTGGCTGCAGAACCCGGCATCGTGGCAGTACATTCTCACGTACTTCGCACTGATCATCTTCTTCGCGTACTTCTATGTGTCTATCCAGTACGACCCGTACGAGCAGGCGGATAACATGAAGAAATACGGCGGCTTCATTCCGGGCATCCGTCCGGGCCGTCCGACGGCTGAGTACTTGGCGTTCGTGATGAACCGTCTGCTGTTCGTCGGCGCAATCTACCTCGGCCTGATCGCTATTCTCCCGAACATTGCGATTGACCTCGGTATCAGCGGCAACGGGGGTGCTGGCGGCACGACCGCGTTCGGCGGCACGGCTATCCTGATTATGGTCTCCGTGGCACTGACCACGGTCAAGCAAATTGAATCTCAGCTACTGCAATCCAACTACGAAGGACTGTTGAAATAATGCGTCTCGTTCTCCTCGGCCCTCCCGGTGCCGGCAAAGGCACCCAGGCAGCGATTCTCTCTGAGAAGCTGAACATTCCGCACATCTCCACGGGCGATCTGTTCCGCGCAAACATCGGTGAAGGCACTCCGCTGGGCAAAGAAGCCAAGGAGTACATCGACGCGGGCAAGCTCGTTCCCACCGATGTCACCGCACGCATGGTGGAGGAGCGCCTCAACGAGGACGACGCCAAGAACGGCTGGCTTCTCGACGGCTTTCCGCGCACCGTTGAGCAGGCGGAGATCCTCGAAGAGCTTCTGTCGCGCAACGGCCAGAAACTTGATGGTGTCCTGAACTTCCAGGTCGACGAGGACGTTGTCGTTGAGCGCATGCTCGCACGCGGCCGAGCGGACGACAACGAGGACACGATCCGTACCCGCCTGCAGGTGTACCGCGACGAGACTGCTCCGCTGATCGACCACTACGGCGACGCGATCATCAACATCGCCGCCGAGGGCGACGTCGACGAGGTCAACGCTCGCGCGTTGGAGCGCCTCCAGCGCTAACGGATACGACACTCTGAAGGTTCTCGCATGCTGTTCGGCCGCAAGAAATCCATCCCGGCGAAGTCGCCGGGTGAGCTCGACGCGATGGAAGCGGCTGGCCGTATCGTCGGCATTGCCCTTCGTGAGGTACGTGAAGCGGCTGCTCCCGGAGTCTCTACCGCTGAGCTGGACCGTGTCGCCGAAACCGTGATCCGCGATCACGGGGCGGTGCCGACCTTCAAGGGGTACAACGGCTTTCCCGGTTCCATTTGCGCGTCGGTGAATGAAGTCGTGGTGCACGGGATCCCTAGCGCCGACATTGTTCTCGCAGAGGGGGATCTCGTGTCCATTGACTGCGGCGCTACGCTCGACGGCTGGGTTGGCGACTCTGCTTGGAGTTTCGGTGTGGGGGAGCTTGCGGACGACGTCGATAAGCTGAATCGCGCGACCCGCCAAGTCTTGCTCGAAGGATTGCAAGCAATGGTGCCTGGTAATCGGCTCTCCGATGTCTCCCATGCACTTGAAACGGCGACTCGCCGGGCGGAGACGGATTTCGGCGTGAAGCTCGGCATTCTTGACGGCTACGGCGGCCACGGTATCGGCCGCGAAATGCATGAGGATCCTTATTTGCATAATGAGGGCCGTCCCGGCCGCGGCCCGCTGATCGTCGCCGGATCAGTGCTGGCTATCGAACCGATGCTGATTCTGGGCGGCGAGACCGATTCGGATGTCCTCGATGACGACTGGACAGTGGTCACGGCGGATAGAGCGCCCGCTGCGCACTGGGAACACACCGTGGCTGCGACGGAGGTTGGTCCCCGAATCCTCACCCCTCGACAGGCATGAAACCAGGGAGTTCAGCCAGTAATCCCAGTTTTTGCCAACGAGGCAGTATACTTCCCAGCATGTCGTACTCTCCGCGTCACGCACGCCAGACCACTCGTTCCCGTTTTGTCCGCCGGGCAGGCTCGCTAGTCGGGAGCGCTGGTATTGCAGCCGCTCTCGTGATGGCCCCGGCTACAGCACAGGCCGCTCCAGCGATCCCTGCTCCGGCAGCGTCCAGCAATTCTCCGTTCCTGCAGCAGGCGGAAAAGAGCCTCCAGGCTGCGTCGATGCAGATCACCACCAACGCTCGCAATGCGGTGTGGGATGCCCGCAACGCGCTGCGTGCCCAGGCTACCGGGATCGCGCGCGGTAACAAGGCGCTGGAAAAGCAGCTTCATGACGGTATCGACGGCATCGTCGAAGCCATGGCGCCGGGCCTGATCGCTGAGCGCACCCCGAAACCGAAGCCGAAGCCCGCTCCCAAGCCGGCACCGAAGCCCGCTCCGAAACCGGCCGCCAAACCGAAGGCGCAGCCGACCGGTTGTGCTCCGAGTGCGCGTGCATGTGTCGACTTGAAGAACCAGCGCACCTGGCTGCAGCGCGACGGCAAGATCACCTACGGCCCAGTGCGGATGGCCTCCGGCAAGCCGGGGCAGGAGACCCCGAAGGGCTTCCACTATGTGAACCGTAAGGTCAAAGACGAGATCTCATACGAGTTCAACAACGCCCCGATGCCGTACGCCACGTACTTCACCTACAACGGCATTGCGTTCCACCAGGGTGACCCGTCCATTAAGTCCGCAGGTTGCATCCGTATGTACCGCGGCGACGCTCAGACGTACTTCAATTCCCTGCAGGTCGGCGACCAGGTCCACGTTTTCTAACGCGCGTCCGACCCAGCGACCTCATCCTCCCGAGCCCAGACTTTTGGGCCTGGGAGGATTTTGCTTTACCGCAGGTAGACGGCTACAGTGGTCTGGTGGTGTGCGGGAAAATCCCAGCGCACTACGAGCAATTGACTCAAATACGTCAGGCACCAGCGGTTTTCACGCGGTGCCGGGAAAGCGGAGTGTATGGCTAAAGAAGGCGCAATCGAGGTCGAGGGCCGCATTATTGAGCCCTTGAAGAACGCAATGTTCCGTGTCGAACTGGACAACGGGCACGAAGTTCTCGCGCACATCAGCGGCAAGATGCGCCAGCACTACATCCGCATCCTCCCTGAGGACCGAGTTGTCGTGGAGCTCTCCCCGTACGACTTGGAACGCGGACGTATCGTCTACCGCTACAAGTAGTAGACGGCTACGAGTCAGTCGCACTGACAGAAGCCTCCTTTCTCACAGACCGTGACGTTGCGCGTCGAGCGTGATGGCGGTCCATGCAACCTCCGGCTGCGGTGGCTGGAGCCACGTGAACCACGGCCCAATCGTCCGGGACGGTCCGGACACAAGTGCCGCGTGGCGTGGACGAGTGGGGAGAAAACCACCGAAACAACCTGAAAGGCACGTACCACATGGCACGTCTAGCTGGTGTTGACCTGCCGCGCAACAAGCGCATGGAGGTCGCACTTACCTACATCTACGGAATCGGCCCTGCCCGTTCCAAGGAGCTGCTCGAGAAGACGGGCATCTCTCCTGACCTGCGCACCGACAACCTGACCGATGATCAGGTCGCCGCTCTTCGTGATGTCATTGAGAACTCGTGGAAGGTCGAGGGTGACCTCCGCCGCGAGGTTCAGGCTGACATCCGCCGCAAGATCGAAATCGGCTCCTACCAGGGCCTGCGTCACCGTCGCGGACTGCCTGTCCGCGGCCAGCGCACCAAGACCAACGCGCGTACCCGCAAGGGACCGAAGAAGACCATCGCAGGAAAGAAGAAGTAACCTATGCCACCGAAGACTCGCTCCGCTGCTGCGCGCCGCTCCGGTCGCCGCGTAGCCAAGAAGAATGTGGCCGCAGGCCACGCGTACATCAAGTCCACCTTCAACAACACCATCGTGTCCATCACGGACCCGAACGGCGCTGTGATCTCCTGGGCATCCTCCGGCCACGTCGGCTTCAAGGGTTCCCGCAAGTCCACCCCGTTCGCCGCTCAGATGGCTGCCGAGAACGCTGCCCGCAAGGCAATGGACCACGGCATGAAGAAGGTCGACGTCTTTGTCAAGGGTCCGGGCTCCGGCCGTGAGACCGCAATCCGTTCCATCCAGGCCGCTGGCCTGGAGGTGTCCTCGATCTCCGACGTGACGCCGCAGCCGTTCAATGGTTGCCGTCCGCCGAAGCGTCGTCGCGTTTAACCGGTGAGATAAGGAAAAGAGGTAATAAACCATGGCTCGTTATACCGGCCCTGCTACCCGTAAGTCTCGCCGCCTGCGTGTCGACCTTGTCGGCGGCGACATGTCATTCGAGCGCCGCCCCTACCCTCCGGGGCAGGCTGGCCGCGCCCGCGTCAAGGAATCTGAGTACCTGCTGCAGCTCCAGGAGAAGCAGAAGGCCCGTTACACCTACGGTGTGATGGAGAAGCAGTTCCGCCGCTACTACGAGGAGGCGAACCGCCTCCCGGGCAAGACCGGCGACAACCTGCTGGTTCTGCTGGAGTCCCGCCTGGACAACGTCGTGTACCGCGCCGGCCTGGCACGTACCCGCCGTCAGGCACGTCAGCTGGTCTCCCACGGCCACTTCACGGTCAACGGCAAGAAGACCAACGTGCCGTCCTACCGCGTGACCCAGTACGACATCATTGATGTGCGTGACAAGTCCCGCAACATGCTTTGGTTCGAAGAGGCTCAGGACGCGCTGGTCGACTCCGTCGTTCCGGCGTGGCTCCAGGTCGTTCCGGACACCCTGCGCATCCTCGTGCACCAGCTGCCCGAGCGCGCTCAGATCGACGTTCCGCTGCAGGAGCAGCTCATCGTCGAGCTTTACTCGAAGTAACATCGAAGTTCCGCGCATTGCGGTGCTTCGGGGCGTCGAAAAGCAATTGCTTATCGACGCTACCTTCAACTGTCATCCGTGTCGGCGGCCAAACCACCGACACTCTCTACGGCGTCAAATAGCGGTCGCCGGAAAAGGAGAAGTCCATGCTCATCTCACAGCGTCCTCAGCTCACCGAGGAATACATCGACACCAACCGCTCGAAGTTCGTCATTGAGCCGCTCGAGCCCGGTTTCGGTTACACCCTCGGTAACTCTCTCCGCCGCACGTTGCTGTCGTCCATCCCGGGCGCAGCCGTGACGTCCATCAAGATCGACGGTGTGCTCCACGAGTTCACCACGATCAACGGTGTGAAGGAGAACGTCTCTGAGATCATCCTCAACGTGAAGAACCTGGTTCTGTCGTCCGAGTCCGACGAGCCGGTTGTCATGTACCTGTCCAAGGAAGGCCCGGGCGACATCACTGCCGCAGACATCGATCTGCCGGCCGATGTCACCGTGCACAACCCGGACCTGCACATCGCTTCGCTCAACGAGCAGGCGCGCCTAGAGATGGAGCTCGTCGTCGAGCGCGGCCGCGGCTATGTTCCGGCCATGACCAACTCCGGCGGCGAGATCGGCCGTATCCCGGTCGACCAGATCTACTCGCCGGTGCTGAAGGTCTCTTACAAGGTTGAGGCGACCCGTGTTGAGCAGCGTACCGACTTTGACAAGCTGATCATCGATGTGGAGACCAAGAACTCCATGTCCGCCCGCGACGCCCTCGCGTCTGCTGGCTCCACCCTCGTTGAACTGTTCGGCCTCGCACGCGAGCTGAACACCGCAGCCGAGGGCATCGAGATCGGCCCGTCCCCGCAGGAGACGGAGTACATCGCCGCGTACAACATGCCGATTGAGGACCTGAACTTCTCCGTGCGTTCTTACAACTGCCTGAAGCGCCAGGAGATCCACACGGTCGGTGAACTTGCCGAGTGCACCGAGTCTGACCTTCTGGACATCCGCAACTTCGGTCAGAAGTCCATCAACGAGGTCAAGATCAAGCTGGCTTCGCTGGGGCTGACCCTCAAGGACGCTCCGGAAGACTTCGATCCCACTCAGATCGAAGGCTACGACGCTGAGACCGGCGACTTTGTCGACAGCGGCATGGATGACGCCGAGTAAACAACGCGCACTGACACTGACGTTTCAATGAACACCGTTTCCCCGGACTCGTCGAACTAGCCGCACACGGCAGTTCCGTAGAGTCCGCGAAACAACACGAGGAGTACAACAATGCCTACCCCGAAGAAGGGCCCGCGTCTCGGCGGTTCGGCTAGCCACCAGAAGCACATTCTGTCTAACCTGGCCAGCCAGCTGTTCGTGAACGGCGCCATCACCACCACCGAGGCCAAGGCCAAGGTGCTGCGTCCGTACGCAGAGAAGCTGATCACCAAGGCTAAGTCCGGTTCGGTCGCCGACCGCCGCGCCGTGGCCAAGGACATCCCGAACAAGGACGTCGTTTCGTACCTGTTCAACGAGCTCGCTCCGAAGTTCGAGAACCGTGCAGGTGGCTACACCCGTACCATCAAGGTCGAGAACCGTAAGGGCGACAACGCGCCGATGGCCAACATCTCCCTCGTTCTCGAGGAGACCGTGACCTCCGAGGCGACCCGCGCTGCCCGCGCCGCTGCATCCCAGCAGAAGGCAGCTGAGGCTGAGGCTGCGGAGGCCGAGGAGAACGTCGAGGCTACCCCGGCTGACGCTGAGTCCAACGACTCCGCTGTCGCCGAGGACACTGCTGAGGCTCCCGAGGTCCAGGAGACCGCCGAGGAAGAGAAGTAAGAACTTCCAGCCTTTAGCGTAAAACGCCCGTTCCCTTCCCGGGGAGCGGGCGTTTCACTGTCTGCGGTGCAAGCCACGGTTTTCCTGAGCGGTGTCGGACGCATCGAGTGACGCCATTTATTCTTGGGGCATGAGTACGGATCCCGGTGAAGCTGGCTCAACTGAAGGTGCCGCCGCGACAGCAAGAAGTGCAGGGAACTCAAAGGCTGCGGCGTCCGGGGAGGACATGGTCCGCCTGCGTTTCGATGTCGCGTACGACGGAACCGATTTTCACGGCTGGGCGCGGCAGAAACCGGCGTGTGGGGAAGAGCTGCGGACCGTGCAGGGGGAGCTCGAGGAAGCTCTGCGCCTAATCCTGCGGTACCCGGTGGAATTGACGGTCGCCGGGCGAACGGATGCTGGCGTGCATGCGTCGGGCCAAGTGGCGCACGCGGACATTCAGTCGGCGGCGTTGGATCAGCGTTCGATTGAGGGGGATCCGGGTAGGTTGGTGCGCAGATTAGCGAAGATGCTTGAACCTGACGTTCGCGTTTCTGCTGTCGCGTTCGCGCCCCCGGGTTTTGACGCGAGGTTCTCCGCTTTGACGCGCACTTACCGTTACCGGGTGACAACGGCGGCTGGGGGAGCGCTGCCCACGCGTGTGCGAGACACCGCTGTGTGGCCGAAGAAAGTGGACCTCGATGCCGTGCAAGAGTTCGCGAACACAGTGGTGGGGCTGCATGACTTCGCGGCCTTTTGTAAAGCGCGGCCGTTTGCAACGACGATCCGGGAGATCAAGTCGTTTGAATGGTGCGACGCGTCCACGGCGGAGGAACCGGAATTGTATGAGGCGGTCATCGTGGCCGACGCTTTTTGCTGGCACATGGTTCGCGCGCTGGTGTCCACGAGCCTTGACGTGGGCTCGGGCAAGCGGGATGCGGACTGGGCCGTGGGGCTGTTGGGGGAACGG
>OJLS01000161.1_pt1 | contig 16127 bp, 13 predicted proteins | sample 1597081 | NCBI WGS metagenome assembly OJLS01 (sample SAMEA3904663, study PRJEB24821) | metagenome | biome: Builtin; feature: hospital; material: surface | place: USA | collected 2013-05-22
TTGTTGATATCGAGGGGAAAACAAATATTGGTGCTTATTTCCCCCACCGCGTGACGTACCACTCAACCTGCCACTCGCTGCGCATGGTGAAGGTGGGCGACCGCCCCTATCAGCTGCTCAAACAGGTCAAGAGCCTGGATCTTGTCCGCCTGCCCGGCGCGGAGGAATGCTGCGGATTCGGCGGAACGTTCTCGGTGAAGAACGCGGATACGTCGGCCGCCATGGTGGGCGACAAAGCTCGCAATGTTGTCTCGACCGGTGCGGAATTCGTCACCGCCGGCGACCCGAGCTGCCTCATGAATATCGGCGGTAGCTTGTCCCGCCAGCGCTCCGGTGTCCGCGCCCTGCACATTGCGGAAATCCTCGCATCGACTGAAGAACACCCCTGGACGCCGGAAGGCGCGTTCTATTCCAAGGAGGCAATGCTGTGACCATCAGTCTTGGTATGCCGACGATGCCACCCACTGCCCCTGACGGCGTCGGCAATCTTCGTGGTACGGAGAGATTCCAGCAAGCTGCCCGCCATGATCTAAAGAACTCGGTCCAGCGCCACAACTTACGGATGGCGACGCACACGATTCGCGATAAGCGCGCCCGTGTCGTTAGTGAAATCGACGATTGGCAGCAACTTCGCCACGCCGGGTCGGCCATCAAACGTGACGTGATGGCTCGGATGCCTGAGCTTCTGGAGCAGTTTGAGGAAGCTGTCACCGCGCGTGGTGGCCATGTGCACTGGGCCCGTGACGCTAAAGAGGCCAACGAGATCATCACCGGTCTTGTTAAGGAGACGGGTGAGAAGAAGGTCGTCAAGATTAAGTCGATGGCGACGATGGAGATCGGCCTCAACGAGGCCCTCAAGGAAGCTGGAATTGAGGCGCGTGAAACGGACCTGGCCGAGCTGATTGTCCAGCTTGGTCATGATCGTCCATCGCACATCGTGGTCCCCGCGATTCACCGTAACCGCGCTGAGATCCGGGACATCTTCATTAAGGAGATGCCCAACACGGATGAGAGTTTGACGGATAACCCTGCAGACTTGGCCGAGGCATCGCGGCTCTTCCTCCGCAAGCAGTTTATGGACGCGAAGGTCGCCATTTCTGGCGCTAACTTCGGTATCGCAGAGACGGGCACGCTGTCCATCGTCGAGTCTGAGGGCAATGGCCGCATGTGCCTGACCTTGCCGGAGACCTTGATCTCCGTGATGGGGATTGAAAAGCTCTTGCCGACGTTCAAGGACCTCGAGGTGTTCTTGCAGCTGCTTCCTCGGTCCTCCACCGGCGAGCGCATGAACCCCTATACCAGCCTGTGGTCAGGAACGACTGAAAAAGACGGGCCAAAGAACTTCCACATTGTGCTCATTGACAATGGACGCACACACGCGCTGGCGAATGCCATCGGCCGTGAAGCGTTGAAGTGCATCCGCTGCTCCGCGTGCTTGAACGTGTGCCCGGTGTACGAACGAGCTGGTGGCCACGCATACGGGTCAACCTACCCAGGTCCGATTGGTGCCATTTTGACGCCACAACTGGCAGGTATGGAATCCGCCGAGGATCCCAATGCCTCACTCCCCTATGCCTCATCATTGTGCGGCGCCTGCTTCGAGGTCTGCCCTGTCGAGATCGACATCCCGTCCGCGTTGCTGGAGCTTCGCCATCAGAAGATTGAGCACCACCGGCCGAAGTTCGAGGGCATGATCATGAGCGGCATGGGGCTTGTCTTCGGGAACAAACAGATTTGGAACTTCTCCGCCCGAGCCGCTGTGTTGGGACGCGCTCTCGGGTGGCCGAAGGGGAAGATCACAAGTCTGCCCGGCTTCCTCTCTGGGTGGTCGAATGTGCGGGATACGGCAATTCCGCCAAAGAAATCATTCCGTGCGTGGTTCGCCTCCGAGGAAGGCAAGAGGACTCTGGCCGCTGCTCGGAAGGAAGGCATCCCGGATAACAGTTTCCGCCATGCTGATCACAACACTGGCGACGCCGCCGAAGTGAAGGTGAGCGAACCTGGCGAGCGGAAGACGTCATCGAAGCCTCTTGAACATGTGCTGGACGACGCTACTTCTGAGTCACAGGCACACGACGACAGCAGTGCTAAGACTTCGTCGAAGGAGGGGAAGTAGTCATGGGATTCCGGTCTACGTCCGCTAAAGAAGAAATCCTCGGGCGTATCCGCAACGCAAACAAACTGGCTGGCGTGCCGTCAGAGCCCTACCCCATTCCACGGGACTACAGGACCAACCAGACCCGGTCCACCGACGAACTGGTCAATCTCCTCGAAGACCGATTGGTGGATTATAAGGCCGATGTTCACATCGTTAAAGAGGCTGACCTGCCGTCGACGGTGGCTGATCTCTGCCGCGAACATGGCTTCTCCACGATCGGAGTAGCCGAGGGCATCGAAGAGTCTATTTATTCCTCAGTCTCAGCTGACGTTGAGAAGGACGATCGCTCCACTGATCCTCATAAGTTGGGGCGCTTCGATGCGATCATTACTGAGTCTCACGTCAGTTCCGCGCAGACGGGCACGATCTACCTGGATGGGTCGGCGACGAATGGGCGACGCGCGTTGACGCTGGTCCCCGACTGCCACTTGTGCATCGTGCGCGAGGAGTCGATTGTCTACGGTGTTCCTGAAGCTATCGATCGCCTCAACCCGGAGATGCCGATCACTCTTGTCTCTGGCCCGTCGGCGACCTCTGATATTGAGTTGAGTCGTGTTGAAGGGGTTCACGGACCACGAACTCTGATCGTGTTGATTGTTCGGAAGTGACTGGTAGATGGGGCATTCTCGCGTGATTGCCGACGCGAGTTACCCCGCGTGTTCGCACTTTCACGGCGGAGTGCTAAGGTAGTCTCGTCGTGCGGTGAACACCCCGTTATCCGTTGAATTAGTGTCAAGGGATCGTGGTGTTTTGCCGGTGATGCCTCCGTAGCTCAGGGGATAGAGCGTTGGTTTCCGGTACCAAAGGTCGCAGGTTCGAATCCTGTCGGGGGCACAGTAAAACCCGAGGGTTTTGCGTTTCCGACGGCTTCAGATTTGCAAAACCCCTCGGACACAAAAATGGCACTCCACGCGGGGTGCCATTCGTGTTATTAACCCGATTCGCCCTACCCCAGAACGGGAAGTACGCCCCAAAATGACGAAATCGCCGGGAAATCACTTTCTATGTATCCCGGCGCGAACACCTCCCCAAAACTCGCCCCCTCAAGTTTTAAGCAGCCTTCGCCGGAGGATCGTTTCCGCTCGCCACATCCGCCAAGCGTTGTCGGAATTTCTTGCGCTCCTTCTTCGGTCGCCCGCCCGGACCACCAGGACCACGCCCGCCCCCGTCGATCACGTCACGCTCACCCGAGATCCAGGACTGGATCAAGCGCAAGTTCATAGCGGTCACGCGTACAGCAGCAAGGAAGAACTTCTTGATCCAGCCACGCATCAAGCGTGCCTTTGTGCTCCCCAGACGCATACCGTCATCACCCTTAAGGATCGCGTTTCGAGTCTCGATCACGTTACGCGCGAAACCGAACGTCTTCTTCCACTCTTCCGACCCGTAGAGAGGTCCGAACTGCTCGAAACGCGCGTACGTGTCCACCGGGGAATCCTCGCACCCACGAACGGAACGCTTATCGCCCCCAGCCTGCTTCTCACTCCACAGCGGGACAGTGATAGAGCCTTGCTCACTGATTTTCCCACGGTCTACACCCTTGGGAACGATCGATTCAAGCACCGGGAACAGTGGCTTCTGATTCTTTCGCACGTCACGGCGCTTGGACGGAATCTTCTTCGCAATCTTGCACGAAACAGACGGACAGATCCCCTTCGCCGGGCACTCTAAGCGCACGTTGCCCGTGGTCTTGCTTATGTCTTTAACCTTCAGCGCAAGCGGGGCGCGCTTTTCAACAATCTCCTCGAAACGTTCCTGCGTGATCCCGTCCTCGTTCTTGGGATCGCGCCCTCGGTCGCGCAGTTCTCGCGCGTTGAGAAACTCCTTGTTCTTCAGAACCGACGGACAAAACCAGGTGCCGTCCACGAGCACGGCTCCGCCTTCAGTACCTTGCACGCCGTAGTATCCCCCGTTGGTCCCGGTCTTGAAATCGCCCAGCAGTTGATAACCCGCTTCACGAAGTGGGATACCCCATTTTTCCGGCTTCGCGTTCGGGTAATACGCGCGGTCGGTCACGACAGTGCCACGCGGAATGTCCGGGTTTTCGATTAAGTGATCAATCGAGCGGATGCCGTTTTCCGCGACACGAGTGGACGGCTTATCGAACGCTACGCCGGTGACTAGCGACGGGTATTTACCTTCGCCAAAACCCCCGCCCCACATAGCGGACAAGGTGAGTTCATGCGCCCAGGTGTATTGGAAACGCTTGTTCGATTTTTTCTCTTCGTGAGAAAACGCGCCTTTTCCAGGAAGGGATGTTGGTCCCGCATGATTGTCTTCCTTTTCACGGACATGCCAACCAGTATCCGGGTCCGAAGGTTCACGGGTGGAACGGTCGGCGCGTCCGTAACGGGTGATCTTCATCGGCGTGCCGTCGATGGTGAGATCGCCCTTCCAGTCGGCTAAGCGATCCTCCCCGAAGTGCTCCACGCTCGCCCACACGAGTTTGTTCATAAGGATGTGCGCACGGGCTTCGCGCTTTTCAATCAGTGCCGGATCACGATTCGCCACAATCTGCGCGTACTCGGATTTCTCCATGCGCTTGTAGTAGGAAGTCTCCGGGTACGGGTCCACAACGTCGAGCACGCGCCCAATTGCGCGCCAAATGCGGTGATACCACATGCGGATTTCACGCTGGTTAAAACGCTTTTTGAACTCGTGTGTGGGAAGTCCGAGCGCTTCCCACGCCTTTTCGGTGATGCGCTCGGTGACAAGTTCGGTAGCGCGCGAGACTAACAGCGGGGATGCTCCAACACCGATAGCGAGCATGAGCGCAATAGCAGCGCGATCAGTGATAATCGATGGTCGCCCGCCCGCGTGGGGTGCGTACCCAAGTTTGGCTTCCTGTTCCGCTTTGTCTTGTTCGCGCCATTGTTGAATGAGATCGAGCACGCCGGAAGTGTCCACGATGGTCAGTGGTACGTGAATTTGACTGATGTGGACTTGGGATTTTTCGATTTGCATTGGTAATGGTGCCATTCGTGGACACCTCCTTTCATTGGGTAAGTTCGTAAGTGTGTTTGAAATTATTGAGTTATGACTCCGCCGTGATTTGGCAGGGAAAGATTTGCGCCGGGTGGGTTTTGGGCGTGCGTAAGTCATTTCGACTCACACAGAACACCCGCGCCTAGACCGCCTTCAGTGGCGGGAAATCGCTCGCCCCGGCGTAGCGGATTTGGCGGTCGAACTCACGCGCCGAAGCAGCCCCCGCGAGGTCTCGGTACTGCGCGTAATGCTGGAGGTCGGAAAGCCCCGACGCTTCACAGATCGCGGACTCCGGGACATGCGCCCCCATCAGTCCAACGATCCACGTAGTGCGCATTCGAGACAGTGTGACGGCTACGCGCGGGGTGCGCATACGCTTGACAAAATCGCTCGCCGGTTTCGCGCCGACTTTTCGCGCTCCCGGTAAGAAGACGAAATCATCTTCTCCTAACCCGGAAATCGCCGTCTCTAGAAATTTCTCGTAGTCGGCGTGGACGGGAACGTAGCGAGCGGGTGCGCCACGGTAGCCGGACGGGTGGAGCACTAACCCCGCTCGCGTGCGCTCCACATCCTTCACGGTGAGCGTGCCCACCTCACACCCGCGCAACCCCGCGCCCAGCCCGAGAGCGAGCAGAACGTGCGCGTTCGTCTTCGAGCGTTCAGTGGAACAGGACTTCGCCCAACCGTGAAGCAAGCGAATTTCGTCCTCGCTGTAGGGATTGTTCTTCATGCTCGTGGGGTACGAGACCGTGCCGTCATCCCCGCCCCAAGTCAGGGACAACTCGCGCCCGATCTTGTTCAGCAGAGAGCGGACGGAAGAAACGGAAGTGGTCTCCAGCCCCAAGCGAGAGCAGTGGTACTCGATCAGTTCCGCGTCGAAGACCTGCTCATTGTTCAGTTCGCGCCCGTGATCGAGGGCATCCACCGCTAGGCGTGCGACCGCGCGAACAGCAAGGCGCAACTGATGATCGGTGCCCTTGTCGAACACGCCGGTGATCGCGCTTGTCGTAAAGTCTTGCACCTGCTCCCAGCGGTCGGGTGAGATCGCTCGCGGGGTGTAGCGAGCCATGAACTCGGTCGCGGGAATGATCGGCAATAACAACTCCTGTGTTGTTCTATTTGGAACAGTACGCAAGAGATTCTCCCATCGGTTAGCAAGGTTTGTCAAGAAGATTTTCCAGGTCATAGCGTTTTTCCGCCTTCGATGACCGTGAACGGCTCCATCTCGCCTGTGATGACCTGCTCGATCTCGCCTGTGATGACCTGCTCGATCTCGCCCATACCGACAATCATCAGGTCAGTGAGCAGTCCCACAGTTTCGAGCACCGCGTCCGCATCTACCGGGAAACTACGTTGGCGTTTATCGAATGACCCGTACGCGCTCCCGGTCAGGGACGCGAACGCCTTCTGGGAGATCCCGCGTTTGAACAGGTTCTCGCTCCAGGTCGCGTTCAGGCGCTTGAGCGTGATCGGCGGGCAAGCGTGCCCATAAGAAAAGTTACGGAGTGCTTCCGAGACTGTGTGCCCATTTCGAGCGCGTCCGGGAGCGACTAGGTACTCATCGAAGTCTCGGTTTTCCACCACGTTCAGGAACTCATCACTAAGCACAGTCGGAATGATGTGAGTACGATCCTTCACGCTTACTTTCACGGGTGGTCCGTAATCAACGTGCTTAGCGCGAACCTCTCGCACGTCATCCGGCAGCATTCCCGAAAGCCCGAGTCCCACGATGATCGTCCCGTTGTCACTTCGTGCGTGCGTGGACTGTGCGCGAACAGTGCGGATGATCTCGTGCAGTTCCGCGCGGGTGTATGGAGTGCTTGTGATCAGACGATGACTATCTGAGGACGCTGGAAGATGAACATCTTTCAGTACCGCGTCGATCTTTCTCAAGACAGTTAGGCGTTTCGCTTTCGTGCTATCGCTTAACGGAAGTTGGGCGACACTCCAGGCGACAAGTTCCCCATTAAAGAGTTCATCCTCATTCAGAAGATCCCCGTGGCTATCCTTCACGGTCACGCAATGAGTCACGAGCGCTCCCATGTGATGCGTGATCGCACGAGCAGTCAGTGGGAAAGCTTTCGGTTGCTCTTGCCCGTAGGTGGCGACGGTCTTCATGGTCTCGATGACGTACGGGCGAACCGGGGCGAACTTCTCCGCTGGGATTGAGGTAGGCACGTAGTTCTCGATCTGGGCAATCGCTTGTTCGAGCGTGATCTTTTTCTCCTTCACTTACTTCGCCCCCTTAGACTGGTAAGCATGTCCGGACGCGCCACAACCACTCGCCCCCGCGATCTTGCGGGATGTAGTCAGGGGACGCGATTTAGTCAGGTCGCGGTCGATGATCCCGTGCTTGCTCGCGCCGTCCAGGTCGCTCGAAACATCGAGCACATGTTGGAAGTACTGGAGAGCGAGGGCGTGATCACCTCGATGAGTGACTTCAGCGCGAAGTCCGGGATCAGTCACGCTTCCCTTGGGCGCGTGATCCGGGGCGAACGGTGGATTAACGGTGGATTGTTGGCGCGTTTGGAGCACGCGAGCGGTTATCAGTTGTGGGGTGAGCACGCCCAGAAAGTCAGCGAGCCGAGGTTTGATGTTGTGCATGAATAAGCCTTTCTTTATGAGTTGTTTGGAGATCACCTCCTGATGAGTGGAGAGGAAACGTCGGGAAGTCCCGGACGTAAGAAACGGGAGCCGTTCGGACGGGTTCATCCGAATTGGCATGAGTTGTCCGATGAGGAACTTCAGGAGCAGTTCGCCCCGTCCCCGTTGGACTGGAAACTGATCGGACTCGCTCGGAACCTGGAGCGAGAAATCCGAATCCAGATGCAGCGCGGGAGAATCGTCCCGCCCACGTATCAGAGGTTTTCCGAGATGGTGGGCGTGGACTTGCCGGTGATCATGGACATGATCCGGGCGAAACGGTGGGCGGATAGCGAAACTATCGCCCGTTTAGAGATTGCAATGTCACGCCCGCTGTGGAGTCCCGAGAAGGCGCGTCAGCATAAGGACGCGCCGGAGTTCTGGACGATCGCGAAACAAGCCCGCTTAGAAGAGCGCGACCGGAGGCGTTCGCAGAAACGCCCCCTCTAGGCGCTCTTCGGATACTCGCGTTTCATGATGCCGTGACGAATGAGAACATCTACGGGATCATCGTCTAACTCGTCTTCTGGAGTTTCGAACTTCCCGTAATGGTTGAGCAACTTCAGCAATGACGGTGCCACAAACTCTTCGGGGAGAAGTTCCGTGACATCGGCTTGGTAAGCAGCAGCCACAAACCAATCCTTACCAGTCAGCATCGGATCGTAATGGCGCGTGCCCAACAGGACCTCTTCGAGAATTTCAGCCAGTTTCATCCATACGCTGTCAAGTGTGCCCCCGTGCCAGAAGAAGCACATGCCTTCCAGGTTTTCCTTGCCCACATCGAAGATGTACGGACACATATCCAGCGGATAGAGTCCGGAGTCGAAACCAGCACCAATCTCGAAAAGTCGTTTCACTGGATTTTCACCGCTGAACATGTCAAACACGACATGTTGCGCATTCGGGTTCGAAGGCATTGGCGCGTTTTCACACAGTTGATCCACCATCCACTTTTCGGTAGTCCCGCGCACATAGATTGGCGCTCGCCAATCATGGGTAGAGAACGGGTTTGGACGGAAGTTCTCGAACAGCGGCGCGAGTTCGTTTACGCGCTTGTCGAAACGGTCTTCGCTGTCCCCTTGGGGTGCGTCTGATTGGAAATTCTGCTTAGCACCCTTCTTGCCCTGATTGCGCTTGCGGTTCTTCTCTACGCGCTTCTGAGCGCGTTGGGTGTTCTTACGATTATTTTTCTTTGTCATTGTTTTTTCCTTCTGTTGTGTTCGTTATGACTGTCACTCGCTTTCACTCCAGACCTTGCGATCTGACTTGCCGCGGTGACACAAACAACTAAACCTCAGGTCAGAGCGTTTGTATACGTCGATGAACCTGCATCGGGAATGAATCGCATTAATGACTGGAAGGTGTTGGTCAGGGGCGGGTTCTCGGGCATCAATACTTAATATGTATTAAATTTAACTACTTAGTATGCGCAGGTGAGAAGGTTAAAACGATTTTTCACGGCGCTAGTTAAGCATCTTCTTGCAGGTGCGAGGTTCGTCGGCGTGACATTAATGGGGACATGGAGCCGGGAGCAGTCTCACGAGCGCTCGAATCTTGCGCCCCTTTTCGACATAGTGCGGGGGTAGCAAAAAGCGCCGTTGAACAGGGCGCGGAGAAAATCTTCGGGGGTAGTCGAAAATTCTTTTTGGTTTACTCGGCTGCGAGCGCCGAGCGAAAACCTTTTGACCTGCGCGAATGGATAGGGCATGTGGTCGTTAAGGGTAGGCAAGTCAATAAAGTTGTGTTTTAATCGCTTGATTTCGAGTGCCGGTCTGCTTGATCGGGACGGTTCGATGAGCGGGCGCGGGGCGAGGTTGCGGGCGTGGATCGAGATCGAGAGTGGATGAGTTCGCACGGATCGTGCTTGGGATCGCGTGAGTCAATATGGCACACGCTCAGGGAGTGGGCGCGGGCACGAACAATGCCCACCCCTCAGTTGATAGCGTGCTGCTGTTCCTCCATCAGAACGTCACTGAAGCGCCGATTGAAACTCTCTAGTAATCGACGGGCTTCTTCAACTTCGTCTGGGCTGTCATTATCCCAGTCAGCCATGAACGTGTTTACCTCAACCTCGCCCTCACCGCGCTGCATTCGCTGCTTTTCTACCTCGTTCTGGAGGACTGCTGCTCGCTGCTTTAGCATCTTTACTCCTGGATTTCCCTTCAGGAGGGTGGGGTCTAAGTGACCATCATCGTTAATGTGCTCTACGCCCAGGTTCAACTCAAGACGCTTGGACTCATCTTCGGGGTCTGCAAACTCTAGACGCAAGGGCAGTCCGTAGGCGAGGTTCGAGTATTTGTCGTGGTGCCGACGCTGTTTTGCGAATTTCTGTTCGAGTGTGGTATAGTAGAATGCCGAAAGTTCGGCAACCCCAGTTTCGACTTTCGCTCCAGCGCCCTGCCCGGCGCTTTTTTTTGGTTCGTAGAGGTCTTCCCACTTGTCGGGTGGTCCTTCTTTCTTGACCATTTTCCACCGTGCCAACAAACGCGGTTCATAACCGGGCTTGTACAACTTCTTCACAGGCGGGTTCTCTACATCGTCGGGACGTTTTACCAACGCAAACTCAATAAGTTCTCGCATCCCGTCGCTGGACATATTCAGACCATGAACCTTCATCGTGTGAAGAACGTCCAGCAGGCGGCAGTACATGGAGACATTAAAGACGTAATGCTTGACCCCTCGACCGTTGTTCTTCGCCTTCCAGTTCTCGAACGTGGGGTTGTCATCAAGTGCTCGAACGTCTTTTGCGAGCACGATCCATCCGCTCTCGATCCATTCGTGGAAGTGATCACGCAAGGTGCTGCGTGGTATACCCCACTCTTTAGCGAGTCCGTTTTTGGATTTGAATATGTTTGCGCCAATGTAATTTTGACGGTCTAGTTCGTAGTTGTATGTCTCATCAGTGTTGTCATCGGCGTACTGAACAAGCGTGAACAAGTACGCCCGCGACTGGGCACTGATGTTCGTCATTAGTTTCTGAACTCGAACAAGACCTGGTTCGAGAATCTGTCCCATCTAACCGTCACTCCCGCCACTTTTTTCACGCCCTCCGGAAACCTTGGCCTGCATGTAACGCTCAAAATCATCTCGGTCGATACGGAGAAGATTTGAGTTTCTAATGTGCCGAATGTCGTTTTGGTTAACCCACCTTCGGATTGTTGGCTGAGAAACCTTGTAGATATCGGCTAGTTCACCGGCTGTACACCATCGAACCTCTTCAAGCGGGACTTTGAATGCTTCATTGTTATCAGTCATAAATACTCCTATATTATTTAGTTTTTCTTATGTTAGCACATTTGTTTGAGCTTTCGTAAACACAATGAGCGGTAACGGTCAAAAGATTCTTACCTGAGTGCAGTGAGCGGAAGGCGCTAACTCGTTAAGCGGTGCGCGTCGCTACTTTTGCAAGTGGCGCTCGACCGTCACTTATCTGGTGCCATGCCGCCAGTGAAGTGGCGGTACACCGCCCCAACTATATATCACCCAACTATATATCACTATTATTTATCATAAAAATTGATAAAAACCATTTGATCATCTCTACTTAATCACGACTCGTCATCAACACAGTTTCATCAAAACTATCCATCATCACTAAGCCTCTAGGAATGGGTAGGGACACGACAGTGAATCGACGTGATGCTGTTCCGATTGGGAAAAGGTTGAAGTTCTTCTTTTCGAGAGCAATTCAAGAAGGTTGATTGTGTAACCCGAAGTCTTCTGTGGCACTTCTTTCCTGATCCAGGTAATCAACTTTGGTTTACGGAAGATTCCGCGCACTGTTAACGCTGCTTGCGCGCAACTATGTAGTTCACTTCAATTTCCTCTCCAACCCCCTACCCCCTTCCTCCCCGCGCCAGAATTCTCGGTCGTCCGTGCGATCATCACGCGCCCAAATCCCCCGGCTGCACGCCCCGCTCGTGAGACAAAACCCACCTCCTTGACAACTTTATCCACCCTGAAATTTCCACCCCGCAAATCGGCTTCTATTCGATAATACTTTCTATGCATTCTCCGCCCCCGCGAGCGCACCCCCAACACTCACTTTCCCCGACTACATCAGATCGTACCAGGCGGGTTCCCCATACACCTCACCGTTATCGTCTACCGCGATCTCCGGTAGCACCTCCAGCGGTGGCAATCCGAAATCTCGCAACATGCGGGCGAACGCACGCTGCGCGGGATAGCGATCATCGTCAATGTCCATTGCAGACATGATCACCGCTTCGGTTAGACGCACAAGTCCATCCCAAAACGAGTCACGGCTTCCCGTGTAAGTAAACGCCATGTATCGGTCGCAGTCATCCGGGACGGTCCCGATAGTCACGTCCGCCCCCTGCCACGGGTGATTCGTGTGCAATTTCGCCACTTGCAGCAGTGTGATCAGCGGATTACCGCGCGGATCGATCAGGACCAGAAACTCCGTTACCGCCTCATTTTCGGCGCGCCAAAACTCAATCTCTGCACGCATCGTGCCAGCGAAAACGTGCGGATCGTGATTAGCAATCATCGGCGGTCACCTTCCACTGCTCCGGGATAGCAAAACCCCCGTCGCGAAGCTGGTGATCTTTCCAATCCAAAATGGCGCGTTTCCAGCGGGTGGGGTCAGTCTCCGCCCAAGAATGATCACGCTCAATTTCGGTGTGCGCGTCGAGCAATCTGGCGGTCGCGTCTGTTACGTCATCGGAGATCGTGTACGCAAAATCGCCGGGGAATTTCGTATCCGCCCATCGAATGAACGGCAAGAAGTCCGGGTCACGGAAGTCCTCACATGGCGGGTCAATAGCAGTTCCATCCGGGAGGTATTCGTAGTCTATGATGTGCTGGTTTTGCGCCATTTCCGTTTCTGCAATGTCCATCAGGCGAACAAGGCGCGAGGTGTTGATCATTAGCGCCCCATCGAGCCACTCGCCTTCCATGCGCTTTATCCACCCGGTATTTACTAAACGCTCGATGCATCCTTTGAGTGGATACTTCGGTTCGCGCCACCACGGACGTTCGTAGGCTTCTTCCGGGATGTAGTGGATCAGCCCGATACAGCCACGGCGGAAGTTCCCGTGGCGGTCGATGATCTCGCCGGTGTAGTCATCGGCGTACTTGCTCACATGTGCGAGTGCGGTTTTGTCTTGATACTCCAGTGATGGGGTCATCACCTGCATCACTGCATCGTTAAGAATTTCTCCCAAATGGTGCTCCTTTGATCGGGGACGTTGGCACCGTGTTGTACCAATGAATCCAGAACTCTACAAGACCATATTTGCACATGTCAAGACCCATTTTGCCACTTAGTAGGTGGCGAAATCACGTACAAAGTGAGTTGGTTTCGGGTAGGAAACCTGCAAGCGCATGGGCGCCTATTAGGTGTCGCGAACACAGAGTGCGACCACGTAGAAAGTAAAAGGGATACACGGTGTAACGCGTAGAAAGTGTGAGCGAACAGCTCGGTGAACAAGGTGCGCCCGCTTCCAGGTATGAGGACAGTTCCGCTGGTGGCGAGATTGTGCAGTGCTCGTGTACGGTCGTTCATCTTTACCCCACGTCGGTGTTGAATGACGTGCTCCGCGACCACCCCCATGAACGTCTCCGCCCGGTCTCCAATTCGCCCCCACACCAGCTCGCTACGCCCCGCCTTCGTGCCAATCTGAAACACGCCGTGACCTGTAAGAAACACCTAATATCACGTTCTGACGAAGACCGGCGCGACTATGAGACAATCAACGGGTTGGAAAAAATAACTCAATAAATAAGGAATGGATTATGACTCATTACACCCCTATTACTCGCGCCGAACTAGAGAGGACTCTCTGGGGCGCAGCCACCGCTCTTCGTGGCTTTATGGATGCTTCCGACTACAAGAACTACGTGTTTCCCGCGCTGTTCTGGAAGTGGATTAGTGACAACTACAAGTACGAGCAGGAACAGTTCGAGCGGGATTATGAAGGGGTGGAACTAGACGCTGAGACGCGCGAGGATATCGAGTCTGATTACCACGCTTTCGTAATCCCACCGGGCGCGTCGTGGGACAACGTGTACCTCGACAAGGACATTCCCGAGAAAATCCGGAAGGACAAAACTCACGCACTTCACCCTCGAAACTACATCGGCGCGAGGATGCGTTCAGCCATGACCGCGATCCAAAACGCTAACCCGGAAAAACTCTCCAACATCTTCGGTGACGCTGCTTATGGCAACCAGGAGCGTTTGAAAGAAGAGGGACTCCGAAAGATGCTATCTAGGCTTGCGGAGCACACCTTTAACGCGGAGACCGTTCCCGGAGACTCATTCGGAGACGCTTATGAGTACCTACTCAAGAAATTCTCGGATGACTCCGGCACCGGCGCGGGAGAGTTCTTCACCCCGCGCCCGGTCGTGCGCCTGATTACCCGCCTTCTCGATCCTCAGCCAGAAGAGTCGATCTACGACCCCGCCTGCGGCTCCGGGGGCATGCTCATCGAAGCGTGCAACACCGTCGAAGAGCATGGTGGTGACCCGCGCACTCTTACCTTGCACGGTCAGGAGAAGAACATGACCACGCAAGCAATTGCGCGAATGAACCTCTACATCCACAACCTGCCTGAGCACGACATTATTCACGACAACACCCTGCTTGATCCCGGCAACCGTAAACCGGACAACACTTTCGAACAGCATGATGTTGTTATCGCCAACCCGCCGTTCTCGGTCGAAGACTGGGGACGCGAAACATGGGAAGACGATCCTCGAATTATTGGCGACCTGGCTCCCAATTCGTATGCAGATTTTGCGTTCATGCAGCACATGATCGCTTCCATGAAGCCTAAGACTGGGCGCATCGGCGTGGTCATGCCTCACGGCATTCTCTTCCGTGGACACGCGGAGAAGCGAATTCGCACGGAGATTCTCAACCGTGATCTCATCGAAGCAGTCATCGGAATGCCGAACAACATTTTCTATGGAACAACGATTCCATCCTGCATCGTGATTTTGCGCACGGAGAAGGATGAGGATCGTCAAAACAAGGTGCTGTTCATAGATGCATCCACCAGGTTTGTGAAGGGTTCAAACATGAACGAACTCACGGATGGTGATGTGAAGGCGATTCTGTCGGCGTTCCACGACGAGGAGGACGTGGACGGCGCAGACGAAGGAATCGAGTTCCGCCTTGTAGGCATGGACGAAATTGAGTCGAATGACTACGACCTCAACATTGGTCGTTACGTCCAGGCGAAGACGGATGTTGAAGTGGATCTTGGAGCATCAATCGCGGAATGGAATGAAGCAGAATTGGAGCGCGAGCGCGCCCGTTACGCTTTCCGCAACCTCTTAAAGGAGGTCGGTTTCGGTGAGTAAGAAAGGCTGGGATGAAGTTAAACTTTTCGATATTCTCGAACTTCAGAATGGATATGCTTTCAAACCGGCAGACCTTGGAGAAACCGGCACTCCAGTAATTCGAATTAAGCAACTTTTTGACCCGCTAGTGGAGATAGACCACAGCGAAAAAGAGATTCCAGAAAAGTTCAAGATTGACTCTGGCGACGTAATCTTTACCTGGTCAGCGCGGATCGATGTAGCAATTTGGGATCGGGGTGAAGCGTATCTGAACCAGCATTTGTTCAAGGTCACATCAAGAGATGAAAGTAGGCTTCTTCCAGAATTTGTCTACATGGTAATTCTCGATTTGATTCCGAGGTTGACCTCCCACGGAACAACCATGAAGCATGTGACTAAGGCAGAACTCGCTAAAAAGTTCATCTACCTTCCTCCGGTTGAAGAGCAACGTGAGATCGTACGGTTCATACAGGCGCTCGATCAGATGATCCAAGCGGGAGACCGTGAGATTGCGTGCGCGGAACAGATGCACGGGGATGTTCTCAGGACTCTCATTCAGAAAATGGCTGAACAGTTCGAGATGAAACCTCTTCGAGAGGTTGTATATTTCCATGATAACAAGAGGAAGCCAGTAAAGAAGGCTGATCGAATACCTGGACCTTATCCCTACTACGGTGCGAGCGGAGTAACGGATTATGTCGATGGCTTCCTGTTTGAGGGCTTGCACTTATTGATTGCCGAAGACGGCGAAAATATCATATCCAGAAAACTCCCTATTTCCTTCCTTGCTGATGGAAAGTTCTGGGTTAATAACCATGCGCATATCGTCAAAGCGGACACTGACACGACGACCAAGTACGTGGCGCTAGCAGTTGAATACTCCGACATTTCCGCTTACATCACTGGTTCATCCCGACCAAAGATTACGAAAACCGCATGCCAGTCAATTAAGGTGCCTTTCCCTCCCCTCGAAGAGCAGCAAAAGATCGTGGAGAAAATGCAAGCGCTTGACGGTTACTTAGAGTCCGCGAAA
>OJLS01000162.1_pt1 | contig 16104 bp, 13 predicted proteins | sample 1597081 | NCBI WGS metagenome assembly OJLS01 (sample SAMEA3904663, study PRJEB24821) | metagenome | biome: Builtin; feature: hospital; material: surface | place: USA | collected 2013-05-22
ATCTACACACTGCATATCGTCGGCAGCGTCAGATGTGTATAAGAGACAGTCGTTGTAGTTGCCATCACGTCGTTCAACGGTTGTCCCCTCCTTTTTGTTCCCGCGCATTTTCAGACACGTCTTCAGCCTTGTTCTCAGCCTCGATTTCGTGCAGCACAGCAGCGATGGCGGCGGCCACCGCGTACTCGCGGATATCCTGCCGCGCCCCCACAAGAACCCGCACTGGCTCATGCGCACCCGGCACGAGCGCGAATTGGACGAACTGCGAGAAGTTCGGGATTCCAGCCACGTCCGTAAGGATCTCAGCGGCCGGATACGAGACGGTGCGCGACGGCCCTGCGACCGCGATATGCACTTCTCCAACGGGATGCCCGTCTTGGGGGTCTGGGCCGGCGACGCCGGTCAGCGCGACACCCCACGTGGAGCCGCACACTGTCTGGGCTCCGCGGGCCATGTGCCGCGCAGTCACCGCGGCTACCGGGCCATACCGTTCCAGGATCTTCTCGGGCACCCCGGCCAACGACGCTTTCAGGTCGGTCGCGTACGTGATCACTCCGCCGCGCAGGACATTGGAGGCACCCGGAACCGCCGCCACAGTCGCACTCGCCAGCCCCGCGGTCAGCGATTCGCAGAACGCAAGTGTCTCGCACCGGTCCGTGAGGGTGCGGACGAGGTCGGGGGCTGATCCGACGTCGATAAGCATGCTCCGCGTCATGCCGCTACCTTGTTCGCTTTGGAGCCGTCAACGAGGTACTGCACACCCGTGACCACGGTGACCACGACAGCCACGAGCATGACCACGAGGGTCGGAATGTCCATCCAGCCGGGCAGCGGGCACAGGTACATGCCCACGCCGACGGATTGGAGAGCGGTCTTCAGCTTGCCGCCCTTGGACGCGGGAACGACCTTGCCCCCGCGCAACAGAACCATGCGCCAGATAGTGATGCCCAACTCCCGCACGATGATGACCACGGTGATCCACACCGGCAGCGTGCCGGCCATATTTAGCGTGACCAGCGCCGTGATCATAAGAGCTTTGTCCGCGATCGGGTCGGCGATCTTGCCGAAGTCCGTCACCAGACCGCGAGAACGGGCAATGTCGCCGTCGAGCTTGTCCGTGATCATCAACGCGGCGAACACACCGAACGCCCACCACCACCGCTCCGAGAGCACCAGCCACGCGAAGACTGGAATGAACAAAATGCGCAGCGAAGTCAAGATGTTGGGCAGATTCCAGTTCGACGGCTTTTGCTGGGTCGGAGCGTTCACACCCTCAACCCTACATATCCCCTGCGCGCGCTAGACTTCGCGCCCATGACCTATTTCATTGTGACGTACACATACGGCGATAAAGACCTGATCCAAAAGACCCGGCCCGCACACCGCGACTTCATCAACGGGCTAAAAGACCATGGCAACGTGATCGCCGCCGGCCCGTTCGCGGGCGACAGGCAGTCTGCGATCATCATCCGGCTGAATGACGGCGCCGGACAATCCGAGGCAGAAGCGCTGCTTGCGGACGACCCCTACCTCGCCGCCGGCGCCCTAGCCGACCGGGATTTCCGCGAGTGGACCCCGGTCATCAACGTCTGGGACTAGTCTTTCCGGCCGCCGCGGCCGACATCGAGGTGATCCGTCTCCCGTGAGCCCGTGGCGGTGTGGTCGCCCTTGCCGGACGTGGCCGGATCATCCACCCACTCGAGATGGTTGCCGTGGTTGTCCACCTTGCGGCGGTTCCCATGGTCGTCGTAGTCGATGTGGTACTTCGGGCCGTCACCGTCAGTGCGGCCTGCTTTCACGTCGGCACGCTCCTTAAGCAGGGATGCCACCGCGGTGACGGCGAGCACACCGACGATGACCAGCAAGGACATCAACGTGCCCACCTCCGGGACGTTGACTCCCTCCCCACCGTTGATGAACGGCAGATTGTTCTCGTGCAGAGCGTGCAGCAGCAGCTTCACACCGATGAAGCCGAGCACCACCGCGAGGCCGTACGGCAGGTAAACAAGCTTATCCAGCAGGCCGTTGAGCAGGAAGTACAGCTGGCGCAAACCGAGTAGTGCGAAGGCATTGGCGGTGAACACCAGGAAGGCTTCCTGGGTGATGCCGTAGATCGCCGGGATCGAGTCGAATGCGAACATCACGTCGATGAAGCCAATGGACAACAGCGCCACGAACAACGGCGTGACAGCCTTCTTGCCCGCCTCCGTCGCGGAGAACAGGCGGTCGCCGTGGTACGACTTCGTCACCGGGATGACCTTGCGCAGCGTCTTGACCACGAACATGTCGTTCGGGTCCGGATCCTCTTGGTCGGTCACCTCATCGATGACTAGTTTCACTGCGGTGTAGAGCAGGAACGCGGCGAAGATGTAGAACACGTCCGACCATGCCTCGATGATCACCGCTCCGAGCAGAATGAAGATGAGGCGGCACACGAGCGCAATCACGATGCCGATGAGCAGAACCTTCTGCTGGTAGGCGCGGGGGATCTTGAACGCCCCCATGATCAGCGCGAACACGAACAGATTGTCCACGCTCAGCGAGAGCTCAGTGATGTAGCCGGTGAAGAATTGAGCGGCGTGCTCTGAATCCCACAGCGTCCACACCAGGCCACCGAAAACGCAAGCCATGGCCATATAGAACAGTGCCCAGCCGCCGGCCTCCTTCATCGACGGCTCGTGCGGAGTGCGCACGTGGGAGACGAAATCGAAAATGAAGAAGCCCAGGATGACCACCGACGTGATCAGCCAGATAGAAACGGGCACATGCATGAATCAAACCTCCGGTTGAGATGACAAGTAACCGGAGGTCTCCCCCACCAACCTAGATGGCAGGCCACCTGGACCGGGGAACCGAGTGCGGTTTACCGTGTTGACGATCCGAGACGCTTTCGGGGTACTCCCCTCCAACAGAGAGCAAGACTACTCGATCGACGGGGCGCACTCACACCCCGACCCACCCCGCTGTCCGAGGCCAGCCAGCGGGATCGTGTTTCAGAGCTGGCGGCGAGACCGCCGTGGGGGCCGATCTCACACGGCGAACGGATCATCCCCAGGATCGAGGTTGAGCCGGAGCTCAATGGCGTCGGCAATGTTGTTGACGGTGTTGGTCCCCCACTGATCCGCCACGAAAGCGTTAGCCATGTCGATGCCGGCCGAAACGCCCGACGAGGTCCAACGGTCCCGGTCATGGACCCACCGGGCGGCGCGGTGCCACTCGACACCGGTGCCGAAACTCGTCGCCCAGGTGAAAGCTCGCTTGTTGCTTGTCGCCGCGTAGCCATCCAAAAGTCCTGCGGCGGCCAGCAGCGCGGAGCCCGTACACACAGACATAAGGATCCGCGAGTCGGCGGCCATCGTCTTCACCTGGGACAGAAAAGCCGCATCGTGAACCAGCCGACGGGTTCCCGCCCCTCCCGGAACGAAGAGGACGTCGCCGGTCTTCGTGCCGAAGTCGCCGTCGACGCCGAGTGCCAATGCCTGAGACGAAGTGACAGGCTCACCGTCGGATGAGAGGAACTCCATCTCCAGACCGTCAATCTTTGAGAAGACCTCGACGGGGCCGGCGACGTCGAGAAGCTCGACATCCGGAAAGAGGATAACGGACACCCGCATTCCCTTGTGCGGCGACATGTTAGAACGCACCGCCGGTCGGGTTGTAGGTGGCCTTCACCGTTTGAGCGTCTGCGCTGGCGCCGGAGCCGGAGTTGGCGGAATCGTCGTCAAGCGCCTGCTCCTCGAGGACTTCCTTGGGTGCCTCGGCGGGGTCGGCCCCCTTGATCATCCACTGGATGGTCTCGAGTTCCTCGGGCTTGACCAAGACCTCGCGCGCCTTGGAACCCTCGGACGGACCGACAACGCCGCGGGATTCCATGAGGTCCATGAGACGGCCGGCCTTGGCGAAGCCGATGCGGAGCTTGCGCTGCAGCATCGACGTGGAACCGAGCTGGGAGGTGACCACAAGTTCGACGGCCTCGAGAAGGTCATCCATGTCCTTGCCGATCTCCTCGTCGATCTCCTTCTTCTCCGGTGCCTTTTCCTCGGTCACACCTTCGGTGTAGTGCGGCTCGCCTTGTTCCTTGACGGCCTCAACGACCGCCTGGATCTCTTCGTCGGACACGAAGGCGCCCTGCAGACGCTGCGGCTTGCCGGCACCCTGCGGAATGAACAGAGCGTCGCCCATGCCGATGAGCTTCTCGGCGCCGCCTTGGTCCAGAATCACGCGGGAGTCGGTGAGCGACGACGTGGCAAACGCTAGGCGCGACGGCACGTTCGTCTTGATCAAGCCGGTGACAACGTCCACGGATGGACGCTGGGTGGCTAGGACAAGGTGGATGCCTGCCGCGCGGGCCTTCTGGGTGATGCGCACGATAGAGTCCTCGATCTCCTTCGGCGCCGTCATCATCAGGTCGGCGAGCTCGTCGACCACACAGACGATGAGCGGGTAAGGACGCATCTCGCGCTCGGAACCGAGCGGTGCCGTGTGCTCCCCGGAGCGGACCTTCTTGTTGAAGTCCTTGATGTGGCGCACACGCGCGGACTTCATGTCCATGTAGCGCTGCTCCATCTCCTCAACCAGCCATTGCAGGGCGGCCGCCGCCTTTTTCGGTTGAGTGATGATCGGCGTGATCAGGTGCGGAATCCCCTCATACGGAGTCAGCTCGACCATCTTCGGGTCGACAAGAATGAGGCGGACCTCCTCCGGCGTCGCACGGGTGAGCAAAGACACCAGCATGGAGTTCACGAATGCAGACTTACCGGAACCGGTCGAACCCGCCACGAGCAGGTGCGGCATCTTCTGCACGGACGCCGACACGAAATCGCCCTCGATGTTCTTGCCCAGTCCGATGAGCATCGGGTCCCGTTCGCTACGTACCGCCGGTGCATCGAGCACGTCGCGCAGGCGCACCATCTCGCGGTCGGCGTTGGGCACCTCAATACCCACGGCGGACTTGCCCGGAATCGGGGTGAGCAAACGAACGTTGTCGGTGGCCACCGCGTAGGCAAGGTTCGACTGCAGGTTCGTGATCTTGGAAACCTTCACGCCCGGGCCGAGCTCGACCTCATAGCGTGTCACTGTCGGTCCGCGCGAGAAGCCGGTCACTGCGGCATCAACCTTGAACTCCTCGAAGACGTCGGTGATTGCCTCGATCATCCGGTCATTCGCCTCGGTGCGCGTCTTCGGGGCGTTGCCCGGAATGAGCAAGCTTGTCGACGGCAGCGTGTAGTCCGTCTCCGTCTCCGGACCCCGAGCGGCAGGTGCTGCGGTATCGCCTGCGCCCTTCTGCGCTTTCTCTTTCTCCGAATTCGGAGTGGATGCTGGAATAGCGGATGCGTCGATCCCCGAGCGCGCGGCAATCTGCCTGCGCATCTCGTCGCGCGCCTGCATTGCCTGGGTCACGGCGTCGCCGGTCTCACCGGCGCCAGCACCGGTACCAGCGCTGCCAGCGGTGTTACCGGATTCTTCAGGCGCTGCGGGTTTTTGCGGGGCACGCGTGACAGGGATCGGCGCGGTGTCAGACGGCTTCTGGGCGGCAGACTTCGAAGCGGCGGATTTCGTCGTCTTCTTAAGACGCGGGCGCTCGACCGCACTCGCCGGCATTTCCTCCGTGAGTTGCGGTTCCGCACTTTGTGCGTCCGCGAACCTGTCGTCAGCGAATTGGTCTCCCACCCGCTGGTCGGCCATGGGCTGGTCGGCCATGGACTGGTCGCCCGCAGCTTGATCCTCGCCGGCGGATGCAAATTCCGCCGCAGCTGGGCGGGACATCGCTCGAGTCTCGTTGGCAGCCGCGGGTCGACGACGGGAACGACGGGGCGCGGGTTTCGCGGGAGCGTCGAAAAGCGTCGGGTCATCGGCTTGCTCGTCGACCGGGTAATTGTCCATCGGCGTTCGCGCACGCGCTGCCGGGCGGACATGCCCACGGTTCTGGCCCTGGATGCGCTCCCGTGGACGACGCTCACGCCCCTCCGCGATGTCCTCCAAATCGCCCTCGACATGGCTGTACATGTCCTCCGGGTCACCCTCGTCGAGTTCGCCTTCGCCCCCGACTGGATCCGGGGTGTGCGCATTAGACGCGATTCCACGGATCACATCCCGGATGTAATCAAAGGACTCGCGAACGGTGATGCCCGTGGCCAGCAAAGCCGCGTAGACAATCACCAAACCGAGCAACGGGACAGCCACATAAGGAGTGAAACCGGCGCTCAGCGGACCACCGACGACCGCGCCGATCGCTCCACCAGCGACCTTACGGTCAGCCCAGCTGCCTGGGGATCCAGCGAAAATATGGATCAGTCCGAGCATGCACACGGCAATGATGGTCAGTCCCGCGCCACTGTGCGCGCGCTCCGAGGAACTACCTCCTAGGCCGAGCATGACAGCGATAGCAATGCCGACGAGCACCACCGGAAGGACAAGTGCGCCAGCGCCGATGATCCAGTGCACTCCGCTCGCAATAGCGGCGCCGACCGGGCCAGCAATATCCAGCCACACAGACGCACCGAGAACAGCTGCAAGGCCGATTAGCACAAGACCAATGGCGTCAGCCCGCCGGCCATTTCCGGAACCGTTGTCCTCGCCGAAATCGCCGTAGGTGTCATCGGGACGTTCAGTGTCATCAGTCACGTACGTCTCCTGGTCTTCTTCCTGAGACACTGCTTTCCGGCGCCGACGCTGTCCCGAGGCCTCGGGCGCACCGTCAACCAGATTGTCGTCGCGGCGCTTGTGTGAACCGGTCTTGCGGCCCACAGCAGAGAACGCTCCTGTCACTTCGCGGGCGGCGTTGCCCACGCCACGGCCCACTGCGCCAACAGCAGAGCCGACGCGCTCATCAGCGGAGTCGGCTGCGACGGTCGTTCCCGATCCGGACGTCCGCGAGTACCCGTTCGTCGAGCGGGTATCGCGACTTTTCGGCCCGGTCTTTGAACGGCCTTTCTGGCGGCGCTGGGTACTCGTGACAGACATGGCCACAACTGTAATGTCCAGGTGCACCTTAAGTCACATGCGCCACACCGGTACACCTGAATTTCACCGAGTCTAGAGTTGACGCTTGACCTTAGCGATGTCGTTGTTATCGCCCGCGATCTCCACCTCAACGGCATCGCGTCCCGAGACCCAGAGCAACAACTCTCCAGGCTCACCACTGACTCGCACAACCCGGTCTCCTTGATCTGTGACACCGCGCTTCCCCCCCAGCGCGACCGGGGGATGGTTTGGCGGAGTGAGAACAACCGGTGCATCCGTACTACCCAGAGCGAGAAGACCCATCATTTTCGCGGCCTTCATCAGTTCGCTCTCCACGGCACGCGAGAACGCCCGCGGAGCGACCTCTCCCCCGCCCCGTCGGACATCCTCGTGGTGGATGAAATGCTCGGCGAGATTCAGCTTCTTGTCCAGAGGCTTCAGAAAGACAGGCGGGCCCGCAGCCCATTCTTGGACGACGTCGCGGTACGGGCGGCGCTTTATCTTCTGTTGAGCCTGTTCTGTCACCGACGCTAACGGGGGCAGGAAGTACCCGCCCGCCAAATAAGGCTTGCGTTCACGGAGATACAGGTGCGCGGCGAGGTCAGACGTGGTCCATCCATCGCACAACGTCGGCGCGTCCGGCCCGGCGTCGAGAAGCAGTTCGGCCAGATTCTCGCGTTCTCTTTGCTGAAACGACATGGGCCCCAGCCTAGCGTGGCTGGGGCCTGTGATCCGGTGAGCTCTAAACGCTCTGTGAACGCGGGACTATCTTCAATCCTTAGAGGGATTCGCGCGAAGCCTCGACATCATCGTTGCTCAGCGGCGCGGTGTCGTCGGCGTTCATCGGAACCACCGTAGGAAGAATGACAGGCTCGCGCTTGTACTTCTGCTCGATCGTGCGGGAGACGCGGCGGCGGATCTGCTGCACCATACGGTACGGGTCGTTCTCACCCTCAGCCGCCAGATCAAACATGGTGTTCTCCACCAGCTCGACAAGGTCAGGCAGGACACCGCGGTCATCATCGACAAGACCCGTGGTGGACACGGCCGGACGATCGATGAGGCGGCTGGTGCGGTCATCGATCACGCATGTGATGGAGATGACGCCGCCGGCAGCCAGGTTCGTGCGGTCTGCGAGCACATCCGGGTCAACGTCGCCCATCGTGGTGCCGTCGACATACAAGTTGCCCACCTGATATTGGCCGGCGACCTTGACCTTGCCGTCAACCATGTCGACGACAACACCATTCTGAGCCAGAACAGTGTTCTCCGGTTTAACACCCGTCGCGATAGCGAGTTCCTTGTTAGCGCGCAGGTGGCGCCACTCACCGTGGACAGGCATCGCGTTGCGCGGGCGGGCCATGTTGTAGAGGAACAGCAGCTCGCCGGCATAGCCGTGGCCGGAGGCGTGAACGTGAGCATCGTCGCTGGTAATCACGTTCGCACCGATCTGGGCGAGGTTGTTGATGACGGCGAAGACCGCTTCCTCGTTGCCCGGGATGAGCGAGGAGGACAGGATGATCGTGTCCCCGTCGCGCACCGTGATCTGACGGTGCTCACGGCGGGACATGCGCGACAGCGCCGCCATCGGCTCACCTTGGGTACCCGTGGTGATGAGCATGACGCGGTGCGGCGCCATCTTCGCGGCCTCTTCGATCGGGATGATCGTGCCCTTCGGCGCCTTGAGCAAGTTCATCTTTTCGGCGATCTCCATGTTGCGGATCATGGAGCGGCCGTTGAAGGCGACCTTGCGTCCGGATGCCACAGCGGCGTTGACCGCCATCTGAACACGGGACACGTTCGATGCGAACGACGCCAGCACAACGCGCTGCTTGGCTGCCTGCACCAGACGGATGAGGGTTTCCTCGATGCCGGCCTCAGATGCGGAAATACCCGGGATGGTCGCGTTCGTGGAATCACACAGGAAGAGATCAATGCCCTCGTCGCCGTAGCGGGCGAGCGCCGGGAGGTCCGTCGGCTTGTTGTCGTACGGGGTCATGTCGACCTTGACGTCGCCGGTCATGCAGACGGTGCCGGCGCCGGTCTTGATCACCACACCGAGACAGTCCGGAATGGAGTGGCCGACATGGAAGAATCGCAGGTTGTAGGGCCCGGCCGTGATCTCGGACTTGGCGTTGACCTCGTGCAGCTTCGGCCGCTGGCGGTGCTCCTTCGTCTTGGCGGCGATGAGCGCATTGGTGAACTTCGCCGAATAGATCGGAATATCCGGGCGCAGCTTGAGCAGCCACGGGATCGCACCGATGTGGTCCTCGTGGCCGTGGGTGACCACGAGAGCTTCGACCTTGTCGAGCTTGTTCTCGATCGGCCCGAAGTCCGGCAGGATCAGATCCACGCCCGGCTCGTCGGACGACGGGAAGAGCACGCCACAGTCCACGATGAGCAGGCGACCGTTGTATTCGAAGACGGTCATGTTGCGACCGATCTCGGAGATACCGCCCAGTGCGTAAATGCGCAGACCGTTTTGAGGGGGTTTCTGCGGTGCCGGCAGGCGCTTGGTCAGGTCGGCGCCCTGCATACCCTTCACCGGGTTGCGACGGTTGTCGCCTCCTCGACCTCCGCGGCCACGTCCACGTCCACGGCCCCGGCCACGGTTTCCGCCGTTGCCATTGTTTCCATTGCCACCGCGGTTTCCGCCGTTGCCGTTTCCGTTGTTGCCGTTACCATTGCCGCCGCGGTTGTTGTTACCACCACCGCGGTTGGTGTTGTCGCCATGCTCGTCCCGGTTGTCCCGGTTGTCGCGGTTATTGTTGCTTCCGCGATTCCCGTCGGCAGAACCGCTTCCCCCGTTCTCGCCGGGTTGCGTATCCGCGGCCTGGAAGACCGGTTGCTGGTCTCCGGCCTCGGGCGGGCCCGCCTTGCGGGTCACTTTACGGGAGCGATTGCGGGGTTCGTTCATGCTTATAGGACTCCAGCCTTTTCCATGTCTCGGCGGAGAGCCTCCACCTGCTTGTCATCCGCCGGGACGACAGGCAGGCGGGGATCTCCGACCTCAATGCCCTGCAGACGCAGGGCTGCTTTTGCAAATGTCACTCCACCGAGCGCTGCCTGCTGTCGCGCAAGCACGTTCATGGTGGTGGCGTTGATTTCCCGCGCACGGGCGAGGTCGCCTTCCTCGAAGCTTGTCACCATTTCTCTCATCAAACCTGGAGCAGCGTGGGCGATCACGGAGATGACTCCGGTCGCGCCGACGGAGAACCACGGCAGGTTGAGGACGTCGTCGCCAGAGTACCAGGCCAGACCGGTCTCATTGATAATCGCCGTGGCTTCCAGCATGTCCCCCTTGGCGTCCTTCACCGCCTTCACGGTGGGCAGTTCCGCCAGGGCGCGGATCGTTGCACCGGCGATCGGGATGCCGGAGCGGCCCGGAATGTCGTAGAGGCAGATCGGCAAATCCGTTGCCTCCGCCACTGCGCTGAAGTGCTGCAGAAGGCCAGCCTGAGACGGCTTGGAGTAGTACGGCGTGACCACCAGCAGCGAGTCGGCGCCGGCATCGCGAGATGCCTCGGCCAAGGCGACCGTGGAGCGGGTGTCGTTCGTGCCGGCCCCCGCCATGATCTTGACCCGGTCCCCGAGCTCTTCACGCACCGCCTTGATCAGGGCGATCTTCTCCTCGGGGGAAGTGGTCGGCGACTCGCCTGTCGTGCCGCCGAGGATGAGAGAGTCGACACCGTTGTCGACCAGGTGGGCAGCCAACTTTCGCCCGGCTTCTAGGTCGAGCTCCCCGTTGCGGTCGAACGGGGTGACCATTGCGATACCGACAGTGCCGAATTCGTCTGCACCGGTTTGTGACTTCGTTGAAATGCCCATGGTTATACAGGGTACATTCTCTTCCCCGTTAAGCTGTGTAGCCCTATCCGGCGTAGGGGCTGGTGGCCATAACGGAGCCGTCGGCAAGCGTGCTGATGAGGAAGTCGTCGAAAAGCGCGGGCGCTTGCTTCTTCAGAATTTCCAGGCACCTGACGGCGAGTTCGCGGATTTCGGTGTCCGCGTGCTCGCTGGCGCGCGCCGCAATGAACTCGCGCCACGCGCGGTAATTCCCGGTGACCACAAACCGGGTCTCGGTCGCGTTCGGCAGGATCGCCCGCGCGGCTTGCCGTGCCTTCTTCTTGCGCAGAAGAGCGTTCGGCTCCCCCTCAAGGTTGCTCTCCAGCGCCTGCAACAGCTCTTCATACACGAACCGGGTCTCGTCGACAGCGGAGAGGAACATCCGGGCCAAGTCTTCGTCGTCTGCGATCGCGTCCGGCACGACCACATCAGCCTCATCCGCCGGAACAAACCGCTGAGACAGTTGAGAAAACGACAAGTGGCGGTGGCGCAGAAGCTCGTTGCCCGCCGCGCGTGACAGCCCCCGCACGTACAGCGTGGCGGTGGCGTGCTCAAGCAGCGCATCGTGCCCGACCTCGAGAATGTGTCGCAAATACGACTCATTGCTCGCGGTGTGCGGATTTGGTTTGTCGAAAGTCTCGTAGCAAGCACGGCCCGCGAATTCTACGAGGGCTTCCGCGTCCGAGGCTGCCGGATCCTGCTCCCATGCCACATCGGCGGGCGCCGCGAACGACGTCGCCGCGACGAGCTGCACGTCCAAAGTCTTGCTCTGCGTCATCTACAGGCCCAGGTAGTTGTCAAGCCCAACGGTGAGCCCCGGGTGATCCGCCACCTGGCGCACGCCGGTGAGCACGCCCGGCACGAAGGAATCGCGGCCGTAGGAATCCTGACGGATGGTCAAGGATTGGTCGGTCGTGCCGAAAATGATCTCCTCATGCGCGACCATTCCCTGCATACGCACTGCGTGGACCTTCACACCGTCCACATCCGCGCCGCGGGAGCCGTCCAGGGCTTGTTCCGTCGCGTCCGGCATCGCGGGCATATTCGCTTCTCGACGAGCCTCCGCAATCCCCTGCGCCGTCTTCACCGCCGTGCCCGATGGCGCATCGAGCTTATTCGGGTGGTGGTACTCGACGACCTCAGCGGAGTCGAAGAACGGTGCCGCCTGACGCGCAAACGCCATGGCAAGAACCGCGGAGATGGCAAAGTTCGGAGCAATCAGCACACCGACCCCGTTCTCGTCGCCACCGTTTTTAGCTTCCAACCAGGAACGGACCTGGTTGTAACGCCCTTCATCGAAGCCAGTGGTGCCCACAACAGCGTGGATACCGTTGTTGATGCAGAACTCCAGGTTCTCCATGACAACGCCGGGGGTGGTGAAGTCCACGACGGCCTCCGCCCCGTTTTCCACGAGAAGATCCAGCGAATCGTTGGCGTCCACCTCCGCGACAAGCTCGAGATCTTCAGCAGCCTTGACTCCCGCCACGACCGCCGAGCCAACACGCCCCTTTGCTCCGAGAACTCCCACCTTGATAGCCATGATCCGCCTTCCTGCCGGCCCTGTGAGCGCCAGCGACTTGCCGTTTGTTTCCGTTTCCCGATCAGTTGCTCGATCGTCCACTCGATCTGCTTTCTGATCGCTGTTGGTACCAACCATAGCCCCGCGGATCGACCATGCCTCGCAGCCCTACCGCGAGGAGCAGACATCCCAGAGCCTCGTCGCTGGGCCCGCGAGTACGTTGCTGTGGCTAAGGTGGAACACATGAAGCTCAAGTCACTCCAGTTAACTGCGGCCACATTGGTATCGAGCATGATTCTGGTGGCCTGCGGTACCGACGGCGACATCGACGAGCCAGCTCTGACCACGGCCACACCCTCGTCCGCCGCAGAAAACGAGACGATAGAGGCGAACAGCCTCGCCAGCGCCGCCGACTCTGCTCCCGCGGAGAGCGACACCCGAGCTGCCTCAATAGACAAAGACACAGCCGACGGCGAGTACAGCACTGAGCCCACTGAGCAGTTCGGCGGCTCATACGGCAAACTGCGCACGACCGACATCCGCGTCGGCTCCCACGACGACTTTGACCGCCTCGTCTTCGAGTTCACTGGGCAAGGCGACCCCCAGTACCACGTCGGCTACAACGACGACCCGCGGCAGCAGGCCTCCGGATTCCCGATCGGTGCCCCTGGAAACGCGAAACTGGAGATCAACATTCACGGCACCGCCGGCGACATGGCACCGGACGCGAAATACGCCGGGATGAAAGAACTCGGTTTGGCCAGCGGCTCCATCCTGGAGGTTGTCAACGGCGGCACCTTTGAGGCCGACTCCCAGTATGTCGTGGGGCTGGATTCCCGTCGCCCGTACAAGGTGACTGTGCTGCATGAGCCGACGCGCCTTGTCGTCGATTTCAAGAAGTAGTGCACCGGCATCACCGGGCCCAATAGCGCTGCTAACGTAGCACGCCGAATCGCGCGGCAGACATATCGCGCCGGTTGGCGCACCGAACGCAGCGCCCAAGTCACCGACGTTGCGCACACGAAGCAGGCCGTAGCACTCCCCCGTTGAAAAGTGCTACGGCCTGTTCGCCTCTCCGGATTTATACGCTGGAGGGCGCTCTACCTACTGCGCTAGGCGGCGTTTTAGTCGTCCCCGTCCTCATCGTCGGAAACCGGAACCAAAGAGATCTTGCCACGGTTGTCGATGTCCGCGATCTCCACCTCGATCTTGTCGCCGACGTTGACCACGTCCTCGACATTCTCGATGCGCTTGTTTCCGCCCAACTTGGAGATGTGAACCAGTCCATCGCGCCCCGGAGTCAGCGACACAAACGCGCCGAAAGCAACTGTCTTCACAACAGTGCCCAGGTAGCGCTCCCCGACCTTCGGCTGCTGCGGGTTGGCAATGGAATTGATTTTCTCGATTGCCGCGTCCGCAGCTTCCCCGGTAGCGGCGGCGACATAGACCGTGCCGTCTTCCTCGATGGAGACATCTGCACCGGTGTCCTCGGTGATCTGGTTGATGGTCTTGCCCTTCGGGCCGATGAGCTCACCGATCTTAGAAACGGGGACCTGGACGGTGGTGATCTTCGGGGCAAGCGAATTCATCTCGTCCGGCCCCTCAATGACCTCGGCCATCGTGTCCAGAATGGTCTCGCGGGCTTCTTTCGCCTGCGTCAAGGCACTGGCCAGGACATCGGACGGGATGCCGTCGAGCTTGGTGTCCAGCTGCAGGGCGGTGATGAACTCGGAGGTTCCTGCCACCTTGAAGTCCATGTCACCGAATGCGTCCTCGGCACCCAGGATGTCGGTCAGGGCGACGTACTTGGTCTCTCCGTCGACTTCGCCGGAGACGAGGCCCATGGCAATGCCTGCGACCGGCGCAGCCAGCGGGACACCTGCGTTGTACAGCGACAGGGTCGAGGCGCACACAGAGCCCATAGAGGTCGAGCCGTTCGACCCCAGCGCCTCGGAGACCTGGCGGATCGTGTACGGGAACTCCTCCTTCGGCGGGATGACCGGCACAAGAGCGCGCTCGGCGAGAGCACCGTGGCCGATCTCGCGGCGCTTCGGGGAACCGACGCGGCCCGTTTCACCCGTGGAATACGGCGGGAAGTTGTAGTGGTGAATGTAGTGCTTGGAGGTCTCCGGGTGGAGCGAATCCAGCTGCTGCTCCATCTTCAGCATGTCCAGGGTGGTCACACCCAGGATCTGAGTTTCACCGCGCTCGAACAGCGAGGAGCCGTGGGCACGGGGAACCAGCTCGACTTCGACCTCGAGGTCGCGGATGTCGGTGACGCCGCGGCCGTCGATACGAAAGCCCTCGGTGAGGATTTTGTTGCGCACGATCTGCTTCATCACGGCGTTGTACGCGGCGCGGATCTGCTTGGACGCGTCCGCGTCGTCCTCGCCCGGCAGGGAGTCGAGCAGGTCCGCTTCGATTTCCTCCATGTAGGCGTTGGTGGCATCGTCGCGCTCGCCCTTGCCCTTGATGGTGAGCAGCTTGGACAGCTTCTTGGACGCCTTCTTCTCCACTGCGTCGAAAATCTCGTCGCTGTACGGCGGGAAGAGCGGGAACTCCTGGGTCTCCTTCGCGGTGCGCTCCGCGAGGCCCTTCTGAGCTTCGCACAGGGTCTTGATGAACGGTTTCGTGGCTTCGAGGCCTTCCGCGACCGTGGACTCGGTCGGCGCAGGTGCACCTTTCTCGACGAGCTTGACGACGTTCGCCCCTGCTCCCGCCTCGACCATCATGATCGCGACGTCCTCGACCTTCTTGCGGCCCTTCTTCTTCTCCACGATGCGGCCGGCGACCACCATCTCGAAGACGGCCTGCTCGTGCTGCTCGTGGTTCGGGAATGCGACCCACTGACCGTTCGGGTGGTTGTCGTCAGCGATGAGCGCCATGCGCACGCCGCCAACCGCGCCGGAGACCGGAAGACCCGACAGTTGCGTTGCGGCGGAGGCACCGTTGATGGCCACAACGTCGTAGTACTCCTCCGGATCCCAGCTCATCACGGTGATGACGACCTGAACCTCGTTGCGCAGACCCTTGACAAAGGTCGGGCGCAACGGACGGTCGATCAGACGGCAGGCGAGAATCGCCTCCGTGGAGGGACGGCCCTCGCGGCGGAAGAAGGAGCCCGGGATTTTGCCCGCGGCGTACATGCGCTCTTCCACGTCGACGGTGAGCGGGAAGAAGTCGAAGCCTTCCCGCGGCTGGTTCGAGGCCGTGGTGGTGGCCAGCAGCATCGTCTCGTCGTCGAGGTACGTGGTCACCGAGCCGTCGGCCTGGCGCGCGAGCTGGCCGGTCTCGAACCGGACGGTGCGCTCGCCGAAGTCGCCGTTATCCAGGATGGCGACCGCGTCAGTGATTCCGAAATCTTCGTCGATGTTGAATTCGACGGAATTGTCCGGGGTGTGTTTTTCGTGCTTGCTCAACAGATCCCTTTCCATGGGTTCTCGTCTCTATGGCGATCATCGGTGCCGCCGTTGAATGTTCCTAGATGCAACAACCAGGCATGCTACCAGCAGACATAGAAAAACGCCCAGTTCATCCGGGCGGCGGATGAGCTGGGCGGAGGGCATCGGCTGGCCGACTACCCGTTTGTGCGCGGTCTTAGCGGCGCAGACCCAGGCGGGCGATGAGCTCACGGTAGCGCTCAACGTTGTTCTCGCGCAGGTACTTCAGCAGGCCGCGGCGACGACCGACGAGCAGCAACAGACCACGGCGGGAGTGGTGGTCGTGCTTGTGGTCCTTGAGGTGCTCGGTGAGGTTGTTGATGCGCTCGGTGAGCA
>OJLS01000163.1_pt1 | contig 15970 bp, 9 predicted proteins | sample 1597081 | NCBI WGS metagenome assembly OJLS01 (sample SAMEA3904663, study PRJEB24821) | metagenome | biome: Builtin; feature: hospital; material: surface | place: USA | collected 2013-05-22
CCGGCAGCGGTGAGGTCACGCCTGCGGCAGCTTTGCCCGCGTGTTTCGCCCACGCACCGAAGACCATGCGCTCGGACGCGTCGCGCGGTGCGACACCCACACCACCGCCAGTCGTGCCGGCTTCCTTCGCCTGCTCGACTGCCTGGGCTGGGTCGCGGTTCGGATCGTTTTCCGCCATCGGCGCAGGAGCATCGGCCTGACCGGCGACAGCATCTTCGACCATGGCGATGACATCGGCCACGGAGGCGTCGCGAAGCGCCTGAACCTGCAGCGGCGGAATCTGGAAGTCGTTCTCCACCCGGTTTTTGATGCGCATGCCCATGAGTGAATCGAGGCCCAGATCAATGAGAGGCAGCTCGTCGGGAAGATCGTCGACGTCGTAGCCCATCGACTCGGACACGATGGCGCGCAGACGCTCCTCCACTGTTTCGGTCTCCGGGTCCCACCGGAGCGTCTCCACGTCGTCGGTGGCACCGCGGATCAGCTGCTCGCGGGCCGCTTGGACTTCTGGAGCGGGCTGCGGAACCTCGTTCACGCCCGACAACTTCACCTGGCCGAGATCGAGGGAGGACGCGAAACCCTCGGCCACGAGCACGGCACCGTTGTACACGGTGATGGTCAGCCCTCCGAGGCCGCGGCGGACCATCGTGGTCAGCTCGCCTGCCGCCGGTAGCGGCGCGCGCTCTTCGACCGCCACCACTGCAGCGTCGGCATCGACATCCCCCGCTGCGAGCTCGACGATCTGCATGGCGGAGAAAATCTGGTCGGCAGGTGCCGCGTACACGAGCGTTCCGTCCGGCAGAGTCACCTTCGCGCCGAGCGGGCCTGAGCCGGACGAGCTCGGACGCGCGGACGTCCACAGCTCGTTGCGGTGCAGCGGCGTGTGCGGAACGTCTGCGCGCGGACCATCGCCCGCCAATGCCGCGAAGTCCACCGGCATGCCTGCGACGTACAGTTTCGCGGCGAGATCGAGCAACGTGCCCACCTCGCTCTCCTTCCGCTTCAGAGCGAACAGCAGCTGCGCATCGGGCTTGCCCACCGAAAACGCCGTGTTCATCATTCCCATCATGGCTACGGGGTTCGGGGAGATCTCCACCAGCGTTGTGTGTCCGGCAGCCAGCGCGGCTTCCGTCGCATCCTGGAAGAGGACGGGTTGGCGGGTCATGCGGATCCAGTAGTCAACGTCGTGAATGGTCTCGCCGGCGTTGTGGACACCGTCCACGCTGCTGAAAAGGGTGCGCTTCAGGGGCTTCGGCTCGATCCCCGCAATCTCCCCGGCGAGCTCGCCGAGAATCGGGTCGAGCATGCTCGTGTGGCCCGCGCCGCGCACGTTCAGCTTCCGCGCGAACTTGTTCTCCTCTTCCAGAGCCGCGACCACGTAGTCCACGGCCTTTCCGGGGCCGCCCACCGTCGTCATGCCGGGGCCCGCGTAGACGGCAGGCTCGACACCCGCAGCATCGGGGTGCTTATCGACGAAGCCCTCGAGCTCCTCCCGCGACAACTCCACCACAGCCATGGCGCCTTCTTGGTCGGTGCCCTCGACGATCTTCTCGCCCTCGCCCATCAGGCGGGCGCGCGTGCAGGCGATGAGCATCGCGTCTTCGGCGGACAGACCGCCTGCGGCGTACGCCGCCGCGATCTCGCCCATGGACATGCCCATCGTGGCGGCCGGGATGATGCCGTAGCTTGCCAGGAGGTCGGTCAACGCGATCTGGAGGGCGGTGACCGTGACCTGGCCGGTCTCGGTGTCGTAGGTCTGCTCGTCGTCGAGAATGATGTCCAGCATGGACCAGCCGGATTCAAAGCCCACGACCTCGTCCAATTCCTGGATCCGCGCACGGAATGCCGGCGAGAGTTCCACCAACGGCTTGACCATCTTCCGGTGCTGCGAGCCGAAACCGGAGTACACGAACACCGGGCCGGTCGTGGATGGCGAGTCCGCGGCCGCCACGCCCTGCACCACCTTGCCCTCGGCGACGTAGCCCAGGCGTTTGCGGGCTTCCTCCACAGTGGAAGCGGCGACCACGGCCCGGGAGCGTCCGTGGTTGCGGCCGGCCAGCGTGCGGGCGAGAGCGCGTAGATCGGTCTTGTCGTTCAGGGACTCCGCGATGGCGCCGGCGAGTTCACGGCGACGCGACGGCAGCAGGCCCGACACCGGAAGCAGCACCAGATCAGGGTTCGCCGGATCAATGAGCCCCGCAGACGGCTCGCGCGCGGGAACGTCGTAGTCCGACGGGTCGAAGTCGCTCACAACGATGTGGGCGTTCGTCCCGCCGAAGCCGAAGCCGGACACACCAGCGATGCGGCGACCGGAGTACTCGGGCCACTCGCGGGGGTCTTCGACGACCTCGATCTTTGTCGCGTCGAAGTCGATGAACTTATTGCCCTCGGTGAAATTCGCCGTCGGCGGGACGGTGCCCCGCGTGAACGCTTCAATCACCTTGATCATGGCCACCACACCGGCGGCGGATTCCGAGTGTCCGATATTGGACTTGGCCGAGCCGAGCAGGAGCGGGTTCGCATCCGCACGGTTGACACCGAGCACCTGGCCCAACGCCGTCGCCTCGATCGGGTCGCCGAGCGCGGTACCGGTGCCGTGCGCCTCGACCACATCGACTGCCGCCGGATCGACCCCGGCATCTGCATAGGCACGGCGCAGCACATCCACCTGCGCCTCCGGGTTCGGGGCGGTCAGGCCGTTGGAGTGGCCGTCGGAATTCGTCGCGGAGCCCCTGACCACCGCGAGCACCTCGTCGCCGTCGGCGATCGCGTCCTCGACCCGCTTGAGCACAATGAAACCGGCAGCCTCCGCGCGGACGAACCCGTCGGCGTCATCAGAGAACGCGCTGATCTTACCGGACGGGCTGATGACACCCAGCTCCGCGAACGCAGTGGAAATGAACGGGGAGGCCAGCACATTCACGCCGCCGGCGAGGGCGACATCCGCCTCACCTCCGCGCAACGCGCGCACCGCGTGGTGCACGGCGACCAGCGACGAGGAGCATGCGGTGTCCACGTTCATGGACGGGCCGCGGAAGTCGAACGCGTAGGAGATACGGTTGGGAATGATCGAGCTCGACGTTCCCGTCAGCGCATACGGGTGCGCGGAAGCCGGATCCGAGGTGATCAGCATGCCGTAATCGTTGGAAGAAGATCCCACGAAGACACCGACGGATTCCCCGCGCAGTTCATTGGCGGGAAGATGCGCATCTTCGAGAGCTTCCCACGCCAACTCCAGCATGATGCGCTGCTGCGGATCCATGTTCTCCGCCTCAAGCGGAGACAGACCGAAGAACTCGTTGTCGAAGGTGCGGATATCGTCCAAGTACCCGCCCTGGACATTCTGCTCGCGCATTTTCGCGGACATCACCGGATCCTGGGAGTACTCGCTCCAGCGTCCCTCCGGCAGCGGACCGGTGACTGAGCGGCCCGCTACGAGCAAATCCCAGAAGTCATCCACATTCTTCGCGCCCGGAAAACGCCCGGCGCGGCCGACCACCGCGATGTCGCCGGAGCCCGCACCTGCGCTGCGCTGGGTGGAGGGGGCAGCACCCGACGTCGATAAGCGGTGCTCGTCGTTCTTCGGGGTGAGGAGACCGCGCGCGAGCGCCTCGACCGTGGGGTACTGGTACGCGACGGTGGGGTCGAGCTTCATGTCCAGCAGACGCTCGAGTTCGCCAGAGAGCACGACCACGTCGCGCGATGAAAGACCGAGGTTGTCGAGGGGAACGTACGGGTCCACTGTGTCGGCTCCCGTCGCATCGGAGATCCACGCCTGCAACCAGGTGGTGAGCTCGCTTTCCGTCATGCTCTTCGCCCCACGGCCTTTCTCTTACGGTTGATTATTCTTACGGCCTACCTATCGGTCATAGGTTTCGGCGCGTTAACGCTCTAGTTTTCCTGCAGGAACTTGGCCCGGTTGACCATGCGCGCAATCTTTCCGGAGCTGGAACGCGCGATCTCGTTCGGCGCATAGAAGCGGATGACCTCCGGGCTGATGCCGTGCTTGTTGGAGACGGCTCCGCGAATCGCGTCCTCGGCGATCGCGTCGGCCGCCTCATCGGCGCCCTCGACACGTTCAACAAGCACAACGAGCTTCTCGACGTCGTCGCCTTGCACCGCGAATGCCGCCACGGAATCCGGACGGACGTGGTCGGAGGCTTCCATGACAGTGGCCTCGATGTCCTGCGGATAGTGGTTCCGGCCCGCAATGACCACGAGATCCTTCAGACGGCCGGTGATGTAGAGGTGCCCGTGGTAGAACGCGACGAGATCGCCGGTGGCAAGCCAACCGTCCTGACCCCGCAGTGTGTTATTGAAGGTGCGCTGGGTGTCCTCTTCCCGGCCCTCGTACCCGGCAGCGACATTGTCGCCGTGCAACCACAGCTCACCGATCGTGCCTTCCTCCACCTCTTCGCCTGTCTCCGGATCCACGACTGCGAAACGCATGCCCGGCACCGGCTGGCCGTTGGACGCGAAGGGAATGCCGTTATCCGCCTCCACGATGCGGCCGCGGCCGACTTCCTCGCGGTCGAACGTCTTGAACAGCGGGCGTTGGTCCGTCTGCGGGGTGGACACGATAAGCGTCGCCTCCGCAAGACCGTACGACGGACGGATGACCTTCGGATCCAACTGCGCCGGGCCGAACGCCTCCACGAAGGTCTCCACCGCAGTCTGGGTCACCGGTTCCGAACCGACAAGGATGCCGTCCAACGCCGACAGGTCATAGTCCCCCGGGTTTTCCGGCCCCGCGTAGCGGGCAGCCAGGTCGAGCGCGAAGTTGGGTACGACGGTGTACACGAACGTGTCCTCGTCGTTCTCGCGTCGGCTGATCTGCTCGACCCAGCGCTTCGGCTGCTGGATGAAGTCGCGCGGACCCATGAGTTCAAATTCAAAGCCCATGATGGTGACAAAGACCGTGAGGATGATGCCCATGTCGTGGTGTAGCGGCAGCCACGTGGACAAACGCATCGGCATTTTCAGCTCGACTGCGTTGTAAATCTGCAGCACATTGGTCAAAATCGCGCGGTGGGTGAGCACCACTCCCGCCGGAAGACGGGTAGAACCGGAGGTGTACTGCAAGAAGGCGACCTGGTCGACTGGATCCGTGTCCGTCGGCCCCTCCGGTGCTGTCCACGACTCAGCCAGGGAATCCGGCAGGGCGTCAACAACCAGAATGCGTGGCCGTTCCGCACGGGGAACCTCGGCGAAGAATTCCCGGACAGCTTTCGCGCCAGCATTATTGGTGAGCACTGCCGCCGCCTGAGAATCCGCCAACACGGCAGTGAGCTGCTCCCCGTGGCCCGGCTCATTCGGATCGTACAGCGGCACCGGGACCTGGCCGGCGTAGATCGCGCCCATGAACGCGAAGAGGTATTCCGGCGAATTCGCGGCCATGATGGCCACTCGGTCCCCCGGTGAACCGGTCTGCTCCAGCCGGGCAGCGACAGCCTTGACCCGGGTGATCACCTCATCGCGTGTGTAGTCCACTGCCACGCCGTCACGGTCTTGCGAGAAATCCCAGTAGCGCAGCTGGTGCACCTCGCCGGTGCCCATCTCCGCGCTGCCTTGGTAGAGCATCTCGCACAACTGGAACAGGGACAGTTCCGGCGGCAGATCGATCTTATCGTCGTCGTAGAACTGGTAGAGCAGCTGCTCGAGATCCATAAGGCTCCTTATTGTAGGTTCTTCCGGGTTTAGCTTTTGCTGTCAATACTTTCGCGAATCCACTCTACGGTCCATCGGCTTGCTGTGGTGCCGGGAATCACATTCGGATTTGTGGCGTAGAGGGCATGGATCCCGTTGGCCTCCACGAGCTCGCGTGCTCGGGCTAGAGCATTGCCCACGTCGGGCGGCGCGTCGCACACGGAATCATCGGGGGAGCAGATTTCAATGGCTCGGTCGCTCAATGCCCCGAAACCGCCGTCGCGCACCCCGCGCATGGTCGCCCCCGGCACTACCGCCTGTACCACCCGGTTCAGCGGCTGCAGTGCGATCTCCGCGCCCACTCCGCCGAGCGGGTTACCCGGATTGATGCCCACGCCGTTCTCACGGCGGCCGTCCGCAATCATGACCGCGCCGCGCACTTTCTCGGGACTGACCACCCCGCGGTGATTACCGATATCGTTGGCAATGTCACCCACAATCACGGCGCCCTGCGAGAAGCCCGCGAGGATGAACTCGGTGGATGGGCATGTCTCGTCGATGAAGCGCAGTTCCGCGTTCAACCGGTCGGTACCCTCACTGCGAGAATCGTCGTAGCTCATCTCTGCGCGACCTTCCGGTGTCTGAATGTTCTTGAACTGCGCCGTGTACGGCAGCGTCCAGACGCGCACATGGTTGATGTCGTACTGCTCCTGCAGCGGCTGCGTGATCGACAGCATGAAGCTTTGCGGATTCGCTCGCGGTGCGAACGGGTCATCGTCCTTAGCCGACTCCCATGTGCCCGGCACGGAGATGACCTCCACCGCAGGACACCAATCGGGTTCCTTCGCTTTCGTGGCGCTGGGGCCCGGAAGCGTCGGGGGCTGGGGGCTCTCGCCTGGCCCAAGCCACCGCGCCGCGCCGATTGCGATGACACCGACAACGACGAGTGCCGCAATGATCGTGAGAATTCTACGGGTACGCACGGGCGTGCGGCCCTCCTTCTAGCAGAGGTTGTCGCGTGCCGCGGAGTCGATCAGCTTGGTCAGCTCGTTCAACTCCAATTGCGTCGCCTGCTGCTCGATGAGCTGACCGGCCACTGCGTCACGCGTGATGGTGCTTCCACCGCAGATGGTACGAGCGGTGCCTACCAGTTGCTCCTCATTTCCCTCGACGTTCACTCCGCCTTGGCGTAGAGCTTCCAGGTACGCTTCATCCTGCTCGGGCCGCATTGGCACGGCATCCGGAGTGTTCTCCACCTCACTGGCGGCGCCCTCGCCTGCAGCCGGGTCGTCTGCCGCAGGTGTTGCAGCCGCTGAGCTCGATTCGGTCTCAGTCTCGGTCTCCGTGGCCGTGGTGCTGGTCGTCGGGGACGCAGAGGAGGTCGACGGAGTAGAGGTCACGTCCTTGCTGTCCACGGTCGTTCCTCCGCACGCGGCTAGTCCGAGGCCCGCCGCCGCGAGAACTGCTGTCAAAAGTGGTTTGCGCATGCGCTCAGCTCTTCTAGTTCTTCCTCTCGCGAACCTGGCCGAAGATCTGGTCCAGACTTCCGTTCTGGAAGGAGATAGTCAGTCCGCCGGTGGGGATCTCCTTCATGTCGGAGGTCGGCCAGCCAAACTTGCCCTGCTCCCAGCCGTTCTTGCCCCAGTGGTCGAAGATCGCTCCGTAGTAGATCACGTGCGCACCAGTAGACGGGGACCAGTAGATATTGCCCTTCTCGAACTCCTGGAAGTAACCGCCGTTGATCTTCTTCTCGTTACTGGTCGGGTAACCGAGGTCGGAGCGCGGTCCACCCATTTCGCCGTACTTGGCGCCGAGCGCACCGAAGACCATGAAGTGCTTCGAAGCGTCCGGGTTGCGGGTCAGGTAGCCCTTCTCGAATTTCTGCACGTAACCGCCACCGTCGGGCTGCGCCTCCTCGACTGGGTAACCGAGGGGGCCGCGCTCGTATCCACCGGCGCCCCACGCGGCGAACATGTCGCCTGGGATTGCCTGCGCACCCGTCTGCGGGGTCCAGTAGATGGAGCCGTGCTGGAAGTGGACGAAGCGTCCCTTGCCGTCCGGTGTGGACAACTCGCCGGTCTTGGGGAAGCCGAGCCAACCGCCCGGGCCTTCAAGCTGGTTGTACTTCGCCAAAATGGCCCCAATCAGCAGTTGCGCGCCGGTTTCCGGGGACCAGAACGCGGTTCCGCTGCGGAATTCCTCAGCCTTGCCCTTGCCGCCGGCCACGTCGTATTCGTTGGTGACGCAGCTGCCGATAGCGCCGCTCTTCGTCGCCTCCGCGATAGCGCCGACTGGTGCGCAGTCAGCGCCGCGGTCCGCCTTGGCCACCCCGAGGGAATCAGCGATGTGCGGCCATGCCTGCGTCATCTCGAACTGCCAGTAGTCCCAGGCGTGGACGCCCGACGGACGGTACCGGGTGATGATCGGCACACCCGCCTTGCGGGCGTAACGCTCGAAGGTCTGCGTAGACATGCGGGAGATGACTTCCAAACCCACTCCAGCAGGAACAGCCGGCGCGGATGCCACGGAGTCGGGCTTGCCGTAGTCGTCCTGGCCAGAGCCGGCGGAGACGTACACAGTCTTGCCCTTCAGGTTCTCGATGCCCAGCTTCGGGTCGTGGTCGATCCAATCTTGGGAACCCAGCGGACCCCACATTGCCTCGGCATCGTATCCGCCCGCATCCATCTGCGCCGCCTTGATCGCCAGCGGCATGCCGGAAGTGGTGGTGTCCAGGTACCCGGAGAAAGAGCCCACGAAGTTGAACAGGTGCGGGTTGCGTTCAGCCAGGTTGACCGCTGCGGTGCCGCCCATGGACAGACCGACGACTGCGCGCTTCCCGTTGGAGCGGTAGTGCTCATTGAGCAGCGGGACCAGTTCCTTGGTCAGGAACGTCTCCCACATGTAGTGCTTCCCGTTGCTCGGTTTCTGCCAGTCGGAGTAGAACGAAGACTCTCCCCCCACAGGCATGATCACGTTGACGTTCTTATCGGCGTAGAACTGCTCGATATTCGTCTCGATGGTCCAACCGCTCTCGTCATCGCGCGCACGCAGCCCGTCGAGCGCCCATACCTCGGGGAACTTCGCTTGGGGGTTGGAGTGCCAATCGCGTGCCAGCAGGATCTGCACCTGAATCGGCGTGCCCGGCATAGCTGCCGAGTTGATGAACACAGCGACGCGGCGCTGCGTCAGCCACTCAATGCGGTCGACGGACACACCTGCAGGCAGTCCGGAGATCTGCGGGTGCTCGTCCACCTCAATCGGGGTGCGCGGCGGCGGGTCGGACGGGCGGAGACCGTCGGAGATTCCGCGCCCAGACGACAGGGAGCTGGACAGCCCACCCGTGCCATTCTGAGCCACAGCCGGCACTACGGCTACCCCGACAGCGACGGCTGTGGGAACTGCGGCGACTGCGAGCAATTGGCCTTTAGTGACCTTGCGGGGAGAGCGTCGGGGTGAAAAGCGCATGTTAGAGGGCCCTTAGTTGATTGTCGGTACGGCGGACTAACGGGCGCTCCGGCCTAGGGGTTCCCCTCCCCCAGGCCGGGCCCGGTCTTCGCTACGAAGTTTAAGTTTCACTTGAGACTTTACACGGTGACACGCCGAGAACGACTGGCCCCAGGTGATTTCTCCTCCAATATCGTCGTCAGCGACGCCATCTTTGTTGAACAAGCAACAACTGTGACCGTGGACAACCACAACAGGTAGAGCGCGACCGTTGTGGGGTTATAAATCTCGTCGAAACGGAATTGGTAGGGCATCAGCAGAATGAACCCGCCCACAACTGCGAAAATTGTCAGTCTCCGCTCCCCCGCGGCGAAACCCGTCATGACAATTCCAATCAGCGGCAGCACCAGCGCAACCGAATAGTGAATCCACAAGATATTGGCCACCAGCATGGGGCCGAGAAGACTCAACACCACGAGCTGCTTTTCCGGAACGCGGCCGATCCGGTTGCACGTCAAGATGAAAGCGCCGAGAACGAAGGCGACCACAGCGGCGGCAAGCAGACGGTAGCCCGGGAAGGGATCCACAGCCCCCACCACAGCATTGCCCCTCACTGGCGCGTGCACCAACGACCCTAAAGCTGAGTTGATGGTGGATACCAGTTGCTTAGAGCCGTACTCACCCAACGCGTTGAACCACTCAGCGTTGGCGCGTGGGAGCGCGAGCACGGACAGAGCGAAAACACCGCCCGATGCCAAAGCAGCGTACAGGCCGGCGCGACGATACGACCGGGCGAGCAGGAAACCGACGATCACCAACAGCGGAGTCAATTTCACAAACGCCGCCGCAGCCAGCAAGCCCGCGGACACGATAGGTCTTGTGCGCGCCAATGCGAACGCCGCGAAACACACTGTGAAAATGACCGGGCTCGTCTGCCCCAGGTGCAGAGCTACCCTCATTCCTTCGCTTGCCCACACAAGCAGCGTCGCCGGGACGAGGATCTTCAACTCAATTGTCTTCTCCGCCCAGAAGTAGTAGCTGAGAGCCACCATGAGAGGAACGCACGCACCGCTGATGAAGGTCAGCACGAAAAGAGAAATAGTGAAAGTTGTCACGGACGTGACCGCAGCCATGACAAGCGCTACCCCTGGGTTATGCACGAAGGGGTGGGCTACAGACGCGGTAGTTTCAGCCGCCCGTAATTGCTCCCAGAGCGCCGAGCCAGTGGCTGAGAAGTCCGTGGGATGGATCGAATAGACCTCAGTCCACTGTCCGCCCTTGGCAAGAATGCCCCCGATCCACAAACTGGACCAGTCATCGCCGCTGCTTTGCGGTGCGACGATCAGGGCAGTGAGAAGACCCGTGAAAAGGACAAACGGCCAGCCCCAGCGGGGCATGACCGTTTGATATTTACCATGCATTCATGTGGTCCAAGACGCGCTTCTTGGTCTTGTGCAGCTGATAGCCGAACTGGTCCCAGTTGTGCAGACCCTGCGCCGGGTAGTCCGACGTCACACGGAGCCCCAGAGCTCGTGCCTTCGCTTCCCAAGTGCGGGTGGTTAACATCGCGCCGAACTCGAGAGCCGCGCCAGCAGCCTGGTGTTGCGGCAAGTACTTGGCATCCTTCGGCCCCGGAATACCGGGCGCAGCGGAGATGTAGATGTCACTGTTACGGAGGCCGCCCATGTTCAGGAAGGGGTCATTCTCAAAACGGCGCGGGCTGAGAAGAGACCCGTACATCGCGTTGAGGTTGTATCCCCCGGAATCCAGCATCACGAGGTGCAACATGGCCTGCGCGCCCGGCAGAGTGGTGGTCAAATAACCGGAGAAGGACAGCACCTGACGGAACTGGTTGGGGTGCTTTGCAGCCAGATTCATCGCACCGGTCGCACCCATGGACAGACCGATCACAGAGTTGTTCCGCGGCGACACACCGAAGTTGCGCTCCAGGTAACCGGGCAGCTCGCGGGTCAAGAAAGTCTCCCACTTGTACGGCTTACCGTTGCCGTATTTCGGGTCGTTGTTCCAGTCCGCGTAGAACGATGCCTCACCGCCGATAGGCATGACAAGCGTGATATTAGAGTTCGCGTAAACAGCCGCAGCATTCACGTCGCTTACCCACGCGTTGGTGCGCTCCGTCGCGCGCAGACCGTCCAGCATGTACAGACCGGCATTACCGCCGCGCGCCGCCGGCACGATTTGCACCGGGATGTTGCGGCCCATCGCCGGGGAGTACACATCGCAGCGCTGGACCCAGTACTTGACCGGATCCCACGTGCAGTGGCCAGTCGCATCCCGGCGCAGCCAGCCGCGGTTGTCCGCAGCCTGGGCTTCGCCCGGTGCCGCAACCATGAGCGACATCGCGGCAGCCACCGTCACCACCAAGGCGAGCAGCGTGCGGCGCAGAGAGTGAATCGCGTTCATGTGTCCACCAATCAAATAAGTCAGGAAATTTTCGGATTACACACAGGTGTATCGGAAAGCGTTATCGCGATGTTATCAAGCGGCGGAAATCGGTTCCACTCACTCGACGGGCCAGGCGATACGCTGGCCGGATAGTCCCACATCCTCCCCGCGGGCAATGCGCGAAAGAGTCTCTTCATCCAGGTACACGGCCGGGTCTTCGGATATTTGCAGGGTGCGCCCACCGGTGACGGCGAACTTCAGGTTCTTCATGAAACGCTGCAGGCTCATCGGTTCGCGCGATGTGGCGAGCAGCTCGGCGATTTCAGGCGTGCGCAACGCAGCGCGCGCTTGAAGCATTTTCTGCTTATCCACGCCCCACGGTGCCGCGTCCGCCGCCACCGCCGTGTCGGCGAATTTCCAGTACGCCGGCAACGCTTTGTCGTGGCCGACTCGCTCACCCTCCAGCCGCGGCTGTCGCGCAGCCAGCGGGGTCGCCAACCCTACATCGTCGAGCACGCGGACGTCTAGGCCCGAGTTGGCGCTCACCATGCCCAGGTTGATCATGTACGCCGTCGTCGGCAGATTCTGCAGATCCGAGTCGCGCTTCAACCGTTCCACCGGTTCCCAGGTGTAGACGTACGGGTCCTCTTGCAGCCTGACGATGTTGACTGCCGCGGCATTCTCCTCGGCAGCGCGCTCGAGCCCCTGCTCCCAGCCGCCCATCAGATCGATGTCCAGGAAGTCTTCGGCGTAGCGCGGGGGATTACCTGATTCGCGCAACAGCACTGCTGTCCAGAACTCCCGCTCATCGACGATGTTCAGGTTCTCCGGCCCCTCGGCGAACGGATCAAAACCCAGCTCGTGCCCCCTTGCCACCACAACACCGGCCCACAGCGCCACAGCAGTTGCCGCTACACCGCCGAGGACAGTCAGCGGTACCGTGGCCACCGGCAGAAGAAGTGCGAACAGGGGCAGGAGCAGCATGCGACCGTGCATGAAGTCCCCGCCGACCCGCACGACGTACAGCAGATGCAAAAGACCGCACGCAAACGCGAGCACGACGACTAGTTTCTCTCGCGAGGACAGTCGCAACATCCACCAGATGCCCACCGCGACTGCTAGGACCAGAGGAGCCCACAACGCATAAGGGCCCATCAAGTCCCACACGTACTGCGCACCGCTCCCCCAGTGCGCACCTGAAGCCGACTTCGCCACCGCGGTGTGCGGCGTGAGCAGGCCGTAGTAGCCCATGCGGAAAATCTCGTACGCGACCGGCACCGGCAGCGCGGCAGCAGCAATAGCTCCAATGCGGCGCCAATCGCTCCGGCTCGCCGCAAGCAAGACGATTACGGTCAGAGCCCCGTACAGAGCTAGTTCCGGCCGGACGAGCCAGGACAATCCAGCCCAAAAAGCCAGCAACAGCTCAGCGCGTCCGCCGCGTTCAACACTGCTGCCCTTCGACCAGGCCACGAGCAGCGCCCACCACACGCCGATCCATGCCAGCGCTAAACCCCACTCGAGCCCCGACGTCGCGAAATCCCTGGCCGGAGGCAGTGCGAGGTAGATGAATGCGCCGAACGGAGCGACGAGCCCCGGATGCGCCCGCTGCCACAGCCGCCCCGATGCGACCACCGCAGCGACAACACCCACCACGGTGCAGATCAGCGATAGCCACATCGCCACATCTTCAAGCCGCAGCCCAGGCACCCAACTGAATGCCGCGATGAGGTATTGCCACAGCGTGGAGGTGTTCGCTTCCACACGTTCGCCGATGTTGAACACCGGCCCGTTTCCGGCCAGGATGTTCCGGACAGTGCGCAGGACGATCAAACCGTCATCGCTGATCCACCGTCGGGCCCATCCGCCCCAAAACGCGAAGACGCCCGCAACCGCCGCGGAAATGAACAGCGATAAACGGGCGCGCTTTTCCATGCGCGATATCTTAGCCGATCATTGGAGCGACGTAGACTGCGATCACAATGGCGAGGATCCAGAGCAGCGCCAGCAACTGCAGGACACGGTCCTCCAGCGCGATCTCATCTGGCGCGCCGCCATTGCCGCTGTCCACCTCCGCGGCATAGCGCAGGATAGCGATGATGAACGGCACCATCGAGATCTGGTACCACAGGGCTTGGCCTTCCTCGACGCCGTCGCTAAGCGTGAAGCCCCACAGCGCGTAGGACATGACCACGGCTGTGGCGGACAGCGTCCACACAAAGCGCAGGTACGTCTGGGTGTAGCCCTGCAACGACTTGCGGATTTTGGCGCCCGTGCGTTCCGCGAGCAACAGTTCGGCGTAGCGCTTGCCGGAGGCCATGAACAGCGAACCGAACGCGGCAACCAGCAAGAACCACTGCGACAGGTCGATGCCCGCCGCCACACCGCCGGCCATGGCGCGCAGCATGAAGCCCGAGGACACGAGCGCGATATCGATCACCGGGATGTGCTTCCAGCCGAAGCAGTAGCCGAGCTGCAAGGCAATGTAGACGCCCACGACCGTGGCCAGTGCCGGCCCGTCGGTGGCCAAGAACGACAGCCCGATCGCGGCGGCGATGAGCACGACAGACATGACGTACGCCAAGTTGATCGGCAGCATGCCGGAGGCGATCGGCCGGAAACGCTTCGTGGGGTGTTCGCGGTCCGCTTCCACGTCGCGCGCGTCGTTGATCAGGTAGATCGAGGATGCGCCGAAGCAGAACACCACGAAAGCGAGGGCAATGTCGACGAAGGTCCGCGACGTGAACGAGTCCGCGCCTGCGGCCAGCGGTGCGGCAAGCACCAGTACGTTTTTGACCCACTGCTTCGGGCGCAGACCTTTGATCATCGCGTCCGGGAGGTTCTTCGGCGGAGTCTTCTTCCGGTTGTAGTCCACGCCTTCGGTGTGCGGCTCGGACTTCAGAAACGGCTCATCTACAGGCTGTGTCACGCTGTTCGCCTCTCAATGTCGATCGCGGCTCGTGCCACCCCAATGCCGAGCAACGCGCCGGCCAGGGTGTCCGTGGGGTAGTGCACCCCCAGGACCATGCGGGAGGTCATCATAATGGGGATTCCGGCGTACGGGAGTTTCGACCCGGTGATGTCGGCCACGTGCACCATCGCAGCGCTTGTCGACGTCGCGTGCGAGCTCGGGAAGCTCAGCTTCGACGGAGTGCCCACACCGATTTTCACCCGCGGGTCGTTCGGCCGGCGCCGCCGGACAATACGCTTGAGCACCACCGATGCGGCATGCGCGGTGAATGCGCCCGCCCCCATGGCCAGCCATTTCCGGCGGCGCCGCTTATCGACGGCAGCACCCGCCCCCGCGATACCCATCCAACCGAGGGCATGCTCGCCGAAGTGGCTCATGCCGCGTGCGGCGGGGAGGACCCCCGGGGCGTCGAAAAGCGCGCCCTGAAGTGTGCTCAGGATGCCCGCTTCCGCGGAATCCCACGAGTTCGTGCTGCTGCCCTTCTTACTGCTCATTGAAGATCTTCTCCCAGTTCTCGTGGCTGGTCAACTCCGGCTTCGCCTCGCGGTACGCGCCGGTCAACTCCGGCCATTGTTCCTTGATCTGCTTGTGCAGTTCCTTGGTCTGCTTGAGCAGGTCGTCCGCCAACGCCTTGTCGCGCTTCCGGAAGGCCACGCCCGTGCCGCCCGCGGTGGACACCGTCGCGGAATCAACCCGGGACAGCGTGTACCAGCGCGCCTCTTCCGCGGTGAGGTTGAGCTGCGGCGCCTCCCAGTGCGCGCGGTCCTCCGTCGTCGTGAGGTGGCGCAGCGACTTGATCGCCCACGGAATCTTCTTCACCTTGGCCAAACGCCCGCCGATCTTGTGCGTCGGCACGCCCGGCGCCCCCGTCGGCGCCGGCAGGTCAGCCGCCGATTCGACGACCTGCGCGTCCGAGAAGTCTTTGCGGATGCTTTGAATGCGCGGCAGCGACGACTCCAGGATGCCGAAGAGGTGGTCCGGGCCGGCCAGGAAGTCCTTCATCGCCTCGATCTGGATCGCCAGCGTGGAGTATTCCATGCACATGATGTGCTTGTAGCTGGATTTCAGCATCGACCTGAGCAGGCCGTTCGGGCTGCCGTCGAGGTACATCGAGGCCACGATCAACCGGTTGCGCAGGTGGAAATACGCCTGCCAATCGATGGCGTCGTCCTTGTCGGCCCAGGCCATGTGCCAGATGGCGGCACCGGGCCACGTGACCGTCGGAAAGCCTGCTTGCCCTGCACGCAGGGAGTACTCCGTGTCGTCCCACTTAATGAACAGCGGGAGCGGCAGACCCATTTTCTCCGCCACCACGCGCGGGAAGAGGCACATCCACCAGCCGTTGAACTCGACGTCGATACGCCTGTGCAACGGACGCGACGTGGTCTTGCGCGGGTCGAGGTCCTCTTCCTCCGTGCCCACGTAGCCCAGCGGGTACTTGGCAAAGTCGTGGTCGTACACCGCGTGCGGCGCTCCGCCCCACATGAAATCAGCGCGGTTGACCTG
>OJLS01000164.1_pt1 | contig 15959 bp, 12 predicted proteins | sample 1597081 | NCBI WGS metagenome assembly OJLS01 (sample SAMEA3904663, study PRJEB24821) | metagenome | biome: Builtin; feature: hospital; material: surface | place: USA | collected 2013-05-22
CAACGCACCCCACGCCACCGCACGGCAGGGCTTGCCACCAACAACCGGTCCTGGATCAAAGGCGCGGAAATCACCACCCGGCCCCCGGAAGTCGACGACCGGGCCATCCCAGGGCACTGGGAAGGAGACCTCGTCATCGGCAAAGGCGGCAAAAGTGCTTTGATCACCCTGATTGAACGCTCCAGCCGGTACACCCTACTGGGGCATTTGCCGGAAGAGCATTCCTCGGCCACCGTCGTCGGCACGCTGCAACGCATGGTCAAAGACTTAGGTGCGGAACGGTTTAAAACCATCACCTGGGACCAAGGACCGGAAATGTCCCTAACCGCCACAGTCGCCATCGCTGATGGGTGCAAGGTCTACTTCTGCGACCCGCACTCACCGTGGCAGCGGCCGACGAACGAAAACACCAACGGCGAAATCCGACGCCGATTCTTCCCGAAAGGCACCGACTTCGCCCTCGTCAGCGCCGAGGAAGTCGCATGGGTCCAAAACGAACTCAACGACACCCCCATCGTCAAATTTGACGGAGCCACACCCCGTGAAAAACTAGAAGAACTATTCAACGGTGGCGCAAACACCGCATGATCCCGCCATCCGCGACCTTGTGAATAGGTGTCCTGGAATAGGTATCTAGCTGTCGGCGTGGAGGCTAGCTATCGGCGCGGAGGCTAGCTATCGGCGTGGAGGCTAGCTGTTCTTGGACACTTCCGCTGTCACCCCATCAAGCACCGTGTGACCGTTGTTGTTGGTGTCGGTTGTGACGGTGAAGGAGGTGGCCAGTGTCTCTGCGGCGATGTGGTCGGCGTGGCGGGTGGCCCACTCCTCCTTGTCCGCGGGGACGTGGAGGGTGACGCTGATGCGGTCGCTCACCTCGAGCCCTTCGTTCTTGCGGGCATCCTGCAGGCCGCGGATGACGTCAGCCGCCCAACCTTCCGCCTCTAGCTCCTCAGTGAGGGCAGTGTCCAGGACCACGAGGCCGTCCATCCCCTCCACCTGTGCGGTGGAGTCCGGGTCGGCGGCGACGAGGCGCTCGGTGTACAGCTCAGGGGTGAGCACCAGGTCGCCGTCGACGACGACGTTCTCCCCGTCGTGCACGTAGTTGCCGGCCTTGACGTTCTTGATCGCCCGCTGGACGTCCTTGCCCAGCTTCGGGCCGGCGACCTTGGCGTTGACGACGACCTCGAAGGTGCCGGCGGAGTCGACGTCGCTGGTCAACTCCACGTTCTTTACGTTGACCTCGTCGCGGATGACGGGTGCGAACGGCTCGAGCGACTCGGCATCCGGCAGCGCCACCTTGAGTCCCGGCAGCGGCAGACGGTTGCGCAGCTTCTTCGCCTTGCGCAGCGACGACGCCGCCGAGCACACGGCGCGGGTGGCGTCCATCGCGGCGACGAGCTGGTCGTCGGCCGGGAAGTCCGCTGCCTGCGGGTAGTCGGTCAGGTGCACAGAACGCTCGCCGGTCAGGCCGCGCCACATGACCTCGCTGATGTACGGCAGCAGCGGAGCGGCGGTGCGGGCGAGGACCTCGAGCACCGTGTGCAGGGTGTTGAACGCCTCCGGGTGCTCTTCCTGGCCCGCCCAGAAGCGGTCGCGGGAGCGACGCACGTACCAGTTGGTCAGGGTGTCGGCGAAGAGGCGGACTTCCTCGCACGCGCCGGAGATGTCCGTGGCTTCGAGGGCCGCACCAGTGCGCTCAACTGTGTCGTGCAGCTTGGCCAGGATGTATCGGTCAAGCACGTTGTCCGAACTCGTGTCCCACGTCGCCTCGCGGTCGGCGTATAGCTGCAAGAACGAGTAAGCATTCCAGATCGGCAGAATTGCCTGGCGCACACCGTCGCGGATGCCTTGCTCGGTGACAATCAGGTTGCCGCCGCGCAGGATCGGGCTGGACATGAGGAACCAGCGCATCGCGTCGGAACCGTCGCGGTCGAAGACCTCGTTGACGTTCGGGTAGTTGCCTTTCGACTTGGACATCTTCTGGCCGTCGGAACCGAGCACGATGCCGTGTGCGACGACCTGTTTGTAGGCGACGCGGTCGAACAGGGCGGTCGAGAGCACGTGCTGGACGTAGAACCAACCGCGCGTCTGGCCGGAGTACTCGACAATGAAGTCGGCCGGCTGGCGGGTTTCGAATTCCTCTTTGTTCTCGAACGGGTAGTGGTACTGGGCGAACGGCATCGAGCCGGACTCGAACCAGCAGTCCAGAACGTCCGGGACGCGGCGCATGGTGGATTGCCCAGTCGGATCGTCAGGGTTCGGGCGGGTCAGCTCGTCGATGTATGGGCGGTGCAGCGACTCCGGGCGCACGCCAAAATCGGCTTCCAGCTCGTCGAGGGAGCCGTAGACATCCACGCGCGGGTACTCCGGGTTGTCCGAAACCCACGCCGGCACCGGCGAGCCCCAATAGCGGGTGCGGGAAATATTCCAGTCCCGGGCACCCTCGAGCCACTTGCCAAACTGCCCGTCGCGGATGTGCCCGGGGATCCACTCGATCTCCTGGTTGAGCTCCACCATGCGGTCGCGGACATCCACCACCTTCACAAACCAGGCCGGCAACGCCATGTAGATCAGGGGCTCACCGGAACGCCAGGAGTGCGGGTAGGAGTGGACGATGACCTTGTCCTGCAGCACACGGCCACGGGCTTTCAGGTCGCGGATGATGTCGCGGTTGGCATCGAAGACCAGCTTGCCCTCGTAGTCGGGGACGAGGGAGGTGAATTTGCCGTCCGCGTCGACCGGAATGACCAGCCCGATGTCGTATTTCTGGCAGGTGAGCATGTCGTCTTCACCGAAGGCGGGCGCTTGGTGGACGACGCCGGTGCCGTCCTCCGTGGTGACGTAATCCGCGAGCAGAACCCGGAAGGCATTCGGTTCATCGGCGAAGTACTCGAAGAGCGGCTCGTACGTGATGCCCTCCAGATCGGTGCCGCGGTAGGTGGCCAGCACCTCGGGGTTCTCCCCCAGTTCCTTGGCGTAGGACCGGATCAAATCGGACGCTAGGACGAGCTTGGCACCGGCGAATTCCGGCACCGAGGAGTCCTCACCCACACGGATGAGGGAGTACTCGATTTCAGGGCCGACAGCAAGCGCCAAATTCGAAGGAGTGGTCCAGGGGGTGGTGGTCCAGCCGATAAAGGCGGCGTCGACAAGCTCCTCGTGCCCCTTGGTGTCCTTGATGGGGAAGGTGACGGTGACCGTCGGATCCTGCCGCTCTTTGTACGCGTCATCTAGGCGCGTCTCCTGGTTCGACAACGGGGTGTGCTCCGCCCAGGAATAGGGCAGGACGCGGAAGCCCTGGTAGATCAGACCCTTGTCGTAAAGGTCCTTGAACGCCCACATGACGGACTCCATGTACTCGAGGTCCATGGTCTTGTAGCCGTTCTCGAAGTCGACCCAGCGGGCCTGGCGGGTGACATAGTCCTCCCACTCGTCGGCGTAGTGCATCACCGACGTACCGCAGTACTCGTTGAATTTAGCCAGACCCATGTCTTCGATCTGAGACTTGTCCGTGATGCCCAGCTGCTTCTCCGCCTCAAGTTCAGCGGGCAGGCCGTGGCAGTCCCACCCGAACACACGCGGGACGCGGTAGCCGGACATAGTTCGGAAGCGCGGAACGATGTCCTTCACATACCCGGTGAGCAGGTGGCCATAGTGCGGCAGGCCGTTGGCGAACGGCGGGCCGTCGTTGAAGACGTATTCGTCGCAGCCCTCGCGGTTGTCCAAGCTGGCTTGGAACGTTCCGTCCTCGTTCCAGTAGTCGAGGACGCGCCGCTCCATGTCGGGGAATTTCGATGATCCCCCCGTCATGTCCACCTTGGGATAGGCGTGTCCGACGCTGCTCTGATTGTCTGCCATGATTCCTCCACACACATCGTTGTGCGGGGACGCAGCTGGCCTGCGCGGTACCACCCCGCTTGGGATTCACCATGGTGAATCCCCTCTTCATTGTGGTGAAGGATTGACGTATCCCTAGGCACGTCCGGTTCTACTGGGCCGCGCGCCTGATATGCGCGGGGCTGTTCTTCCGGAAACGCTCCCCGGTGATGGCCGGATCAGTGCGTGTCTGGTTGTGACAAAGCCTAAGTGTAGCCCGAAAGAAAAAGACCCGCCCCACGGGGGCAGGTCTTTCACCTCAAGCTAGAGCGTCGCCGACGCTTATTTGTTGTTCACATCGCCGCTCGGATCGGACGTGCCACGGGATTCGAGCTCCTCCAGCTGGGATTCAAGCAGCGTCTTCAGGCGGGTACGGTACTCGCGCTCAAAGGTGCGGAGCTCGGAGATGCGGGACTCAAGAGCCGTCTGCTGCTGCTTCACCGCGTTCATGATCTCGGTGTGCTTGCGCTCGGCATCGGCCTTGAGCTTCGCCGCCTGCTCCTCGGCCTGACGGATCTGAGCTTCGGCACGGGAGTTCGCGTCGTTGGTGGTCTCCTCTGCCTTGCGCTGCGCCTCAGTGACGAGCTGGTTGGCGCGCTGCTCGGCAGCCTGGGTGGTCTCTGCTGCCTTCTTCTCTGCGTCCGATACCTGGGTTGTCGCCTTGGAACGAGCCTCTTCGACAACGCGCTGGGACTCTTCCGCCGCCTCGCGGGTGAGACGGTCGGCGGTCTCCTGGGCCAAACCCAGAACACGGGCTGCCTGGACATGTGCATCGCCGTTCGAGGACTGAGCCGGCTGCTGGGACACAGGACGGGACACACCCTGTGCCTGAGCTGCTTCGTTCTTCTGAGCCTCTGCCTGCTTGCGTGCCTGAGCGGCCTCTTCGCGGGCGGAACGGATCTCTGCGTCAGCTGCCTCAGCGCGGGAACGCGCGGCCTTGGCCTCGTTCTCGGCGTCGTTCAGGCGGGCCTCATACTCCTTGCGCAGCTTGGCCTCGATCTCCTGACGGATGGCGCTCTCGTCGACCTTGTCGGCTGCCTGGTTCGCAGGTGCCGCTGGAGCCGGTGCGCTGGCACCGGAGCCGAGCTCCTCCACGCGTGCGCGGAGATCGTCGTTCTCATCCTGCAGCTGGGCGAGAGTGTCTTCGACGAGGTCGAGGAACTGGTCGACCTCGTCTTCGTTGTAGCCACGCTTGCCAATCGGCGGCTTGCTGAAAGCGACATTGTGCACGTCAGCTGGTGTCAGCGGCATTTGCGTTCCCTTCAAGTAATGACGTTTTTTGCCGGCCCAGATCGGGCCAGTGGCACGGTCTAGGCATAAATCCTAGCTGACAGTAGTTATACCCTCAACGTTTACCCGAGGGTGAGTTTCAACGGACCCTAAACGCCGAAAATTTTTTCCCGCGCTCTCCAGCCATAATGCGGCCTACCTTAAAGCATGAGTCCGCGGATGAGCATTTGGAGGATCGCGAGCGCGAGGAACAGGACAATCACGCTGACATCCAGCGCCACACCACCGAGCGGAAGCGGGGGAATGAAGCGCCGGAGGAATCTGATCGGCGGGTCGGTGACCACGAAGAAGAATTCGCCCAGCACCATGAACCAGCGCGGCGGGTCAAAGTGCTTGGAAAACGACTGAATCATCTCGATGATCAGCCGGATGATCACAATAAGCGTGTACAGACCGACAATTGCATAGAGAACGGCACCGAGCATATTCACGGGACCCCACCCTACCTAGGCGCGTGCGCCAACTGAATTAACGGAGCTGCGCCGCGCGCTCAAGCTCACTGACCGTGGTGCGGGCGTTCTCCGGCACGATGGCGAAAACGAGGTGCTCTTCACCAGTGCGGGACAGCTTGTGCATCTTGCCGCGGGCAGCGAAGCAAAGGCCCGCCGCGAAGTCGATCAGGCGCATCGCGGTCGGCTTGTCCACGCCGGACAGGTCCATGACCACTGCGTCGCCGTCACGGAACGGTTCGCCGATCTCCTTGGCGTCGTTGTAATTGCGCGGACGGACGCTGATGATTGCGGCGGAGTAGTCGCGGGCGTCGTAGCCGTAGTCGCGGGGGCGTGGCTCGACGGCGGCGCCGGAACGGGAGTACGCGGTCGAACCTGCGTCCTCGTACGCCGGATCGTCGTAGTACGGATCGGCGGCCGGGTCGTACTGGCCAAGTCCGAAGAATTCCTTGAGGCTGTTCGAGAAGGACATGCGCGTAAGTCTCCTGTTCGCGGGCGGTTTTATGGAGTCGGTCTAGCGTTGTTCGTCAGCCTACGGGCCGCGGTCCCAGCAGCCCGGTTCCGACACGCACGACGGTCGATCCGTGCGCAATTGCTTCCTCGAAATCGCCCGACATTCCCGCAGACAGGCGGAGGTTACGGGCGAATTTTTCCGCGTACGAGTCGCAGATGCTTTTCGACGCCGCGAACACCTCCCCCGGATCGGATTCCCGGGGCGGGACGACCATGAAGCCGTCGAAAAGCAGGTGCTCCGCGTCGTCCACCGCAGCGACAACCTCGGCGACGAGCTCGGCGTTGCCGTGTGGGACTCCCCCGCGCGACACGTCGTCGTCGAACGAAAGCTGGATGAGGCAAGGCAGCGTGCTCGACGTGCGGTCGCCACGTTCGAGAGCGAGCGCCATGCCGCGGTCGAGACCGCCAGCCAGCTTCACCGAGTCCACTGAATGCACTTCGCTCGCCCACCGCGCGACAGCGTTCGCCTTCTTCGACTGGACCTGCCCAATCATGGCGAAACGCATGTCTACGCCCGCGCCGGCAAGTTCCTCTGCTTTGGCGCGCGCTTCCTGCTCCCGGTTCTCGCCCACCAGATCAATGCCCAGGCCAGCGAGAACAGCCACGTCAGAGACAGGATGGAATTTAGTAACCGGGAGAATGTCCACGCTACCCGGCTCGCGGCCGGCACGCTCCTCCGCATCGGCGACGGCTGCACGCAGCTCATTTAGTTTCGCCGCGATTTCTTGGCGGCGTTCCTCTGTTCGCTCCATCAGCTCTCCTTTCCTGTCAGCCACACCACACCAGCTTGGCGCCCCGTAGTCTTCTCTCGGCGGTAGGAGAAGAACGACTCGTCCGTCACGGTGTCGCGCGGGTCGGCGTCAATGTGCGTGACGCCGAGGCTGAGCAGCTGGCGAACGAGTCCTGCGCGGATATCCAGCCCGGGTGTCCCCTGTTTCGTGCGTGCGCGCGATCCCGGCAGGTGAGCTTCCACGTCGTCGGCCATATCCTGGGGAACCTCATAGGACTGCCCCGCCGCGGCCGGCCCGAGCAGGGCTTGAATGTTGGCCGGTTCCGCCCCGTGCTCCCGCATCACCTCCACCGTGCGGGGGACAATGCCGTTGCGGGCACCGAGACGGCCGGCATGCGCGGCCGCGACAACTCCGGCGTTGTGGTCTGCGAGAAGCACCGGCACGCAGTCCGCGACAAGCACGCACAGGGCGAGCTGCTGCTGGGTAGTCACCAACGCATCCGTGGCTTCGACGGGACCGTCCTGGGGGCTATCCACCACCGTGACGGTGTTGGTGTGCAGCTGCTCCATCCAGACGAAGCGCTCCGGTGCCAGACCTGCGACCTCCGCTAGCCGCCGCCGGTTGGCTGCGACTGCGTCCGGGGCATCACCGACGTGGTTGCCCAAATTGAAGGAATCGTACGGGGACGCAGAAACCCCGCCCGCACGGCTGGTGAACAGCATGCGGACGGGGCGGCTGGTGGTGTCAATCATGACACCTAAGGCTACTACCGGAGGAAGTCTGGCACATCGAGGTCGTCGTCGCCGCCCCGGGGATCCTCATAGCGGCGGGAGGAGCGGTACTCGCGCTCGCGGTCGTATTCGCGTTCGCGGTCGGAGTTCGTGAACAGGCCGCCGCGGGAATCGTCGTAGCGGTGGCGAGGCGTGTACTCGTCGGCTTCGCCCGCCTGGTCCCGGTGGGAAGGCTCGAACAGCGAGCTCGAAGACGGCGCCGGAGTCGGGGTCTCACCGGCAGCAGACGGCTCGACCTTCACCTGCTGGGCTTCCACCGGCTGGCCGGCGTCCTGGGCAGTCTGCTCTGCCGACTGCTCCTGGCCCTGCGCTTGCGGGCGGGCGTTGGCCTTCTCGTCGAAACCGGTGGCAATGATGGTCACCCGGACCTCGTCGCCCAAGTTGTCGTCGATAATCGTGCCGAAGATGATGTTCGCGTCTTCGTCTGCCTTCTCCTCGACAATGGACGCGGCGTTATTGACCTCCATCAGCCCGAGGTCGGAACCGCCGGCGACGGAGATCAGGACACCCTTCGCGCCCTCCATCGTGGTCTCCAACAGCGGGGAGTTAATGGCCTGCTCGGTGGCCGCCATGACGCGGTTCTCGCCGCGGGCGGAGCCCACGCCCATGAGCGCAGAGCCGGCATCGGCCATGACGGAACGGACATCCGCGAAGTCGACGTTGATCATGCCCGGGATGGTGATCAGGTTGGTGATGCCCTGAACACCGTTGTAGAGCACCTCGTCGGCGGCGCGGAACGCTTCCATCATGGACAGCTCCGCGTCGCCCAGCTGCAGCAGGCGGTCATTCGGAATGACAATGACGGTGTCGCACACTTCCTTCAGGGCATCGATGCCCTCGAGAGCCTGTCGTGTGCGGCGCTTGCCCTCGAAGGAGAACGGGCGGGTGACAACGCCGATGGTGAGAGCGCCCATTTTCTTGGCGATGCCGGCGACGACCGGTGCCGCGCCGGTACCAGTGCCGCCGCCCTCGCCGGCGGTGACGAAGACCATGTCGGACCCCTTGAGGGACTCCTCAATCTCCTGCTTGTGATCCTCGGCGGAGGTGCGGCCGACCTCCGGGTTAGCGCCGGCGCCGAGACCGCGCGTCGCCTCGCGGCCAATGTCGAGTTTGGTGTCTGCGTCGGTGAACAGCAGCGCCTGGGAGTCCGTGTTGATGGCAACGAACTCGACACCCTTCAGGCCCTCTTCGATCATGCGGTTCACGGCGTTGACACCGCCGCCGCCGACACCGACAACGCGGATCATGGCGAGGTAGTTGCTGGGTGAGGTCATGGGTGTGTGCTCGCCTTTCAGGTAACGGGGACTAGTGATGTAAAGACGCCTCCCATCATGACCAACCGCGATGACATTTAGGCGAATTTTTCCGGCGTGTCGGCACCCTAAACCTCTACTTTAGGGTTCGTGAGCTGGGGATTTACGCCGCGCAGACCTACTTGACGGTAACTTGGCGCGGGTTGGTCACGTTGAACTCGCTGCCTTCGCGTTGCAGCACAGTGTCCACGGCGAGTGCTTTGTTCGCGTTGTCCTCGCTCGCACCCCAGACGATGGTCCTGTCATCCTTCAAGCGGAGGACAAACTCGTACTTCGACTTCGCCTCGATCGACTTCACCGCAGCACGGCCCGGTTCACTGAGTGACGCCGCGATATCCGCCGCATCTTTCCGTGCTGAATCATCGCCCTCGGCAGAACCAGTGAGCTCCACTGCATCTTCCGGAGGCGTGTCTTGCGCGAATTCCTTGCCCTCGGGGTCAATCAGGTGCGCCCCACCCGAGCCATTCACGTATGCCACGGCCGTGTTTTCTTCCACCTCGATCACGACAGTGGACGGCCACTTCCGGGAGACCGTCGCGGACTTTACCCAGGGCAACGAGACGACGTTTGCCCCTGTGCCGCGCATGCTCACCTGCGCCAGCGGGGTGTCCTCGGCGACACCGGCGGCGGTGACCACCTCGTCTTGGCTTAAGTGCCGGTTCCCCTCAACCTCGACATTCTTCACCGCGAACAACGGGGTGAAGTAGACCACCGCCCACAGCAACGCGAGCACGACAACGGCAATGCCCGCGGTCCCGAGAACCCGGCGCCACGGAATCCCGCGGCGACCGCCTGAGCCCCGCTTCCCATTCTGCTGCGGGCGGTTACGTGTGGTGGTGCTCCGGCGGCCAAAAGCGCGGTCGGCGTTGCTGTTGGAAGGTGTCACGGCAGTGGACATGTCTGTCAGTTCGCTTCCTCGGCTGCTGCCAGCGCCTCAAGGATCGGGTCCGCAAGCATGGTCACCGTGCCCGCGCCCATGGTGATCACCACATCACCGGGGTGGGTCATCTCAGCGACGGTGGCAGGTGCCCGGGAGAAATCCGGCTCATACACGGTGGTCGTGTTCTGGGAGATGTGCTGGGTGATGATTCGCGAGTCCACCCCTTCCACAGGTGTCTCGCGGGCGCCGAAGATGTCGAGGACCACGGCGGCGTCGGCAAGCGACAGCGCCTCCGCGAATTCCTCTGCGAACGCCTGCGTGCGGGAGTACAGGTGCGGTTGGAAACACACCACAACGCGTCCGCCCTCGCCCTCGGATTCGACCTTGCTGCGGGCGGCGGAAAGCACAGCGTGCACCTCTGTCGGGTGGTGCGCGTAATCGTCGTAGACACGCGTACCGGTCTGCGGGCCCGCGGCAATCTCCCCCCGCAACTCGAAGCGGCGGCGCACACCGGTGAAGCTGCTCAGCCCCTCCGCCAATTTGCGTGCATCTGCTCCTGCGACTGCGCACGCCACAAGCGCGGCTGCGGAATTGAGCACCATGTGGCGGCCTGGAAGCGCGAGGTGGTAGGAGACAGTGCCGTCAGTGCCGTCAGTGCCGCCGTGGCCGGCAACGTCGAGCTGAACTGCGACCTCGGTGACATGACCCTCAATCACCTCGTCGGTGACCACCGCACCTGCGCGAATGTCCGGGTGGCGTGCGGCTGCTTCCGCTGTGCCGTAGCCGAGAACTGTGATGCCGCGCTCGGCGGCGCGCAGGCCGCAACGCACGGATGCGTCGTCGTCGAGGCACACGATGAGAGTGCCGCCGTCGACGACACGGTCGGCGAACTCGTCGAAGACCTGGTAATAGCTCTCGGCGTTGCCGAAATAGTCCAAGTGGTCGGGCTCGATGTTGGTGATCACCGCGACGGAGGGGCTGTACCTGAGCAGCGACGCGTCAGACTCGTCTGCCTCGGCGACGAAGATGCGGCCGCTGCCGTGGTGGGCGTTAGTGCCTGCCCGGTTGAGCTGGCCGCCAATCGCGAACGAGGGGTCCTCCCCCGCCGCCTGCAGCGCGACAACCGCCATCGATGTCGTCGACGTTTTGCCGTGCGTGCCAGCGAAGAGCACCTGCGTGTAGCCCTCCATCAACTCCCCCAAAAGGTCGGAGCGGCGGATGACCGGAATGCCCCGCTGCGTGGCGGCGACCAGCTCAGGGTTGTCCTTGGGGATGGCGGCGAAACTGGTCACCACCACTGTCGGCTGGTCGCCGGCGAGATCGAGGTTCTCCGCGGCGTGGCCCACCGCGATCGTCGCGCCCTGGGCGCGCAAAGCACGGACCGGGCGTGAATCTTTCACGTCGGAACCGGTGACCACGGCGCCGCGGTCCAACAAGATCCGCGCGACACCGGACATACCGGACCCGCCGATGCCGATCAGGTGGACACGAGAGAGATCGATGGAAGAAGTCATGATGTCCTTTCGCCAATGATCCGCCGGGCAATTTCCTCAGCCGCGTTGCCCGCCCCTGAGCCGGCCAAGGCGGTGCGCATCGATTCAGCAGAGCCGCCGGGCTGAAGAATGCCCGTGACCGCGTCGACGAGGGCGTCGGGGGTGAGCGCCGCGTCGTCGATACGCATGGCGGCGCCGGCCTCCACGAGGTGCGCGGAGTTCAAGCCTTGCTCACCGTTGCCGTGGGGCAACGGGATGTAGATGGCGGGAACGCCCGCCGCGGAATTCTCCGCCACCGTCATCGCGCCGGAGCGGCAAATGACCACGTCAGCCACGCCGTAGGCCGCTTCCATGTCGTCGATGTAGGGCACGGCGGCGTAATGCTCGTGCGGTTGCGGCGCATCGTTCTTGCGGCCGTAGGCGTGCAACACCTGGTAGCCGGCGGCGACGATGCGGCCGACGGCCCCCGCGAGCGCGGCGTTGATGCTGCGGGCGCCCTGCGAACCGCCGGTGACGAGCACCGTCGGGCGCTGCGGATCCAGGTTCCACATCTTGTACCCGCGTTCCGCCTTCACGCCGTCCGGGTCTTCGCCCACGCCCGGGCGGACCGGCACGCCAAGCACTTCCCCGGGCATTCCGGAGTCGGGCACCGCGTTGAAGCCGGTTCCCCCCAACTTCACACCGAGCTTATTTGCCATGCCAGCTAGGGCGTTGGTCTCCAGCACGTAAAACGGAATCCGCATGGACTTCGCCGCCAGGTACGCCGATGCCGAGACATAGCCGCCGGTGCCGAAGACGGCATCAGCCTGCGTCTTCTTCAGCACAGCGCGGGTCTGGGACACGGAGCGCACCAGCTTCGCGGGCACTCCGAGCAGCTTCAGGGGCTTCTTGCGGGGAATGGGCACAGGCTCGATCAATTCGAGCGGGAAACCGCGGGCGGGGACAATAGTCGTTTCCAGCCCCTTCTCGGTTCCGAGTGCAGTGACCTCTGCGTCATAGGTGTCGCGCAATACTTCCGCCACTGCCAATGCTGGCTCAATGTGGCCGGCAGTGCCGCCGCCGGCCACCACGATGCGTCGTGCTGTCACGGGTCAATCAACCGCCTTTTCTATCCGGCGCGGCGGGTGTCGCTGTTCCGGTGGTTCCGGTGCTCCCGGTGCGCGCGTGGGTCATCGTAACGCGTCCGCTCCGCCGACCGGGATCCAGTTCGGGTTCCGGCACGCGGGGCCGTCCTTGTTGCGGGTCGCCCTGCACTTCGGGCTTGGGCCCTGCCCCGCGACGGGTCCTGTGTTCGCGGCGCAGGCCCCGCCACTTCGGCGTCGCCGTGCACCGGGTGCCGGCGTGCGGTGACGGGGGTGCCGTAGGGATTCACCTGTTCTTTCTTCCCCGCGCGACCCCGGCGCTCACGCGGCTCCGAGGCGCTGGGCTCCCGCAGCAGGAACAAGCGGTCGAACAGGGGGCGGCCGTAGTTCTGCATCGACGACACAGCTCCCGGCTCGTGGCGTGCCACCGAGGCAACCAAGCCCATTGCGCCGAGGGTAATCACCGCTGAGGTTCCGCCGGCAGAAATCATGGGCAGCTGGATACCGGTGACCGGGAGCAGCCCGATGACGTAACCGATATTGATGAATGCCTGGGAGACGATGCCCGTGGTTATCGAAGCTGCTAGCAGCGCCTGGTACTGGTTCGCAGCCAACCGCGCGGTACGCAGCCCGAAGAAAATCAGCATGGTGAACAGGATGATCACGAGTGCGCCTCCCCACAGGCCGAGCTCCTCGCCGATGACTGCGAAGATGAAGTCATTCTTCGCTTCCGGCAGGTAGAACCACTTCGCGCGCGACTGCCCCAGCCCCACGCCGAAGAGCGAGCCGTCCGCGAGGGAGAGGAAGCCCTGGTACGACTGGAACGCCACGCCGCGGGTGTCTTCGAAGCGGCCGAAGAGCGCGTCGAAGTAGACGTGGAAGCGCTGGGAACGGAACCCGCCGGCGAGCATGACACCGGCGAAAAGCAGGGCGCCGAATCCGGCGACCACACCGATGAATTTCCAGGAGATTCCCGCGAAGACGAGAATGAACGCGACGACGATACAGAGTGAAACGGCCATGCCGAGGTCGCCCTGCGCCGCGATGAGCACCACGCACACTACCGCCACAATTGCGAACGGGACGAAACCGTTGGTCATGTCGAACATGCGCCGCGGGTCCTTATTAGCCAGGATCGAAGCACCCCAGACACAGATGGCCACCCTGGCCACCTCCGACGGCTGCAGCTGGAAACCGCCGATGTAGATCCAGGACTGGGATCCGACTTCTTCGCGGCCGGTGCCAATGCCCGGAATGAGCACCGCTATCAGCAACAGGATCGAGATCCCCATCAAAATCAACGCGATGCCACGCACACGTTCTGGCGGAATTTGCAAGGCGAGCCAGAACACGAACAGACCCATGGACACGACGAGAACCTGCTTGAGCGGCTGTGCCCACACAGAGGAATCGTTCAACGCGGACCACGTCATCGACGAGCTGGTGACCATGACCACGCCGAGCCCGGTGAGGACGAGCACAATCGTGCGGACCATCGTGTAGTCCAGCAGCGGACGCGAATCCATCCAGGCGTTCATGCGTGACAGCGCCCGCGCCATTCCGGACGAATACTGGCCCGCGTTCCGCTGGCGCGATTGAGCGGGCCGCGCAGGCTGTTTAGCGCGCGGAGTGCGGGTCTGTGGTCGCCGAGGATGGCGCTGTGCTGCTGTGGTCATCGTGTTTCACACTGCCTTAAGCGTCGTGTTTTCCGTCGAGGGCACGCGCGGACGCGGCGAAGATATTTCCCCTCTGCGCCATTCCGGAGTACATGTCCAGGCTCGCGGCGGCGGGTGCGAGGATCACTGCGTCGCCCGGTAGCGCGTGCTGCGCGGCGAAGTCGACGGCCGCCCGCATCGCTTCATGCGGGTCGGTGCTATCCGTCGAGAAAACGGGAATGCCGGGGGCATGCTTATCGACGGCCCGTGCAATTTCCTCCCTATCCACCCCCAGCAAGGCGACCGCCCGGAAGCGGCGGGCGTGCTGCGCAACCAGCTCGTCCACGTCGGCGCCTTTCAGCTGGCCGCCGGCGACCCAGACGATCTTGCTCTCGTGGCCGCCTGCACCGTGACCGGTCCCGCCGATGGCACCGCGCAACGCTGAATCCGCCGCGTGCGGGTTAGTGGCTTTGGAGTTGTCCACCCACATCACGCCGCCGCCGGAATGAACGACAGCGCCGCGGTGGCCGGAAACGTGGTACCCGTGCAGCCCGCGGTGGATGTGCTCGGGTGCAGCGCCCTGAGTGATAGCTACCGCTGCTGCGGCGAGAGCGTCGAGCACACCCGCCTGCCCGGCAGGCTCGATTCCGTCAACAGGGGTGATCTCCACGGGAACCCCTGCCCCGCCACTGATCTTCTCCCCGATGCGGCTGACAATGGTCCCGTCGACGATCCCGACTTGCCCCGCCCCCGGTTCACTCAGCGTGAACCCGATGATTCCACTGCGGCCGGATTGTTCCGCATACATGAGCACCTTCGAGTCGTCACTGCCTGCAACTGCGACGGAGCTTTCAAAGACTTTCGCTTTCGAGCTGGCGTACGCGTCGAATGAACCGTGCCAGTCGATGTGGTCCTCAGCGAGATTGAGCAGCACCCCGGCGTCCGGCGTGAGCGTGTCAGACCAGTGCAGCTGGAAACTGGACAGCTCCGCCACCAGCACGTCCACACGCGGTTCGGTTGTGAGTGCGTCGCCGACTGCGACACCGATATTCCCGCAGGCGATCGCGCGCTTTCCGGTGTAGGATCCCGCTTCCTGCATGATGGCGGCCAGCATGCCCGTCGTGGTGGTCTTGCCGTTCGTGCCGGTGACAACGAGCCAATCCCGCGGTGGGCCGAACACTCCGGCGCGGTCGAGCCGGAAGCACAATTCCACGTCCCCGAACACCTCGCAACCGGCATCCCGGGCAGCAGACAACAAGGCCGAATCAGGGCGCCAACCGGGCGAGGTCACCACAGTCGGGTAATCACCCGCGGTGCGCCCCGCTTCTTCCGTGGTTAGACCACCAAGGAAATTGGGGCCCGCAATCTCTGCAATCCGGGCTAGTTTCCCCGCGTCGTCGTCCGCGACTGCGAAAGACACCGGGGTCCGGGCGAGAAGCTTCGCCGCACCTAGACCGGACACTCCCGCCCCGGCAAGCAGGACGGGGCCGGCCACCGGGAAATCACTTGCTGTCATGCCAAGCTCACCCCGGCAGAAGAAAGCCATTCCGTATAGAACACAGCCAGACCGAGAACGACCGCGATGGCGCAGATGACCCAGAATCGGATCACCACGGTGGTCTCCGCCCATCCGCCGTTTTCAAAGTGGTGGTGGAAGGGTGCCATGCGGAAGACGCGCTTACCGGTGGTCTTGAACACAGCCACCTGGATGACAACCGAGGCGGCCTCCACGACAAAGAGTGCTCCGATGATGACCATGAGCACCTCGGTGCGGCTGGCAATGGATACGCCTGCGACCAAGCCGCCAAGTGCGAGCGAACCGGTATCACCCATGAAGATCTTCGCCGGTGCGGCGTTCCACCATAGGAAGCCGATGCACCCGCCCA
>OJLS01000166.1_pt1 | contig 15882 bp, 17 predicted proteins | sample 1597081 | NCBI WGS metagenome assembly OJLS01 (sample SAMEA3904663, study PRJEB24821) | metagenome | biome: Builtin; feature: hospital; material: surface | place: USA | collected 2013-05-22
TGGCTACGTCGGGTTGTGATAACCGCTGAAAGCATCTAAGCGGGAAGCACGCTTCGAGATGAGGGTTCCCGCAGATGAATCTGGTAAGACTTCCGGTAGACGACCGGGTTGATAGGCTGGATGTGGAAGCACTGCAAGGTGTGGAGCTGACCAGTACTAATAAGTCGAGGGCTTGTTACACAACACTCTTCGTGTTGACCAAAACAGTTTTTCTGTGTGTTCGTATCCACTATGTGGCTCCCTTCCACCACCCGAGACGGTGGTGTGGAAGACACCTGACTTGGTTGGGTGTGTGGCATGTTCAGGGTTGTGTGCCCTGTGGATGTTTCGGTGGTTATAGCGTAAGGGAAACACCCGGTCCCATTCCGAACCCGGTCGTTAAGCCTTACCACGCTGATGGTACTGCCAGAGGGATCTGGTGGGAGAGTAGGACACTGCCGGACTTTATATATTGTTTGTGGTTCTCAGCTTGTATGGCTGAGAACCACAAACGCATATCTGGATGTTTTTGGACGAATGGCTCGGTGGGGATTCTCACTGCCACTGGGACAGTGATGTGTACCTTGTGGCGAGACCGAGGGTTGCCCCCGTTTTTTGGGGACACCAGTCATGGGTGATCCTGGGATCCGGATCTGTCGATCCGTCGTGCATAGCCAGGTGAGTGGAGTCGGCAGTGCTCCATTGCTTTTCACCGCGCCCTGTCCGCCACGGTGTGAACGGCTGGCGGTTGAATGGGAATCGTGTCAGATCGGCCGTCGTGCCTGACGTTCATTGGCAGACGTGCAGATAGGTGATCTCTGTTTCCCCCTCGGACACTGGTGAGAAACTACCTTCGGCGAGGAATCTCTGCAGCCCCGGAGCGTTCCTCCGTGCTGCTGCACTGATGGAGTTCACACCATGTCGTTGTGCATGGGCCAGGAAGGCGTCTCGAAGGTACGCCCCACGCCCCCTGCCCTGGTACTCGGGAACGAGGGCCAGGGACAGTTCCGGGATGGTGGGGGAGACGAAGCCACGCGACCGGTCAGACGGTGTGAACTGTCGTAACCATGCCGCTCCGATTCGAGTGTGGGCGTTCATGCAGATCACCCCCAGCTGATCTGGTGACCAACCATCCACGTAGCAGGCGATGCGTGGATCGGCACGGCACTCGTCCAGCGTTCTCGGTTTTCCCGGCTCCCCGGCGATCAGGCGGAGCAGGTGGGCAAGAAAACCCATGTCTGTGGAAGTGGCTGGTCGAATCGTTGCCATGATCCCCAGATTACTGCTGGTTCTGTTCAACATTGGGCGTCGACACCGTAGGATCGAGCTGTGAAAGCTCTACGTATGACATTGGGCATCCTCGGGGCCGCCCTTGCCGGTTTTGGTATCTACTTCATGCTCAAGCTGTCCTGGGACATGAACAAGATCATGGGTGCCGCAAACGCTGCCAAGACCATTGACAACCTCTCCAACCCCATGCCGCGCATCTGGATTGCTGCCGGTCTCGGTCTGGGCGTCGGTCTACTGTTCGGCTTGGCCATCGGCCTTCCCGGGCGTACTGCTCGCAATGTTCGTCGAGACACCCTGCGCGAGGCCGCTGATCAACGCGAAGCTGCCATCCGAGAGAATGCCATCAGTCGTGGTGGTTCTGCTGGGGAGCATTCCCTGGCCGATCGTGCTGCCGCATCCTCGACGCAGGCTGACGGACACGTTTCTCCTGATGACGTGGCTACGGATGGGCATGCTGGCACTGCTGGTGAGCCCGGCCCTGAGCATGGGGAATGACCGTGAGCCTGCGTACCGCTGAGTGGATTCTTGTCACCTCCTATGACTCCTATGGCCAGGCACAGAGCAGCGTTGAACGGCTGGTGAGCGTCAGCGACACCAGTATTGGGTTCTGGCTGCCCGACGACACGGGTGTGCGCGACCGCTTCGTCACGGACGGTGTGGTGAGCGTGCGGGAGTGCGACAAACGGGGACGACCCGTGGAGACGGAACCTGTGCTGGAGGGGCGGGTACGTGTCCTCTCCGAGGGTCCCCTCTTCGACGAGGTCCGGAAAGCCATCCACGAGAAGTACGCCCTCGAAGCCGGATGGGCTGGTCTCGTCGACAAGACCAAGGAGCTCTTCCGCTCCAAGACCCCCGAGTGCGTCGTTCTCATCAACGTCATAGGTTGACACGCAACTCAACAGATCTGACCCGGCGTCATGCCCGCGAGGCGGGCATTGGTGCCGGGTCGAACTGTCTCTGGGCTTGCGCCATGCCTGATACACCTGCCAGAGCCTGTACCTGTCATGCCGCGCATTGTCTCCGTCAAGGACGGTTGCTTCCTGCAAGGACTGCTCCAGCCGGAGGCGTTCCAGGGGCTCGCCGGATCCGGTCTGCCTCACGAACGCGATGGGATGGACGCGGACGGGGCGGGATGGTCTTGGACTCGCGATGCGCAAGAGCAGTGAGTCAGTCCCCGCTCAGACAGACTCCCGTTGCGTGAACCGGGCAGTACCCGTTGGGGTTTGCGTCCAGATATTGCTGGTGCTCTGCCTCAGCCAGATGGAACTCATGGGCGAGCTACATGTCGATCGTCGTCGTGATCGCGCCGTGACCCGCATGGAGAAGTTGACTCTGGAACTGCCCACGTAGTGCGATGGCACGGAGGTATTGCTGTGCGGTGGTGCACCAGATCGCGGAACGGTACTGGGTTCCCACGTCATTGCCCTGACGCATTCCCTGCGTGGGGTCATGGTTCTCGTAGAACAGTCGGAGGATTTCGTCGGTGGTGATGCTACCGGGGTCGTAACTCACCCGGACGGTCTCGGCATGTCCCGTCTGCCCGGTGCACACCTCGCGATAGGTGGGGTGGGGAGTGGATCCTCCCATGAATCCCACCGCAGTCTGCAGCACACCGTCAGCCTGCCAGAACAGTTTTTCAGCTCCCCAGAAGCACCCCATCGCAAGGTAGATCGTCTCGCCCTGCTCGAAATGACGATCCAATCGGTCCCCGAACACTCGATGGAAGAACGGCATGTCCAAGACGGGAGTGTCACGGCCGGGCAGGGGGCGGGTCGGGAGAGCATTGCTCTGGTCAGTGCGGGAAATGTCTGGCATGATCCCTCCAAGGGGTGGGGTGGTGAGTCCGGTCAGAAATGCGACAGATCCCAGTCGATGGGGTCCGCTCCCTGACGTTCCAGCAGCTCGTTCGTGCGACTGAACGGTCGCGAACCGAGAAATCCGTAGCGTGCCGACATGGGGGAGGGATGTGAGGACTTCACGATCGGGATGCCGCCGAGCATCGGCTCCAGGGACTGCGCGTCACGTCCCCACAGGATCGCCACCAGAGGACCACCGCGATGGGCGAGGGCGTCGATGGCGCAGGCCGTGACGTCCTCCCACCCCTTGCCGCGATGCGACGCCGGATGACCGGGCTGCACGGTGAGGCACCTGTTGAGCAGGAGGACCCCCTGGTTGAACCATCCCGACAGATCCCCGTGCTCACACGGTGCAATTCCCAAGTCGTCGTGCAACTCGGTGTAGATGTTCTGCAACGAGCGCGGAAGTGGACGCACATGACGGTCCACCGAGAAACTCAGCCCCACCGGATGGCCCACCGTCGGGTAGGGGTCCTGACCGACGATGAGAACCCGCACTTGCGACATGGGCAGGGTGAACGCACGCAGTACGGCGTCCCCGGCAGGAAGGTAGCTGCGGCCCTCGGCCATCTCGTGACGCAGGAAATCCCCCATCCGGTGAATCTGAGGCTCCACTGGCTCCAAGGCAGCCGCCCAGTCCGGGCTGATGAGTTCCGTGAGTGGTTTAGGAGTCATGATCCTCCGCGGGAAGTGGAGCCCGAGTACGGGCTGAAGGTGGGGCGACGGCGGATTGCGTCACGCACAACGCTACCGCTGCATGATCCATACAACCACCGACCGGGGCCCGACAGGTGCCGTGGGGCTCCAGCCCGGGTTGACGGTGTCACTACCTCATGGGTCTCATGGGTGCCTCTCCCGGTAGTGATCGGCCCAGGTGTCGTGGCATTGTCGTCCCGAATGCCGCGCAGAGTTGCCCGGGGCCATACATTTGGAGTCATGAGCTCTGACATTCCCGCGATCCTTGCCGACCTGGCCGCTGGACGCATCACGGCAATCCAGGCAGAACGGCTCCTCGAGGAGGCGGAGGCGAACGGTACTGATGTACGGCCGTCCCAGGTGGGCGGACGGCAATCGCGACCCGACGACTCGGAGCCTGCGGACGAGGGCGATCGTTGTGGTTGCCGATTCAGCACGGTAGACGCAGACTCCGCGGATTCGACGTCACGCCCAGCTCGGCATGCCCAGACCGAATCGGCGCCGACAGGTGAGGGCGCGGGAGCCTCCCACTCCGGTGGCCTCCATCCTGGTGAGACGCGTGTCGAGGGATCCGACGCAGACGAACAGGGTGCCGGAGAGTCATGCGCTGAGAGGCCAAGCGTGGGGGATGAAGCCCCCGATGTGCAGTCCCGTGGATCCGACTCGTCCCGGCGTCACAGTGCCAAGGTGACCAGGGACGAGGCACACGTCAGGCAAGCCCCCGGAGAATCTGGCGACAAGGACTCGTCCGGCTCCAGTACCACGACGTGTCATGATGAACGTGACTCCTGGACCACTACAGGACAGGATCACCACATGCATGGCCCTGATGGGAGCACTCACGACAGAACGGTCCACGAAGAAGGCTCGACCGGGCAACCGAACCCCAGTAGTTCTGGTCCGGGGAGCGAGGACGGTTCCGATGCTCCCGGTGCCGGTGCATTCGACGCTCGATCTGCGTGGTCAGCGGCCCGCCAGGTTCTGGGAGACGGGTGGGCCAAGGTGCCGTCGGAGGCCCGTCAGGGATTGACGAACATGTGGCACAAGGTGTCCTCGGCCGGTGGACCGGACGCTTCCGAGGGCACTGCCCGGCCCAGCCGGGAAAACGCACCGCGACAGACGTCCACCAGCTCGCCAGTTGCCGATCAGGTGAGCATCCAGGCCACCGGACGACGTGTCCGACTCATCGCCGACCCCTCGGTCGCCAGCGTCACGGTTGAGGGAGAGCACACCCGGCGTCGACGGGGAACGACGATCCAGATCATCTGCGAAGGGCGTCTCGCCCCCGACCTGTCGGGGCTGCTTCGTCTCAAGATGCCGCGTACCACCGAGGACCTCAAGGATTTGGGACTGGGCCGGGAGATCGTCATTCGTGTCAACCCCCAGCTTGCCGTCGACGTCGAGGTGTCCGGTGGCGCGCTGCGCAGCGAGGGAATCGAGGAGTTGGAAATCCTGCGTACCACGGCCTGCGCAGCCCAACTGACAGATGTGCGCCACATCCGTAGCGGTCTGGTCCAGGCTGGGTCCACGACCGTTCGGGGAAGCTTCGACACCGGGCATTCCCAGATCCGCGTCGAGTCGGGCAATCTCACCGTTCGACTCACCGAGGACGCCAATGTTGCGGTACGCGCCACCAGCCACAACGGCATCGTGTCCTGGCCCGAGCCTGGCGACACCGATGAGTACGTGGTCGGCAATGGCTCGGCGCGGCTGGATCTCTCCGTACTCGTGGGGCACATCGCCGTACGCCACGGTTGAGACGCCGACGGCCGTGGAGTACGAAACCCCACGGCCCCGCAACAGATTTTTCCCGACCCCGCTGTGCCGATGTCCTCGTTCCAGTGGGGGCATCACTGGGTCGGAATCTCAGGAGGAGAATCCCTCCACCGAGAGGATCTTCACCTCGATCGTCTTGCCATTGGGAGCCTTGTAGCTGACGGTCTCGCCAGTGTGGTGGCCCACCACGGCACCGCCAAGAGGTGCCTGCGGGGAGTAGACGGAGACGTCGACCGAGTCGTCGATACCCATGACCTCGCGTGAGCCCAGCAGGAAGGTCTCGGTGTCGTCCTCGTCGCCGGAGTAGGCCACCGTCACCTTGGAACCGGGGACGACCTCGTCGGGGGTGGACGGGGCCTCGCCCACCTTGGCCTCCCGGAGCATCTGCTCCAGCTGGCGGATGCGCGCCTCGGCCTGGCCCTGCTCCTCACGTGCGGCGTGGTATCCGCCATTCTCGGACAGGTCGCCCTCGGCACGTGCCTCGGCGATCTTGTTGGCAATCGTGGTGCGGCCCTCGCCCTTGAGGTAGTCGAGCTCCTCGCGGAGCTTGTCATATGCCTCTTGGGTCAGCCACACAGTGCTTTCAGACTCAGACATTGCTCAATACTATCGCGCTTGGCGTCATCTTCCACCTGGCCAGTGGTGACTCCGACCCACGGATCGACGAAAACGCTGGAGGTCAGCGTCCGTAGCGTCGCTCCCGTTGCGTGAAGGAGCGCAGTGCACGCAGGAAGTCGACCTTGCGGAAATCTGGCCACAGGGCCTCGCAGAAGTAGAACTCCGAGTGTGCCGACTGCCACATGAGGAACCCGGAGAGTCGCTGCTCCCCGGAGGTGCGAATGATGAGATCGGGGTCGGGCTGGCCACGGGTGTAGAGGTGCTCGGAGATCTGGTCCATGTCGACGGTCTGCGACAGGTCGCGCAGGCTCGTGCCCTTGTCGGCCTCCTCGGCCAGCAGGGAGCGCACGGCGTCGCGCAACTCGTGTCGTCCACCATAGGCAATGGCCACGTTGATGTGCATGCCGGTGTGGCCAGCAGTGCGCTCGGTCGCCGTGCACAGGGTGGAGCGCATCTCGTCGGGGAGCAGTCCGAGATCACCCACCGTCTGTACTCGCCAGTGAGGGTGGCGGGACAAGGTGACGACCAGTTCCTCGATGACCTTGAGCAGTTCCTCCAGCTCTCCGGTCTGGGCTCGCTGCAGGTTGTCGGTGGACAGCACCCACAAGGTGACGATGGGGATGCCCACCTCGTCGCACCAGGAGCAGAACTGGGTGAGCTTGTCGGCCCCAGCCTCGTAGCCGGCCACCAGCGGTTGCCCGGGGGCGTTGAGTCGGGCCCACCGGCGATTGCCGTCGGCGAGCACCGCAACATGCTGCGGCAGACGAGAACGGTCGAGCTGGGCGAGCAGACGTCCCTCATAGGTGCTGTACAGAAGCCCGGAGGGATGCATGCGGTCGATGATTTCCGACAACCGCGTCGCGTAGTGCTCGACTTTGCCCATGGCACAAAGCCTAGCGACTCAGCCAAGACCTGGTCGCCATCCCCGGCGGCTCCCGTCCTGCCAGGATCGTCCCCGGTCCGTGGAACGGGTGTCACACACAAGTTACCGAGCGGTAGGTTGGGAGGCGACACCGCGAGAGGACTGATCCCACATGGTCACTGGCCGCCAGACCCCGAAGGACGATGCAGCAATGTCCGAGGCCGCTGCGCAGGCCCGGCAGGCTGCGGAGTGCCCGGCGTCCACCAGCGGGAAGCCACTGTGGCGCGGCTGGATCCACACCGTCATGGTGCCTGTCATGGTGCTCGGCGGGCTCGGGCTCATGATCGCGGCTGACCACTGGGGTGATCGACTCGCCCTGGCCGTGTGGACCCTCACCGGACTCATGCTCTTCGGCAACTCCGCTGCCTACCACCGCGGCCGGTGGAACATGCGAACCAAGTCCGTGCTGCAACGGATCGACCACGCCAACATCGCGGTGTTCATTGCTGGTACCTACACGCCTCTGGCGGTCTCGATGAGCCACGGATCGTCCCGAGTGGTGCTGCTGGCGATCATCTGGGCCTGCGCACTCATCGGGGTGGGGCTGAGGTTCTGGTGGAGCTCGGTGCCACGGTGGGTCTCGACTGCTCTTTACGTCGTCATGGGGTGGACGGCTCTGTGGTGGCTGCCGCAGTTCTGGCGTACCGGTGGGCCCGCAGTCGTCATCCTCATCCTCGTTGGTGGCGTCTTCTACACCATTGGTGCTGTGTGCTACGCGCGCAGGAGGCCCAACCCCTCGCCACGGTTTGGTTTCCACGAGGTGTTCCATGCTGGTACCGCCGTGGGGGCCATCTGTCACGGAATCGCCATCGGCCTGGCGGTCCTCTGAGCTGGGCGGGCCAGCGCTGGGCGCCCCGGGTGCGGTCTCGGGTTCGGGAATCGCACCGGGTACGGGTCTGGGAAAGGAAGTCGAGGCAAGAAGGTCGAGGTCTGGTAGGACAGCTGATGTGTCGACGTCAGATGTCGTCCAGATGGCCACAAGGTGAAATCTGTCTGAAGTTCGCCAAGCCCATGCCGCTACTGGTGTCGCCCTCATAGGTTGGATGCAGGACCGCTTGCGGCACCTCGTGGTTCTTTCCCGCAGGCGGCGCCGATGAACATGCAGGAGGCCCACCTTGTCCAGCAACTCTCAGCCGTGCGCCCGCACCGAGATCCCCTCTCCGATGCCGGGACGGCGAACCTACGTCGTCGACACCTCGGTACTGCTGTCCGATCCCAAGGCGATGTTGCGGTTCGCCGAGCACCTCGTCGTCCTGCCGATCGTCGTCATCACCGAGCTGGAGGGCAAGCGGCACCACCCCGAGCTCGGACACCTGGCCCGGGCCGCCCTGCGACTGCTCGACGACCTGCGCATCCGCAACTGCGGACTCGACCACACCATCCCACTCAACGACGATGGCGGACAGCTGTGGGTCGAGCTCAATCACTCCGAACCCTACGGGCTGCCGGACGGATTCCGGTTGGGCGACAACGACACCCGCATCCTCTCGGTGGCCGCGAACTATCGCGATGACGGTCACGACGTCGTGCTGGTGAGCAAGGACCTGCCACTGCGCGTCAAGGCCTCGGCCATCGGTCTGGCCGCCGAGGAATACCGTCACGAGCTCGCCACCGAGGGCACGTGGACCGGGATGGCCACTCTCGACGTGTCCGACGAGGCCATCTCCCGGCTCTACGAGAGCACCACCGTCGATCTGGACGAGGCCCACGACCTGCCGGTCAACACCGGACTGGTCCTGGAGGGCCCGACGAGCAGCGCCCTGGGCAGACGTACGGCCGACGGCAGCGTCAAACTCGTACGACCGGACGCTCAGGCATTCGGTATCCACGGCCGTTCCGCCGAGCAGCGCATCGCCCTGGACCTGTTGCTCGACGAGAGCGTCGGGATCGTGTCCCTGGGTGGACGAGCCGGTACCGGGAAATCCGCGCTGGCGTTGGCGGCGGGTCTGGAACTCGCCCTGGAGCAGGAGCGGTACAAGAAGGTCATCGTGTTCCGACCGATCTACGCGGTCGGTGGTCAGGATCTCGGGTACCTGCCAGGTTCCGAGGGGGAGAAGATGGCACCCTGGGGGCAGGCCGTCCTGGACACCCTGTCGTCACTGACGAACAACTACGTCATCGACGAGGTCGTCCAGCGTGGACTGCTCGAGGTGCTGCCCCTCACCCACATTCGCGGCCGCTCCCTGCACGACGCCTTCGTCATCGTCGACGAGGCCCAGTCCCTGGAACGCAATGTGCTGCTCACCGTGCTCTCCCGCATCGGCCAGAACTCCCGCGTGGTGCTCACCCACGACGTCGCCCAGCGCGACAACCTGCGAGTGGGGCGCTACGACGGGGTTGCGGCGGTCGTTGAGCGGCTGCGAGGAAACGACCTGTTCGGGCATGTGACATTGGTGCGCTCCGAGCGCTCCCAGATCGCCGCCCTGGTCACCTCGATGATGGAGGACATGGTGTGATGAGGTGACGGGCCCGGCCGTCGTCAGGTGCGGGGATCGGCCTGGTCGTCGGAGGTGGTCCGGGTCTCCTCTGCTCCGGCTTCCTCGCTGACCTGGGTCTGTGCGAATCGGCGTCTGGCACCATCCAGATGGGCTCGGCAGATGGTGGTCAGGTGTTCGCCGCGTTCCCACAGCTGCATCGTCCGGGACAGGTCGGCACCGCCATTCTCCAGGCTGCGAACGATGGAGATGAGCTCGTCGCGGGCCTGTTCGTAGCTGAGCCCCTCGTCGGAGTCGGTTGGGCCGCTGGGAAGCTCACCGTTGCCCAGCTGCTCGGTGGCGTTCTGGTTTGCCAGGGTGGTCTGATCTGTGGCGGCGTTTCGATCCGTTGCGCTGTCGCGGTTTTCGGGGAGGGGTGCGTCGGTCATGACTGCTCCTTGTCGGGTGCGATGGTGGGTGGCGTTGACGACGGGGTCGGTCGTAGGGCGTTGACGGTGACATCGAGTTCGCCGTCGGCAAGACGCACGACCATGGCGTCGGCCGGGTGGACGTCGGACACACTGGTGCGGACCTGCCCGGAGGGGCTCGTGAGGACCGCGTAGCCCCGGTCGAGGGTTGCCTTGGGGGAGAGGGACCGCACCTGGGCGATGAGATGATCGAGCTCTTGGCGGCGCCCGGTGAGGTGACGGTCGATCTGTACGTGCAGTAGACGGTGCATGGTCTCGATCCGTTCGGCCTCCAGCGCAAGACTGGCAGCGGGGTTGCGCATCACTGGACGGCTCATGAGATTGCTCAGGGCGGTCTCCTCGGCCCTCAGCTGGGAGTCGATGAGCTGACGGATCCGGGCCAAGGCCTGGCTCACCCCGTCGCGTTCCTGGGCAGCATCGGGAACGATGCGTTTCCCGGCGTCGGTGGGAGTGGAGGCGCGCAGATCGGCGACAAGGTCCACGATCGGGGTGTCGGCCTCATGGCCGATCGCCGAGACCACCGGGGTGGTGGTGGCATGCACCGCGCGCACCAGGGACTCATCGGAGAAGGCCAGCAGATCCTCCAACGACCCGCCGCCCCGGGCCAGGACGATGACGTCGACGCTGGGATCGGCATCCAGATCGGCCAGGGCCGTGACGATCTGCCCGAGGGCGTGCGGGCCCTGCACCAAGGTGTTGCGTATGACGAATCGCACGGCAGGCCAGCGCAGCCGGGCATTGCGGATGACGTCCTTCTGCGCGTCGGAGTCCGCCCCGGTGATGAGCCCCACGCCCTGCGGCAGCAACGGCAAGGGCTTGCGCAACTCGGGACGAAACAGCCCTTCGGCCTCCAACTGACGGCGTCGCTTCTCCAGCTGGGCGAGCAGCTGGCCCTGGCCAGTGGGGCGAATCTCGGCGATGGCGAACGACAGCCGACCACTCTTGCGCCACACCGTGGGGTGGATGAGTGCGAACACCGTCATACCGGCCTCCACCGGGCCCGCTGCATCGAGCACGTGGCGTGGGCAGGTGGCGGTGGCCGAGACTTCCTCGGTGACGTCGTGCAGGGTGAGGAACTGTTGATAGCCCGAGCGGCGTTTGAGTTCGATGATTTGCGCCTCGACCCAGATGCTCGAGCATCGCTCCACCCAGTCGCGCACTGAGTTGACGACCCACGACAGGGAGACTGCCGCGTCTGGACTGGACGTGGCGGCGGAGGTATCCATGTCTGCCAGTAGACCACAGGACGTGGGGTCAGTGCAGGTGGTGGGTTCGTCTCGATGGAGCCCGGGGTGTTTTGAGCCGGGGTGGTGGTATCGGGGGAGATGGTGCCGAGATGATGTGGATCAGGACAGTGGTGTCAGGTGATGCGGGTCAGAGCAGTGCGCCAGTGATCCTCGCCGGTCCCGTTCCATGGATGTCAGCCCACCAGCCCGGCGGACCCATCCGCGTGCGCCGTCCCTTCGCCCCATGGATGTCAAAACGGAAATGCCAGCGGCCGCCGGGGCCACGCACCACCCCCATCCCATGGATGCCAAGGAGGGGTGCCCTGGAACCGGCGGCCGGCCACCCCCTGGACGGGGCCGGGGAGTCGGTGTGAGGGTGTTGGTGAGGGCGGGCAGTGAGAAATGTCGTGACGTGCAGGCGAGCCGTATGACGTGATGTGCCCGGCTCAGCTGCGCGTGAACCATCGTTGGGGTGCCTAGTGGTCTGGTGCGGCCTCGTAAACTTGGGGTCATGGCTCACTCTGAGAAGACGCTTCTGCTCGCGGCACCGCGTGGATACTGCGCTGGTGTGGACCGGGCGGTCGTCACCGTCGAACGTGCCCTGCAGGCGTATGGCGAACCGGTGTACGTGCGTAAACAGATCGTCCACAACAAGCACGTCGTGGAGAACCTGGAGGAGCGTGGCGCCGTCTTCGTCGACGACCTTGACCAGGTTCCGGACGGCTCATTGGTGATCTTCTCGGCACACGGCGTCTCCCCGCAGGTGCAGCAGGAGGCCAAGCGGCGCGGCCTGCGCACCATCGACGCCACCTGCCCGCTGGTCACCAAGGTGCATCACGAGGCACGCCGGTTCGCCCAGGACGGCACGAGGATCTTGCTTATTGGCCACGCGGGTCATGAGGAGGTGGAGGGTACCACGGGTGAGGCGCCCGACCACATCACCCTGGTCCAGACCCCTGAGGACGTCGATGCTCTGAGCTTGGACCCCGACGAGCCGATCGCCTGGCTCTCCCAGACCACCCTCAGCGTCGACGAGACGAGTGAGACGGTGCAGCGGATCCGCAAGGTGCACCCCCATCTCATCGACCCACCCTCCGACGACATCTGCTACGCCACCCAGAATCGGCAGCACGCCGTCAAGCAGATGGCGCCCAAGTGCGACCTGGTGATCGTCGTCGGGTCACAGAACTCCTCCAACACCGGTCGTCTCGTCGAGGTCGCCGTGGAGTCCGGGGCCGGGGCGGCGTATCGCGTCGACAATGCCTCCGAGATCGACCCCGCGTGGTTGCAGGATGTTGCCACCGTCGGCGTCACCTCTGGGGCCTCGGTACCCGAGGAGCTGGTGCAGGGCGTCCTGGAACTCTTGGAGTCCCAGGGCTGGCCACCGGCAGTGGAGGAGACCCTCATCGAGGAATCCCTGTCGTTCGCCCTGCCTCCCCAACTGCGGCAGCGACGGGTGAAGTCTGCCCAGGACAGGTGAAGTCTGCCCAGATTGGGGGGAGGGGGGGGAAAAAAACCAGAACGACGTGAGCGCCCAGCCAACAGCTCCTGGGGCTCAGACTCTCCGGCACGGCCCCGGGCAGCCCAGCCTCGCCCGGGACAGTTCAGCCTCGCCACCTGCCACCAGAGACTCCAGCATGAGCGCACTCACATGTCCTCAGGACTGCTTGCTGCGATCGGTGAACGCAGGGTCGGTGAATTCCGGGGAGGTCAGTGGCCGGGTGGTTGACGTCACTGGCTGCGTGGTTGGCAGCGTCTCCCGGGTCGCCTGGACGTCCTCGAACTTGCGCGCGCTGACCATCACTCGCGACTCCATGGAGCCCACCAGCGAGTTGTATGCCTCCACGCTGCCGGTGAGCGACTTGCCCATCTTCGTCAGATGATTGGCCACAGTGCCCAGTCGGGCGTGCAGCTGACGTCCCAACTCGGCAATCTCGGTGGCCGACCCCACGATCGACTCCTGGCGCCATGCCAGGGCAATGACGCGCAGCATGGGGATGAGGATCGATGGGCTCGCCAGGACGATGTTCTTGCTGGCGGCGTACTCGTGCAGGCTCGGGTCGTTGCTCAGCGCTGCCTGTAGCAGGGCGTCGGAGGGCAGGAAGAGGACGACGAACTGTGGGGAGGTCACGTCGGTCGCCCAGTACTTCTTGCTCGAGAGCTGCGTGATGTGGGTGCGTACGTGGGAGACGAACCGGCCCAGCTGCTCCCGTTGCAACTGCGGATCGTCGGTGGCGGCAGCGTCGAGGAAAGCCTCCAGCGGCGTTTTCGCATCGATGTGGACACACCGATTCCCGGCCAGGTACACCGTCATGTCGGGTCGTTGGGCCGTGCCGTTGGCGGTGGTCGTCGACTGGGTGCGGAAGTCGCAGTGGTCGAGCATCCCGGCCAGTTCCGCGATCCGCTGCAGCTGCATCTCACCCCACGCACCACGTACCTGGGGCCGGCGTAGTGCAGTGGACAGCGACGCCGTCTCCTTGCGCAGTGACTCGTTGAGATCACGCATCCCAGAGATCTGCTCCTTGAGCGAGGCCGATGACTCGGTGCGTTCCTTCTCCACGGCGAGCAGACGTTGGTCCAGTTGACGCAGTGCTTGGGAGACGGGATCCATCATGCGCTGCGCCGAGGCGAGAGTCTGGGAGGCGGTGTGCTCGGCGGTGCGCTGCTGGGTGGCGGCGGCCTCGGTGGAGAGTGCGCGAAATTGCTGACTCAGCGTCTCATTGGCACGTTCCAACTCGGCCTGGTGTTCCATGCGTTGGCGGTGCGCGTCACCGGCAGCCGCGCGGCTGGCCAGCAGCCACCCCACGGCCAGTCCACACACCAGGGCCAGGATGATGGCCACTATCGTCGTCGTGTTCATGGCTCCATTGTCGTGCAGGGGTGTGACACTTTTCCCTCACACTCTCTGGTCTTGTCAGGGCCATGTTCGATGACGCTGGCCAACTGTGCTGGTTAAATGAGGGCATGGCCAGCACCGAAGCTCGACAGGAATTCGCCGATCACATCGCCGACACGATCCGGTTCGTCGAGGCGTCCCCCACCTCCTACCATGCCGCCGCCGAGCTGGCGCGCAGACTTCAGGACGCCGGGTTCACACGCATGGACGAGACCGAGCCCTGGCCCGAGGTGGCAGGCCGGCGGTTCGTCGTGCGCGACGGAGCCGTCATGGCGTGGGTCACCCCGCAGAACGTCGGTGACAAAGCAGGATTCCGCATCGTCGGGTCGCACACCGACTCGCCGAGTTTCAAGCTCAAGCCCCACTCGACCACGACCAACGTCGGGTGGCAGCAGGTGGGCATGGAGGTCTACGGTGGTGGCCTGCTCAACTCCTGGCTGGATCGTGATCTCGGCCTGGCCGGTCGGTTGGTGACGAACGACGGTACCGTCCACCTCGTGCGTACCGGCCCGATCCTGCGTATCAGCCAACTCGCCCCACACCTTGATCGCAGCGTCAACGACGATCTCAAGCTCGATCGGCAGAAGCACCTGCTGCCCATCCTCTCGGTGGCCAACCCCGATCTGGACGCCGAGGAGCTGCTGTGCGAGACTGCGTCGATCAGCCACGACGATCTCGCGTTCTTCGACGTCTTCGCCCATCTCACCCAGTCACCAGCAGTCATCGGGGCACGAGGAGAGTTCCTCGCCAGCCAGCGCATGGACAACCTGTCGTCGGTGCACTCCTCGATTGCGGCATTCACGCATGTCGCCCCGCGTGGCGACGTCGCCGTCATGGCGTGCTTCGACCACGAGGAGGTGGGCTCGTCGACTCGCTCGGGGGCCTGCGGGCCGTTCCTGGAGGACGTGTTGGTGCGCATCGCCGAGGGGCTGGGCCACACCGGGGCGCAGTATCGGGCGATGCTGGCGCGATCCTCGTGCATCTCCGCCGATGCCGGCCACGGCGTCCACCCCAATTACGTGGAGAAGTTCGACCCGAACAACCATCCGCTGCTCAACGCCGGCCCGCTGCTCAAGATCAACGCGAATCAGCGGTACGCCAGTGATGCGGTCGGTGGGGCACTGTGGATGCGAGTCTGCCGGGCAGCAGAGGTACCCACCCAGGATTTCGTCTCCAGCAATGCGGTGCCCTGTGGCACGACGATCGGGCCACTCACCGCCACTCGACTGGGGATCGTCACGGTGGACGTCGGTGTGCCGCTGCTGTCCATGCACTCCAGCCGGGAGCTGGCCGGGACCGCCGATCTTGCGTACCTGTCGCGGGCGCTGAAGGCATACTGGAACGAATCCGAGAACTGAAACCGCGGCCCGGGGGCCCGGGGAAACCGAGGTCGGAGAACTCGAGAGACTAAGATAGGTAGACGTGTCACTCACCATTGGAATCGTCGGTCTTCCCAACGCCGGCAAGTCAACCCTGTTCAACGCGCTGACTCGCAATGACGTGTTGGCGGCCAATTACCCGTTCGCGACGATCGAGCCCAACGTCGGTGTCGTGGGGGTGCCGGACCAGCGGCTCGACGTGCTGTCAAAGATGTTCGACTCGGCCAAGACGGTGCAGGCGACCGTCTCGTTCGTCGACATTGCCGGCATCGTCAAGGGTGCCAGCCAGGGCGAGGGGATGGGTAACGAGTTCCTCTCCAACATTCGTGAGGCCGACGCCAT
>OJLS01000168.1_pt1 | contig 15742 bp, 12 predicted proteins | sample 1597081 | NCBI WGS metagenome assembly OJLS01 (sample SAMEA3904663, study PRJEB24821) | metagenome | biome: Builtin; feature: hospital; material: surface | place: USA | collected 2013-05-22
TGGGCAGTTTCATCTGGATGGGTCACATCAAATGCGATGATGTTCGCACATCAGTTCCGTGATGGTGTGAATGGACGGATTGAGCATTTCGTGAAACAAGCAATGAGTCGAGTATTGCCCAAACGCGTGGAAAGGAGTTGACCGTGAGCGTTCCAGCAGAAGCTTCTCCCCGCGGCGGACCGGTTCCCAGTGCGTTCTTCGCCAGCGAGAATCCGGATGACCCGTCGGCAACCGCGGGCGCGAATCTACGGAGAAGTCAGCATGCCATCTTCGGTGTGTATTCAAGGCACGCTGAGTTTTTCGGTTCGAGGGACGTGGATGCGGAGGTGACAAGCGTCAGTGTCAGTACCGGTCTGACACCCCGGGACGTCAAGGAAGGCATGTTTGCGTATATGACTCTGCAGCAGCTGCCCCGTCTGCGAGCGCTCCAGGATGAAGTCCAGCGTCTGGACATCAGGAGGTTGTGCGCCATTGAGAAAACGGTGAACCGTTTGGGAAACAATGCGGACCCAAGCGATTTCGCGCAGATCGACGCGCTTCTCGTCGGTCTTTTCACTCCGGAGGTCCCAAACCAGCAACTGCCCACGCCGTACATGATCACTCTCAAGCTGAACCAGCTGATTGCCACGTTGGATTGTTCGGTGGCATTCGACAGTGAGAAAAAGAAGAAGCGGGGTGAGTCGCCGCCCGGCTTTGGGCACCTCGATTTTCACCCTGATCCGACGGGGGTCGGCCACGCCGGTCTAACGTTCTCAGCGGACAACGTGTCGATGGCGTCCGTCAAGGCCTCAATCACTGCCACCGCCCGCAAGCACGGTCTTTCGGATGCCGATGCCGCGTTCAAACTCCTCACCGGCCGCCTCGCCGCCGAGATTCCGGCGACGATTTTCGCTTACGCTCCCAAAGGGGCAGACGGCAGTATCGACGTGACTAAGCCGGTCTTCCTCCCGGGATTCGGGTGGTCTGGAGCTGTAGGAACCGATATGTTCCACTCGTTCAACCTCAGCATCATGGACCTCGAGGGCGCGCCAGCGCATAGCGTCGCCGGATACGTCGCTCCCGACAAAGTCAAGGCATTCGTGAGAGGTCGCGACGGCACCTGCGTCTTCCCGGGGTGTGACCGAGACGCATGGGCCTGCCAGCTCGATCACCGCATTCCGTTCGATGAGGGTGGGCAAACCAACGCCGACAATCTCTTCTGCCTCTGCCAACATCACCACAACATGAAGACGGACCGTTTGGCCTTCTACATCCCCGACCCCGTGACCGGAGAAATCGTGTGGTTATTCGGGGACGGGACCTACGCGCGGGTGGACCCGAACGGTGTGATTGGAAGCCAGATCACCCCGACGAGCCCGAAATGGTCGCGTTCGCTCGACGATGTTAGGCGTCTGAAACGGGAAAACGCTCGCTTCTTCGCCAAGTGCCACAAGGTGCTCGACGAGTTTGAGGAGAATTTCGACTACGACGAGTGCGTGGACAAACTCCGGAAATTGGAAGATGAATTCGGGCTGCGGTTCCCGTTCCACCCGCAACCGCCGCCGCGCTACGAGCCGGAATTTGAACCGCCCCCGGAAATCTAGGACAAATCTCGGATCGCGGAAAGCGGAATGTCCACCCAGTCGGGCCGGTTGTTCGCTTCGTACACGACTTCGTAGGCAGCTTTGTCGGCGATATACGCATCGAGAATCTCGTTGCGCTCGGTTCCGTATCCAGCTAGGAGCTTATCTACGTCTGCGTGGCCCCCCATCGCCTTCGCATACCCGAAAGAGCGGACCATGCCGGCGACGTCGCGCAGCGCATGGTCGGGGAGCTGGCGTTGTTCAAGCGGCCGCGCGGGTTCTCCCTCGAAATCGATGAGGTACCAGCGATCTGCCAAGAGGGTTTGACCCAGATGAAGGTCGCCGTGAATGCGTTGAATCTCCACTGCATCGTCTGGGATGCGGGAGTAGATCTCGCGGAGTCGTTCTTCGTAGGGATCCAGCGCGTCGGTCTGCTGCAGAAGTTCGTCGAGGTGGGAGTTGAGAGAATCCCGGATGCGGGATGCGGGAACCAAGGAGGTTTCAAAGGAGTCGGCGAGAGCCTCGTGCACGTCGCGGATGGCGCGGCCGAGGGATTCTTCGCTCTCTAGGCCGGGGTCGAGAGCCAGCTGGAATCCGTCGCGCCCACCGGAGATGAGTTCCTGCATCATCGCCAAGGTGCGGCCGTCCCGCGTGAGGTGGCCGCGCACCCCGGCGACGTGGGGGCAGTCGGAGATGACGGACAAGAGCTCGACATCGGGATTCAGGCCGTCTTCGAGCTTGCGGAAGACCTTGAGAATCCAGCGGTCGTCGACCACGAGGGAGGTGTTCGACTGGTCCGCACCGAGGGGAATTGCCGAGTCCCCGGACATGTCCCCGGAAATTTCGCCGAATTGTGGCAGATGGGCGAGGTAAGCCTGGGCGCCGGCATCAGTGTCCAAGACATCCTTGTCGCCGTCGACGAGGACTTGAAAATAGTCGAGCTGTCCATGGTCGACCTCGAGGATCTGCCAGTCAGCGGATCCGGCAGGCAACTTTGCGATCACCTGTTGCCGGTTAATGGGTTCTGATTTGAATCCGTAGAAACGGGTGTTTTTCAGGTCCATAAGTGTGCTCCGAGAATCTAGGAGATGTCGAACCAGAAGTGGCCGTGCGGGGCTAGGGTCACCAGCCAGGGGAGTTCGCCGATGGCGGGGAACTCGACGTTGCCGGACAGCTCGCGCGGAACAATTCCGGCGAGGTGGGACAGGTGCATTTCCACCGGCTGGGGGCGGGAGCTCATGTTGTTCACGCAGAGGATGCGTTCGTTCTCATACTCGCGGATGAATGCGAGGACTTGGGGGTTGGAGTGCTGCACTTCTTGGTAGTCGCCGCGGCCGAAAGCCCTGTATTGCTTGCGGATGTGCACGTGCTCGCGGACCCAGTGGAGGAGGGAATTTTCCCGGTCCATCTGGGATTCGACGTTAATGGCCTGGTAGCCGTACGTGTCGTTCCGGATGGTGGGGAGGTAGAGGCGCTCGGGGTCGGCAGTGGAGAAGCCTCCGTTGCGGTCGGCGTTCCACTGCATGGGGGTTCGTACGCCGTCGCGGTCGGGGAGCCAGATGTTGTCGCCCATGCCGATCTCGTCGCCGTAGTACAGGAAAGGTGAACCGGGGAGGGACAGCAAAAGAGCGTGGGCGAGCTCGAGACGGTCCCGGTGGCCTCCGAGCAGCGGGGCGAGGCGGCGGCGGATGCCCACATTGGCTCGCATCCGCGGGTCGGTGGCGTAATTGGTGTACATGAAGTCGCGCTCGTCTTCGGTGACCATTTCAAGCGTCAGCTCGTCATGGTTGCGCAAGAAGATGCCCCACTGGGCGGAATCGGGAATGTCCGGGGTTTCCCGCAGAATGTCGATGACAGGCTGAGCTTTCTCCTGACGGATGCTCATGAAGATACGGGGCATGACGGGGAAGTGGAACGCCATCTGGCATTCATCGCTGTTCCCGAAGTACTGGACCACTTCGTCCGGCATCTGGTTGGCTTCGGCGAGGAGGAAACGGCCGGGGTACTCCTCGTCGAAAAGCGTGCGCACGCGTTTGATGAAGTTGTGGGTTTCGGGGAGGTTCTCGCAGTTCGTGCCTTCCCGCTCGTAGAGGTAGGGGATGGCGTCGAGGCGGATGCCGTCCATGCCGAGGTCGAGCCAGAACCGGATGACGTCGATGACGGCGTCCTGGACTTGTGGGTTGTCGTAGTTCAGGTCCGGCTGGTGGGAAAAGAAGCGGTGCCAGAAGTACTGTTTGCGCACCGGATCGTAGGTCCAGTTGGACTCTTCGGTGTCGATGAAGATGATGCGGGCTTCCGCGTACTGGTCAGGGGTGTCGGACCAGACGTAAAAATCCCCGTAGGGGCCCTCCGGGTCGCGGCGGGACTCCTGGAACCACGGGTGGGTGTCGGAGGTGTGGTTGATGGGGAAGTCGGTGATGATGCGGATGCCGCGTTTGTGTGCAGCGTCGACAAGCGAAACGAAGTCTTCGACGGTGCCGAATTCCGGGAGGACCTTGCGGAAGTCGCGGATGTCGTAGCCACCGTCGCGCAGCGGGGAGTCGTAGAACGGCGGGAGCCACAGGCAGTCAACGCCGAGCCATTGCAGGTAGTCGAGTTTTTCCTCGACACCCTTCAAGGTGCCGGAGCCGGAGCCGTCCGGATCGTAGAAGGCGCGGACGAGCACTTCGTAGAAGACGGCGTCTTTGTACCACTCCGGGTCGGGCCGCTGCCAGGGTTCGTTGCCGGGGGCTGGAGCGGGCGCGCTGTAGTCGCTCGCGTCCGCCTCGATGAGGAAGCCTTGCTCGTCAGTGGAGTCCATGCCCGTCAAGGATAGCGTCGGAAATCCGGTTGAGCGCTTCTGCGAGAATGTCCGGGCTCGTGGCGAAGTTCAGGCGGGCGTGGTGCGCGCCCCCGGAGCCGAATGTGATCCCCTCGTTGAGCGCGACTTTCGCTTCTCGACGGACCCATGCAGCCGGCTTCTCGTCCTTGATCCCGGTCTCGCTGAAATTGAGGAACATGAGGTAGGTGGCGGACGGTTTGGTGAATTCGATGCCGGGGACCGCCTCGGGCAGGTTGTCGATGAGGAAGTCCCGGTTCGATTTGAGGACCGCGAGCTGGTTGTCCAGGGCTTCTTTCCCCTCCTCGTAACAAGCCTGGGCAGCGATGACGCCCAAGGTGCCAGTCCCATCTTTTGCCACGCCGGTGAGTCCGTTCCAGATAGCCACGTCTTTTTCGTTGCTGAAGATGATCTGGGCGCATTTGAGGCCGGCGATGTTCCAGGCCTTGGAGGTCGCGGTGACGGTGATGCAGACGTTCGCGGCGGTCTCGTTCACGCCGGCGGCGCAGACGTGCTGGCCTTCGTAGACGATGGGGGCGTGAATTTCGTCCGAGAGAACGCGTGCACCGTACTTGTCGGCGATGGCGCACAGTTGGGCGAGCTCTTCGGCATCGAAGGTGTAGCCCCACGGGTTATTCGGGGAGGCGAGAAGGATCGAGCCGGCGCCGTTCTTGAAGGCAGCCTCGACTTCCATGAGGTCGAGGCCGTCCTTTGCGCCGACTTCGACCAGCTCGCGGCCGGCGGTAGCCGGGATCTCCAGGAACGGCGGGTACGCGGGAACAGGGACCACGACGGGGGAGTCGGGTTTGGTGAAGTACTGGACACCGAGAAGCATGCCGCGCACGACGTCGGCTACCGGGAACACCCATTCCGGGTTGGGGCGCCAGCCGTAACGGTCGGCGTAGAAGTCGCTCACCGAGTTTCCGAGATTGTGGAAGGCGGGGGTGTAGCCGAAGGATTCGCGGTCGACGGCATCTTGGATTGCGCGCTTCACCGGCTCGGCGGTGGGGAAGTCACTCTCGGCTACCCACAGGGGGATGACATCGTCCCCGTACTGGGTCCACTTGCGGGTGCCGCGGGCGCGGAGGGTCTCAAGATCTGGAAACTGCATGCCCTCCAATTTACGCTTTGAAGCCGAACGCTTTGAGTCGCTTCCTGTCCTCTGCAGAAGAGGAGGCGGTCAATGCGAGGAGTTCAGAATAAATACCGCCGGAGGTGGCGAGGTGCTCGGGAGAGCCGATCTCGTCGATGCGGCCGTCTTTGAGGGTGATGATGGTGTCGACGTCGGCGATCGTCGATAGGCGGTGCGCGATCATGATGGTGGTCCTGTTTTTCATCAATTCGTCGAGGCCGGCTTGGACGAGTCTTTCGGACTTCGTGTCCAGGGCGGATGTCGCCTCGTCGAGGACGAGCAGCGGGGCGTCTTTGAGCATGGCGCGGGCGACGGCGACCCGTTGTTTTTGGCCGCCGGACAGGCGCAAACCTCTTTCGCCGATGACCGTGTCGTAGCCGTCGGCGAAACCAGAAATGAAATCGTGGGCGTTCGCGCGCTTAGCGACGGCGATGATTTCCTCGTCGGATGCCCCGGGTTTCCCATACGCGATGTTCTCGCGGATGGTGCCGGAAAACAGTGCGGGCTCTTGGAACACAACACCGACAGAGGCACGGACACGCTCGATGTCGGCGGTGTCGATGTCCTTGCCGCACACGGTGAGGGTGCCTGATGTGATCGGGTACAGGCCGAGAAGCAGGTTGACCAGGGTGGATTTGCCGCCGCCGGACTCGCCGACAAGGGCAACTTTTTCGCCGTGGTGGGCGGTGAAGGAAATATCGGACAGGACAGGTTCGCCCGGGTTGTAGGCGAAAGAAACACGGTCGAACTTGACTGTCGGCTCAGCAGCTGGAAGGGGCTGAGTTGGCGTGGTGTCCAGCTCGGGGACATCGGCGGCCTCGGTGGCGGCGACGACCTGGCTGTTCGCGGAGTCTTCGACGGGCTCGTCCATGACCTTGAAGTAGTCCCGGGAACCGGCGACGGCACGCTGGGCGGAATCGACGAGCCAGCTCATCATGTGGACTGGCTGCTGCGCCATGGTGACCAGCTGAATGAGCATCACCATATCGCCGATGGTGAAACGGCCGTTGTAAGTCTGGACGAACAAGATGAGGTAAATGCCCAGGAAGACCACGTTCATCGCCATCCCGCGGGCGACATCCATGCTGTGCCACCAGCGGGACTGGGGGCGGGTGAGCTCGATTGTTGTTCCGTAGTGGCCGCCGAAAGTTTGCAGTTCGCGTGTTTCAGCGACGAAGGACTTGGTCACCTTGACCTGTCCGACGACCTCGGCGAAGCGCCCGTTGGCGAGGTCGATCTGCTTGTTCTTTTCTCCCTCGAATTTCTGCCAGCGCTTCGATGTCATGGCGGTCAGGATGAGGTAAATGGGAAAGAGTGCGAGGAGGAGCAGGGAGAGCGGCCAATAGAAGAATGCCGTGATGCCCAGGATGGCGATGACCTGCAGGAGCATGGGAAGGAGGGTGTTTGAGAAACTCTGCACCGTTTGCGTGATGTTCATGATCGAACGGTCGAGCCGCGCGATGATCGTGCCGGTGACTTGCCCGTCGAAGTAGCGCTGGGGAAGCGACAGAAGTTTGGCGAAGTACCGGGTGGACAGCACTTGGCGGATCCGGGCGGAGACCACGTCGCCGAGGTAGCCACCGATATTCTGCATCAGGGTGTTGGCCGAATAAGCGGCGAAAAGGGCGACGGCCAGCCAGGCGATTTTCTCCAAGTTGCCTCCGTCAACGATGGTGTTGGTGGCTTCACGGATGATGAAGGGCGACACGAGGTTGAGGGCCACCGTCACGGTGGAAACGAGGACAATACCGACGTAATAGGGCCAGAGCGCCGACGCGCTGCCCATGACTCGAAATAGAGGCTGCACGCTCACCACTGTAAAGTGAGACGAAGTTTCGTCGACAGGGAGGCACATCATCATGGCGCGTTCGGTTTCAGGTTTTGCCGCCGTCACTTTGTCTGCACTAGTGCTGGCCGGGTGCGCGGAAGAGGGGGTCGTCGACCAAGAGGGAAGCTCGATCACTCCGACGACAGGTGTGGCCACTCCGACTGAGGAGCCAGAATCCTTCGAGACCCACTCCTCCGAGCCGCTGAAGACCGACGAGTTGGGCGGAGAAATCGTCGAGGATCCGGGCATGGCTGTCTCCTACAAATGGCAGGGGACCAACTACGCGCCGAATGGCGGGACAGTGGTCACGGTCGCTGTGACGAACCATTCGGAAAACATCATGCCTCCCGAAGCACTCGGCGACCCGGAGCTGAAGTACAAAGGCGGCAATGAAACTGCCAACCGCATCAGCGCCGAAGAAGCGGGGCTTGAAATGGAGGGGCTCGATCTGCCGTTGGGTAAAGGCGCGACGATGAACGTTCAGATCGCGTTCGACGTGAGCCAAGGGAACCTCAGCGACGCGTCGTTCCAGATCGGCAACGTCATCTTCGAAGGGAACTTGAACAACTAGTGGATGAGCTCGTGGTGTTGTGCACCGGGGACGGGCAACCGACGGGCACCGCGCCCAAGCTGGATGTGCATTCAACCAGTACTCCGCTCCACCTCGCGTTTTCAGCATGGCTTTTCGACGGCTCGGGGAACCTCCTGCTGACGCGCCGGGCTTTATCGAAGCTGACGTGGCCGGGAGTGTGGACGAATAGTTTCTGCGGGCACCCAGGGCCGGGCGAGGCACCGCAGGACGCTGTGGTGAGGCGTGCCCGCGAGGAATTGGGCACGACGGTGACGGGGATCCGGGAAGTGCTGCCGGATTTCTCGTACCGGGCGGTGGACGCTTCCGGGATAGTCGAGCACGAGGTCTGCCCGGTGTTCTTCGCGGAACTGGACGGGGAACTTGAACCGAACCCGGACGAGGTTTGCGAGTATCAGTGGGTGAGCATGGAGGACCTGCGGGAAGCGGTGGCCCGCGTGCCGTTCATCTTTTCTCCGTGGCTCGTTGAAGAGCTGGCCCAGTTTCGCCGGTAGTGGCGTAGTTGACCAGCCAGCCGGTCAGTGGGCCGCGGAAAAGCGGGAGGAGCTCGTCGGAGTGCTTGCTGTCGCCGGTGAACCGGATGTGCCAGACGTTGCCGGGAGCGCGGTCGATGACGTCGTCGACCCAGCGGAGAATCAGCTTCTTTGTGAGCCGTTTTCCGATGAAAGGCTGCTGGAACTCTTTTTCGTGGGAGGAGACGACAAGGTCGATCTCGGCCATTTCGGTCGGGTCGAGCGGGTTCGGGCCGAGAGCCATATCTGTGGGGTATCGGCGGCGGAGGCGGGAGTAGGCCCGTTCGAGCGTTTTCGGTGAGGCCTTGTTCAGCCACCTGCGTGTGGTGGGGATGCGCAGGGCTGATTTCCGCTGCCGGAACGACCCGGACGGAAATGCCGGCGACATGGCGAGCGCTCTGCGGAATGCGCCGCGGTAGTGGTCGCGGCGCATGAGCCACAAGACGATGGCCGCGCCGGCGGATTGGCCCGTGAGCGTGACGTTGGTGGGGTCGCCGCCGAAGGATTCGATGTTGTGCTGCACCCACTCGAGACCGAGGGCGACATCATCTACCGCACGGAAGTGGTTGGGCTGGTCGTCGGGGAACGGCACAAGGCCCTGGAGCTTCTTCCGGTAGCCGATGCGGACGAGGATGATTCCACGTCGCGCGAGCTCCTCGCCCGGAGAGGCTTCGTCCTCGTGGTTTCCCATTTCAAACCGCCCGCCGTGAATGTGGACGACGACGGGGAGGTCTTTCGCCGATTTCGGGGCGATGATGGTGAGGGCGGTGGTGGTGGGGTCGGGCACGGTGGCGTCGATAAGCATGCCCTTCGGAGCCATCTCTGCGTCGTCGAACGGGGCGGGAAAATGGGCGTGCTCGATGGAGTGGAAGTAACAGATGCCGTTGTCCGCACGCCCAACCACGGTCCCGGCAGGGCACGTCACTTCAACGGGTGAGCTCATGAGGCCTAAGCTTAAGCGACATGATCGATTTGACGCAGGCGAGTCCGTGGGTTCAGTTGCCCCTGATTGTGGTGGTGGCGGCACCTATCGCCGGGTTTGTGTCGGTCGGTGTTCTGCGGTTGGTGGACTTCCTCTTCGGTGACGTAGAGTAGGAAGCCATGGCTAACCCGGAAGACCTGCGCAAAGAGGACATGAAGCTGCCTAAGGCGCGCAGGAAGTACCCCCGTTCCCGCGTCACTCAGGCGTTGTGGGCGCTCATCGCGCTCGTGCTGGTGGCGGGACTTATCGGGCTGTTCTAGCGCTGGCCTCTGCGACCTTGTGGAAGAGGTCGATGTCCTCGAGGTCCTCAATGAGGACGGCGTTTCCGTTCTTGTCACTGAGCGGCACGCACCAGTTCTTGTACTGGTGGGCATTGGTTCCGGGCTGATTCTGGATGCGGGTATCGCCGACCATGTCCACGAGGTTCGTGCATGTGAGCGCTGAGCCGGTGCCCGCGATGAAGCGTGTGAGGCCCAGCACCAACTCGTCTACATCGCCGCGTTCAGTTCTTCCGAGACCGTCGAAGTCGGTGTCGGCCAGTGAAGTGCCGGCGAAGCAGCCGTGCTCGCGGGCAGTGTTGAGGACGTGGCCCTGCCAGGCGATGTCCTTTGCGTCCATCTCGTCGAAGGAATCGTCCACGAGCCCCAGCTGGTTGCGCAGCTGGTTGTGCGCCCCGGACAGGTATCCGGCGGTGGGGGGAAGGTCGTGGGTGCCCACGGAGGACAGTGCGAGATTCCTGTATTCCTGCGGGTTCATGGGGCGCTCGCCGGTGGGGGCGTGCTCGAACCAGATGACGGAGGTGCCCAGAACGCCTCGGTCGCGCAGTTCTTCTTGGACCCAGGGCTCGAAGGTGCCCAGGTCCTCTCCGACGACGACTGCGTTTGCCCGGTCCGCCTCGAGGGCGAGAATGCCGAGCATGGCCTCATGGTCGTAGTTCATGTACGCGCCGTCGGCCGGCGTGCCCATGCGCGGGATCCAGAACAGGCGGAAGAGCCCGAGAATGTGGTCGACGCGGATGCCGCCGGAGTGGCGCAGCACGGTCTGGAGCAGCTCCCGCCACGGGGCGTAACCGTTTTCGGCGAGCTTGAATGGGTTCCACGGCGGCTGGGACCAGTCTTGTCCGTGCTGGCTGTATTCGTCCGGCGGGGCACCGACGGAGGCATCTTTGACGAGGACATCGCGCAGTGTGTAGGAGTCGGCGCCGGCTGGGTGCACTCCGACAGCCAGGTCGGTCATGATGCCGATGGACATGCCGGCGTCTTTTGCTGCTTGCTGGGCGGCCTTGCGCTGGTTGTCGGCGACGAACTGGAGCCACATGTAGAAGCGGGCGAGGTCGTCGGAGTCCTCGTCCAGTTCGGTGCGGGCGCACCAGCGTGCGTATTCGCGTAAGCCGTCGCCCTCGAATTCCACGAACGCGTCGAAAGCGTCGTGGTCGCCGGACTCCTCGAACACGTAGAAGAGCTCGTTCAGGGCGGCCAATTTTGCGTCGAAGATTGGGTCGCGGTGGATGAAGTTGGGGGAGGTGTTCAACGCTTTGAACTCGGCGGCGAGATCGTCGATGTCGGCGCGGGTGTCGGCATCGACACGCTGGTATTCCGGCACATCCTCGACAGAGATGTAGATCGGGTTGATGAAGCGCCGCGAGGTGGGCAGGTAAGGCGAATCCTCGATCGGAGGAAGCGGCTCAGCTGCGTGTACAGGGTTGATGAGCAGGAATTCTGCGCCGTGGCGGGCGAGAATTTTGGCCAGCTCTCCGAGGTCGTGGAAATCGCCGATGCCCCAAGAATGCTTGGAGCGCACCGAGTAGAGCTGGGCCATGACTCCGTAGGACGGCTCTTGGAGCAGCTCTAGGTTGCGCCGGATCACCTGCGGGGTGACCACGAGCGTGCAGGATTCTTCGATGCCGTCCGACTCCAGGTGAATGGTGTGCCATCCGGTGGGCAGGTCGCCGCGGGTGTGGAAGGTGGCTTCCCCCCAGCCTTCCGTTGGCGGCGCCCAGTTTTCGTCTTGGTAGGCGGGGGATTCAGCGCCGTCTTCGAGTGTTATCCACACGTGTGCCGGGGCGCCTTCGGGGACGTGGACGTTGAAATACGTCTCGCGTCCCTCGCGCGCGATGACAACCGGGGGTAGCGGGCGGGTGTCCCAGTGGGTGCGCCACGCCTGCAGGGCTTCCGTGAGCTCTTCGGGTGCGGGATCGTCCGACAACGGAACGTCGAGGGCTCTCAAGAGTTGGACGAGCGATTCGCGGGGCGAGGCCACAAGCTCGTTATTCTGGCCCCGGTAGGTCATGCTGAAACCGTAGGCGGTCGCGAGTTGCTCAAGCAGTTCCGTATCAGCCACAACACGCCATTGTGCCAAAGAACGCTCGCGCCCACACATTTCCCATTCAAAAGTGTCGGTCCTGGTGAGCGGTGAGCTATAGAGCAATAGTACGGTCATTGTTAGATGGCCCACACCGAGGGAGGTTTCACTGTGACCGCACAAGAATCCAAAGTCTTTACCAAGCCCGCTGAATTCAAGCTGGAGCCGGGTGATAACTGCTTGACCATGATGCTCGCCCAGTGCGAGAAGTACCCCGACCAGACGTTCTTCTCCCGCCCGGAGGGTCGCGACTGGATCGAGGTCACGGGCAAGGAATTCGCCGACCAGGTCCGCGCGGTGGCGAAGGGCATTGTCGCTAACGGTGTGGAGCAGGGCGACCGCGTGGTTCTCATGGGTGAATCCAGCTACGAATGGGCGCTGCTCGACTACGCCATTTGGGCGGCGGGCGCGGCCAGTGTTCCGGTGTACCCGTCCTCTTCGGCGCACCAGGTGCAGTGGATCGTGGAGGACTCGGGCGCAAAGCTCGCCATCACCGACACCGAAGCGAACCGTCAGCTCTACGACCACCTGGTGCTGCGCGAGGATGGCACGCCGCCGCTGCAGGACTCCCCGTCCCAGCTGAAGCGTTCGCTGTCGTTCGCCACCGGTGCCGTGGGTGCGCTGACCACTGACGGCCGGGAGGTCGAGGACTCGGTGATCGACGAGCGCATCTCCAAGATCCAGCACGACGACTTGGCGTCGCTGGTGTACACGTCTGGAACCACCGGTCGCCCGAAGGGCTGCATCCTCACCCACCTGGTGTGGGCGTCGCAGGCCAAGGCCCTGCTGACCAACCCGATCGGACACCTGATCAACGACAAGACTGCCACACACTACATGACGATTCTGCCGTTGGCGCACGTCTTGGCGCGTTCCGTGGCGCTGGCGAGCACGATGGGCGGCGCGCACCAGGCGCACTGGTCGGATATGCGGACCCTGACGCTGGCGCTGCAGCGCTTCGAGCCGGAAATGCTGCTCGGTGTTCCCCGCGTGTACGAGAAGGTCCGCGACGGCGCCTACAACAAGGCGGCGGAGAGCTCCGATTTCTCTGCCCGTACCTTCCTCGAGGCGGAGAAAGTCGCGATCGAGCACTCTAAGGCGATGGATACGGGGGAGAAGCTCTCGCTCCGTTCCCGCGTGCGCCACAAGGTGTTCGACCGCCTGGTGTACAAGAAGCTGCGCGACGCAGTGGGCGGCCAGGCCTCGCTGGCGATTTCCGGTGGATCGGCGATTTCGACGGACCTGCTCCACTTCTTCCGCGGCGTGGGCATCCCGATCTACGAGGGCTACGGCCTGACGGAGACCGCGGCAGCTGCCTGCGTGAATTACCCGGGCGGAACCAAGATCGGCACCGTGGGCAAGCCGAACAACGGCTACTCGGTGAAGATCAACGAGGACGGCGAGATCTGCTTCAAGGGCGACGGCGTGTTCAAGGGTTACTGGAACAACGAAGAAGCCACGAAGGAAGCGCTTGTCGACGGCTGGTTTGTGACCGGTGATTTGGGCGAGATCGACGACGAGGGATATGTGAAGATCACGGGCCGCAAGAAGGACCTGATTGTCACGGCGGGCGGCAAGAACATCTCCCCGGGCCCGCTTGAGGACATCATCTGCTCGGACAAGCTGATCTCCCAGGCTGTGGTGGTCGGCGACGGCAAGCCCTTCGTCGGCGTGCTGGTCACCATCGACGAGGAAGAGCTGAAGCGCTGGCGCAAGCAGAACAACATGGGCGACCGTCCGCTCAAGGAGCTGGTGAAGACTCCGGAGCTGCGCGCCGCTGTCCAGGACGTGATCAACGAGGCGAACAAGACGGTCAGCCACGCCGAGGAGATCAAGAAATTCCGCATCCTCACTCATGACCTGAGCGAGGAGAACGGCGAGATCACCGCGACGATGAAGGTCAAGCGCAACGTGGTTTTGGAGAATTACGCGAAGCAGGTCGAGCGTCTTTACCGTTAACACCGGCGCGCCGTACAAAACGCTGTGAGACTCTGGCCTAAAGTCAACGCTCGAACGCCACAACAGGATTTGAGCAAAAGGGGGCCAGTGTGCACCGGACTGTCGCGACGCTGCGCCACCGCGAGTTGACCCAAGAGGTCTACAACATCGGCGACGAGGTCGCGGAGTACATAGAGCACATTGCGGAAGCCATCGCTGATTATGACGGGGAGCTTACCGACGACTGCTTGGCCGAGTTCTCCGAGATCGTCGATGATGCCCGCACTGATGCCCGCCGCGTGGTGGGAGAGCTGATCGGGCTGCGCCAGGCCCTGGTGTCGGGCGTGAAGGCGGGCTCGATTTCGGCGGCTCTTCCCGCCAGCGAGCGGTTGCCGGAGCCCGAGCCTCTGGACGCGGCCGGCCTGTTCGAGCTGTTCCCCTTAAGTTCTCCCTCTCCCGTCAAGGCGATGACTCAGGTGTGCGCGCAGCGCACCGACCTGATTGTCCAGCACCTCGAGGAGGTGGTGGACTACACGCTCGAACAGACCGACATGGTGGCCCAGAACCTGGCGGCGGTGTCGTTGCCGCACCTCTATGCCCGGGTTGGGGAGCTGGTGGAGTCGGCTGTGGACGGCTGGCTCGATGCCGTTGTGGCGGAGCACCCGGGATTCACCCGCGCGATGCGCGGTTCGAACCCGCCGAAATTCCTCGAGGAGCGCGCCCGCGTGGATGCCATCGTGGCCAAGGTGGCGGCGAAGCGGTCGCGGCGCGGAGCCTAAGGCACACGTGGATCTAGATTACATCTCAGATCTTCCAACCAGCTAGTTTCTCGTCTTCGGGTCCTTCTTGTGTAAAGAAGATCCACCCGGGGAATATGGTTGGGCCCATGGCCAATGGATTCGGCGTCTACGTCCACGTCCCGTTCTGTGCGACCCGGTGCGGATACTGCGACTTCAACACCTACACCCCGTCGGAGACGGAATCGAGCTATGCCGCCTACCTCGCCTCGCTGGAGCGTGAACTGGAACTGGCTGCGGCGAAGGTGGGTATGACTGCCGGGACAGTCTTCATTGGCGGCGGCACTCCGTCGCTGCTCGGTGCGGACGGGCTCGGCAGGATTCTGGACGGGATCAGGAACACGTTCGGCCTCGCCAAAGATGCCGAGGTGACCACGGAGTCGAATCCGGAATCGACGAACCCTGAGTACTTCGCGGGTCTGCGGGAGGCGGGATTCACGCGGGTGTCTCTGGGCATGCAGTCAGCGTCGACGCCGGTGCTGAAAGTGCTGGACCGGCAGCATACTCCGGGCCGTGCGGTGGAGGCGGCGAAGGAGGCGAAACGGGCCGGCTTCGAGCACGTGAACCTCGACCTCATTTACGGCACGCCGACGGAGACTGACGACGACGTGCGCAAGAGTCTCGATGCAGTCCTGGGTGCCGATGTCGACCATGTGTCTGCCTATTCCTTGATCGTCGAGGACGGTACGGCCATGGCCCGGAAGATCCGCTCGGGGCAACTGCCGGCCCCGGAGGAAGATGTCTACGCGGACCGCTACGAGATCATCGCGGAGCGCCTCGAGGGGGAAGGCTTTGACTGGTACGAGGTGTCCAATTGGGCGAAGCCGGGTGGGCAGTGCCAGCACAACCTGATCTACTGGCGCGGCGGCAACTGGTGGGGTGCGGGACCGGGGGCGCACGGAACCGTGGAGAGATTCCGCTACTTCAACGTGAAGCGCCCGGAAAAATACAACATGATGTTGACTGACGGCGTTCTCCCCGTCGACGGCAGCGAGACGATTTCGGACGGGGAACACCATTTCGAGCAGATCATGTTGGGCTTGCGGCTGCGGGAGGGAATTCCGCGGGAGTGGGTCGGACCGGGGGGCCAGGGGGTCGTCGATAAGCACGTGCGCGGCGGTGTGCTCGCGGAAGAAAACGGGCGGATTTTCGCGACAGCGTCCGGAAGACTGCCTGTCTCTTATACACATCTCCGAGCCCACGAGACGGACTCCTATCTCGTA
>OJLS01000171.1_pt1 | contig 15456 bp, 11 predicted proteins | sample 1597081 | NCBI WGS metagenome assembly OJLS01 (sample SAMEA3904663, study PRJEB24821) | metagenome | biome: Builtin; feature: hospital; material: surface | place: USA | collected 2013-05-22
GATCTACACACTGCATATCGTCGGCAGCGTCAGATGTGTATAAGAGACAGGTGGGCGGGGCACCGACGCCGTCGACACCACCGAAGCCGCCCTGCCAGCTGCCCGAGAGCTCGCCCGAGCCAACGAGTGCGTCGTCGCCGTCTCCGGGCCGGTCGATCGCATCACTGACGGTGCCCGAGTGGCCACCGTCACGGCGGGTCATGAGTGGATGACCCTGGTCACCGGTGTCGGCTGCTCCTTGGGAGCCCTCATGGCAGCCTTCGCCGCTGCCGAGTCCGATCGTCTCGTCGCCGCCACAGCCGCCACGGCGATGATGTGCGTGGCTGCCGAGCATGCTGCCCGGCGTACCGTCGCCCCCGGTTCCTTCGCCATCGCCCTCATCGACGAGCTGTACCTCGTCACCCCTGACGAAGTTGCCGAGCAAGGAGGAATCCGCTGTGTCCAGGCCTGACGTCGACCTGTCGGTGTACCTGGTCACCGACACCGATCAGTGTGGTGGCGTCGACGGCGTCGTCGAGACGGTACGGCAGGCCGTGGATGGGGGAGCGACCCTGGTCCAGCTGCGGGACCACCACCTCTGCGATGACGACTTCGTCGCCCTGGGTCGGCGTCTGGTGGACGTGCTCGCCGGCGCAGGAGTCCCACTGCTGATCGATGACCGGGTGCGCCTCGTCGAGGCCATCGGGGCAGCCGGTGCCCACGTCGGCCAGTCCGACACCGACGTTGCCACGGCGCGGCGCATCATCGGCCCCGACCGCCTGCTCGGACTGTCGGCCCAGAGCCCCGAACATGTCAGGGTAGCCATTGCTGCTGGTGAGGACGTCGTTGACTATCTGGGCGTGGGGGCACTGCATGCCACGGGGACGAAACCCGAGGCCGACGACTTGGGGCTGAGGCGTCTTGCCGAGGTCATCAAGGTCAGTCCATGGCCGGTGTGTGCCATCGGTGGTGTCAAGGCCGACGACGCCGCCGATCTGGCCCGCATCCACTGCGACGGTATGAGCGTCGTCTCGGCCATCTGCGGCCAACCCGATCCGCGTCAGGCCGCCGCCGACCTTCTCGCAGCGTGGACGGTCGCCACCGGTCGGAGCTGAGACAGCGGCGGTGTGGGCACTCCCCTGAGGCTCGTCCTCGGTGCCACACCCGCCGTTTTCGTCCTCGCCGCCGCTGCCTAGGTCAGGTGTCCCGCGAGATCGTGGCGGATCGATGCGTCCACACTCCTGGGGCACTCGGCAGGGGGTGTTCCACGGCATGTCTCTGTCACCTTACCGGAGTGACATGGGTCACAATGCACCAAATATTTGGCGTTCTACTGGAGGAACGCTCATCTGGTTCTGACGATTTTTTCGAATAGAATCGAGACATGACCTTGAAAGCAGTCAATCGTCGCAAGATCTCGGTTATCGGTGCTGGAAGTGTCGGCAGCTCGCTGGCCTATGCCTGTCTCATTCGCGGTTCGGCCGACATCGTCTGTCTCTACGACATCAACAAGGACAAGGTGGAGGCTGAGGTCGCCGACCTGGCTCACGGCACCCAGTTCACCCCGGCATCGGTCATGGGTGGTGCCGACATCAAGGACACCGTCAACTCTGACATTGTCTTCATCACTGCTGGCGCCAAGCAGAAGCCCGGTCAGACCAGGCTCGATCTCGCCGGTGTCAACGCCGGAATCCTCAAGTCCCTCATGCCCCAGCTGCTCGAACAGTCACCCAATGCGCTGTTCGTCCTGGTCACCAACCCGTGCGATGTCCTCACCGTCGTCGCCCAGAACATCTCTGGACTGCCTTCCAGCCGAGTGTTCTCGACCGGAACCATGCTCGACACCTCTCGGCTGCGCTGGCTCATCCGTCAGTGGGCCAATGTGGCGCAGCGTCACGTGCACGCCACCATCGTCGGCGAGCACGGCGACTCGGAGTTCCCACTGTGGTCCATCGCGCAGATCTCCGGTGTGCCGATCCACGAATGGAAGGTGGACGGCGAGTCCGTCTTCACCGACGAGGTACTTGACGACCTTGCCCACGAGGCAGCCTTCGCCGCCTACAAGATCATCGAGGGCAAGGGAGCAACCAACTACGCCATCGGCCTGACTGGTGCTCGACTTGCCGAGGCCCTGCTGGGAGCGAACCGTTCGATCCTTCCGCTGTCCAGCGTGATCGACGACGTCCACGGCGTCAAGAACGTCGCCCTGTCCATGCCGTGCATCGTCTCGCGCGAGGGTATCGAAGGAGTCGTCCCGGTACCGATGAGCGATGGTGAGATCACCAAGTTGCACGCTTCCGCCGAGCGTCTCAAGGACAGCCTGTCGAGCCTGGACATCTGATCTGCCGGGCTGCTCAGAGATCTGAGCAGGGCCAGACAGTTTTCACCGTGGCCGGCACATCCAGGTCAGTGCTGGGGAATGCCGGTCACGGTGCACAATCGTTCGAAGGTGTGCACGTATGTCTATGTGCTGCCCCCGTGAGTAGTTGCGGTGCCCCGACGAAGACGTGGAGCACTAGCGTATGAGCCATGACAAGTTCTTTTGAGTTCGTCGAAAATCCCGACGGGGAAGTGCTTCGCATTGCTGCCCGCGGGACTGATGTACTCGGCAATGCATTGATCAACCGCGGAACAGCCTTCACCACTGCAGAACGGGAGGCACTGGATCTCACCGGTCTGCTTCCCTCACAGGTTGTTGACATCGAGGACCAACTCAGACGCGTCTACTCCCAGTACCGTGCTCAGCCGGATGCGTTGAGCAAGTACCTGTTCCTCACCGCCATGCATGATCGCAACGAGGTGTTGTACTTCCGGCTGTTGGGTGAGCACATCGAGGAGATGCTCCCCATCGTCTACACGCCGACCATCGGCCAGGCGATCGAGCAGTACAGTTACTGGTACCACCGGCCACGCGGCATCTTCCTGTCCATCGACGATCCTGATGGCATCGAGGAATCCTTGGCTGCCATGGGGCATGATTCCGACGAGGTCGACCTCATCGTCGTCACTGATTCCGAGGGAATCCTTGGAATCGGTGATCAAGGTGTCGGTGGGGTTGCCATTACCATTGGAAAACTTGCGGTGTATACGGCAGCTGCCGGAATCCATCCGCATCGTGTTCTGCCCGTCGTGCTGGACGTGGGAACCGACAACATGGAATTGCTCAATGACGATGGATACCTCGGAGTCCGTCATGGCCGGGTCCGTGGCGAGAAGTATGACCAGTTCATCGACAAATTCCTCACCACGGCCCATGATCGGTATCCGAATGCCATGGTTCACTGGGAGGATTTCGGAGCGGCAAATGCCACCCGAATCCTGGATCGATACCGTGATGACTACTGCACATTCAATGACGACATCCAGGGCACGGCTGCTGTGGTGCTGGCGGCCCTGGTCAGTGCCGTGAAGGTGTCGGGGATCAAGCTTTCCGATCATCGGATCGTCGTCCACGGTGCCGGCACGGCCGGCGTGGGAATAGCCGAACTCGGTATCAAACTCATGATGGAAGAAGGCATGAGTGAGGGCGAGGCTCGCAGCCATTTCTGGGCCCTCGGTTCGCGTGGACTGCTGCGGGAGGGGATTCCGATGCGCGATTTCCAGGAATCCTTTGCCCGGTCGGCCTCGGAGTTGTCCGGATGGCACACGGAAGGCCCCGGAAAGTATGAGCTCATTGACGTCGTCCGCAACGTCAAACCGACCATTCTCATTGGTACCTCTGCCCAACAGGGTGCCTTCGACGAGAACGTCGTCAAGGAAATGGCTCGGCACTGTGATCGCCCGATCATCATGCCGCTGTCGAATCCGATCTCACGTGCTGAGGCGATTCCCTCCGACATCATCGAGTGGACTGGTGGTTCTGCCCTCATCGCAACCGGCTCACCGTTCGATCCGGTGCAGTACCGCGGCACCACGTATCACATTGCCCAGGCGAACAATGCACTCATCTTTCCGGGAGTGGGGCTCGGCGTCATCGCCTCGAATGCCAAGCTCGTCTCCGACTCGATGATCTCTGCTGCTGCAAAGGCCCTGGCCAAGGTGGGACGGCCCCGAAAGCTCGGGGAGTCACTGCTGCCCGACATCGACCAGCTGCGTCCGATCTCGGCACGGGTTGGTATGGCCGTGGCTCAGCAGGCCAGTCAGGAAGGTCTTGCCCAGAAGGATCTGGGCAACCCGGTGGACACGATCTTCCAGACGATGTGGCGACCGGAGTACCCCAGGATCGAGGTCATCTGAGGAAGACTCGGGTGATGGCCGGTCAGATCTGACGCGTGATGGTGGGGTCAGGCGGGCACCATGCGGTTGCTGGGTCAGGGTTCTCAGCCCACGACCTCAAGGGCTGAGATGGCCGTCGCGCCGCCGTTCTGCGCCAGGACGATCATGGAGTTCTCCCGTGGCGTCGCGATGGTGAGCGTCCCGGTGACGGTGCGGCCCTGCTCGATGGTCCCCGTCGAGATGTCCCGGGGATCACTCGAGGTCTCCGGACGGTTCATGGTGGCGTTGTCGTCGGTCATCATGAAGAAGCTGTAGTCGTCCAGGGTGCCCTGTGACACGGTGATGGAGACGGTGAGCACCACCTCGTCCTGGTGCCATTGGGTCGAGTCGATCCGCCATGTGCCCTTGACCTCCCCGTTGTGTGCAACGAATGGCGTCGACTGTGTCGGGCTCGGTGATCCGGTTGGGGTGTGCCCAGGCATCGAGGGTGCCACGGTGCTGTGCGGACTCGGCGTGCTGGGATCATCGACGCCGTCGGAAGGAGTGGCTGACGGTGCAGCCAGCTGAGGTTCGTTCGTCACCTTCCACGCCGTGACGCCGAGCCCCACGACCAAGGCAGCGACCAGGACGGCTATGAGCCATCCGGCGCGTCGTCTGGGAGGCCGGTACTGACTGATGTTCGGCTGGCTCATGAGTTCAAGAGTACGTGCCCCGCGTTCGCACCATGCAGTGCGCGCCGCGCGACGATGTCCGGTGCTGTCTGCTGCATCCTGCAGGACCTTCCAGCAGAGTGTTCTGCGTGGTGATGCCTCGTGACGTTCATCCACAGGGGATGCGCGACTCGTAGGTGCGTTGTCCACAGCTGCGTTCGTGATGTGCCGGATTCGGCGAGGCACCACGACAACATGGGTATGAGATCTTCCCAGGAACCGTTACGTATCACTTCCATCGACGACGCGATCCACCTTCTTCCTCATCTGTTGGGGTTCCAACCCGAGGAAAGCCTGGTGACCCTCATCGTCGGTCCGCCCGGCTGCTCCGCCGAAGGATTGGTGGCTCGCATGGATCTCCTGCCCCTGTCGACACGTGCTGGTTTCCTTGCCGGCCCCGGCGCAATAGAGACGGCGTACCCATCCTGTGACATGCTCATGGTGGTATTCAGCCAGGACATACACCGGGGTCTGACCATCCTGCGCAACGGCCTTCCCCTGCTCACACGTAGCCGTGTACTGGAGGCTGTGGTCACCGACCAGGTGATGTGGCAGGCAGTCTCCTGCGCCGACGACTGTCTTGGCCACCGAGTAGCGAATGGCAGCAGAGTTCATGCCGAAGCGGTCTATCGCGGACTTGCCGTGCTGCCGAACAGGTCCAGCCTTGCCGAAGCCGTGGGCCCGGCCCACCCCAGCCAGCTTCGCATCGAGCACCCGGTGCGGGTGGCAGTCCAGCAGCAGGTGGCGCATCTCAGCAGTGATGAGCAGACGGCTCTGGCACAGAAGGTGCGTGATGGTGTGGTGGCGACTGGTGCTGCACCGTCCGCCGAGCAGGCTTGGCAGCTGGTCATCTGTCTGGAGAACGACGAGGTGGCTCGGCACCTGTGGGAGACAACCCCGCGAGACGGTGCCCGCAAACACGCTGAGCTGTGGTCCCAGGTTCTCACGCACTGCCCGGACGATCATGCCCTGGCCGTGCTGGCACTGCACGGCCTGGCCTGTTGGCTGTGTGGCGACGGAGCGTTGGAGTCGGTGAGCTTGGAACGGGCCCGTCTCATTCACCGTGCGGACCCATCCAGCCAACCTGCAGGTACGTCCCTCATCGCAGCATTGGAGACGACGTATCGAGCGTTGCTCGCTCCCCACACATGGGATGTCATGCCACGGGATCCCGCCGTGATGGCGCTCGGCGAGGGAACGGACGAATCACTCAGCGTTGCCGCACCGCGCCCGTGCGCCTGAGTGGTCGCGACGACTGCCGGAAGGGTGTGGATGCCCAATCGAGCAGGGTGGGGCGAGGATCGTGAGGCCTGTCCCGTGCTTCCGGGGCGGATACTGCCCACCTGTGTAGACGCAGGTCACCGGGTGCCTGCCTTTTCGGTAGAGTCGTGGCCATGTGTGTGCCGGAGGGCACGCAGTGACCTGGAGGTATTGATTGTGAGCGATTCTGGACAGGCCGCGGCTCGGGGATACGACGCCGTCGCGTCCCAGCAGAAGTGGTCCACCTACTGGCAGGAGCACGACACGTTCAAGGTCGTGGACGACGGGTCCCGGGAACGCCGCTACCTGCTGGACATGTTCGCCTACCCCTCCGGTGATCTGCACATGGGACACGCCGAGGCCTTCGCCATTGGCGACGTCACGGCACGGTACTGGCGTCTCAAGGGCTATGACGTGCTACACCCGGTGGGTTGGGACTCCTTCGGGCTGCCCGCTGAGAATGCCGCCATCAAGCATGACAGCCATCCTGCGCAGTGGACCTACCACAACATCGACACCCAGGCGGCCTCATTCCGCCGCTACGGCATCTCCTTCGACTGGAGCAAGCGACTGCACACCTCCGACGAGGAGTACTACCGCTGGACCCAGTGGCTCTTCCTGCAGTTCTTCAGGAAGGGGCTGGCCTACCGCAAGGATTCGTGGGCCAACTGGTGCCCCAACGACCAGACCGTGCTGGCCAACGAGCAGGTCAAGGACGGCCGCTGCGACCGTTGTGGCGCCGTCGTCACCAAGCGTCAGCTCAATCAGTGGTACTTCAGGATCACCGACTACGCCCAGCGTCTGCTCGACGACATGGACCGGCTCGAGGGCAACTGGCCCGATCGCGTCCTCACCATGCAGCGCAACTGGATCGGACGATCCGAGGGTGCCTACGTCGACTTCCGCATCGATGGGCGCGACGAGCCGGTCCGTGTGTTCACCACTCGCCCGGACACCCTGTTCGGCGCCACGTTCATGGTCGTCGCCCCCGACGCCCAACTGGCTGACGAGATCGTCTCCGACGAGCAACGTCCAGCCTTCGAGGAGTACCTCGAACAGGTGAAGAAGCAGACCGAGATCGAGCGTCAGTCCACCGAGCACGAGAAGACCGGCGTCTACCTGGGGGTGGAGGCCACCAACCCGGTCAATGGTGCGAAGATCCCGGTGTGGGCTGGCGACTACGTGCTCTCCGACTACGGAACGGGTGCCGTCATGGCCGTGCCCGCGCACGACCAGCGAGACCTCGACTTCGCACGACGCTACGGCATTGAGGTGATCCCGGTCATCGACACCGGGCAGGCAGATCCACGCGAGTCCGGGGTGGCGACCACGGGTGATGGCGCCTACCAGAATTCTGGCGTGCTCGACGGACTGGAGAACAAGGCCGAGGCCATCGCGAAGGTGTGTGAGTTCCTCGCCGATCGCAGGATCGGTGAGCCGACCGTCACCTACCGGTTGCGTGACTGGCTGCTCAGCCGGCAGCGTTTCTGGGGTTGCCCGATCCCCATCATCCACTGCCAGACCTGCGGTGACGTCCCCGTCCCCGATGAGCAGTTGCCGGTGAAACTGCCCGACCTGCGCGGTGCCGATCTGGCCCCCAAGGGCACCTCGCCGTTGGCAGGCGTCGAGGCTCGGCAGTGGCGTGAGGTGAGCTGCCCCAGGTGTGGCGGCCCGGCCGAACGTGACACCGACACCATGGACACCTTCGTGGACTCCTCGTGGTACTTCCTGCGCTACTGCAACCCGCAGTACTCCCAAGGAGCATTCGACGGTGAGGCAGTGCGTCGGTGGATGCCGGTGTCACAGTACGTCGGCGGTGTCGAGCACGCCACGATGCACCTGCTGTACTCCCGGTTCTTCACCAAGGTCCTGCACGATCTCGGCCTGATCGACTTCGACGAGCCGTTCACCAAACTCATGAACCAGGGACAGGTCGTCAATGAGGGCAAGGCCATGTCGAAATCCCTGGGCAACGGGGTGGACCTGGGCAAGCAGATCGACGAGTTCGGTGTTGACGCCGTGCGCACCACGGTCATCTTCGCCGGTCCACCCGAGGAGGACATCGACTGGGCAGACGTCTCGCCGGGGGCCAGCCTGAAGTTCCTGCAGCGTGCGTGGCGGGTTGCCGACGACGTCACCTCCGATCCGGGGGTCGACGTCACCACCGGCGACGTGGCGTTGCGCAAGATCACCCACAAGATGATCTCCGAGATCACCACCCTGGTCGAGGGACAGCGGTTCAACGTCATCGTGGCGCGCTGCATGGAGCTCATCAACGCCGTGCGCAAGACCATCGACACCGGCTGCGGTGCCGATGATCCTGCAGTACGCGAGGCCGTGACCTTCGCGGCCCAGGCCATGAGCCTGTTCGCCCCCTACGTGGCCGAGGACATGTGGGAACTGCTCGGTCACCAGCCCTCGGTGGCGAGTTCCTCGTGGCCGACTGCCGATCCTGCTCTGCTCGTCGCCGACGAGGTGACGATGGTCGTTCAGGTCAACGGCAAGGTGCGTGGCAAGATCCAGGTGAGCCCGGATGTTGACGAGGACCAGGCCAGGCAGCTCGCGCTGGCGGATGCCAATGTCAAACGGTTCGTTGCCGACAAGAGCATCGTCAAGGTCATCGCCCGACTGCCGAGGATGATGTCACTGGTCGTCAAATGATTCGCACCGTGCGTCAACCATGATGATGTGCTGACGCATGGACCCGAACCCATTGGTGCCTGTGGACAGTTTCCGCAGGCACCAATTCGTCATCCACAGATGTGCCGTGACGTGCCGGATCGACGGCTGAGGCACCGACAATCCTCATGTGAACGATGCATTTCGAGACCGGTTGGACAACCTGTTGGCCGAGCTTCCCTCCCGACATGACGAGGAGGACGCCGGGCAAGTCGATCGAGACGGCGAGGACCCCGCTCCTCATCGTCGGGTGACACGCGCCCATCTGTCGGCCATCGGCGTGGTGCTCGTTCTGATCCTGGTGGTCGTCGCCGTGCAGCTCATGCGCTCCCGACCGACCGAGATTGCCGCCACCCAGCCGGTGCTCGCCGCCTCGGGGAGCCCACAGGGCTCCGCGTCCCCGGTGAACTCGACGCCAGATCCCAATACGATGGCACCTGCCACGCCGTCGAGCATTCGGGTGCACGTCATCGGCAGGGTCAACGATCCGGGAGTACACGAGATCCCCGTCAACGGCCGCATCATCGATGCCATCGACGCGGCTGGGGGGATGGCGTCCGGAGCCCATCCGGGGTCACTCAACATGGCACAGCCGGTGTGCGACGGATGCCAGATCCTCATCCCCGCCTCTGGGAATGGCAAGGTCATCGTCCCCTCAGGCGTCCAGGGTGGCGGCGGATCTCCAGGGCAACCGGCACCGGGTGGCGGCACACTGTCTGGAGCGGCAGCCGTGCCAGGTGGCAATGGTGCGGCAACTCAGGGCGGTCCGGCCTCCGGTGACCTGGTGGACCTCAACACGGCCACCGTGGAGCAGCTGCAGACCATCGACGGGGTGGGTCCGGTCATGGCTGAGCGCATCTTCACCTGGCGCCAGGAGCATGGACGCTTCACCAGCGTCGACGAACTGCAGGAGATCGACGGGATCGGGCCCAAGAAGTTCGCCAAACTCAAGGACAGGGTCCGTGTCCAGCCCTGACCTGCGAATGGTTCCGGTGGCAGCTGGAGCCGTCATTGCCGCTGCCATCGCCACCGCAGGGCACCGTACGTGGTGGGTTTTTCTGGCAGCGATCAGCCTGTGCCTGGGGCTGCTGGCCCTCCTGCGTGGGCACGTTGCGGTGACGATCGTGGCGCTCGTCACCCTCACCGTTGCCGTCACTGCTGGTGCGCGGCAGGAGGCGCTGCACCACACGGGGGTCGGAGCCGTGTCCGAACAGCGAGCCATGACCACTGCTCGGGTCGTCATCACGGGGGACTGCAGAGTCGTGGCAGCGAAGGGTCCCCGGCCGCAACTGGCTTTCCTCCCCGCTCGCACGGTACAGGTCACGACCCGCGGACACACTGTCTCCCAGCGGGCAGCCATCACCCTGAGCGGCAACGACACCGATCTGCTGTGCCACACCGCGGTGGGCCAACATGTCGAGGTCACCGGTCGGCTGGCACCGGTGAGACCGACCGATTCGCAGGCGGGACGTATCGCCGTCAAGAACCTGACCGTACTCACGCAGGCCAACTGGCTCGACGCCCGGGTCAATCACATACGAGATGCCCTGGTGCAGGCCTGCCGATTCAGCCCACAACGGCAGCGCGCCCTCGTCCCCTCCCTGGTGGTGGGCGACACGGCTGCCGTGGACTCCCAGATGTCTGAGGAGTTCAGGGCAACGGCACTGACCCATCTCATGGCGGTCTCGGGGGCAAATCTGGCCTCGACCATGGCACTGCTGTGGTGGTCGGGATCCTGGTTGGGACTACGGCGAAGGTGGCTGCGGGTCATGTCCGTGCTCGGGGTGGTGCTCTTCGTCCTCATCTGCCGATCCGAGCCATCGGTGATGAGGGCTGCAGCGATGGGAATCGTCGCTCTCAGCGCCGCAGGGGTGTCGTTCGATCGCTCAGCGGGGATACGATCCCTCGCCGTTGCCATGACGATTCTTGCCTTCGCAGATCCTTGGCTGGTGCGTTCCATCGGATTCTGGCTGTCGGTGGCGGCAACGGCAGGGATCCTGTGGTGGTCCACTCGATGGGTCAAGGTCATGCAGTGGGCCACGCAACCTGTCGCCATGGCACTGGTCGTCCCCTGGGCGGCACAACTTGCGACCCAGCCCCTCGTCACCTCCCTGTCACACAGTGTCAGTGTCACCGGGCTGCTCGCCAACCTCGCTGCGGCTCCATTCGTGGGGCCGGCAACGATCTTGGGGATGAGCGCTGCCATCGCCGCCAGCCTGTGGGTCCCGCTGGGGGTCCCCGCAGGATGGTTGGCCGGGTGGTGCGTCCAGCCGGTGCTGTGGATCGCCCATGTGGGGGCCACTGCTCCAGCCGGGCAGCTGCAGTGGCCGGTCACCCCGCTGGCGCTCGGCGTCCTGGCCGGCATCTGTCTGGGGCTCGCCTGGATCACTCCGTGGGTGCTTCGACGATGGTGGGCCACGATCCTCGCCCTCATCGGAGTCGTCCTGGCGTCGATCATCCGGCCTCCGGTGCCAGGATGGCCCGGCGAGTGGCAGGTCGTCGTGTGCGACGTGGGTCAGGGCAGCGCCACCCTCGTCAACGCTGGCCACGGTGCTGCCGTGCTCATCGACGCGGGGCCCGAATCCCAGCCCCTGCACGACTGCGTCGCGGACCTGCACGTCAACCAGATTCCGCTGGTCGTCCTGAGCCACTACCACGCAGATCACGTCGGGGGCATTGATGCCGTCCTCACCGGGTTCGGCGTCGACCAGGCCATCGTCTCCGATCTCGACTCGCCGGTCACCACCGCGAAGGAGCTGCAGCACCGCATGTCCGAGCACGGTATCGAGGTGAGCCGTGCGGCCCCCGGAGAGATCCGCACGGTGGGGGAGGCCACGGTCGAGGTTCTCGATTCCCCGCTCATCGAGGCGGAGGAGGCTGGCTCGGGGGAGTCCAGCAAGGAGAACGACTCCTCGGTGCTGGTCCGTGCCAGCAGTGGTGGGCTGCGAGCGTTGGTGACCGGCGACATCGAACCAGGCGGTCAACAGGCGGCGATGCGACGACACCCCGATCTGGGTTGCGACGTGCTCGTCATGCCACATCATGGTTCGGCACGACAGGACCGTCGGTTCTGGACCGCGACTGGCGCTCGTCTTGCCGTGGCATCGGCAGGGCTCGACAACTCCTACGGTCATCCCTCCGCGAAAGCCCTCAACCTTGCCCGCGAATTGGGCATGCAGACCATGCGCACCGATCGGGACGGGTCGATCGCGATACACAGCAGTGGTGATTCCCTGGCGACACGCGGCACACATGGTGCGATGGGATGAGAGCGGCGGGTTTCAGCGTGGCGACGTTCTGCCCGACGTTCTGCCCGACGTTCTGCCGACCGGGCCTGCTACTGTGGACGGCCGGTGATTCTCGCCGCATTCTTCCCACGGGAAACCAGATCGAATGTGGTCCGGGTGGCGGCCACTCAGGAAGATTCGTGTCCAAATGATCGAGGGCCGGTGGATGGACTTGGTCAGTGGGTGCCCGTGGGTGGCGAGTTGTGCCGATGAAGGGGGAGCAGGTGGCGTCACGTTTTTCGACCAAGGGTCCCAGAATGCCCATCAGGCTACGGACCTGGCAGCGCGAGGCACTGGATGAGTACATCGCAGCCAACCCGTCCGACTGGTTGGTGTGTGCCACCCCTGGTGCGGGAAAGACGACGTTCACCTTGGCGGTGGCCGCCCATCTGTGGCAGGACCACGTCATAAATCGCGTCATCGTCGTGTGCCCGACCGACCATCTGCGCTCCCAGTGGATCCTGGCGGCGCGTGCGCTCGGGTTCGACCTGCGGGACACCCCCAATTCCGAGCGGTTGCCCTCCGACGCACACGGCTGCGTCGTCACCTATGCCCAGGTGGCTCAGAATCCAGGTCTGCACGCTGGCCGAGCCACCTCCCAACGCACCCTTGTGATCTTCGACGAGATCCACCATGCCGGCGATGTCATGAGCTGGGGCTCGGCCGTCCTCGATGCCTTCACCGGAGCTCGCCGCCGCCTCGGGGTCACCGGAACACCGTTTCGTTCCGATGAGGCGCACATCGCCCATGTGCGCTACGAGGAGGTGGGAGACGGCGTCTACGAATCGGTCTCCGACTACTCCTACGGTTACGAGCAGGCCCTGCGTGACGGGGTGGTGCGACCGGTGACCTTCGCCACCTATTCCGGGCGATCCACCTGGACCGACACCGAGGGTGAGGAGCACACGGCAATCCTGGGTGATTCCGAGCTCACCAGAACCAATGAGGACATGGCGTGGCGTACCGCCCTGGACCCCGACGGTGAGTGGATCGCCCACGTCATGGCATCGGCCTGGGCACGGGTCAACCACCTGCGTGAGTCCAACCGGATCCCACACGCCAAGGTACTCATCCCAGCCTCCAACCAGAAGGTCGCCAAGGAATACGCCGAGGTGTGGAAGCACGTCACCGGCAATACTGCGTCGGTGATCCTCAGCGAGGACGCCTCCTCCTCGCGCAAGCTCGCCGAGTACCGCGACAACCCCGATGCGATATGTGCCGTTTGTGTGCGTCTCATCACCGAGGGCGTCGATGTTCCCGATGCCGCCGTGCTCATCTACTCCACGACGGCGTCCACCCCACTGTTCTTCGCCCAGATGGTGGGGCGAGTGGTGCGTGCCCGCAATCGCCGGGAACGCGCGACCGTGTTCCTGCCCGCGGTGAGCAGGCTCACCGCCCTGGCCTCCCAGATGGAGGAGCAGCGTGACCACGTCATAGGACCGCCCCAGGAAGGCGATGAGCTGGAGGAGGCCAACCGTACGCGTACCGAGCCCGACGGCGAGTCCCGAGGATGGCGCGCAGTGGCCTCGGACGCAATCCTCGGAGAGGTCATCGACACCTATGCCCCCACGACGGGGGACTCGGGTGACGATGGGTTGTTCTCCCTGGACGGCCTGCTCACTCCGGCCCAGGAACGCGCCCTGTTGGCTCGAGACGAGAAGACCCGCGCCGAACAGGCCAAGAAGGTCGCCCAGCAGCGACGTGCGGCCCGGGCAGTCCACGAGGCCCAGGAGCGTCAGACCCGTCGGGAGGAACTCATCGAGGTGCAGCGACTTGGCGGCTCGGCCTTCGACGAGATCGACGATCCCAAGGAACTCCGCCGTATGATCGCCAGCCAACTGCTGGAGTTCGGACGATCCCACAGCCTCACCCCGCAGGCTGCCTGGGCCCAGCTGTATCGGGAGATTCCCGGCCCGCGCAACGAATCTGCCCCCGTCGAGTTGCTGCAGCGCCGATCCTCCTGGCTGCGTACGCACTGAACTGCTCGCCAGATGAGATGATGAGCACGTGAGTGGATCGGTCTTTGGGACGTCGTTGCTGGTTGTTGGCCCAGAACAGCTGTTGCGGGAACGGGCAGTCACCACCAGGGTCCGCGACGCCCGTCGGCAGGCCCCCGATGCCGAGCTCATCGAACTCGACGGTGCTGGGATGGACGTCGGGGCCTTCACCGAGGCCACTGGCGGATCGTTGTTCGCACAGACGACGATCGTCGTCGTCCACGCCTTGAGCGAGGTGGACAAGGACCTTTTCGATCTCGTCGCATCCGTGGCTGCGCAACCGTCCGATGACCTGTGCCTCATCATGGATCATCCCGGCGGCAACAAGGGCAGAGGTCTGCTCAACAAACTGCGCAAGGCCAAGGTGACGACCGTCAAGGCCGATCAGGTGAAGCCGTGGAAGATTCCCGATTTCATCGCCCATGAGGCACGTGGTGCGAGACTCAGAATGGATCGTGCGGCCATCGACTCCCTGCACCGTGCCCTGGGCAACGATCTTCGTACCTTGGCAGCAGCCGTGCAGCAGCTGGCCGACGACAGCGACGGTCACGTCGACTCCCAACAGGTGTCCATCTACTTCGGGGGACGCGCCGAGGTGACCTCCTATGCCGTCGCCGATGCGATCATGGCAGGCCACGTCGACAAGGCGCTGGAAGATCTGCGCTGGGCCCTGGACTCCGGGGTGTCACCGACGTACATCACGACCGTGATGGCAGGCAGCCTGCGCAACCTGGGGCGCTACCTCGATGCGCGGACACGCAGGATGGCCAACACCGAGATCGCCGCCGTCATCGGTGTGCCGCCGTGGAAGATCAAGGATCTGGAGGCGCAGCGCCGGCACTGGGACTCCGCCGCGGTGGCACGGGCCCTACGCCACGTCGTGCAGGCCGATGCCGCCGTCAAGGGAGCAGCCGTGGACGCGCACTACGCATTGGAGGCCATGGTGCTCGAGGTGGAACAGGCCCGAGTGGGCCGCTGACGCTCGGTGGGGAGCTGCCGTGTCGCGCTCCCCGGTGCTCCGGAGCTCACGAGTGCGATTCGCACTGCCGATGGTGGCCGCCCCCGCCTCGCCACACTGCTCTGCGCCCTCAGGATCAGAAACGTGGAGCCGCACGAGCAAAAGCGCCCCGACCACCCAGTGGGTCAAGGCGCTGTGCTGGGGGTGACACGGTCACCCACGAAGATGAGCTCGAAGAAAGAGACTCAGGCGAGCTTGTTGAGCTTCTTGGAGATCGACGACTTGCGGTTCTTGGCCTGGTTCTTGTGGATGACGCCCTTGGCTGTCTCTTATACACATCTCCGAGCCCACGAGACGGACTCCTATCTCGT
>OJLS01000175.1_pt1 | contig 15159 bp, 23 predicted proteins | sample 1597081 | NCBI WGS metagenome assembly OJLS01 (sample SAMEA3904663, study PRJEB24821) | metagenome | biome: Builtin; feature: hospital; material: surface | place: USA | collected 2013-05-22
TAGGAGTCCGTCTCGTGGGCTCGGAGATGTGTATAAGAGACAGATATATATAGTGGATTATAGAGCCATATAAAATGTAATCTACAGAAACATTACCTAACTCAGCGATTTCTTTTAATCTTTCATTACTTGGTTTTGTTAATCCTTTTTCCCATTTTGAAACAATAGACTTATGAGCTTTTTGGGTGAATTTTTTTCCAAATTCTTCCATTGTAAGGCCTAAATCTTTTCTGATTTTTTTAATATTATTAGCTAAAATAGATTGTTGTGAAATATTGAACGCCCCCCTTAAAGATAAATATTTATGTTAGTATTTTATCACTATTTAAGGTTGAGTGGAACTAAAAGTTTCATAAAGTATCACAAAAGGTGTTGACAAGTAAAAGGATTGATTATATATTAGTAGCATAAAGTTTCAAGGAGGTGGTATTGATGGACAATAAAGTGAGGAATTACAGAAGATATATTGGCCTGACACAAAAACAAATGGCTAATAATTTAAAAATTTCAGTTACTGCTTATAGGAATAAAGAAAAAGGAATTACACCATTTAAAGATTCGGAAAAAGTAGTTATTAAAAATAAACTAATAGAAAACGGACTTAAAGATATTACAATTGATGATATTTTTTTTAATCAATAAGTAGCATAAAGTTTCAAGGAGGTATCGAAATGCAAAAAATTAAATATTGGAATTTGTACATCTGTTACAAAGAAATGGGATATACCCAAAAGCAATTAGCAAAGTTACTATGTATAAGCCCACAAAGATTTAGTTTAAAGATCATTGGTAAAGATGCAGATTTCACTATGCCAGAGGCTAGAAAGTTAAGTGAATTATTCGATAAGCCAATAGATGAGCTTTTTAGTACATCAATTAAAGTGAATTCTTAAAGGGGTTGAAGATTAATGAAACTATATATTTTGATTTCTATACTAGCTATAACAATTGGTTGCTTATATGCATACTCTATTGATTTTATTCATGGTATTGCAATAACTGCACTAATACAAACTTTAACATTACCAATTGTTGATAAATACGAACAAAAAAAGGAGGATTAATACAATGAATCAAGAACAAATTGATGTATTAGAACACGTGAAATATCAACTTAAAACAAGTATTTATAATCACTTTGAAAGCTATGAGCACACCGAGTTTAAAGACGGTCACGAAGTAGTTTCACAAATTAATCGAGAAAAACATCTCGAATATATTATGAAGTTTTGTTTGCAGGAACTAGAAAATAATTTTAATTATGAAGAGGAGAATATAAATGAGTTGGGAAATTAGAAATTTAATGTGCGATATAGAGGTAGTAAAAGAAAAAATTGATGATGTAATTACATCTTTCGCATGGTTTGATGAAGAATATTTCACTCATGAACCTAAACATGTATTAAGTAAAGATGAAATTTTAGCTCATGGATATAAATACCATGAACACAGAATACAAAATACACAAACTATTGATTTGTTAATTATGTATCAAAAAGAATTCAATGAGGTTATTGAAAGATTTAAAAAAATAGAAAAAACGTTACCTGATAACAATAGTTTGGCGACTACATCAGATAACGCATAGAAATTTAATATATTAACAGAGCAGTTAATAAAATACTCTTTATATATTGTATCATTTTCTGCTCTGTTAATCACTAGAGGTGTAAAGATTGAATGAAATTAAATTAGAATATGATACCAAAGTTTCTGTGATTTGGTATGAAAGTTTGGATGCGAGATCGTTTAAACAGTTTTCGCAGCCTAAATGGAGTGAGTTAGTTAATAGATTATCTATACCACAAAATAATACTAATAAGTATGCTCGTGGTGTAGCTGTATACGGCGATATAAAAGATGGTACTGATGAAGATGGTAAAGAATACAAAAAGTACCGTAATAATGACAATGTAATTTATCGTGATGTCCTAGTGCTGGACTACGACGGCGTTCCTAAGTTGAGACTACTACACGATGCAATTACGGAGACTTTAAAAGGTGTTTCATGGATATATCACACAACTTTTAACCATCGGACAGAAAGCCCTAGAGTACGTTTGTATATCGCTTTGAATGAGCATATAAGTGCAGATGAATACCGTAAATATACAAAAGTGTTAGCGAATAAGATAGGTCACCCAGTAGATGAGGGAAGTTTTCAACCTAGTAGAGCGATGGCGTTACCAGTGTATCAAAAAGATAAATATCCATTTATATATAAGTATAATGACGCACCAATTTTAGACACTAAAACTCTCAATCAGTGGTGTGATGAATACAAAGAGAAACATAAAGAATCAACTAAATTTAAATATCCTAAACGACGAGATAATGAATTCTGGAAGTCAATTGCTTTTGGAGTTTCAACAGGTAATCGAAATCAAACATTAACGTCACTGATAGGTGTATTACTTAATAGACGTGTACCAGATCCTTTAGTATACGCATATTGTTATATGTGGAATGAGAATTGTAAACCTCCATTAAGTTCAAGAGAGTTTAACGCCACATTTGAATCAATATACAAAAGAGAACATCAATAAGGAGGTTTAATATGGGCATATTTCCAGATTATTTGGAAGATAAATCAATATTTGATGAAAAAGAATTTTTTGATGGAAATAGATTTAAGTTTTATGAGTTTGCTTTATTTCTTTATGAAGAATTTCATGGTTGCTATATCGACAATCGCCCTCATGTTTTTACAGGCAAGAAGTACGAACCACTCAATATAGATGTTGTTCGTAAAATGACTATTAAATATATTCCATCTTTAAGAGAACAACAAAATAAAGAAGTTTATCAAAAGTTAAAAACTTTATGTTTAGGTAATCATCAAGAACAATGTTCAGCACGTTATATAGGTTTGAAGAACGGAATATATGACACTGTTGAAGAAAGGTTGAATCCTTTTAATCCTCAATACTATATAACTAATATTATTGATGTTGATTTTGATAAAGATGCGCAAAGTGATTTGATAGAAAAATTCATCAAAGATATTTCAAATGAAGATGAAGAAGTAGAACAATTAATTTATGAAATGATTGGCTACGGTTTATACCGTGATAATTTCCTACAAGTTGCTTTCTTCTATTATAGTCCTGGTGGTAATGGTAAAACGACATTACTTAAGTTATTGCACCATTTTTATAATCCAGAGAATACAACGGCGTTATCTTTTAATGATTTAAACGACAAGTTCAAACCGGCCAACTTACAAGGGAAATTAGTGAATATTGCTGATGACATTGATCCAAACAGAATTAGAGATACAGGTAACTTTAAGATTATTGTTACTGGTAACTACATTACACTTGAGTTTAAAGGACAAGACGCATTTGAGTTCAAACCATATGTAAAACTGATATTTGCTAGTAATGAGTTGCCAATGAGTAATGACAAGAGTGAGGGCTTTTATAGACGTATGGTTATTATTCCTATGTTGCGTAAATTTGGTAAAGACGGACAAAAGAAAGACCCGATGTTACTAAATAAATTGATAACACCACATAATATGTCAGCATTGCTTAATTTAGCGTTAAAAGGTCTAAAGAGAACGCTAGAAAACAATGAGATTATTGAACCTCAAATCGCTAGAAAAACAAAAGAAGAATATCAGCATGACAATAATCCAGTCTTACAGTTTATCGAAGATGCAGAAGATAAGGACTATAGACAATTACCAGTAGTTGAGGGAAGACCAACAAACAAAACATATGAAATTTATAATATATGGGCTCCTAACAATGGTTATATGTTGCTTAATAAATCTAATTTTTCAAAAGAAATGGGACGACTTGGTTATAAAACAAAAATGAAGTGGTCAAAAGAAAAACAAAAGTCAGTTCGTTTTTATTATAAAGATACTACTGAAAATTACTATGATTTTGACGGTCAAAGTCTGTAACTTTCATTTGAGTGAAAGGTTTTTAAGTAATGTGAAAGGTATAAAATACTTGATGCTTTGGGGTTTTATGATGTTTCCTTTCACCTTTCACTTATAAATTAATTCAATAGTAATTCATATAAGAAAATAAAAATATACAATATAGCAAAACTACTGAAATGTGAAAGGTATTATCTATAAACATTGATATGACAGCTTTAATTTACATTTCACTGTTTGATATTCCTTTCATTTAAAGGAGCAATGATATGAACAATATAAAAAATGAGTTAGTAAATTATATAAAAAATAATGCTGGTACATCGTTTGTGGAAATCGAAAAGATTTTTGATGAGAATCATTTTGAATACAAAGGAAACGGGGCTTATACAAGTGTGGAGAATAACAACATTGTATTTTGGTATGGGTGGAATGAACAAGCTTTTAATGTAGTTAGCAGCTTAGTTAACGAAGGATTAATAGATATGAAAATATGTGAGCCAGTCATTTATATGGTTGACGGTAAAGAATTAAATTTACCAGTTCTAAAGTCATATGATATAGATACTTATCATTGGCTACCAATTACTTTTAGTGTGAATAAAGGGGTGTCGTATGAATAATTTAAAAGATAAAGTATTAGAATTTATTCGAGAGAATGGAAGCACTTATATATATGAGTTAAAACCACTATTTGATGAAGCAGGTATACCATTTGAGGGTGATAGATCACTTACGTTTGATGGTGATAAGAATAAAGTGTTCTTTTACCACTGCACAACGGAATCAGGTTCAGTTATACAGGAGTTGTATCAAGAAAATAAAATATCAATCATTCATAACCCACGATATGTTGAGAGATATTTATTAGATGGAAAAGTACCACTATTACCATTAGCTATCACTAACGATGTAGATAAGCCTTCATGGGTTCCGGTAGTATTACGAATAAAAGATAAAGGAGCAAACTAAATGAATGTAGAGATTATCGCAAATCAATTTGAAACTAGAGCAGGTACGTTATTAAGGTGCTACACAGGGTTGCTAGAGAGTAGTAGAGATAACCACTTCGCTTTTAAAATATATAATGATCCATTTGATATAGTTTATGTGATGATGAACGGGAAGTTATTCGGTCATGTATATATTAAAGATTGCAAAGTGAGAAAGTCATTCGAATTAGCGTCTAGTAAGCATACAGAGGGATTAATAAGAAGTATTGAGGGATATTATAACGGTTTTGAAATACACGATGATATGCGCCTATCTATTAGTGATATGATGGCAAGTCAATTATTCGAAAATGAATATTTCATGTATGGATTGGAGACATTCGCAGAAAGTAATAACACTGATATGTTCACTTATATTGAGGGTGGATTAAATGTTGAAGAACTTGAGGGTGTTCAGTCTAGTAATGCTGATGTTGTAGGTAATATCGAAATATTATATCAGTTAGCTACTGGAATTAATGAACCTGCACCAGAATTAGTCGAGGGGTTGAAGTTGGTTACTGCATTTGTACAAGATGAGAACGCTACACAAGACGATTACAAGGCGTTAGAGCGTAAGTTAAGTGAATTGAAAGCATCTTACTACAGTTTGAGTGAGTAGGTAATAAGGGGTCGCATGTAGTTGTGTGGCTCCTATATAAAAACTAAAAAAAGCTAAGCGCTTAATTTTCGTGAGGGGTTAAAACGTAAATAAATAAGAACATACGTTCCTTTGTTGTAGTGTGTGATAGTATATGAAAAACACTTATAAAAGTTATTAATTCAATGTTTTTAGGGTTGTTAAGTATAAAATAAAATTAGATAAAACAAGAACATAAGTTTGTATTTTGAGTGTAATTTTGATATAATTAGAGTGTGGAGAAAAAATAAATGTATCATTACCGTTTTAGGGAGTTAGTAAACAGAAAGGGAATACTAAATAAAACGAGGAATAAAACATGATAGATACATTAAATAAAAATCAATCTGTACCAACCGAATATTTAAGAATTTTCGATACCATTAAGAACTCAACAGATAAGTATATAACTAAGTCCAAGATACTTAATTTAATGGGGTACGAGTATAATTCATCTAATGAAAGATGGTTAAGAAATGCTATAAGCAAGCTGATAGATGATTATAGTTATCCTATAGGATGTAGCTATAAAAAACATGAACGTGGTTATTACATCATTACTACCGATGAAGAAAAACAGCAAGCAATGCAAAGTATTAAAAGATTAGCAGACGGTAGTATGAAACGTTATGAGGCTTTAAAACGTATTAAATTATAAGAGGTGTAGCATTTGGGAGTAGGACAAAGATATGGTGTTATTCAACTCAAAACAAAGTATAATGCTGCATTCTTAAAAAGTGAGTTTGATAAATGGGAACAACGTATTGAAGATATGTACACTTTACATTATCCAAGAATGTTTATTGATCCATACACTATGCAGTTGTCCTATGAATCAAACCACATTGAAGATTTGGCATTAAGTATTATTGAAGAACGTGAGAAGCTAGAGAAATTTAAGCATAAATCTAACCATGATTTAAAGAAGTTTAACATTATACTATCTAACTATAGTGATAGTGAACAACGTCAGATAAAGAGATATCAAAGAGATGACATATTAGCTGATGAGAGCCTTATATTACGCATATGTGAGGATATAAGCAACATAGATAGTAAGGATAAGCATAATAGAAATACTGCTATACAAGAAGAAATTAAAGCTGATAAAGAGCGACGTAGGGCAGAAGGTAAGGCACGAAAAGAAAAAATTAAAGCACGTATGAAACAAGCAAGACAAGAAAAGCTTTTAAAAGCAAATTAAAAAGAAAGAGGTATGTATTATGACAACAACTACTTATCAAGGTACATCGCAAGACGTATGGAGTGTATTATTCGATAACAGAAAGTATAAAGATTTATTAGATGAAGTAAATAAATTAATCGAAGATACTAAGCGTTTATATAAGCAAGGCTATCGTTTAGAGGCTATAGACGAACAACAAAAGCCTAAAGTTACTGAACTCGAAAATAAATTCAAACAGTTTGCTACGGATAGATTAAATGAAATAGAGCAACGCTGTAATGAGATTGAAAAAGAAAGCCAACAAGATAATGTTAAAGATCCACAAACAGAAAGTATTAAACGTCAGAATTTAGAAGCTAGATTATCATTCTATAACGATAGTGAGACTGTAGACTATATCAATAGTAAAGATGTAACGAATACTGATATTTATGAATTAAGCTTGTTGCAACAAAAATATGACAATCAATTAAATGAATCACAACAACGTCAAGTTGCATTTAAACTCGAAGAATTAAAACAAGGTGTTTTATATCCATACACTACAAACGAAGAATACAATAACTTAATGTTTGAGTATAGTGTCATTAATCAAACAGGAATGGCTAAAACTGGTGTAGTTATTACTAAGAATGAACAGTATGGTGGCGTTGAAATCAAACAACTTACTGAACGTTATAAAAATGCGATTGATGAAGTGAAACAAAGTAACAATAGAAGATAATTAAACAATTTGCCTATCCTTAAATGGGTAGGCTCATTCTAGTTATAAGGAGTGATGATATGGACAAATTAACGCCAAAACAAGAGCGTTTTGCGAATGAGTATATTAAGACACTCAATGTTACTCAAAGCGCTATAAAGGCAGGATATAGCCCCAATAGTGCACATGTAACAGGTAGTCGATTACTACGTAAAGATAAAGTAGACGAATATATTAAAAGTAAGAAAGACGAGATTATGGACGATACTATTTTATCAGCCAAAGAGTTACTGTATCTATTAACTCAAGCAGCAGTAGGCGACGAAACTGAAACAAAAGAAGCTGTAGTGAAGAAAGGTACTTTTGAACGAAATCCAGACAGTGGAAGAATGAACCTCGTATATAATGAGCATGTGGAAACAGTAGATGTACCTATCAAACCTAGTGATCGCATGAAAGCTCGTGACCTGATTGGTCGTTACCACAGCTTATTCACTGAGAAAGTAGACTTGAATGTAGCTACACCAGTGTTTATAGATGGTATCGGAGAAGATGATGAAAAGAATGTTATGGATTTAGAAGAGTTGGGTAAGTAATATCCCAATACTAATTTCCATATTGATAATAATAGGGAGATTTGAGGAATAAATAAAGCGCCAAGCCCATGTGGTTTGGTGTTTTATTTGTATAGTTCACGTAAACAATTATTATTGGAAACTCGCTTTTTTGTGAAAGATGAAAAGTGATATTTATATACGAATAAGTGTTAAAAGTGTTAAATATGATTATATAATGTATACTTAGTTTACAAAAAATATTGACAATATCGTAATATTAAGTAGATAATTATGTTGTTTATATGGTTAAAGTGACTAGGTGATTAAATTGAGTTTGCAAAATAAAAGTAAAAAAAGTAGAGAATTAGCTCATAAAATAGAAAATGAATATAGTGATTTAGCTGCAAATAGATTTTATTTCTCATGCTTTCAAAAATTACTATACTTAGCACAAACTGAACTGCAATATTCTCGAAATGAAAGCGACAAATCTTCGCATATGGCACTAATTTTGTTTGTTGAAAAAGAAATAAATATAGCTATGAAAGATGAAAGCAAGCGAATGAAATTAATAAGAGCAAAAAATATTAAATCTGCTTATTTAAAATTAAAGCAATATAGAATAAAAGCAGATTATCATGATGAGAGTATTTCAATGGAAGAAATTAAATTAATTTTAGAAGACGTAAAAACATTCGATAGTTGCTATCAAATAATAAAAGATGAAATGTGAGTGATTACTATGAAATACAGAAATGAAATTTTAAATAAGTCTTATACTGATACTGTTGATAAATTGAATAAAATAAAAGGTTTAGAAAACAAGTTCATTTACCGTTATGATAGCAAAAACAACTGGTATGATATAATTCACTCTATTAATAATGAATTACAAATCAATGATCAAGTAGCAAAAATTGTTTCTGATATCTTATATGAAGAATTGTTAAGTAAAGATATATTTAACTTTTCTTTTTATGAAGATAAAAATATAATTTCTGAGAGTACACTTGAGTTTACATTTAATACAAAGAAGGTAATTTCTGATAGATATATTGTTTCAAACTCAAAATTTAATATGAGTAATTTTAAAAGTAAAACTACTAAAAAACTTAGTCATGACGAAATGAAAATAGCTTAATAGGTGATGGATTATGGATATAATAATGAATTTTAAAAGTTTTAGATTAATGAATGTGGAATTAAATACTGTAAATCAAGAAAAAGAAGAAAATGATAAAACAAGTTTAAGAGTTAACGCAGGTACATCTGATATTAATGAAGATGGAGAAGGGCAATTAGAGATTGAATTTAATATATTCGAAAAAGAAGAGGGATATTCTAGAGAGATTAAAATTAAAGTTTTAGGTATTTTTGAGTTTCCAAATAAAAAAAATAACAACGAATATAATTTAGATGAAATTTTAAAAATTAATGGTACAGCCATATTAATGCCTTATATTAGAACTTTACTTTCTTCACTCACAAGTTTTGATGATTCGACTGAACATATATTATTACCAGCTTTAAATGTTAAATCTATGTTTGAACAAAGTGAATCAGAATAAATAATTAAAACCCCACTTTTTATAGAGAGTGGCGTTTTTTACGCTGATAGACGCCCTGTGTTACAGTGAGGAATGAGTTTATGTAACTATGTATGTTAAAGTATAAATGAGAATTTGTGAAAAAATTAAGTGAGTGTGTATATGGCTAAATGCTTGTCTTTAAAAGTAATATTAAATTCACGAATTATTTTTAAGTATTAGTTTCATTATCTATAACAGTAAAAATGATGAATAGGTGTGTGTGAATATGGCAAAATATTTTACTTCACTTAAATTAGGTTTATATCTTTTAATTTTAATTGTATTACAGCCCATCGTTTTCAATAGTTTAAATTTATACCGATCTAAAATCATAAGTATAATTGGGCACTTGATTTTTATATTAATAGGTATTTTATTAATTTATTTACACTCAAGATACAACAAAGATAAGAATAGCAATTAATTTTAAACTAACATTATATATGTAAAAATACTTTTGGATGTGTTACGAATAATGACATTAGTTATTTTTATAATTTATACATTACTTTTTAAGGGCAAAAAAAGGGCATAATTTTGATGATAAGGGAAAATGTATGAACGTAGTATAATCAAAATAAAGTTATAAATGTTGGTATATAAGCATTTTGATAGTGAATGAAATGATATAAAATACATCTATATAAAAGAAGAACAATAATAGAAATTGTATCTGAAACCCCGTAGGCATAAGCTTAAGGGGTTTTTTTGTGAAAATGTCATGAATTCGAAAGGATAATAACTATATAAAATGTTAAATTGAACTACAATATTTATCCTAAAAAATAATTAGGGTAGTTGTGCCTACTCATATTCATAACTAAAAAAGATTCACCTTAAAATAAGTATTCTGTTTATTGATTTTCTACGTTTTCAGTATTTTCTTGTGAAGCCTCTTCTTCATTTTGTTGACTGTCTTGTCCTGAATTATTTTGTTTTTTAGTTTGTTCACGCATTTTATCAAATTCTTTTACTTTTTTCCTCATTTCTTCATTTTTCTTTTGATATTGCGCTTTTTGTTGTGGAGTTGAAACATCATAAGTTTTGATTATTTCTCCTGTTTTTTTATCCACTACCCATGCTGTAGATACAGCAGGGCCAAGTTCAGACCCTCCTGTGGTTTTAACTGTATAAGTTGAATCGTCTTCCTTGATGACACCATCTATACCAGTACCTTTATAACCACCAATTTGTTTTTTTACAATTTCTTTAGCTTTTTGTCCGGAAATCTGATTTTTCTTTTGTCCTAGTTGGTGTTCTCTTTGTTGTGACTGCGAGTTTTGTGTACCTGTCTGTGGCTGTTGGTTATCGTTATTTTTAGTGTCGTTTGATTTTGTTTGCTTATTTTCTGACTTATGTTTGCTATTTTTGTCATCATCTTCTTTATTATCTTGGTTGATACCAATGCTGCATGCTCCCAATATTAATGTACTTGATAATGTTAATGCCAATAATTTTTTCATCATTTATCCTCCTAAAAAATTTTCATGTAATATATCTTTTAAATTATATTGTACTACTGATACTTATTGTTAAAAAATAAGAAAATGTTATAGTTATACAAATAATCGATAATAGTAATTTTAAGACATATGAATTCTCATGCATCAAACGAACAACTATACGTAAATTCATTTCTCGATGCAGCACAGGGCGAATGTCAGAAGCATGGCTTTTAATTCAAACGTCATATATAGTATCAAACTAAAAAATAATATACCCATATCACAAATAACGTTATTGCGTTATTTTGTTATTTGTGTTAGATTATATTTAAGCTTTACTACTTGAATAAGTGTATAAGCAAATTTATTTACTAAAGGAGTAATAATATGGAAAAAATTATTAAAGTACCAAATGTACAAAATTTTAGAAAATTAGAAGACCCAAATGGGAGAAAAAATAAGGATAAGTATGTATGTTATGTTAATGTTCATGATATTCCGCATAATATTCCTATGGGAACAAACCCGAGAGATCAAAAATTAACAACAAACATAGCCAAAGGTATAAAAGAGTCTTTATTAACAAATGACATGAATTTCCATTTGAAAAATAGAGGTATGGTTATGTCAGCTCAAAGTGTAAAATTTAATAATAAGACAGACGAGTTAACTATACGATTTGAAGATGAAGAGGCACATGGAAATATTGATGGTGGGCACACATATAAAATAATTCAAGAAAATATATATAACCCGATTTTTCACGGGGAAGAAAGTAGTAATAAAATTACTAATAGTAAACAATATGTATTTTGGGAAATTATGGTTGATGTTGAAGACATGATCGAAGATTTAGCAGAGGCAAGAAATAGATCAGCCCAAGTTGATGATAAATCACTAGCAGAGTTACAAAATCATTTTGATCCAATTAAGGATGCAATTGGCGGTATGACATTTTATAATAGAATTGCCTTTAAGCAAAATCAACAAAATGGACCTGGAATTAAAATGATAGATGCAAGAGAAGTAGTTGCTATTTTATCAATGTTTGATATTGATAAATATAAAAGTACTCATCCAAAGCAAGCTTACTCTAGTAAAAAAGTAATGCTCAATAAATATTTGGATGATCCCGAACATTTTGAAAAACTCTCAAATATTGCTATTGATATTTTTGACTTATATGACTACATTGAGACTGACTTTCCATATGCTTATAATGAAACAGGTGGAAAATATGGTAATTTTAATTTTGCTGCAAATGATAATGATAAGATAATAAAAAATGCTAAATTTAGTGAGAATGGAATGAAATACGCTGTACCAGATGGAATTGTGTATCCAATAGTAGCTGCATTTAGGGCATTAGTTGTGGAAAATAAAGATACAGAAAAATTTGAATGGACAAAAGATCCTATTGAATTTTATCGAAACAATAGATGCATCTTATCAGAAAAAGCAATGGGGGTTGTAAAATCTTTAAGAGGGAATCCCAATGCTGCTGGTAAAGAGTCATCCTTGTGGGATATATTATATATGACTGTTGTTTTAGAATCTAAATAAAGAGGTTTAAATATGAAAGTAGAACTAAAAATGAAATTAAAAGATTTGTTAAGTGAAAAAAAAATGACTCAAAAAGGTCTTGCAGAAATAACAAAAATAAGAGAATCTACTATAAGTGATATTATTAGAGGTAATAGAACTGTACTAAATTTTAACCATATATCTAGAATTGCAAGTGCATTAGAAATTGAGGATATTCGTGAACTCATGGAGTTTATAGTAATAGAAAAATAATACTGGACAGAATTATTTATAAGTGCACAGATTTATGTTGTTTTTTCAATTTTAACATTTTACACTTAATCAGTAATGCAATGTAAACGTTGATATGACAATACTTATAGCGACTTTTAAATGTATAGATAATCACTATAATCAACTCCCGCCGTCTCCATTATATAGCCTGTAACCCATGTGGTTGTGGGCTTTTTATTTTCGTTGCCCCAGATATGCCCCAGCACATAAAAAGCGTCCTATAATTAGGACGCAATATTATCATAAATCGTGATTGATTTATCCATAGTATTAATTTGTGTAATTACTTTATGAACCTTTTCATCTTCAGTATAAATATCTTCCTTAATATTGTACTTAAAGTATACGAGTTGTCTATTTGTTGCTTTATCAACAATGATTATATCTTTTGAAAAGTAGTCACAAGTAATATCGAAACTAGTTTCATTAATAATATTCCAATTAAATATTTTCATATATAATCTCCCTTATAAGTATTTTACTATTTCTTTTTGTGTACTGGGATATAAATGGCCATATCTGTTATATACTTCGTTGCTATTTGCATGGCCTAAACCTTGAGCTATCACCATGATACTTGCACCGTGATTGACTAACATAGACGCATGGCTATGTCTTAATTCATGTATAACGATTCTAGAGAACTTCTGACCGTCTGGCAGTTGTTCATCTAATGTTTTTAATGCAGTGGTAAACAAACGATCTATAGTTGATTCGCTTTAAGCTTTGAAGAATGTACCGAATAATACATAGTCATCTTTATATACATTGTTTTCTTTGTACCATTTTAAATATTCTTTGATATCATTCATCATATGAACAGGTAAATATATATCACGTATTGCTGCTTTTGTTTTAGGGGCTGTCACTTCACCGTGATAGTCTGTTTTGTTTATATGTATGAAACTCATCATCGTAGTTAATATCACGCCATGTGAGGGCTCTAATTTCGCCCTTACGTGCACCAGAGTAAAAAACAGTAGCTTAAAGAATAATTTTTGCTGTTGTGTAGCTAAGCTTCATAGAATTGATTAATTTTATATAGCGTTCAATAATTGAAACTTTTGTTTGATTCAATTTCAAAATTATCAATTAATGAGACAGTTGATGATGGTGCTGAAATAAATGACGTTGTAAATAAACGTGATGAATATAAAGAGAGTATACGGTATTATAATAATCATTTAGTTTTAGTGAAGTATAATGAAAAATCTATATGTAAGTTAAAATATCTTCGAAATTAGTGTGATTTCTCTTTAAAAAAATATTTATATCATAATGCTATAGTTATCTTTTGTAATCTGTATGATAAGATTTTATTCGGATTTCTCATTTTTATATCAGCATCAGTATTATTATCAAATTTTTTTACTTCATCGATTGTTTGTTATATAACAGAATTGTGGACTTCTTGTTGTTCGGAAGATGAAGAATTTTCTTGCATTTTATTTTTTTCTTCACCAGAATTATGGTACTTAGGACTTCTTTTTTTAAATTCCTCAAATTCCTTCATTTCTTCCTCATTCATGTCATTAAATCGATTGATCACTTCACCTGTACTTTTGTTTACTACAGCACAAAATTTTATAGGAGTTCCGGCTGCATCTCTTACAAGGTGTTCAACATAATATATTAGCATTGCTTCTATCTATATTTGTTTTAAATTCAAGAACTTGTTGCTTATTAATCCCTTTATTAATGTAATAGTTCGAGACAATTTGTTCTGCTTCTTGAGCGGAAATTTGTTTTTGAGCTGTTTTTTGTTTTTGATTACTATTAGAATTTGTTACGCTCCCATTAGTTTGCATATTATCCGTTTTATTTTGTTCTTCTTTTGGATTGCTTTCTGTTTTTTTTACATTTTCTTGTCCACATGCTGTTAATATTATTGACGAGAGTGCTAATGTTCCTAATAGTTTCAATTTCATTTTATATCCCTCCGTTTAAAATGTTGTTAAAGTTCACCTAAATTATAATAACATTACAATATTTATGAATATACAATATTCATAAATACGTTAAAGTTTTTTGTGTTTAAGAGCTTAGAGAAATATTCTATTATGTTGAAAGAGGTAGTTTTAAATATAAAATTGCTAATTGTATATATATTAAACGAGGGGAGACATATTGAATATTTACATTGCCATCGTATTAGGATTAATTTTTGTATTCTTATCTGATATGGATTATAGAAGGAGAAACAATAGTACAAATATGGATAAGAAAATGATAAAGATTAGCTTTTTTACATAGTGTAATTACTTTAATTATGGTTAGTTTAGCTATATATCTGTCTCTTATACACATCTCCGAGCCCACGAGACGGACTCCTATCTC
>OJLS01000176.1_pt1 | contig 15015 bp, 11 predicted proteins | sample 1597081 | NCBI WGS metagenome assembly OJLS01 (sample SAMEA3904663, study PRJEB24821) | metagenome | biome: Builtin; feature: hospital; material: surface | place: USA | collected 2013-05-22
GGGGATGCGACGTTCGCCGACCGCGTTTTCTCCGAGATGTGGTGGGTGCAGAACCTGAACCAAGCACCGGCCTCCACGCTCGCATGGATGTTCGGCATCTGGATTTTCATTTGGCTGATTTTCTTCCTGCTGCAGGTCACGTTTGAGACACGCGACGAAGTGAAGCTGGCCAACCTGCGCAAGAGTCAACGTGCGCAGATTGAGGCCGCGGAGGCGACCCTGCGCAACGCGGAAGTCGCTCTGGTGCGGGTTGAGGAAGCGTACCCGCAGTTCTTGTCGGTCACACAGCTGCTGGGCGAGTTGGTCAACCGTCCGTTCGGGCGCGTGAAGACGGAGCGCAATGTTGCCGCCCAGCCGAGCAACCGCATGCCGCGCAACGTCGTGTTCGCTGACGCGGCGCCCGATGCGGGAACTGTGTCGGAGGTTGTCGCCCACTACCAAAACGACCTCTACCGCGAAGGGTGGCTGGGTGACGCCGTCTCGGCAGGCCTGACCCGCGCCTACAGCGAGCTATTCCAGCCGAGCAACGACGACCGCTGGGATTATCTGTCCAGTCAGCGGGGCAAGAATACGACATCGGCGCTGGACAGAATGGCCGCCTACGTGACGTCCCCGGAGTTCTCCAACCGCGACCGCACGGGGGAGAAGTGGCAGCCTGTCGCCGACGAGCTCCGCGCCAGCAGCAACCCGTACAGCGGTCAGCTGCTGTCCAACGTGTCGTCGACGCACAACGGACAGACGCGCGCCCTCGAAGGCGAATTGTTGAACCACGCCGCGAGTGGCCACTTCAGCAGTCACTTCATCGCCTCCGCTAGCCGCGGCCGCGCAGCCTCCGTCGTCGATGGCGACTTGAGCGTCCACAATGTCTCCTCCAGCCCCCGCGACCCCGTTGGCCGCACCGAAGTGCTCGTGCAGGTGGGCGGAAACGCACAGGCCATGGACATCACGCTTTCCGCCGGCTCCGGTGCCGCATCGGACAATATTGATGACATCGTGCTGCCGGGCAGTGAGTATGTCGAAGACAACTCCGGCATCGGCCGCGACATGCCCAGCGCCGGCAGCTACTCCTCCGGCGACTCCGCCCGGTGGACACCGGGTCTGGGCGGTTCCACGGCTGTCGACTTTCCCAGCGAAGGTGATATCTAATGGCGCTTCCAGAAATGGCCGCCGCATGGCGCACCGCCGTCCAGCAACAAACCGGTCTGCCAGTACCAAGCGAAGAGGAGTTGATCCAGCACCTCGTCTACGGAGAATCCACCCCTAACACGCGGGTGTGGGCGGAGGCACTGGATCTTCTGGTCATGCTCGACGGCGCGGGGTTGACGCTTCAAACACCTCTCAGCCCCGACCTGACCACCCCCAGTGAGCCGTTGCCGGAGCACCTGCAAGGGGCCGCACCGCAGAAATCCGCACCGCAGCAATCCGAACCGGAGCGGCCGGTCAGCCGGCCCGTCGATGTGAGCGGGCAGAACCAGGCAGTTCAGCCAAAGCAGGCGCACCAGCCTGAGCGGAACTCTGGGCGCCACGCCCAGCCTGAGCAGGCTCCCACACGTCCGTCCCGCCCCGAGGCGAGCTCGTCGACGGCGGCACCCGCACAAGAAACCGCACCGGACCCCGCGCCGCTCGCCCAGCAGCTCGATTTGGCCGAAGACGATTTCGAGGAACTGGATTTGCTGGAGGACCTCACCGTCATCTCCGGCGGCGGTGTCCGAGCAAAGCTGAACGACAACGGCGAGATCCACCTGAAGTGGGCGCTGCCGGAGGACTACCCGTCACAGCCCGTGCAGATCTTCCGCGTGGTCAGCGACGAGGAAGTCTTTGACCGTGATCCGGCGGAAGGCATCCTGCGCGTAGCCACACCGGGCACGTTCTTCGACGACCCGGACCCGCTGTCTTTTTCCTACCGCTACTACCAGGTGTGGCTCAACGAAGGGTCGAATGAAATCGATGCCCTTCGCAGTCAGCCGAAACTAGTGGGAGAGGATTTCTACGTCCGCCCCGTCGAACACATCGAGCTCAACTTCGACGGCACCGAGGTCAGCGGAAAATGGGAGGAGTTCAAGCACACAGACCGAGTCAGCGTCTACATCGCCCCAGAGGAGGAGAAGCGCCGGCTCACGCGCCGTGCGCACGAGGTCAGCCAGTCGAGCCGCAACGTCAACGGTTTCAGGTGGACCCCTCCGCAGCGCGGAGTGACCTACGCAGTTCAGGCGGTGCGTGAAGTCGCAGTGAACAGGGCTGTGAACAGCTCCGTGAAGAGGAGCGCCCACTCGGACATCTTCACCATCGACATCAGCGCCGAGGTCGTGGAGGTTCACGCAGACGTCCAGCTCGACCAGACCATCGGCAACGGATTGTTCAACGTTCGGTGGGAGCTGCCCAATTCCGGAGAGGTGCGCATCTACCGCACGCGCGATCTGCCTGCGGAAGGCCTGTCCGACAAAGTGGTGGAGACCGATCAGCTGGAAGGCTTCGGCTTGCAGCTCGCCGACTGGGTCAACGACATCGCTGAGGCAAAGGACGCCGCCGAGTTCGCTTGGCCGGACGAGTGGTATTCCATCGCCATCACGCCCGTCAGCGTGGTGGGCAACAAAGCCCGTGTGGGGCGGTCCTCGAGCTTCGTGCGGGTGGGCAGCATTCCCGCCGCCCGCATCGAAGAACGCGTCATCGCCCAGTTGATCACCTTCGGTTGGCCGGAACAGGCGCATGAAGTCGCCGCCTTCCTCGCGGAGCCGGGCAAGGGGAGCGCGATCGATCCGCGCCGGGCGGATATCAAGCCGATCACCACGATCGACGAGGAGGAATACCGCAGCGAGGGCGGCATGCGCGTGCACATCCGCGGCGCCCGCGATGTGGTGCTCATTCCCAGCAGGATGCACGCCGGGCTCCGTGAGTGGGGCGAGCCGACGATCATCCCGTACCGCGGTCTGCGTCACTTCCGCTACATGCTCACCGCCGGTCCGGGCGGCGGCCTCTACCTGTTCGTCAACTCGGAGAATGAGGACTTCAAGCACCGCCGCTTCACCCTCCAGTACCATCCGGAGCGTTTGCCGCTCGAGCCGAATGACGGTGTAACCGTGAAAGTGAGCAAGATCAACGGCGGTTACGCGGAGGAATACAAGCCGGTGATGACATCGGATCACCTGTACCCGGACAACCTTCCGCCGGGCACCCCGGGATTCGAGTACTGGCGCGTCGACGAGAAACTCGTCGAGCAAGGCTACGGCTGGCTCCGCTTGTTCATTGTGGACGCGCCGGAGGACGAAGAATCCGAGGTGGCGTTGCGGGATCCGAACGTGGCCACCCTCTGGTTCGCCAACAACTTCCAGCAGCCCGGAGGTACGCAGTAATGGCACGCTTCGCTCACGCGACCTACGCGTCTTTTTCCAACACGTCGAGCTCCGGCGGCTGGTCCATCGGGCCAACGGTGAATGCGGATCCGTCCGATATCGAGCTCATCCGCTCCGCCGCCGCGATCTCGTTGACCCCGATCCAGGACGTAAACGAGTTCATCGGCGCCGAGGAGATTGAGGCGTTGCCGCGCCGATTCGAATACATTCCCGACCACGCTCACGGGGTCTACGTGCAGTCCGTCCCCGCTGGCAAAGACGCTACAGGTCGTCCGGGCAACGTTTTCACCCACGGCGTCGTGGACCACGAGCCCCAGCAGCCGCTGGCTGCCGGATACCCGATTGCGTTGTTCCGTTCGCCCGACTTGGCGGCGCCGTTCCGTGCCCCGGTGGTCAACTCGGTCACGCTCGACGACGCGCTTGGGGAACCAGCGCGCGGCCCGCTGCCCGATGTTGAAGGACTGTGGAAGCTCATCTGCGACGTGCAAGGCGACCGGCGCGGTGTGATCTACCGGATCCAGAAAGCTCTGGAGGACCCAAACACGATCCCGGTTCTTCTCACCCCGTCCGACACCCAGGCCGCGTTTTGGATTTATGCCGTGTCGACGACGATGACCCCGCACGCAGCCCGCCGTGGACTGCGGGTGAGCACATTCGAGCGAGCACGCTCTGTGGATGCCGCGAAATGGGCGTCGGCGGAACCTGGTTTCGCCGCTCTCATCGCGGGCCCGGTTGAGGACGCCGAGCTTTTCGCGGCTAACCCAGCGCTCACGGTTATCGACCCAGAGAAGGATGCCGGAGCAGCACCTGAGACCGAGTGGTCACGCATGACAGAAGAGCTGTTCACGTCGGGGAGTGAGGCGGCGGGAGTCGTCGATAAGCTCGCTGCTTGCGAAAACGCTCCTGGTGGATTCGGAGCGGGGCTCGCGCAACTCGCGCTGGAGCACCGCCGGAAAAGCATCGAACCTGAGCTCAACCAGCTCGCCGTCGACATCACGGAGCCAAATGAATTCGTGGGGGAGGAGTACCCGACGCTCGTGAGCAAAGAGCTCATCGACGAAACGCGTCTCGACGAGCTCCGCGGCTCCGTGTACGAAACTCTCCAGAACTGGGAGAGCGACGGTCCGCTTCTCATCCAGTACCTCACCGACGCGGAGGCCATTGGCGCCTTCGACCGCGACATGCTTGTCGACGGCTTGGGCAGCCTGGGCAACCTCGAAGCCCCCATCGCGGACATGATGGATCACGGTGAATTGAACCTCAGACCCGACTCCGCCGTTGCCGGTCTGGTCAGCTTGGTGGCTAACAAGAAGATCGATGAACTCTTCGCCGGTGACGACATCACCGAGCTGATGGAGCAACTCGGCCAGGATAGCGTCCGGCGGCAATTGCCGTACGCCGGCCACCCAGGTGTGGAGAGACTCGGCGCGGACACCGCCTGCTACCTCATTGGTGCGGCCCTGGCAGCGTCCGGCTACGACCAATTGCGGTTCCCGCTGATCGTGGCCGACGCCCACGTGCGCAAGGAAACCATCCGGCACCTCGTGGCCTTGGCTAACCGCATCGCGTCCCGCTCTGTGCCCACCCAGGCGAACATCGACGCTGTGGCCCGCCGCGCCTGGGAGGACTTCTTCTGCACGGCACCCGACAGTCCGCACGACACGGCCCTTGCGGCGCAGGCCGTCAGCGCGTTGCCGGCCGCGTTCACTGAGCTGCGGATCGAGCGCACCGACCAGTTCCTGAGCAAAGTCATCCAGACACTCATGCAGAACACCCGCGGGATGGCGAACCAGAAAGGAGAGCGCTAATGGCTCTTGAAAAACGAATGGGGCACGGCGAGGAGTTCGAGTTCACCACCGAAGCGTTCCGCGCCATCTTTGTCATGGAGCTCACTGACCGTGGACGGTTCCGCGCCTTCAACGGCGATGTGGAGCTGCCGCGAACGGGTGACCGTTTCGCGCTGAGGGAGCTCAACGGTCCCGCCACGATTGAAGTTCGTCCTGAGAACCCTGAGAACGAGGTCTTTGGCAACCGCGCCGAACTCTACGTTCGCGTTCAGGCGCGCGACGACATCGACGGGCTCGTCGATGTGAGCATCCCTCCGTTCAAGGTGGCGGCGCGCGACGCATTCACACCGCTGACGCTGCTGCCCACCGAGACCGGAGTTCGAGTCATCGCTGGAGAGGCCGGCGCATCTGCCCCGGTGGGTCAGGTCGGCACGGCGACCCCGTCCGGCGCCGGGATCGCTGGCAGCGGGGCAACCACCGCACCCTCGGGCACCGTTCCGGCTGGATCGACTGGTGGCGGCACCCCGGACCCTGGTGGTCGGCCGTCCGGGTCTACTGCTCATTCGGTTCATATCATCGTCGACTCAAGTGCCTCGATGCTCCGCAGCACCACGGCCCAGCAGATGGACGCCATGCTCAGTTTCGCGGTCAACGCGGTCTCCGGAATGCGCTGCGCAAAACGGGTGACCACCTCATCCGGACTGACGGTGCCGGGAGTCGCGGAGACTCTCGAGGTGCCCGCCGGCGTGTCCGAAACCCTGCGCGGCAACGACATCGGCTGGGAGAGGGACGCTATCGACATCGATCCGTCTGCCGCTGTGATCGCCATTTCCGACGACATCCCCGCGTGCCTGCTGGGGCACGGCTCCGCGGTGCACGTCATTTCGACCCGCCCCGTTAGTCGGACACCGAATGTCACGGCGACGCTTTTCGACGACCGCCTCCACCGCGCTGTCGCCGAAGGCGACGCCCGCGGTTACCGCGATGCCATTCATGCACTGCGCGGCGCGATCGATGCGGGGGTGAACTCCTAATGAATCCGAACGTCCCCTACCTGATCAGCCCGAGGGACCCTGTCACATTCGAGGTTCTCGACCCGGCCGGTAAAGCTCCCTCCCATCCAGGCATCGACCTGCCGGAGGACTGGATGCGCTCAGGCACCCTCACCGTCGCGATGGCTGGTGCCCGCTCCTCCGGTAAGAGCCTGTACATCGCCGTAGTGGTGAAGCTGCTGCGCGACTTGTTGACTGCCAACCGCGGATTCCTCAACGCGGCCGACGAATACACCCGCCGGACGTACGAAGAGAACTACGAGCGTCCTCTCTTCGAGGAAATGGGGCTTATGCCTCCGACCCCGCCATCGGCAAATCCGGATGCATACCAGAACCGGCCGCTCATCTACGACCTGGGTTTCCACATCCGCGTCAACCCGGCCGATAACCAGCAGGTGCGCCAGAAGGTGTATTTGGTGCTGCAGGACGTAGCGGGCGAGGACCTGCGCGAGGAAGGATTCGTCGAGCGCGCCCCGAAGTTGAGCTTCTTCCGCAACGCCGACCGCATCGTCTTCCTGTACGACCCGATGGCAGTTAACCGCATCCGGCAGCTGCTTGAGGGCACGGTATCCACAAACGAGGTGGGGCGTGAGAACCCGGCCATGATCCTGCAGAACATCCTGCGGCTGATGTCGCCGGAACGGACCCCCACGATCGCTTTGACCCTGTCCAAATTCGACATGCTGCAGCGTCTCGCCTACGTCGACCAGGTCGGCAGCGGCGGCATCCAGGGGCAGACGGTGGACTGGCAGGCAGCCATGAGCAACTACGGTGCGTCCTTCCGCCGGGAATCCAATCCGCCCAACGAACCCTTCGACTGGGTTGACCGCCAGGCAATGCACTACGAGATCCGCAGCATGCTCAGTGCACTCGGAGCGATGGAGATGCTCAACCTGCTGGAAACTCAGTCGCCGACCGGCCAGCCGGTGCCGTATAGCTGCCACGCTGTCTCCGCCCTAGGCGACTCACCAGAGGGCGACAGCGTGTCCAGGATGGGCATCGCGCCCTTCCGCGTCCTCGACCCGATCCGCGAGATGTTTTCCCTGTACGGCCTCTTTGAGGGAGGAATGTGATGGCACCCCACAACCAAGGCTGGCTTACCCGCGAGCAACGCCGTCTCGCCCACGGCGCCGCGCCGCAGCAGCAACCAGCTCAGCAGGCACAGCCTGTCCGGCCAGCTCAGCCCGCCCAGCAGGCACAGCCAGCTCAGCCAGTCCAGCCGCAACCGTCCGCGCAGCAGTGGCCGGCGCAGCATCCGCACAACCAGCAACCGCACTCTGAAAGTCAGTTCGGGGCACCTCACGGCTATGGTCCGGGGGTTGCTCCGCAAGAAGGAGGGCCGCAACGATGACAAACGGCATGAATCCAGCACCGCAGCCAGGCTTGGATCAGGGATGGCCGCAGCCGGCGGGGCAGGGGCAGGGTGGCCAAGCGCCGCAGTTCCCTCCGCAGCCGCACCCCGGCCAACCGGTACAGCAGGTCCCGGGCTTCGATCAGAACCAGTTTGGCGGGTTCCGCCCGTTCCAGCAGGCGGACCAGACTCATTCATCCCAAATCACCGCTGACGAGGCGGAAAATATCGTCGCCCAACGCGGAGAGAAAGTGAAGGAGACCGACCAGCGCCGCTCGCGAATCTGGCGGAATATTCTCGGGGTCCTTGCGCTGGCCCTGCTCATCGCGTGCCTCGCAGTGCTCGCATGGACGTACCTTCCCAGCCCGCCGGTGGACATGACCACCGCCCACGCGGGGATTACGGAGATCACGGAGATCCCGGAGACCACAGCGATCCGCATCGATGCTCTCGGCGGCGCGCCGGGGCAGGACCTGTAAAAGTAAGGTGCACAACGATATGACTGGACATCACCCGACAGGCGCGGGAACCGCCGGAACCATCCCCGGCACGACAGGAACTCCCGCGCAGGACGACCTTTACGATTTCACCGAGGTCGCCCCCTTCGCAGTTTTGCCCGCGCCCGAACCGGCACCCCGTCCACTCCAAGAGCCGGCGGTCGAGCACACAGCTCACGTGCCGCCGCACCAACCCGCTGACGCGCCGGTGCGTGAGCCCCTCCCACACGAGGAGCCGATCCGGCCCGCAGTGGTGCCAGCGCAGGGCCCACGGACACAGGCAACCCCGCAACCCCGGCGGACGCCGGGAGCAACAACGGCGGCGGCAGCGGCGCGCCAGTCTGACGTGTACGGCACCCCCAGCCGCGAGGAGAGGTCGCCTCGTCCTCAAAACAGGGACATTCAGCCGGCGGCGCCCTCGCGCCCGAAACAGGATGCGAATTCCACGAGGACCGTGCTCATCGTGGCAATCGGTGCCGTCCTCCTGGCGATCGTGGTGCTGGCCATCCTGATTCTCACCCGCGTCGTGCCCTTCCCGGGCCTCTAAGCCGCTTCAAGGAGGCGCAATGGCGAAAACGCAGAATTCACTCCAGCACTTCGGCTTGCAGGATTGGTGGGACTTACTGGGCACATCCGAGCAGAAGTTCTTAGGCGACGCATACGGGCAGCAAAAGGGCGCTGGGAAGCGCTTGCTCAGCTCGCCGCACGACCGGCATCTAGACATTGCGTTTCTGTCCGACTTGTTGATCGCGACGAACAAGAACAGGGAACTGCAGGCGAAGATCGTCGATAAGCTGATGGAGCGTTACGCGCGGCTCGCGGCCCCCGACGACCTGCTTGACGACGCAATCGTGGAGCTTCACCACACCCAAATCCGGGTGATGAACTACTTCTACGGCCAGCGAAATTATTCTCCCCAAGCCTTCGACATGGTGCTGCGCATCGCTCAAGACAACATCAACATCGAAGCGCGCGTCCTGCGCATCAAGCGCGAACGCGTCAAACGCGCCGAATACCGGAAAGCCGCGCTGATTGAGAAGGAAGCTCAAAACGCCCAGCGCAAAGGGGATCTCCTCGAAGCGGCGAATCTGCACATCGAGGCGCGCACGATACGCATCGGCGGCATGTACGAGAGCTGTGCCTACAGCGAGGAGCACCCCTGCTTCCGCCAGATGGCCATCATCGCCGAGAAGAACAACGACTTCGACCTCGCATTGCGCATTGCGCTCGACGCGCGGCGCGCCGGCTGGATCGACCGCAACGAAGACTGGACGCGCCGCATCAACCGCTTGCACAAGAAGATCTCCGAGCGCGACAATCTCCGCTACGTGGAAGACACAGGCCCCGTCGGCGGTTATCTCGGCGCGTTCAATCTGTCCGGATTTTTCAAACACGAATTTGCGCCCGCCGAGCGGAAGCTCATCATCGACGAGCTCACCAACAACGGCGCTGTCAAGCATCCGCTTATCGACGGCACCCTGGCCCCCGACGGTCACACCGCCCGCACTGCACTCACCCGGCTCGCGGCGACCGCCGCCAAAGTGCTCACCAATGAACATTCGAATCTCACGGCACACTTGGATGCGATCGCGGACCACCTGGAGCGCTACCCGCAGGACGAGGGCGATGATGTGTGGGAGCGCCACCTCATCTTCGGGCAGCAGTCTCTGGAGTGCTTCGCCGTGGTGCAGGGCCGAGCCGACTCCAAGCGCTCCTGGGCGAAGACACTTGACCCGCTGCTCATGATGAACTGGTACGGCACCAGCGCCATCGAATTCGAAGAAGTGGCCCGGCGAGAATTCGCCGACAAACACGAAGGCGACAATGAGATCAAGCCCACCCACCCGGCACGCTCCGCGATCCTGATGCTTGCCGAGGCCTTCGAGCTCGACGAGGACATCGAACCCGTCGCTCGTGAATCCAAGGAGGACGGTTGGGCAGGCCCGTGGGAGGCCGTCCTCGCACGCCACCGGCACTAACGCGATTTGCATTGAAGGGGGAGGGGCGGGTAGTTTCTCTAACGATTCCGCCTCGCTCGTCGGGGTTGGGAAACCGTTGAACTCCGCGCACCCTCTGGGAGTGCGTTGGCAGCTCACGCGAAAACGGCAGGGCCCCGAAGAAGAGCCCCCATTTTTGCATGTTCGGCTGCCTTCGCGCCCACCAGGGGAGTGCGCAACCGAACAGAAAGAGTTGGTATGCCAACTATCCAGCAGCTGGTCCGCAAGGGCCGTCACGATAAAAGCAAGAAGGTGGCAACTGCTGCGCTGAAGGGCTCCCCGCAGCGCCGCGGCGTGTGCACCCGCGTGTACACCACCACCCCGAAGAAGCCGAACTCCGCACTCCGCAAGGTCGCGCGTGTCCGCCTGACCTCCGGCATCGAGGTCTCCGCCTACATCCCGGGCGAGGGCCACAACCTGCAGGAGCACTCCATGGTGCTCGTGCGCGGCGGCCGTGTGAAGGACCTTCCGGGTGTCCGCTACAAGATCATCCGCGGCGCACTGGACACCCAGGGCGTCAAGGACCGCAAGCAGGCTCGCTCCCGTTACGGCGCGAAGAAGGGACAGTAAAGAACAATGCGTAAGCAGCAAGCTCCGAAGCGTCCCGTTGTCAAGGACCCGGTTTACGACTCTGAGCTGGTCACCCAGCTGATCAACAAGATCCTCCAGGACGGCAAGAAGTCCACCGCGCAGCGCATCGTCTACGACGCGCTGGAGATCTGCCGCGAGAAGACCGGCACTGATCCGGTGGGCACCCTGGAGAAGGCTCTGGGCAACATTCGCCCGGACCTCGAGGTCCGCTCCCGCCGCGTCGGCGGTGCGACCTACCAGGTTCCGGTCGAGGTCCGCCCGGGCCGCTCCACCACCCTCGCACTCCGCTGGATGGTCACCTTCACCCGCCAGCGCCGCGAGAACACCATGACCGAGCGTCTTGCCAACGAGATCCTGGACGCATCCAACGGTCTCGGCGCATCCGTGAAGCGCCGCGAGGACACCCACAAGATGGCAGAGGCCAACCGCGCCTTCGCTCACTACCGCTGGTAGTTTCCCGCTGCGCTCTATCCGGCAGGGGTCTTTGGTTGCCCCGCCGGAGGCTGGCTCGAGCCTTCGAGGTCTTGCAATGCCAGATCTGCGATTAAGTGGCAGAATCGACCAAGGAAAATAATCCGCCAAGGCGTCTCAAGTCGCTCCCGGTATCACGGGGATCACGGCTCAGGGCGTCGACGACACATGAGTTGGGGTACAAAACGTGGCACAAGAAGTGCTTAAGGATCTGAACAAGGTCCGCAACATCGGCATCATGGCCCACATCGATGCTGGTAAGACCACCACGACCGAGCGCATCCTGTTCTACACGGGTATTAACCGTCGCGTCGGCGAGACGCACGACGGCGGCGCAACCACGGACTGGATGGAGCAGGAGAAAGAGCGCGGCATCACCATTACGTCCGCTGCTGTCACTTGCTTCTGGAACGGCAACCAGATCAACATCATCGACACCCCGGGCCACGTCGACTTCACCGTCGAGGTCGAGCGCTCCCTGCGCGTCCTCGACGGCGCTGTCGCAGTGTTCGACGGCAAAGAGGGTGTGGAGCCGCAGTCCGAGCAGGTCTGGCGTCAGGCCGCTAAGTACGACGTGCCGCGTATCTGCTTCGTCAACAAGATGGACAAGCTCGGCGCGGACTTCTACCACACCGTTCAGACCATCGTCGACCGCCTCGGCGCTAAGCCGCTGGTTATGCAGCTGCCGATCGGTGCCGAGGACGACTTTGACGGTGTCGTCGACCTGATCGACATGAAGGCCATCACCTGGCGCGGCAAGGTCGAGACCGGTGCTGAGCCGGCCATCGAGGAGATCCCGGCCGACCTCCAGGAGAAGGCTGAGGAGTACCGCGAGCAGCTGCTCGAAACCGTCGCCGAGTCTGACGAAGAGCTCATGGAGAAGTACTTCGGCGGCGAAGAGCTGACCACCGAGGAGATCAAGGGCGCCATCCGCAAGATGACCGTCAACTCCGAGCTGTACCCGGTCTTCTGCGGTACCGCTTACCGCAACAAGGGTGTCCAGCCGCTGCTCGACGCTATTGTTGACTACCTGCCGAACCCGCTCGACGTGGGCGAGGTCCAGGGTGTGTCCGTCGACGGCGAAGAGAAGATGACCCGTAAGCCGTCCGTCGAGGAGCCGTTCTCCGCTCTGGCGTTCAAGATCGCCGTCCACCCGTTCTTCGGCAAGCTCACCTACGTGCGCGTCTACTCCGGCCAGGCCATCCCGGGCGAGCAGATGCTCAACTCCACGAAGTCCAAGAAGGAGCGCGTGGGCAAGCTCTTCCAGATGCACGCGAACAAGGAGAACCCGGTCGAGCACGCTGACGCCGGTAACATTTACGCGTTCATCGGCCTGAAGGAAACCACCACGGGTGACACGCTGTGCAACCCGGACCACCCGATCATCCTTGAGTCCATGGACTTCCCGGACCCGGTGATCCAGGTCGCCATCGAGCCGAAGACCAAGGCCGACCAGGAGAAGCTGGGTACCGCTATCCAGAAGCTCGCCGAAGAGGACCCGACCTTCACCGTCCAGCTCGACGAGGAGTCCGGCCAGACCGTCATCGGTGGCATGGGCGAGCTCCACCTCGACGTTCTGGTGGACCGCATGAAGCGCGAGTTCAAGGTCGAAGCAAACATCGGTTCCCCGCAGGTGGCGTACCGCGAGACCATTCGCAAGAAGGTCGAGCACCTCGACTACACCCACAAGAAGCAGACTGGTGGTTCCGGCCAGTTCGCGAAGGTCATCGTCACCATCGAGCCGTACGAGCCGGACCCGGAGACCCTGGAAGAGGGCCAGTCGCCGACCTACGCCTTCGAGAACGCCGTCACCGGTGGTCGCGTGCCCAAGGAGTACATCCCGTCCGTCGACGCTGGTATCCAGGACGCAATGCAGTATGGTTACCTCGCCGGCTACCCGCTGGTGAACATCAAGGCCACCCTGGAAGACGGTGCTTACCACGAGGTCGACTCCTCTGAGATGGCGTTCAAGCTCGCAGGTTCCCAGGCTCTGAAGGAAGCTGTGGCCAAGGCGAAGCCGGTTCTGCTCGAGCCGCTCATGGCAGTCGAAGTTGTCACCCCTGAGGAGTACATGGGTACCGTCAACGGCGACATCAGCTCCCGCCGTGGCCAGGTCTACGCCATGGAGGACCGCTCCGGTGCCAAGGTGGTCAAGGCTAAGGTGCCGCTGTCCGAGATGTTCGGCTACATCGGTGACCTCCGTTCCTCGACCGCTGGCCGCGCGAACTTCACCATGGTGTTCGACTCCTACGGTGAGGTCCCGTCCAGCATCGCGCAGGAGATCATCGACGAGCGCAACGGCAACGCCTAAAACGCGTTAGCTACGTGCTCCCCCAGGGATGATGTGCCGCTGGGGGAGTGCTAGCGCCGCGGTAGCGGCCGTGCTGAAAGTTCCGACACCGTAGAAACGCGGAAGAAGAGCGACACCACGTCGCACGACACCCGCGCTCAGCAAACAGTAGACAGCAAGCGGAGCTTTGAGCCGGCCGTTACCACTAGGTGGATCCGCCCCCGTGCGGACCGTCCGCTGACCGGCGGGGAAGACCTAGAATCTTCCCCGACATGGTTTGAAAAACGGCGTTAATAAATCTAGGATCATGTAACTGGCACATTGTGAAATGGCCATTGTTTCCATGCCCGACGCACCGGTGCACCACCACAAACGGTGGACGACGGTGGACCGAGTGCTAGGAAATGAAAGCAAGGCAAAGTAAATCCACGTGGCTGCGAAAGTCGTAGTCACATGCACGTCCAGGAGGACAAACAGTGGCAAAGGAAAAGTTCGAGCGCTCTAAGCCGCACGTGAACATCGGCACCATCGGTCACGTCGACCACGGCAAGACCACCACCACCGCCGCTATCACCAAGGTGCTGGCTGACGCTTACCCGGAGGAGAACAAGGCTTTCGCCTTCGACGCCATCGATAAGGCTCCGGAGGAGCGCGAGCGCGGCATTACCATCAACATCTCCCACGTGGAGTACAACACCCCGAAGCGCCACTACGCACACGTTGACGCTCCGGGCCACGCCGACTACATCAAGAACATGATTACCGGCGCTGCTCAGATGGACGGCGCAATCCTCGTGGTTGCTGCTACCGACGGCCCGATGCCGCAGACCCGCGAGCACGTGCTGCTCGCTCGCCAGGTCGGCGTTCCGTACATCCTCGTTGCCCTGAACAAGTGCGACATGGTCGACGATGAGGAGATCATCGAGCTCGTCGAGATGGAGATCCGCGAGCTGCTCGCTGAGCAGGACTACGACGAGGACGCTCCGATCGTTCACATCTCCGCTCTCAAGGCTCTCGAGGGCGACGAGAAGTGGGTCCAGTCCGTCGTCGACCTCATGCAGGCATGCGACGACTCCATCCCGGATCCGGAGCGCGAGACCGACAAGCCGTTCCTGATGCCGATCGAGGACATCTTCACCATTTCCGGCCGCGGTACCGTTGTTACCGGTCGTGTCGAGCGTGGTGTCCTGAACCTCAACGACGAGGTCGAGATCATCGGTATCCGCGACAAGTCCCAGAAGACCACCGTCACCTCCATCGAGATGTTCAACAAGCTTCTCGACACCGCTGAGGCCGGCGACAACGCAGCTCTGCTGCTCCGCGGTCTGAAGCGTGAGGACGTTGAGCGTGGCCAGGTCATTATCGCACCGGGCGCTTACACCCCGCACACCAAGTTCGAGGGTTCCGTCTACGTCCTGTCCAAGGACGAGGGCGGCCGCCACACCCCGTTCTTCGACAACTACCGTCCGCAGTTCTACTTCCGCACCACCGACGTGACCGGTGTTGTGAAGCTGCCGGAGGGCACCGAGATGGTCATGCCGGGCGACAACGTCGACATGACTGTCGAGTTGATTCAGCCGGTCGCTATGGACGAGGGCCTGCGCTTCGCTATCCGCGAGGGCTCCCGCA
>OJLS01000178.1_pt1 | contig 14887 bp, 17 predicted proteins | sample 1597081 | NCBI WGS metagenome assembly OJLS01 (sample SAMEA3904663, study PRJEB24821) | metagenome | biome: Builtin; feature: hospital; material: surface | place: USA | collected 2013-05-22
AAGGTACCCAATCCCGGCACTTAAGTTCCTCACCTGCGGTTACGACGATCACTCCCCATCGGCGGGGTAACGTCCCCGTATACCACCAACCTCGCGGACCACAGGAGACATCGCCCCAATGAGCTGGATTCTGTCCATCGTCATCGCAGCTATCTTCACCCTCGATCCAGCCCTGTTCAGCGACGACCACGTCCCCTACTGGGCCTACGGCCTGAAATTCCTCGCGCTGCTCGCCGCGATCTACACCGTGAGCCACTTCGCTGCCCAACCGAAAGACCCCAAGTACCTGCTCATACTGTCGCTCATCTCAGCAGCGCTGATCATCGCCTGTGTGGTCGCCTTCGTCGTCCTCTAGCCAACCCCGAGCAGCCCCAACCAACAAGACATCGGGGACTCCGCATTGCGGAGTCCCTGCGGTTTTGCGGAGTCCGCAACTCCGGGCTTGGAGCTACATCATTTGGGCCGCGCAGTTCTGCGTCCACCCGCTCGTGCCATCGGTGAAAAACGTCGTACCAGTTTCATGGATGCTCGGATCGCCGCAGTACGCGATTTCCTTCTCCATGACGTGCGGCGCCTCTTGCCCTGGTGCCTCGGTGTAACCGATAACGGGATCATCTGCTTCCTCCACCGGTGCCGCCGGGGCTGCGGCGGGTTGACTCGATGGTTGAGCAGACGACTTCTCTTCACCAGCAGGCGCTTGCTCAGATGCCGTTGCCACGGAGGAACTCGTCGACGGCGAAGACTCAAGCTTCGAAAGGTCGAATCTGGAATTAGCAATCCCGAGTTCCTTCGCATTCTTCGGAATCAGATATGACCCATACATACGAACCTTTTCCCCCACCTTGGCGGGCAGCGTCCCCCACTGCTCGTATTGCTGCGGGATATCGCAGCCACCACCCCACTCTCCGGACGTCTTGAAGCCCTCGCTATCCCACGCAACTGGCTCTTCAGGGAAAACTCCAATTTCGACGCCTTTATCGTCTTTCACTTCTTTGGTAGCCGACACTATGCCGCTGATCTGCACGAGCTGCATGTCATCTGCAATCTCTTCCGTAATCAGCGGGACCTTACACTCACCACCGAGCTGAATTTCCTCGACTTTCAGCTCACCGCTGCACTCACCACCAACACAGTCAACGGGGATCGTGTCCCCCACGTTGGCGAACTCAGGCTTCGCCGCCTCAGTTGTCGTTTCTTCAGTCGGCTCCGCCACATTGTCCGTCGATTCGGCGCAGCCCCCAAGGAGCAGCACACCCGCAATCAGCACGGCGCTGATGGTTCTCTTCATTTTTGGCCCTCTCGAGTTCTGGAATCAAGACACAAAAACCTTATAAAACCGCTCAGACACCGAAGTTTACTAATGGCTTAAGTGTTCGACACTAGTTTCATACCGGTCGTTCTCCATTTGCTGGCTTTACTACTGGTTACTGCTTGACACCCTTGCAGCCGATGTCTCCTCCGCATACGGCTTCTCAGATTATTCACCGTTTGGCAGCGAGAAGAGCCTCGCGCAGTTCCTCGTCCACTGCGTAGATTCCCATTCCACGCACACCGCGAGTGAGGAGGACATTCAACTGATTGCGGAGCAGTTGGTCACTTACGTCGATTTTTTCGGTCTCACCGTCGACAATCATCGTGCGTTTGTTGATGACGTTAGGGTTTTGGCTTTCGGAAGAATCAAAAACAATTCTGCCGTTTCGCAACTTCACCGACGGGCCGAGGATGACACCCGCATAGTTAAGGTCAAAGCCCTGGACAGTGAAGATCGAACCGACTTCGTCGACTGTGGATGCTCGTTCAGCCCAAGACATCTTCTTTTCCGCGCGTGAGTATTTCGACTGATTGTTCCATGGAAGTCTGAAATCCCCGATTGTTACATCCCAGGTCTCGCTATCCTCGGGTCGCGTCTTTCCTGAAGAGAACTTCCAATCGTAAGTAGCGATGAGTCGACTGAGCCCCTTCTCTACTTCTGAAGATGAATCGGGATCCGATTTAGAACGAATTACATCATGAAGTGCTTGCGGGGAGTCGAATATATCGATCGAGTAGCGGTCGTTAGTAGGAATGACATCCACGCGACCTTGATCGACGAGCGTACGAATCCATTCCTCAGCCGGACCATCAGAATCTATGCGCATCTGCTGGCTCAGGTTGATGATGTTCTTTTCCCCAGCACGCTCCTCGATCTCGCGGAGCTGTTCATTACTCCAATACTGGTTTCCTGCAAGAACCTGAAACGGATCGAAGACCGCAACGACAACCTCAGCTAATTCAAGGATGTCTTTGAGCTGGTTCTTGCCGCGGTAGGATTGCTTTCCTTGCGTCCAAAGGAGATGAGCCTCATCGATAAGAACGACGTCAGCTTTGGAACCCGCCTCTTGGTGTTGGGTGATAAAGCGTGTTGGCTTCATTACGTGAGGGTGATTGGCATCGTGCAAACCTAGTTTCTCTGCGATCTGCTCGTACACAGTCACCTGCTCGTCGTGATTGACCAGCAAATAGGCGTCGAAGTTTAGAGGTGCTCCTACCGCAGTCTTGGCAGTTCTTTCTTGCATCAAGTCGTAGAAAACGCTGCTCAAGAGAACCGTCTTGCCTGTGCCGGCTCCACCCTGAACAAGAATCAGCTGCGACTCGTCGCTCAACCGAACGAACTCATCAGGAGTCAGGGCCTGGTCTACGGCTCTAAGAATCTGTTCCTTAGCGCTGACTTGTTGCTCATTGAGTTGATGAAATGGCGAAGCCTTGAAAAGAGCCGATTCGCGGATCAAACGCTCGAGCGGAAACAGGACTTGATCATGTTTGCGAAGACCACGCCAAATTGAGTGGAAGGTCTCATCCACGTAATCGCGGGTAAAATAATCGGTCTGAGTGTTACGACGAGAATTAGTCAGCAGCACAGAACTGGCTCCTTCCACCCCATCGACACTGCTGAGATAAAGCATCAAACGATCTTCGATGTCGAGAGTCAACGACTTATTGAATAGCGAGTGACCGATGACGATGATCGTCGATTCACCGTCTCGAAACACATTCCAGTGGGATGGTCTTACAGGCAGTTCTTCCTCGACCGGGCTTAGAACGGCCTCCAGATCACGCTCGTCTAAATCAAATTTTTCTGGATCTACCTCAAGGTGCGTTCTCGTCCGCTGAGCAATGTTGTTTGTCTCCCCGACGTACACGCGATAGCCACCGTCGGAGACCTGATAGATGACGTAGACAGTCGGGTAATTCAGCAGCAGCTTGGTGGTCTCATTATCCGCTTCAGTTGTTTCGGCGAGAAAGCGTTCCAAGCTATCCACGGAATAGCTAAAAGATTCAATGACTGTTTTCGGACGCCCCTGAAGCTTCATGAAAACCCAATGTAGCAACGGCCCCCGAATAGTCGACAGCGAGAACGCAGAGAGCATGCTGAGCTTGCTGCATCTGGTGATCATGGACATCAACGAGCTCGCGTGCCGTGTCGCGGTGCCTGTGGACGCGCTCGTGGAAGTGATTGAGCGCGCCTGCGACCTGCACGTGCGCATCGCCGAGCAAGCAGAGCCGGACGCGATGATCCTGCGGGACGGTCTCGTGCAGTGGTAGGCATCGATTCGAGGGTACTGTCGCTCACCGCCAGGTGAGAAAAATTCACGCCCATAAATCGCGGCGTTTTGCCAGCACGCGCCGTAGGTCTCGGGCACGCCGGGGGTCGAAGTCCGTGGCGGAGATGATCCGCTCCGCCGCCCCTTCGGTCACGCGCAATGCCGTAGCCATCACACGTTTGGTGGCGCGTTCCGGCAGCCCGATCTCTGCACAGAAATCGCGGAAAATCCTTCCGCTGATGTTGTCCTTTCTGCCCTGCACCGACAGAGCCATGGAGCTGTCGCCGTACGGGAGAGTGGAGGGGATGTCGTAGATGGGAGCGACCTCGACTGTCGCTCCGCGCCAGATCATGGAGATGTTTTTCGCGTGCAGGTCGCCGTTTCCGGTCAACCATGCAAACGCCGTCTGAAAGACTACCGAGCGGGCCGTTAAAACGGGTGAGGAACTGACGCTCATGAGCGCCCGGGCGACATCCTCCATCGGGGGGTCATATTTTCCGCTCGGGTACAACCCCATGATTTGCGCCGCGTCCTCAACGTGGAGGCGGGTGTCGCCATCACGGTCGAAACGGGTGATCAATAGACCGGGGCGCTGGTGGACGTCGTAAAGCAACTGCGCCTCGGCAAGCGGGTACCCCGCGGATTTCGCAACGTCGAAGCAGGCCTTTTCGTTCTCTACGAGGTTGGGGTGCTCGGGAGGCGATACTTTCAGGATGTAATCACGGCTCTGGCCTCGCACGGGTGCCGCGATGGTGCGTGCCGACGCTTTGTCCTGGACACCAGGGACTGCAATGGGGTCTGCAATGCCGGCACGGGCGAGGGCGCCGGAAAAATCGAGTGCGCTGTCGAGGTCGATGGTCGCTGGCGTGGGACTCGGCGTCTGCCCGTGCGGGAGGACGCTCACGTTGCCAATCGTGTCGCTACCGACGGCAAGAAGCAGCGCGAGTTCATCGTCCAAAGATGCCTTCACTGTTCGCTTCAACGTGGAGAGCCGACGGCCCTCCGGGAGAAGGTTGGTGAAAAACGGGGGAAGCGCGCCACCTGCAGAAATGTAGGGCCCATCCGCAAATGGCAGTGTCGTCGCGACGGGACTTCCCGCTGATTCAACGTACGCGAACTCCACCAAACCATCGTCGCGCTTGGAAAAATGACCTACCAGCTCGTTACCTACGTAGACGTCCGCGGCGATCACAATGCGCTTCCCCTGTGCACCGCAGGCTCGAGATCGTATCCAAGCACTGCGAGCACGTCGATGACTTTGCCAATCTCAGCGGATGGTTTGCCGTGCTCCAGTTCGCGCAGGAAGCGGTCCGACACCTCCGCGAGCTCTGCGACATCCAGCTGTGTTAACCCACGGTCCTTTCGCTGCTGACGCACGAACGCCCCCAAGGCCGCAGTGTCCATTGGGCCCCTCCTAACGGATCGATCGTTCCGAATTGTTCGCTCGACGCCTCATCGTACCCACCAAGTCCGGCAAATCGGTGCGAACGTTCCCTTTTGTTGCGCTTGGACGCCGAACTGCCCTGCCGGATGCCGGTTTTCGGTGCGTTCGTTCCGCCTGGCTGAGGATCCCGTCAACGCCCTATCGAGCCGTGCTGCCCTCTCTGACCGCTGTATCCCCGACTGGTTTTCACCTACCACGATTTCGGAGAGCAACAACTCATTGCTTGGGCAGGCAACTCCCGTAACCAGGCTCGAGCGCGGGAAGCTTCCTTCGTAGGAGCACTCAGCAGTCACCCCGGTAGCTATCTAGCGGGCCCTGCGACAGAACACATGAGCGACACTTTCCCGCTCGGTGTCCGGGGTGCTTCGTAGTGTGAGGGCTATGGAGAAAACAGTGGTGGATAAGCTGGTTGAGCTGGGCGAGGCAGGAGTGGCGGCGGAGGCGGGAGCGTCCACCGTCGAGCGGGGCAAGACCATCGATGCGATGGATATGGATGCGCTGCAATTCACCGGGGAAGAACTCTACGCCCAGGTAATGGGGACGAACCCGTACCTGGTGAAGGTGTGGTTGGAACTCGACGACGGAGCCACAGTGGCGGACCGGCTCCTCGTGCACTGCACGTGCCCGGTGCGGGCGCTGTGGTGCAAGCACGTGGTGGCGGTCGCCCTGCGGATGATCGAAGACCCGGAGTGGGCGAGGCGGGCGCCGGGACAAACGTTTGAGCCGGTGGATCTCATCGCGGAGCAACTGGAGAAGTACGGCACCGATCCCTTCACAGCGGAGATCACGATGATGCTCGCCGTTGAACGCACGCTAGGCAGAATGGGGAATCAGGAGCTGCTGGGGATCATAGATAAACTGCGCGCAGCCCACCCGGAGATCACGCCGACACTGACGGCGGCTGTGGAGCCCTACATGAGCAATCCGACGCACGGGTTCATGCGCTGGGGGCTGTGACGACAGTTGTGCTTAGCTCCGGGGCCGCTCAACTCCGCTTGATGCTGGTGATTTTCTTGCCGCGGGCCAGTTCGTCCACGAGCAGGTCCATCCGGCGGATTTTGCGCATCAGCTCATCGTCGACCTCCTCCACGCGGACTCCGCACACCTTGCCGGTGATCAGGTCCTCATTCGCGTTCAGCGTCACCCCGTCGAAGAAATCGCGCAGCGTCTTCTCGGAGTCAGCCGCCGCATGCAGCTCGTCGGGGCTAAGGCCCGTGAACCAGCCCAGGACGTCGTCAAGCTCCTCCTTCGAGTGCTCCTTGCGCTCGACCTTGGCCACGTAGTTGCCGTAGATATCCCCGAAGCGGTAGCCGAACACCCGCTCCAACTTCGCCTGCTCGTCCATTGCGGCCTCCTCGAAGCAGTCCTGTTGTCCGTCGTCTCTTAGTCAGCGTGTCCCTAACGTACTCGAGATGCGGACTAGAGATCGGCCACCGTTCACCGAGCGGTGCCCGCGAATGTGCGCTTTCATGGAGGTGGATACGCCTTTCCCCTGCCCCACCGCCGTCAAAGGAGTCCCCCGCCATGTCGCTTTCCTCGTCCCGCCGCCCGATGCGCGCCGCGGTCGCCGTCGCCACTTCCCTCTCGCTCACTGTGGCTGGCGTGCCGGCTGTGGCAAACGCCGGAGCGCATGCGCAGCCGAGAAGTGTTGCTATCACCTCCCCGGACGACGTCGTGCGTGTCCTCGAGGGCGCGTGGACCGGCTCGAACAATCCGGCGGACCTGCTGCGCCAGGAATTCGACATCAACGGAGTGAAGGTCACGGGCGCGGCTGCGCTGGCGGGAGCGCTGGGCGCCTTGGCGGCGTTCGGCGCAGTCAGCGTGGTGGTGATCAACGCCATCGTCAACGCGGTGACTGGGAATGCCGGTAAGGGGCTGTCAAGCGGGTCGGGCTCCTCGGAGCCGTCGAAAAGCGCTCCTGCCCCCGGCGAGCAGACGCACCCGCAGGCCGAGTACATCAACCGCTTCGACTTCACCGCAGTGCGCCCTGATAAGGCGATGGGCGGATTCAGCGGCATCGACCAGGTGAAACCGGGCGAGTACCTGGTCATCTCCGACGACAAGAACGAGCACGGCCCGATCCGCGCATACCGCTTCACCTCCCCCGACCTGAAGACCTTCACGCCCGCTGGTGAGATTCACTTCACACGGCCTGACGGCTCCCCCTACACCGAGTACATCGACGCCGAGGAGATCCGCGTCCTCCCCAACGGCAACCTTTTGTGGACCACGGAAGGCAAAGCCAAACGGGGTGGCGTCGTCCCGCCGCAGATCATCGAGTCCACCGCCGACGGAAAAGAGATCCGGCGCATCAACACGCCCGCCTACCACGTCCCCGACGGGCGCGAGAAGCGCGGCATCTACGACAACAACGGCCCGGAGGCGATGGCACTGCTTGCCGACGGCCGCACCATCGTCACCGTCGAAGAAAACGCGCTGGCACAAGACGGCCACGCCAACGACGACAAGCACTCCTCACTCAACCGCGTTACCTTCTACGACCTTGAATCCGGCACGCCGACGAAGGAGTACGCCATCCGCGTCAACGCCGGACGCGGCGCAGTGTCGCTGCTTGCCGACGAAAAAGACAACCTCTACCTCCTCGAACGCGGTTTCTTCAAAAACCTGGGCAAAAACGGTGAGAACAAGGCGGAGATCTACAAACTCGATGTCAGCGGCGCAGACAATGTCTTAGGCACCGAAGCTCTCGCCGGCTCCGAGCGCACCGTGGCAAAGCAGCTCGTCTTCGACTTCAGCACCGTCAAACCCCACCCCGACAACGTCGAAGGCATCGCGTGGGGTCCACGTGACGCAGACGGCCGCCGCCCGCTTGTCGCCGTGACCGACGACAACTTCAGCGGCAAGCAGGCGACGCTGTTCCACACCCTGCTTCTTCCCTAACCCGCATTCATGCGGTGTGCTGGGCCGCCGCTGCGGTGAGCCGGCGCTGTCACCGCACCATGTCCCAGATGGTCACGCCGACGATGAGGACGCCCATGACGCCCACGAAAATGGTGTCGGGGCGGTTGGCGTAGTGCTTGTACGCGGTGGCTTTGCGGAAGAGCAGCGTGGGCACGATGTACACGAGGAGCGCGACGAAGACGCCGCCGACGACGGAGATCAGCGTCATGATCGACGGGTTGAACACCGCGATGAGCGTGCCGGTGACAAAGACGAAGACGTTGATCACCCAGCGCAAGGTGTTCTCGCTGACGCGCTGCGCGAAATTCGGCGCGGCGACGCGCAGCAGGTAGGTCGTTCCTTCCTCGGTACCCATCATGTGGCCGAAATAGGACGAGGCGATCGCACAGATGGCCACGATGGGGCTCAACCACGCCATGAGCGGCGTGCCCGTCTCATTAGCCAGATAGGACAGCACCGGGATGTTCTGCTCTGCCGCCGCGTCGAGGCCTTCGGCACCGAGCGCGAACGCACACGACCAAACGAAGAACATGGTGAACAGCACCAGCGCCGCCGCAGCGATCAGCTCGATCTTGGTCACGTCTTTCTCGGTCTTGGCCACGTCGTCGTCATGCTTCTTCTGCACGTCCAGAACGAACTGCGAGAGCGCTGCCATGTGGCTGAAGGAGAAGACCAAGACCGGCAGGAGCAGAAGCAGCGACTGCCAGATCGGGGTGTCCGACTCGTACGACATGAAGCTGGCAACGTCCCACCGCGGGATCAAGTACAGCGAGACACCCGCCAGCGCCACGATCAACGGGTAGACGAGGAAATTCGCCATCGCCAGTGTCGCCTTCTGCCCGAACGCGAACGCGCCGGTGAGAATGCCCACGCAGATGGGCGCCAGCACCCACCGGCTGACCTCCGGGCCACCGAACTGGTTGGCGATGAAGCTGTCGATGGTGTTGGTGATGGACACGCCGTAGATCAACACCGTGGGGTACACAGCCAGCCAGTACACCAGCGCCGTGATGAATCCCCGCGTGCGCCCCGTCAGCGCCGTGACCACCTGCAGCACGTCCATTCCCGGGATCGGAGAGCCGGAGACGATGCGCGCGTACGTGCGGTGGGAGAAGAACACCAGCGGGCCGATGAACAAGGTGGCGGCGAGCAACGGCCAGAAGCCGAAGGTGCCGGCGTCCAGAGGCAAGAACAGGATGCCCGCGCCGACCGCGGTGCCGAACAGTGTCAGCGCCCAGGACATCACGGAGCCGTCGGGGACATCGTTGCTCGCCGCCTGCTCCTTGATGTACTCCCGGTCGGCGTCCGAGAGGTGGTCCATCTCGAATTCTTCGCGGGCCTGCTCGAGGTGCTCCTCGCTGTGCAGCTCCGGCAGCTCCTTGCCGCCGCTTTGCGACGTATCCGGGGTGGGTGTGCCAGAAGCAGTTGACATGTGTGCGGCCTTTCCTGAGAGTGCACCGAAAGTAGGTTCAACTGTAAAACGAGCCGGCAGCAATCGGTTAGTCTGAGAGCGCCGCGAGACCACTGCCGCGGGTATCACCGACCATTACACCGTGACGCTGCAGGCTAAAGACAACACCCTCGTCCCTGTGGGTGGCGACACCGAGAAATTCACGGACATGTGGAATTGCCCCGAGCAATATCTGCTTGGCCACTGATAACACCTATGTGGGCGGGCTATGCTCAGCCCTATGTCATCCCGTTTCCGCGCCACGCTAGCGTGCTTGCCCCTCGCCGCAGTGTTGGTCACCGGCTGCTCCAATTCCGAGAATCTCGCCGAGCCGGCGATGAATACCGATGCGCCACCGTCGACCGCTGATTCTGCCGCCGACAGCAACGACGACGTGGTCACCGAGGTGGTGACGAAGAAGGCACCGGCTGATGAGGAGAAGGGCGAGAAGCCGGCGAAGAAGAAGTCCCCGCAGAAGTGCGCCTCTCTGCCCAAGGATCCGCGGGAGCAGTACCCGGACGGCGGCGCGCCCGGGCGCATGCCGGCGGTGGATAACGGCGACTTCAACTACTGGATCGCCGATATCGAGAACAACTACGACCCCTGCGCGCCTGTCAGCTGGATCATCTTCCACGGCGAGACCGGCTCACTCGACGGGCCCGGCATGACGGCAGGCGCACGCGCAGACGGCATCGCCTTCTATATTGACGGCGTCCCCGATGAGGAGGCGCGCCTGTTCACCGCCATCGAGGATGTGAGCCTCAACGGCGACGAGATCGAATTCTCCTGGGGTGAACGCGCCCGCACCACTATCGAAGGCATCACCGCGCACTACTCAGTGACGCTGTCTGCTACCAGCGGCGCGATTGAAGCCATCGACGGCGACATCAGCGAGTTCAACCGCTTGTGGGATAACCTGCAGAACCAGTACATGCTGGGCACCTACGACTAACCGCCAGCGACTAACCGCCAGCTCTCTCGCGCCGACCTGCAACCATCTATTCGGGTCCGGTTCCGGACCAGCAGATCTACACTCTGTGAGTATGAGATCCACCCGCGCTTCTGTTCTCGCTTCCTTAGCCGCTGTCGCGACCCTTGCCGCCGGCTGCTCTACCTCCGAAAACCTGGACGAACCCGAGCCAGCTCTGAGCACCGTCGCAGCCCCGAGCGCCGAGGAAACAGCGGAGAAAGAGGCGGTCACGGAAACGGTGACGAAGGAAGCACCGGCGGAAAAGGAAGCGAAGCCGGAGAAGAAGCCCAAGGAGAAGTGCGCGTCCCTGCCTAAGGACCCGCGCGAGCAGTACCCGGACGGGGAGGCGCCTGGGCGCATGCCCCGGACGGGCGATAACCCCTTCGACACTCATTACTGGATCGAGGACATCGACAATTTCTACGACCCGTGCGCGCCCGTTAGCTGGATCATCTTCTACGGTGGACGCGGAAGTATCAACGGACCAGCGTATACCGGTGCTTCAGTTTCGCAGGGCATCGCCTTCTACCTCAACGGCGAGCCGGACGGAGAGATGCGCACATTCCGTCAGATCAACAACGTTTCCCTTGAAGGCGACACCATCAGCTTCGACTGGCACGAACGGGAACAAGATCTGATGGGCAGCGTGAAGCTGGAAAACAGCGTCACCCTTGCTTACGACAACGGACACATCGAAGCAGTCGACGGAGATGTGGACGCTTTCAATCAGTACTGGTACGGAGAAGACCAGTACATGCTCGGCCACTACGACTAGATGCTCGGACAGGAGCTTCAAACAGCGCTTTTCTGCCGTTGCTTTTCCGCTAGGCCATCGGCTGGTCTGGAAGATTGACCGATGCGAGTGGTCGGGGCGAGGCCTATACTTCCTGTATGGCACCGAATAACCGGAAACCAATCCCGAAAGTCGCCTACGCGCCCATGCTCGGCATGGAGACGTTCGTGCGGGCCCGTGTGGACAAGGGTTACTCGCATCTCGTGCAGTTGCGGGCCTCCGCAATCAACCAGTGCACGTACTGCCTTGCCATGCACCGTCGCGATGCCAGGAAGGACGCCTGGACGGAAGAGAAAATCAGCCGTGTGGAGAACTGGACGGAAGCTCCCGACGCCTTCTCCGATGAAGAACGCGCGGCACTGGAGCTCACCGACGCGGTGACGAAGATCCACGGCGAAGAATCCGTGCCAGATGAGCTCTGGAACCGCGTTGAGCGCCTTCACGGTGAAAAGGGAGCGCGCAATCTGCTGATGGCGATTGTCACGATCAACGCGTGGAACAGGATCGGCATCACCACGCGGCTCGATCCACACAGTCTTTCCGGTCTCACACCTTTCGATCTCGGCCAAAAATAGCGTTCGCCGGTTTACCCTGGAATTTCAGTTTCTCCCGCGGCGGGGGACCTGGTACTAGGGGCCAGAACGCGGCGTCGATAAGCGGGCGTGCGAAACATCGGGGACGCGCGAGCCGATAGGCGGTGTGGAACCTGATGAAGCAACTGTGAGCCCGTAAAGTGGAGCGCTATGACCGACAAGAAGCCCGACCTGACCACCACCGCCGGCAAAATCGAGGACCTGCGCAACAGGCTCGCTGAATCGCGCGAGCCGATGGGCAGCGAGGCGACCCGGGCGGCGGGCGAAGCGGGGATCTCCACCGCACGCCAGCGCGTCGAGGCATTGTTGGACAACGACAGCTTCGTGGAAACGGACGCGCTCGCACGCCACCGCGTCGAAGAGCACGGCATGGGGCGCACGAAGCCCGCCACCGACGGCGTGGTCACGGGCTACGGGCTTATCGACGGACGACGCGTCACCGTTTACTCCCACGACTCCTCCATCTTCGACGGTCAGATGGGCGAGGTCTACGCGGAAAAGATCCTGAAGATCTACGACTTGGCCATCAAGACAGGGGTGCCGGTCATTGCCATCCACGACTCCACAGGTGGGCGCCTGCAGGAGGGTGTGGTGACCGCCGCGATGTCCGCGCGGATCCTGCGCAAGGCCACCGAGGCGTCCGGCGTGGTGCCGCAGATCTCCGTCGTGGCCGGCGAAGTGGCGTCCCTGGCGGCGCTGCTCGTCCCGGTCAGCGACATCACCGTCATGGTCAAGGACGCCACCATGCACCTGACTTCCGTCAGCGCCGTGACCAAGGTGACCCGCCGCGTGGCCACCGCGAAGTCGCTGGGCAGCTCCGACGTGCACTCCAAGGTCACCGGCATTGCCCAACTGACCGCGCCGACCGACCTGGAGGCGATGTCGACGGTGCGCGACCTCATCGCCTTCCTGCCCGAGAACAACCGTGCGGCCTCCCCCATCAACGAGAGCTCCACCGAGCCGGAGACCGCCGACCTGGACACCTTCATCCCGAATTCGGATGCGGAGTCCTACGACGTCCGCGAGATCATCACCCGCGTCACCGACAAGGGGCTCACCGAGCTCAGCCGCGGTTACGCCGACAACATCGTCACCGGCTTCGCGCACATCTCCGGCCGCGCCGTGGGCATTGTGGCGAACCAGCCGAGCGTTCTTGCCGGCTGCATCGACCACGCCGCCGCGCAAAAGGCCGCGCGCTTCATCCGCGTCTGCGATTCCTTCAACATTCCGATCGTGGAGTTCGTCGACTCCCCCGGCTTCTTCCCCTCCGAGGAGGAAGAGCACCTGGCCTCCGCCAAGTACGGGGCCTCCCTCGCCTTCGCCTACGCCGAGGCTCAGGTGGGCAAGATCACCGTGATCACCCGCCGCGCCATCGGGCCTTCGTACGTGACCATGGGTTCCAAGGACTTGGGCGCCGACATCGTGCTGGCATGGCCGACCGCGCAGATCGCGCTCGCGGACGCCGCCACCGCCGCCGAGCTCCTCTCCGTCGACGCCGACGAGTACGCCCGCACCAACCTCACCCCGTACGTTGCCACCGAGCGCGGGCTTGTCGACGTTGTGATTGAGCCCTCCCAGACTCGCACCCAGATCCTCGAGGCCCTGCGCCTGCTGGAGCGCAAAGTGGTCTACGCCCTGCCGAAGAAGCACGGCAACATCCCGCTGTAAGGAGGTCACCTGATATGTCCCAGCCCCTGTTCACCGTTGTCAAAGGCAACCCCACCGAAGCAGAACTCGCCGCTCTGACCCAGGTTCTCACCGACCTGCAACAGGAGGCGAAGGCGCGCACCTCCGGCGGCCACCGCAACCTCTGGGGTCGCCCCACCCCGCGCGACCACGGCCCCGTGCTGTTCAACCCGTCCGCGTTCAACTCGCAGACGCTGTTCTAGATACGGCGGTTCGCCCATGCGCCTCGTTCTCGCTTCCCAGTCCCCGTCCCGGCGGATGATCTTGAACAACGCCGGCGTGGATCCCGTCCAGCACCCGGCGCACGTCGATGAAGACGCGATCATCGCCTCACTTATCGACGCTGCACCTGCCTCCGTCGTCGCGTCCCTCGCCCGCGCCAAAGCCGATGCCGTCGCCCCTGAATATCCGGACGACATCGTGGTCGGCTGCGACTCCATGCTGCTTCTCGACGGCAAATTGCAGGGCAAGCCCCACACCGTTGAAGAGACCATCCGCCGCTGGAAGATGCAGCGCGGCCAAACCGCCGAACTGGTCACCGGCCACGCCATCGGCTACCGCGGGCAGTGGGTCGTGGACACCGTGTCCACCCACATCCGTTTCGGCGACGCCTCCGATGCCGACATCGAGGCCTACGCCCGCTCCGGCGAACCCCTCGAATGCGCCGGCGCCTTCACCCTCGAAGCGCTCGGCGGATGGTTCATCGACTCCATCGACGGCGACCAGACCAGCGTCATCGGGCTGTCCCTGCCGCTGTTGCGCCAAGCCCTCTACTCCTTCGGAGTGAACGCCTCCGACCTGTGGCGCTAGCAGCGCCTAGGCTGGGTCCCATGATTTTCGACCGCACCGAACGCGATAACCGTTTCGCTCGCACCGTGAAGAAATCCCTCGTCCCGCTCCTCGGCGGCGCCGGTGCTCTGCACTTTCTCAAACCGGAGCCCTTCGACGGAATCGTGCCGCCGCAGCTGCCCGGCCCCCAGCGCGCCTACACCTACGTTTCGGGGGCTGCCGAGCTCGCCACCGCCGCACTCTTGGCCAACCCGAAGACACGGCCGGCTGGTGGTTTCGCCGCGGCCTGCCTATTCACGCTGGTGTGGCCGGGCAACATGTACATGGCCTACCTGTGGCGGGATGAACCCTGGCACAAGCAGCTCATCTCGCTGGGCCGTCTCCCGCTGCAAATCCCCCTCATCCGCGCCGGGCTCGATATCGCCCGCGGTGTGTGACCGCTAAGTCTGCCCCCACAAAACGCCGCCGAGGCACAACGGCCACCGGCGGCGCGGACGAGCGCTTCTAGCGCTTACTTATCCTGCTCAGCGAGCTGGATAAGGCGCTGGTTCTGCTGCACGATCGTCTCGGAGTTGTGGTACAAGCGGACGATCGAGATGAAGAATTCAAGCGTCACGCGGCCAAAGATGATGTTCAGCAGGGTCCACAGGGTGCCGAAG
>OJLS01000181.1_pt1 | contig 14759 bp, 14 predicted proteins | sample 1597081 | NCBI WGS metagenome assembly OJLS01 (sample SAMEA3904663, study PRJEB24821) | metagenome | biome: Builtin; feature: hospital; material: surface | place: USA | collected 2013-05-22
CTGGCCTGCGCATCAGGAACACCAAGACGGGGGAGGAGTCCACGTTGGATGCCACAGCGATGTTCGTCGCCATCGGGCACGATCCGCGTTCGGGCTTCCTCGACGGTCAGGTGGCCACGGACGCGGAAGGTTACGTCACCGTGGAACAGCCCAGCACAAAGACCTCTGTTCCGGGTGTCTTCGCCGCCGGCGACCTCGTGGACAACTACTACCGCCAAGCCATCACCGCCGCCGGCTCCGGTTGCCGCGCCGCCATCGACGCCGAGCATTACCTCGAAAGCCTCTAGGGACGAAGCCCCAGCGAACGCAGGAAAGACAGAGCAGAAACGACAGAGCAGAAACGACTATGACTAACACCATCGACATCACTCAGGACACCTTCAAGTCGGAGGTCGTCGAATCCGACGTGCCGGTCATCGTGGACTTCTGGGCACAGTGGTGCGGACCGTGCAAGAAACTCTCCCCGATTTTGGACGAAGTGGCCGCCGAACTCGGCGACCAGGTCAAGGTAGCCAAGGTGAACGTGGACCAGGAGCGCACCCTGGCCGCGATGTTCCAGGTCATGTCCATCCCGAACGTCCTCATCTTCGACGGCGGCCAGAAAGTCGACGAGTTCGTCGGCGTGGTTCCCAAAACCGAGATCATCTCCCGGCTGCAACCACACCTGTAGCCCGTCAGTGCTCAAGCATGCCGTTAGGCTCCTGAAGTAATAGTGGCAGTAAGATGAAACCGATCCTCAAGGCTCGTGGTCAGGAAGGTGACTTGTGTTAGGTACGTATCGGGTGGGCGACTCCAGCGCGCGCGTCGCCGAAGTCCGCTCGACCCTCGCACGCCTCGGGTTGCTCGACGACTTCACGGGCGATGTGGGCGAGTGGAACCGGCGCAAGTTTTCCCAGGAGGAGATGTTCTTCGACGAGGAACTGAGCACCACGCTGAAAGCATTCCAGCAGGCTCGAGGCATCCTGCCGTCCGGTGAAATCGACGACATCACGTTGCGCGAGCTGCGTCACGCCTCCTACACCTTGGGCGCACGCGCGCTGTCGTACCAGCCGAATCAGATCCTCGTGGGCGACGATGTCAGCCAACTGCAGAAGCAGCTGCAGGAACTGGGATTCTATTCGGGCCGGATCGACGGGCACTTCGGCCCCGACACTCACGCCGCCCTGTCGAACTACCAGCTGAATTACGGCATTCAAGATGACGGCGTCTGCGGCCCGGAAACCCTGCACGCGTTGAGTCTGCTGGGCCGCCGCATCACCGGCGGCTCGACCCAAGCTATCCGCGAGCGTGAAGTGGTCCGCATGGCAGGACCCCACCTGACAGGCAAGCGCGTGGTCATTGACCCGAATTTCAGCGCCGAAGAAATGGCGACCGTCCAGGGGCCGTACGGGCAGATCACCGAGGAAGAAATCCTGTGGGACCTCGCCTCGCGCATCGAAGCACGCATGATCGCCGCCGGGATGGAGACCATCATGTCGCGTCCCCGCGGCGATAACCCGTCGGCTAAAGCGCGCGCGGACCTTGCCAATAGCTTCGAAGCGGACCTGCTGGTCTCCTTGCAGCTGGACCGCTACCAGAATGAGAAGGCCAACGGTGTCGCTACCTTCTACTTCGGTTCCGAACTCGGGGCATCCTCGATGACGGGCGAGATGCTCTCCGGATTCATTCAGCGCGAGATTGTCGCGCGCACGGATTTGGGGAACTGCTTCAATCACGGCCGCACGTGGGAGCTGCTCCGCATGACGCAGATGCCGTCTGTGGAGATCGTGCTGGGGTATGTGACCAATGCCCACGACATGGCCATTGTCACCGATCCGACCCAGCGCGATGCCATTGCCGAGGCTATCGTCGTCGCCGTCAAGAGGCTCTACCTGCTCGAGCAGGACAATCAGCCCACCGGCACCTACTCATTCACCGAGCTGCTGCGGCAGGAACAGGGTTAACCGGTCGCTCAGTGAGCGCCCAGCGGGAGCTGGGTGGAGGCTCCTGGTGAACTAGTCCGTGCCTTCGATGAGCGACATGATGCGCTCGAAGTCGTCGCGGTCACCGAATTCGACGACGATCTTGCCCTTGCGCTTGCCCATGGTCACGGAGACCTTGGTGTCCCATTCGTCGGCGAGGCGGCTGGCTGCCTGGGTGAGGAACTCAGGCTGCGGAGTCGGCTCGCGCTTCGGCTTCTCCGGCAGCGCGCCCTGGCGGTTGAGCAGGGTCACCGCTTCCTCGGTCGCGCGGACCGACAGGCCCTCGGCGACAATGCGGTCGGCGAGCTGCTCCTGCGCCTCGGAACCGACTTGCACACCGAGGAGAGCGCGGGCATGGCCGGCGCTGAGCACCCCGGCGGCGACGCGGCGCTGCACCGGGACGGGCAAGTTGAGCAAGCGGATCGAGTTGGTGATCACCGGGCGGGAACGGCCCAAGCGGTCGGCGAGCTGCTCCTGGGTGACACCGAATTCCTCCAACAGCTGCTGGTACGCCGCCGCCTCTTCGAGCGGGTTGAGCTGAACGCGGTGGATATTCTCCAGCAGGGCGTCGCGCAGCATGTCCTCGTCGGAGGTCTCCCGCACGATCGCGGGGATGCGCTTCAGTCCTGCCTTGGAAGCTGCGCGCCAGCGGCGCTCACCCATGATGAGCTCGTAGCCGTCCTTCGCCGGGCGGACCACGATGGGCTGGAGCAGGCCGAATTCCTTGACAGAGTGGACCAGCTCAGCGAGCTCCTCCTCGTCGAAGCTGGTGCGCGGCTGCTTCGCGTTGGGGAAGATGTCCCCGATCGGGATCTCCTGGTACGTCGCACCGAAAGAGTCGGCGGATTTCGCAGAACTCACCATTGCCGCCGGAACGGACGGCGACCGGCCCGCGGAAGGAGCACCCGGAATAGTAGGGGCGCCCTTGACCTTCTTCTTCGTCGGTTCGGTGTCGCGCGCACCCTTGGTCCCGCCGATGATGACATCGGCCGCACCGTCGCCGAGCGGGCCCGTCTTTTCGTGGTGGTCCGGGTTCGACGGGATCAGCGCCGCCAGACCGCGGCCAAGGCCGCCTTTGCGTTGCTCTGCCATAGCTCTACTCGTCCTCCTCGCTCAGCTGAGCAAAAATCTCGGGGCTCACACCGATCGGCCCAGTCGTTTCATGCGGCTGGTAATCGCCGCGGGTAGCCAATTCGCGCGCCGCATCGAAATATGCCAGGGCGCCTCGGGAACCCGGATCGTACTCGATGACGGTTTGACCGTAGCCGGGCGCCTCGGAGACCTTCACCGAACGCGGAATCATGTTGCGCAGCACCACATCGCCGAACTGTCCGCGCACCTCCTCCGCCACCTGCTCCGACAGCTTCGTGCGAGCGTCGAACATGGTCAGCAGGACAGCCGAGATGTGCAAATTCGGGTTCAACGCGCCACGGATCATCGTGATGTTGTTCAGCAGCTGGCCAACACCCTCGAGTGCGTAGTACTCGCACTGGATCGGAATGAGCACCTCGTCGACGGCGTTCATCGCATTGATGGTCAGCAGACCCAGCGACGGCGGGCAGTCCACGAAGACATAGTCGAAGCCGTGCTCATCCAAGAAGCCGCCGCGCAGTGCGTCCGCGAGGCGGTATTCGCGGCGAACCAGGCTGACCAACTCAATCTCCGCACCCGCCAGATCGATGGTGGCCGGGATGCACCACAGATTGTCGTTGTCACCGGAGCGCTGCAATGCTTCTTCCGCAGTGGCGGCACCGATGAGCAGCTCGTAACTGGACGTCTCCCCGTCGCGGTGCCCCGCGCCGAGCGCGGTGGATGCGTTGCCCTGCGGGTCCAAGTCCACGACGAGGACCTTCCGACCCAATTTAGCCAGCGAAGCAGCCAGGTTGACCGAGGTGGTGGTCTTACCCACGCCGCCCTTCTGGTTCGCCACAGTGATCAGGCGCGGCTGCTCCGGCTTGGGTACCGTCGCTTTCCCGTTATTCATCTGCGCCGCACGGCGAGCCGCCGCAGCAATCGGGGTGTCATCCCACTGCTGGTCGTCCACATGGCCTCCCGTCACGGTCAAGTCAAAAGCGAAACGAAATCAACTAATCGAAATGAACTAACTAGTCAGTGTCAGACTAGTAGAGCACCCGGACATCCGTTACCCAGCCCGCACAATGCGGATCAGGGTGGTGGGTTGTTCCAGCAGGCCCTCGCCGGCGGTGAGGATCTCAGCATCGGTGCCGCCAGCTTTGGCAATCATCTTGGCGTCGCGTTCCAGCTCTTCGGCCACGCTCGCGCCCTTCATCGCGGTCATGGATCCGCCGGGGCGAACCAGGGGGAGGGACCAGGAGGCTAGTTTGCCCAGGGGGGCGACGGCGCGGGAGGTCGTGACGTCGAAAAGCGTCTTTTTCTGCTCTTCCGCGCGTCCGCGCACAACCGTGACGTTGCTCAGGCCGAGCTCCTCGGTGATCTCGCCCAGGTACGTCGAACGCTTCAGCAATGGTTCGATGAGCGTGATGCGCAGGTCGGGCCGCGCAATGGCGAGCGGGATGCCGGGCAACCCGGCACCGGAACCGATGTCGGCGACGCTGAGCCCCTCGTCGAAGGCCTCGGCGATCACGGCGCAATTAAGCAAGTGACGGCTCCACAGGCGCGAGACTTCTTTCGGCCCGATGAAGCCGCGTTCGGCGGCGGTGACGGCCAGGGAATCGTGGTAGGCCTGCGCGAGCGGAAGCCGGTCACCGAAGATCCGGGCCGCCGCCTCGGGCGCCTCCTCCCACTGGGCGGGTGTTGCATCAGGCATGTGCCTTAATTCCCCTTCTTCTTGCCCTGCTTGTTGTTCTGGTTCTTGCCTTGGTTTTTAGCCTGGTTTTTGCCCTTGTTCTTCTTGCCCTTCTTCGGGTTATCGGGCTTGGCGCCGGGCTTGGGCTTGAGGCCGACGTCGGACTGGGTGTCGGTCGGCTCGACCTTGGTCACGGTCGTGCCGTCTTTCGGCGCCTCTTCCGGCAGGTTCTCCGGGTGGTTATTGTTTGCGCGCTGCTTCGCGGCGTCGCGCTGGCGCTGCTTCTTGGAACGGTTGTCCACCGTGCGCGCACCGGCGACGGGGGCGGAGGCACGCTTTGCCTCGCGCCGAGCGGCTTCCTCTTCTTCCTCTTCCTTGTCCATCTTGGCGTAGACGATCTTGGTCTGGAAGAAGGTCCACACGTTGTTGGACAGCATGTAGGTGAGCAGTCCGATGTGCCAGAGGAAGCCGGTGAACAGCAAGGTTGCCGGGAGGAACCACAGCATCATGCCGTTCATGGTCTTCATCTGCATTTCCATCATTTCCGGCGAGCCCGGGCCGGTCTGCTCCGGTTTCTTGCCGGCTGCCGCCTGCTCCGCATTGCGCTTGGCCATGCGCTCGCGCTGGCGGCTCATGGACATGCGCGCGTTGAAGTGGGTCAACAACACACAGGCGATGACCATCGGGAGTGCCACGATGATGATGTCGGTGCGAGAGAAATCAGCCGGGGAAAACGCCGCGAACTGCTCCTCAGGCATGGACATGTAGGACGATAGCGGCACACCGAAGACACGGGCATCCAGGAAGGACTGGACGTCCTCGGGGGAGAAGATGTAGTTCGCGGTGTTGCGGTTCTCCTCCACGGTCATGCCCAGACCGCCGCCGGAGGTGCCGGTGCGGTTGAAGGAGCGCAGCACGTGCAGCAGGCCGATGAACACCGGCATCTGCACCAGCGGCACGATGCAGCTGGCCAACGGGTTCATGTTGGCTTCCTTGTACAGGCGCTGCATCTCCATCGCCTGCTTCTGCTGGTCATTGCCGTATTTGGCGCGGATCTCCTGCATCTTCGGCTGGAGTTCCTGCATCTTCCTGCCGGAGCGCAGCTGGTTCACCATTGGTTTGACCAAGAAGATACGGATGGTGAACGTCAGGAACACGATGGCCAGCAGCCACGCGGCACCAGAACCCGGCGAAAAGATGTAGCCGAAGATCTTATGCCAGAACCACAGCACCGCTGAGATGGGCCAGTAGATGAAATTCAGCACTGGTTGTCTAACTCCTGTTTCTAGCTGTTCCTAGCTGTTGAAAGTCACGGGGTCGTAGCCGCCGGGGTGCCATGGCCCGCACTTGCTTAGTCGCACAAGAGCGAGAAGGCCGCCGCGGACCGCTCCGTGCCGGGACACTGCTTCAAGCGCGTATGCGCTGCATGTCGGCTCGAAGCGGCACGTCGATCCCATCTTAAGGGGTGAGAAATGTTTTTGGTAAAGCCGCACGCACGCCACCATGGCCCGCCCGAGCGGGCCGGAAGGTGCGGGGATGCGCTGGCCATCCGAGTTGAAGTAGGAGCTCATCGGGGCTTCGCCGCTTTACGACGCCCCCTGGCCACCCCCGACTCCACATCCCCGAACAGTTCTGCGCTGGTGGCCTTGGCCGATGCCGGCAGCGCGCGGATCACCACATCGACATCGCGGTCCAGGTCTTCCGCCACGTCCATGCACACATGGCGCAGTTGACGGGATACGCGGTGGCGGGTGACAGCGTTGCCCACCTGCTTAGACACAATTAACCCGAACCGGGGACCGCCGTGAATGACGGTGTCGGTTCGGGTGTAGTAGTGCACCACAACGGTGCAGGTGCCCGCGCGCTTTCCTTTAGAGATGACCCGGCGGAATTCCGCCGAGGTGGTGAGCTTGTGGGCTCGGGGCAGCACAGCGCGCTCGAAAAAACCTAGGAGGACCTAGGTGAACTAGGCGGTGAGCTTGGAACGGCCCTTGCGGCGGCGCGCGGAAACAATAGCGCGGCCAGCGCGGGTGTTCATGCGGGTGCGGAAGCCGTGCTTGCGTGCACGACGACGGTTATTCGGCTGGAAAGTCCGCTTAGACATGGCGGGGTACTCCTTGCAATCTATGCGGCGGCCAGCGGCGCGAGCCGCATCATACGGCGGGCGCGCCTTCCCGGGGAGAGGCAGCCATGTTCACAACATTGAAGTGAGATGCTCTTACAGCGTGTCGCGCTGACGGCTTGCGTCATCCGCGCTGACTCGCCCGCACGGGGCGGCCCGGTGCTCGGCGCCGATGATGCTCTCACGCACACCCAGGTGATCGCCACGGATTCTTCGGGGAACCCGGGAAGTCACAGAGTGCGACAGACCATGCCAGGATACGTGATCGGCGTCGCACCGGCCAAATCGACGCGCGGGGGTAGTTCACCCAGAATTTGTCCACCCCCGAAATTACATAAGTGTGTTTTTCCGCAGGTCAATCCCCGACACGCCGACGCAGCCTGCACAGGTCCGGCGGGGGGTCGAACGTGCTTGCTGATGCCGCGCGGTCCGCGCCCCGGCGAAGCATCCGCCGCCTAGACAGTTCGCTGGGAAGCAGGGTAAGAAAGCTTTATCACCACAACTTCACAGGAAGGATTCCACCGTCGCTGTGGATAAACCTCAATCACACCTTGAGGGTGATACCTTCGACCCGGTAAAACGCCAGGTCAAACACCCATAGTTGGTATCAACAATTTATCCACAGCGTGATCGTCCCCTTGTGGATAAACTCCACAGGGGCGCGATATGCTCCTGTGGATAACGTTGTGGATTCACATGTTCAGGGCGATGTTCACACTCCTGTGAGTTGTGAAAACCCGCCGACGCGGCCGTGGTGCCGCGCGGCCGGCAGTAGAAGCGATTGGGAAAAAGGAAAGCGGGCTTTCATGGCACACGACCAACAGAGTTTGAATGCTCTGTGGCAGGACATCGTCGCCGAACTGCTCAACCTGTCGGAGCGCCCGAATTCTCACGTGCCCACCTTCACCCCGGGGGACCGCGCGTACCTGCAGCTGGTCAAACCGGTCATGCTCGTCGACGGGTACTGCATCCTTTCCGCCCCGCACACCGCCGCGAAGAATGTGGTGGAGAACAACCTGGGCCCCTACATCGTGGAGCTGCTCAGCCACCACCTGGGCCAGCCCTGCAACCTGGCCGTTTCCGTGCACGCGCCTGCTGCACAAGAACAACCGCAGCCGCAGCAAGCGCAACCAGCCCAGCAACTTCACCAACCGGCACCGCAACCGCGCACCGACAGCTCCGCCGACGATTGGTACAGCACCTACTCGGAGCCGACCTTTCCGCCGGCACCGGCGCGGGAGGCGAACCCGTCGCCGCTGGCGGGCGAGCAGTTGCCGATGGGACTGGATGAGCTCGCACGCATCCACGCGCAGCAGCAGGAAAACCCGGTCGAGGAATCCTCCCGCCAGCAATCCAGCCACCCGATTGTTCCGGCGCCGCAGCGCATTCCGCGCGAGAAACCGGCGCACGACCCGGACCGGGAAATGAGCCTGAACCCAAAGTACACCTTCGAGAACTTCGTCATCGGCTCCTCCAACCGATTCGCCAACGGCGCGGCCGTCGCCGTCGCGGAGAATCCCGCACGCGCATACAACCCACTGTTCATCTGGGGCGGATCAGGTCTGGGCAAGACACACTTGCTGCACGCGGCCGGCAATTATGCACAAGTGTTGCAGCCCAATTTGCGCATCAAGTACGTCTCCTCCGAGGAGTTCACCAACGACTACATCAACTCCGTGCGCGACGACCGCCAGGAATCCTTCAAGCGGCGCTACCGCGACCTGGACATTCTCATGGTCGACGACATCCAGTTCTTGGAGGGCAAGGAAGGTACCCAGGAGGAGTTCTTCCACACCTTCAACGCGCTGCACCAGTCCAACAAGCAGATCATTCTGTCCTCCGACCGTCCGCCGAAGCAGCTGACCACGCTGGAGGACCGGTTGCGCACGCGTTTTGAAGGCGGTCTCATCACCGATATTCAGCCGCCGGACTTGGAAACTCGCATTGCCATTTTGATGAAGAAGGCGGCTGCCGACGGCACGCGCGTCAGCGAGGACGTGCTGGAGCTCATCGCGTCACAATTCGAGTCCTCCATCCGCGAGCTTGAAGGCGCGCTCATCAGGGTCTCTGCGTATTCCTCATTGATCAACGAGCCAATCACTCTCGACGTGGCGCAAGTAGCTCTCCGCGACATCCTCCCGGACGAGGGCGACGTGACCATCACTGCCGCGACCATCAAGGAAGCCGCCGCCGAGTATTTCCGGGTGCCCATGGACAAGCTCACCGGCGCCGGCAAGACGCGCGTGGTCGCGCATGCCCGCCAGCTGGCCATGTACCTGTGCCGCGAGCTCACCGATCTGTCGTTGCCAAAGATCGGCCAAGAATTCGGGGGCAAGGACCACACGACCGTCATGTACGCCGACCGGAAGATCCGCAAGGAAATGACGGAGAACCGCGAGACGTACGACGAAATCCAAGAGCTCACCCAAATAATCAAGAACAGCGTCCGCGCCCGCTAGCATTCGCGGCTTATCCGCGACATCTTTCAACGCCACTGAGGACCCCTCCGGTCCTCGGTGGCTTTTTTGTGCTTCCAGCCCATTTTCCACAGCGGTTGAGTTATCCACAGAGTTATTCACACATGTGTAATTCCATGGATGTGATTCAGTGGAATTGGTCACGTTCGGGTTATCCACAGACTGAATGCGCTGTCCACAGGCACGGGAGAAAATTGTGATTTGGCGGTGGAATGACACGGATTCGTTGTGGGAAACAACAGCGGCAGTTGTCTTATCCACAGCCGCTGCGAGTTATCCACAGAAATTACACACCCGTGCCCCACAAGCGACACGCCGAGCCGACGTGCCCGAATGAGCGCTCTTCCACAGACTGCACAGCACCTACTGTTACTCCCAATCTTTTTCCTAGTATTGAAACCAAGAGAAAGAGAGCGTGGGGACAACTCTCACCGGGCCTGCCCACTACAGTCGGCAGGCTCTCGTTGAGGGGAAACTGCGCACCGCTTAAGGTGAGACGGAAAGTGAGCTCACCGTGACCGGGGTGACCGGGCAGCCCAAGCAAGGAGCGACGAGGACCATGGACGACAACAACGTGTCATTCCGCGTGCACAAAGACGACCTGTCGGACGCCGTCGCGTGGGTCGCGCGTAATTTGCCGACGAAGAACACGCAGCCGGTGCTTCGCGCTGTGGTGATCACGGCGGACGACAACGGCTTGGAGTTGGCGGGCTTCGACTACGAAGTCTCCACCCGCGTCCGCGTCAGCGCCGAGGTTTCCGAGCCGGGCCGCGTTGCTGTGGCCGGCAAGCTCATGGCGGACATCGTCTCCAACATGCCGGCCAAGCCGGTTGAGGTCTCGGTGGACAATTCCCGTCTGCTGCTCCAGGGCGGATCCGCCCGCTTCGAACTGCCGTTGATGCCGTTGGACGATTACCCGCAGCTTCCCACCCTGCCGGAGGTGACCGGCACGCTGGACACCTCCACCTTTGTCAACGCTGTGACCCAGGTAGCCTCCGCGGCTGGCCGGGACGACACGCTTCCGATGCTCACTGGCGTTCACATGGAGATCTCCGGTAACCAGGTGAAGCTCGCGGCCACGGACCGCTTCCGTCTTGCTCTGCGCTCTCTCGAGTGGGAGCCGGTGAGTGGCAACGTCGAGGCGAAATTGCTCATCCCGGCGAAGACGCTGCTGGATAACGCCCGCACCTTGGACACCCACCTGGAGGAGCCGGTGGAGATCGCCGTGGGCAATGACGAGAATGTCGGAGGCGACGGCCTGTTCGGCTTGCACTCCGGTAACCGTGAGACCACCACGCGCATGCTGGACGCGGAATTCCCGAATATCGCCCCGCTGCTGCCCAAGACGCACACGTCGATGGCGTCGGTGGAGATCGCGCCGTTGGTGGAGGCGATCCGCCGTGTCAGCTTGGTCGCGGACCGGAATGCGCAGCTACGCATGCACTTCCAGCAGGGCGAGGTCACGCTGTACGCCTCCGGAGCGGATTCCGGCGAAGCGAGTGAATCCCTCCAGTGCGCGTTCACGGGTGCTGATGAATTGCTCATTGCCTTCAATTCCGGTTACCTGCGCGACGGTCTGAGCGTCATTCCCACGAACCGCGTCGTCTTCGGGTTCACGGAAGCGTCCCGTCCGGCGATCATGATCCCGGAACCGGACGAGATGCCGGAGGCGGGTGCGGACGGCACGTTCGAGACCCCGGCCACCGAGTTCACGTACCTGCTCATGCCGGTGCGTCTTCCGGGCTAAACGGGATAGATGTGTTTGTCCGTGAGCTCGATCTGCGCGACTTCCGTTCCTGGCCGGAGTTGAACCTCGCGCTGGATGAAGGGGTCACCGTTTTCTCGGGCCGCAACGGCCACGGCAAGACCAATATCGTTGAGGCGGTCATCTATTCCGCGACGTTGAGCAGCCACCGGGTATCCCAGGACCAGCCGCTCGTCCGCGCCGGAGCGCAGAACGCACGCGTGTCAGTGACCACGGTCAATGAGGGCCGCGAGCTGACAACGCACCTGCTGATCAAGCCGAAGGAAGCAAATCAGGCGCAGATCAACCGGACGCGCTTGAAGTCGCCGCGTGAGATGCTCGGTGTTCTCCGCACAGTGGTCTTCGCTCCCGAGGACTTGGCCCTCGTTGCGGGTGAGCCGGGTGAGAGGCGCAAATTCTTGGACGGCCTGGCCAGTATCCGCACTCCGCGGTTTGGTGGTGCGAAAGCGGATTACGACAAGGTGCTCCGGCAGCGCAATGCACTGCTGCGCTCGCAGAATATGCTTCTGCGCCGCGGGTACAACGACGATCAGGGCGCGAGCGCGCTTTCAACGCTCGACGCCTGGGATATGCAGTTGGCGTCGCTCGGCTCGCAAGTGATCGCGGGGCGGAAGAAGCTGGTGGCGGAACTGTCGGAGCCGGTGCACGACGCATACGCTTCGGTGGCTCCGGAGTCGCGGCCGGCGGGGATCGGGTACAGCTCGACGGTTGACGGCGGCGTCGAAAAGCTGGCTGGCGTGGATACCCACGACCCGGAAATTCTGGAGGCCGCTTTTCTCACCGAGCTTTCGCGGCGCCGCAAGGAGGAGATCGACCGCGGAACCACGCTGGTCGGGCCGCACCGCGACGATCTCGTGCTGATGCTCGGCGACCAACCGGCGAAGGGGTATGCGAGCCACGGGGAGACGTGGTCTTTCGCGCTCGCGTTGCACCTGGCCGAATATGCGCTGCTGGCCTCCGACGGCGCGGAACCGGTGCTGATCTTGGACGATGTGTTCGCGGAATTGGACGCGAAACGCCGCCAGCGGCTCGTCGCTGTGGCGGAAAAAGCGCAACAGGTGCTCATCACCGCGGCTGTCGGCGATGATCTTCCGGAGAATCTCGACGATCATGTGTCCGCCAGATACGGCGTTGTCATGGAAGACAGCGAAGACGGACGTGTCTCCCGGATCGAGGAGCTGGCGTGAGCGAATCACAGAAACAGCAGGAAGTGAAGGTAGAACCACAAGATCTGGTCAGCGCCACGTTTGAGAACCTCCGCGCGACCGCGAAGCGCCGTGGCGGAAAGCTTCCGCGGCTGTCGGGTCAGGGCGCGAACATCGTGCCGCGCCGTTCCGTGGGCAAGCTCGCGGTGGCGATGGGAGCAGAAGAGGACTCGGCCCCGGAAATCTCCGTGCCCGGATTGGATCTGGCTCCGGAACCTGCGGCGAAGAAGCGCTACCAGCGGGGCCGCCCGACTGGGCCCGACGGCCGGGCAATGCAGCGCGGCTACACGGTCGCGGGCTTCGGCTCGCTGCTGAAAAAAGAGATCGCGCAGCGCGAATGGACCGAGCCGATCGCGCACGGCTGGGTCATGGGGAATTGGGAATCCCTGGTGGGGGAGAAGATCGCGCAGCACACCGAAGTGAGCATGATCAAAAACGGTGAACTATTCATCTCCTGCGATCAGACGGCCTGGGCGACGAACCTGAAGTACATGCAGTCCACGGTGCTGGCGCAGATCGCGGAGAAGATCGGTCCCGGCGTGATCACGAAATTGCACGTCTACCCGCCGAAGACCAAGAACTGGCGCTACGGGCCGCTGCACGTCAAGGGCCGGGGGCCGCGGGACACGTACGGGTAAAACGGTTGCCATTAGGGGATTGAACGGATAGAGCTTCCAGTGTTAGCTCCGAGATTGAGCCGAAAGGCGAAGGTTCTGCTCAGCAGGACGCTCGGGGCGCTTGAACTGTCGGGGGGCAGAAATGAGATAGCAGTATCTCGGTGCTTTCAATTGCGCAAGCGGACTAAGAGGGCCATTCGTATTCGAATTGCAAAAATCTATCCACAACCTCGCAGATACCTTCGATCTGAGATCGTGCCCATGGGTCTTTAGCAGGGCTGGAAAATCGTGACTGCATGTAGAAATAGGTGCAGATGTCCACTGCCTGTAGGGGTCGGCTGTAATCGGAAGGCCCAAAATAAACAGTGTCGAAAATGTGGGTTAGAGGTACGCTGATTTTCCCTCGAACTGCGGATGACTTTGCTCGACGCAAATTCGCTCGCGCATCTGGAGCTGAATGATGTTCGTCGGCAAATAAAACCGTCAATTCATCGCTGAAAAACCGAGCCATTTGGTGTTCAACTTGTTCGAGGATGTACCCCATTGCCTGCTGGTGAACGGGGAATGCGTTCTCGCCATACCTGGACTTATACGCTGGAATGTTGATGGATCGAGTGACAAACTGTGGGTTTGCGCTTTCTACCGCATCAACCACTTCGCGGAGAACCTCGAATCGATCCTCCATTGTTATGTGTCGCCAAAAGCCTTTACCGTGTCGGATCTCCACGGCATGAAATTCTGTTGAAGGAAGAATCGTTTCAGGGTACTTCTGCGATAAAGTCGCACCGAGCTGCTCCATTCTCGTTTCGATTGACTTAGCCTGGGATATATCGCACACCAGTGCACCGAAAATATAGTGAGTTCCATCGGAACTGCCGGATTCGTCGAGATAAGTCAACCGCATGTGATCAGGCTACTTCTGGACCTAGCATTTGGGTGAGGTGTTGAATACCTTCTCTGCATACGCTGAGCGAATGATCGTGTACTTAGATGCTATGGCAATGTAAAAGCTTCTAAACCCCTTGATTCAAAGATGCCGGCGGGGTAGCTTTAGAGACATGCAGGAGTCGGCCCCCGCGGGGTCGGCTCCGGCCCATTTTCTGGGGGACTTAAGCGATGGAGGGTTAAGTAGCAAAATGTGTGTCCGGTCGGCGTGTCGCCGTCGGGCGCATTTTTATTTGGGGGGTCCTTTCCTGATTCCGATGGAGTGGTTGTATTCGGTTGGGATAGCGTTGTCGTAGAAGGCTGGTCGGCCTGTTTCCTGGTCGGCTTTGTTGTGGTCTTCTTCGGCAAGATTGTTGACTTTGGCGAGTTGATCTTGTCCGAAATTGCACTGCCTGGCGATTGTGAGGGGATCGTCAGGCAGCTGCGTTTTCGAGTGGAGGTACCACTCGAGCATTTTGCGTTGGCGCTCTCCTGTCCTGCCGCGGTGGGCGTCGGCGATGCGTTTGAGTTGCGCGTTGACTCCGCCTTCCAGACTGTTGGTAGTTGCGGCCCACCGGCCTGGTTCGAGCGCGTGCGGTGGTGGCTGCAGGTAGGTAAACAGCCAACCTTTCCGCGAGAGGTGCAATAGCGAGTTGTAGGCCTTGCGTACCCGCAGGTGGGTCCATTCCCACTGCCGGTTGAGGGTTCTGCGTTCCTTCGGAACCGGTGTTTTCTCGTTGAGGAAACTGGCGTAGACGACCCCGAAGTCGTGCAGGTTCAGCGTCCATTCGCGGGCCTGTTCCAAGGTGGTGATCCGGGTCAGCTTCAACGCGAGCGCGTAAATTGCCTGGCCTGCGGTGGTGCGTGGTTTAGAGGTGGTGTAGCGGCGGATAACACGCTGGGCATGGACCAAACAGCGCT
>OJLS01000182.1_pt1 | contig 14726 bp, 9 predicted proteins | sample 1597081 | NCBI WGS metagenome assembly OJLS01 (sample SAMEA3904663, study PRJEB24821) | metagenome | biome: Builtin; feature: hospital; material: surface | place: USA | collected 2013-05-22
TCGAGGGTCAGGATGCCTCGGTCCAGGTGAACCCAGTTCTTGGTGAGTCCATGGAAGTGCGCAACGTGAAGATCGCCTACGGGCGCGCGATCGAGCAACGGGATATCGACAGCCAGCGCCCGGTCGCGGTCATCTCGCAGGAGCTTGTCGATGCCTTCTTTGGCGGCGACGGTGCCGCCGCTCTCGGGCAGCGCATTGATCTGAGCGCGGAGTCCACCGGTGTGTACACCATCATCGGTGTGGCCGAGGCGGAAGAGCAAGATGCCAGCAACTTCGGTCAGGACTCCGCTGCTGGCCAAGCCTTTGTGCCACTGAGCTCTATCGACCGTATCGCGGAGCCGATCACGAACACTGATTTGTTCAACGTGCAGGCCAAAGGGGATGAAGATCCGGCGGCGTTCCGCGACGAACTGCAGAAGTACGTCGACCGGTGGTACGCCAAGAGCGAGACCGCCCAGGCCGAAGTCATCGACATGCAAGCGGAGCTCGCGTCCTTCACCAAGGTCTTCGGCGCGATTAGCGCCGTGATCGCTTCCATTGCCGGTATTTCTTTGCTGGTCGGCGGCATCGGTGTGATGAACGTCATGCTCATCACCGTCACCGAGCGCACCCGAGAAATCGGTGTGCGCAAGGCGCTCGGCGCGACCCGCCGCGACATCCGCACTCAGTTCATCGTCGAGGCCGTCATCGTCTGCCTCTTGGGCGGCATCATCGGTGTGATCTTGGGCGGCATCATCGGCACGATCGGCAGCGGTTTCATCGGCATGATTGGTGGCGGAGATTACGGCCCGGTCGCATGGCCGCCAATCAGTGCGGTGCTGTTCTCCCTGCTCTTCTCCATGGCAATCGGTATTTTCTTCGGTGCGTACCCGGCGAACCGGGCCGCCAAGATGCAGCCGATCGACGCTTTGCGCTACGAGTAAACTGTCCGCCATGGCCAAAAACTCCTCGTTCGTCCACCTGCACAACCACACCGAGTTCTCCATGCTCGACGGGATGGCCAAGGTGGACCTCCTCGCCGAGGAAGTGGTGCGCCAGGGCATGCCGGCAGTGGGCATGACAGACCACGGCAACATGTTCGGCTCCAATGCTTTTTACCGCCGGATGGTGGATGCGGGAGTGAAGCCGATCATCGGTATCGAGGCGTACATGGCGCCGGAATCCCGCTTCAACAAGAAGCGTGTTCTGTGGGGCACACCTGACCAGAAAGGCGACGACGTGTCGGCGTCTGGTGCTTATCTGCACCAGACGATGCTGGCGGAAAACGCAACAGGATTGCACAATCTCTTCCGGCTATCGTCGCTCGCATCCTACGAGGGCCAGTTGGGCAAATGGCCCCGCATGGACGCGGAGCTGGTGGCCGAGCACGCGGACGGCATCATCGCCACCACCGGCTGCCCGTCGGGCGATGTGCAGACTCGCCTGCGCCTGGGACAATATGATCAAGCTCTGGAAGCCGCGGCGATGTGGCAGGACATCTACGGAAAAGACAACTATTTCCTGGAGCTGATGGATCACGGCCTGCACATCGAGCGCCGCGTGCGCGACGACCTGCTCCGCATCGGCCGGGAACTAGACTTGCCGCCGTTGGTGACCAACGACTGCCACTACGTGCTCGAGTCCCAGGCCCCCGCCCATGAGGCGATGCTGTGCGTCCAAACTGGTAAAACACTGCTCGACCCGGACCGCTTCAAATTCGACGCCACGGACTTCTACATCAAGTCCGCAGAGCAGATGCGCGCAACGTGGGACGACATGGTCCCGGACGGGTGCGACAACACGCTCTGGATCGCCGAGCGTGTCGGGGACTACGGCGAATTGTGGGAGGAGCATCCGCACGACCGTATGCCCATTGCCACCGTGCCGGAGGGGGAGACCCCGACCACCTGGCTACGCAAGGAAGTGCACCGCGGGTTGGAGGACCGTTTCGACGGTAAAGAAGTGCCGGAGGAGTACTTGAAGCGCGCCGATTACGAAATCGACGTCATTGACATGAAGGGCTACCCCTCCTACTTCCTCATCGTCGCCGAACTGATCAAGCATGCCCGTTCCGTGGGCATCCGTGTCGGTCCGGGCCGTGGCTCCGCCGCCGGTTCCCTCGTCGCCTACGCGCTGACCATCACCAATATCGACCCGATGGAGCACGGGCTTCTCTTCGAGAGGTTCCTCAACCCGGAGCGCCCGTCGGCTCCCGATATCGATATCGACTTTGACGACCGCCGCCGCGGAGAAATGCTGACATACGCGGCCGAGAACTGGGGCGAGGACAAGATCGCCCAGGTGATCACGTTTGGCACAGTGAAGACCAAGCAGGCCATCAAAGACTCCGCGAAGGTCAACTTCGGCCAGCCCGGTTTCCAGATGGCCGACCGGATCAACGCCGCTTTGCCACCCGCGATCATGGCGAAGGACATTCCGCTCTCCGGCATCACCGATCCAGAGCACGAGCGCTACTCCGAGGCTACGGAGGTCCGCTCCATGATCGAGACCGACCCGGACGTGGCCAAAATTTACGAGACCGCGCGCGGCCTTGAAGGGGTTGTCCGCCAAGCTGGCGTGCACGCGTGCGCGGTAATCATGGCTTCGGTGCCGCTCATGGATCACATCCCGATGTGGAAGCGCCCGGCTGACGGTGCCCTCATCACCGGCTGGGATTACCCGGCGTGCGAGGCCATTGGTCTACTGAAGATGGACTTCCTGGGGCTGCGTAACCTCACTGTCATTGGCGACGCGATTGAAAATATTGAAAAGAACCGCAGCGAGACCCTTGACCTGGAAGGCTTGGACACCGACGATCCCGCTGTGTACGAGCTGCTCTCGCGTGGCGACACTCTCGGCGTGTTCCAGCTGGACTCCGGCGGCATGCAGGAACTACTTAAGCGAATGAAACCGACGGGTTTCAACGACATCGTCGCGTCTCTCGCTCTCTACCGTCCGGGCCCAATGGGCGTGAACGCCCACTGGGACTATGCGGACCGCAAGAACGGCCGCAAGCCGATCACGCCGATTCACCCGGAACTCGAGGAACCATTGCGGGAGATCCTGGACGAGACGTATGGCCTCATTGTTTACCAGGAGCAGATCATGAGGATCTCGCAGAAGGTGGCTAACTACACGGCCGGTGAGGCAGACGGCTTCCGCAAGGCAATGGGTAAGAAGAAGCCCGAGGTGCTCGCCCAACAGTACGAGAAGTTCTCCCAGGGCATGTTCGACAACGGCTACTCCAAGTCGGCGGTTGACGCGCTGTGGGGAACCATTGAGCCGTTCGCGTCCTACGCGTTCAACAAGTCCCACGCAGCCGGCTACGCGTTGGTGTCTTACTGGACTGCGTATCTGAAGGCCAATTACGCCTCGGAATACATGGCGGCTTTGTTGACGTCGGTGGGCGACAAGAAAGACAAGTCTGCCATTTACCTCGCCGACTGCCGCCATCTGGGTATTTCTGTGCTGCCGCCGGACATCAACGAATCTGAGGAGAACTTCCTCGCCGTGGACAAGGACATCCGGTACGGGCTCGCGGCGATCCGCAACGTCGGCGTGGAGGTGGTGGAATCCATCATGGAGACCCGCCGCACGAAGGGTGCGTTCACGAGTTTCTCCGACTACCTAGACAAGATTGACCTGCTGCCCTGCAATAAGCGAATCACCGAATCGCTGATCAAGGGCGGCGCCTTCGATTCGCTTGGCCACCCGCGCAAGGGCCTTTTGCTCGTCTCCGACAGCGCCGTTGATTCCGTGCTTACCACCAAGAAAGCTGCAGATAAAGGGCAGTTCGACTTGTTCTCCGCTTTCGGCGGGAGTGACGGAGAGGACAACGCGGCCAGCGCATTCAGCATCGAGGTGCCGGACGACGAATGGGAGAAGAAGCACAAGCTTGCCCTCGAGCGCGAAATGCTGGGACTGTATGTCTCTGGGCACCCTCTCGACGGTTTCGAGGAAGCACTCGAGGCTCAGACCGATACCCCGATGCCGAAGATCCTCGGCGGGGAGATGCGCCACGGCGACGAAGTCACCATCGGCGGAATCATCTCGGGCGTAGATCGGCGTTACTCCAAGAAGGACGGTTCGCCGTGGGCGATCGTCACCTTGGAGGACCACCACGGTGCGCAGGTGGAGGTTCTGCTGTTTAACAAGGTCTACGCCCTCGTGGCGCCCCAGATCGTTGAAGACAACATCATCCTGGTCAAAGCCCACGTCTCCATCCGCGACGAACGCATGAGTCTGTTCGGCGACGATGTGAAAGTGCCGGAATTGGGCCCCGGAAACGGCGCCGGCCTTCCGTTGCGTCTCACGTTGCGGACGGAGCAGTGCACGGTGGACAATATCCGCAAACTCAAGCAGGTTCTCGTGAACAACCCGGGCGATTCGGATGTGTACCTCAACCTCGTCAACGGTGATCAATCCCAGTTGATGGTGCTCGGGGATCATCTGCGGGTGGAACGGTCCGGGAGCCTCATGGGCGACCTCAAGGCTGCGATGGGTGCGGGAGTGCTGGGGTAAGTCACTGCGAAAAGGCCGCTTTTTTGCGGGAGACTGCTCTCACGATCCCTGCGAGGCTGGGTGCCGGGAGCCGTGGGTCTATGATTGCGAGGTATGACACACTCGCCTGATTTTTCACCCGTGCACGCAGCCGACATTCAAGGGGCTCAGGCGAGCATTTCAGGCGTTATCGCGCCAACGCCGTTGCAGTACTGTCCGCGCCTTTCGCAGGCGTACGGCGTCGAGGTGTATCTCAAGCGCGAAGATCTGCAAGATGTGCGTTCCTACAAGATTCGTGGGGCTTACTACAACATCAGCAATCTGACCGAGGAAGAGAAACAGGCCGGTGTCGTGGCAGCGTCGGCTGGAAATCACGCTCAGGGTGTTGCCTACGCGTGCCGTTCGATGGGCATCGACGGCAAGATTTTCGTGCCCAAGCGCACACCGAAGCAGAAGCGTGACCGGATCAAGGTGCACGGAGGGGACAAGGTCGAGCTCGTCTTAGTCGGTGACACCTTCGATGAGGCTGCGGAAGCAGCCCGCGCGGATGCGGAAGCCCGCGGTGCCACCATCGTCGAGCCCTTCAACGCCCGCAATACCGTCATCGGCCAGGGGACCGTGGGGGCGGAGATTGTGTCCCAGCTGTCGGGGCTGGGTAAATCGCTCGACTCGATTGTGGTTCCGGTGGGAGGCGGCGGCCTGATCGCCGGCATTACCTCCTATCTGGCGGACATGTCGCCCCGCACTGCAGTTGTGGGTGTGGAGCCGGCGGGCGCGCGGTCACTTCAGGCAGCTCTCGCCGCGGGGGAGCCGGTCACGTTGGAGACTGTGGACCCGTTCGTCGACGGCGCGGCGGTCAAGCGCATTGGCGACGTGAACTACAACATCATCGAAGAGAATCTCGGCCGATTGCACGTTGTGGCCGCCGACGAAGGCGCTGTGTGCACCAGCATGCTGGCCCTGTACCAGAACGAGGGCATCATCGCCGAGCCAGCTGGCGCGCTTTCCGTCGCAGCGCTCGGGGAAGTGAATTTAGCTCCGGGAAGCACCGTGGTGTGCGTGATCTCCGGCGGCAACAACGATGTTCTGCGCTATGCGGAGATCATGGAGCGCTCCCTGGTCCACCGCGGACTCAAGCACTACTTCCTGGTCAACTTCGCCCAGGAACCGGGCCAGTTGCGCCGCTTTCTGAACGATGTCCTCGGTCCGGATGACGATATCGCACTGTTCGAGTACCTGAAGAAGAACAACCGCGAGACCGGCGCCGCGCTCGTGGGCATCGAGCTCGCCCGGGCATCCGACTTGGACCTGCTGCTCGAGAGGATGGAGGAAGCCTCTTTCGATTGCCGCCGTCTCATGCCGGGCACACCGGAATACGAGTTCATCGTCACCGGTTAACAGCCCCGGGTGGGGGCTAGCGGCGCACTATCGCGAATCCCCAGGGCTCCAATTCGGTCTTCTCTGCAGTGACGGCGGGGTTGCCGAAGGAGTAGATGAGTTCGCCGCCGGCCGGTACGACAGCCGGCTCGTCGGAGAAGTTCGCGGCGAGGAACACGTCGTCGTACCCCATGGTCAACCATGTGTCCGAATGGTCGACCTGCAGCTCGCGCAGGTCGTCGCGCGACAGGTTCAGCTCGCGGCGCAGAGCGAGCAATTTCTTGTACGTCTTGTGCATCGCCGTGGCATCGGGGCCGAATTCCCAATCGAGCTTCGCGGAATCGAATGTCGCCGGATCCGCCGGATCGGGAACCTCGTTGAAATCCCAGCCGTAGCGCGCGAACTCGTGAGCGCGGCCCTCGCGCGTGAGACGCAGCAGATCATCGTCGGTGTGGGAGACGAAGAACGGAAACGGTGTCTGGGCGTAGGACTCCTCGCCCATGAAGATCATCGGGGTGAAGGGGCTGAAGAAGATGACTGCGGCTTTCAGCGCGTGTTGTTCGAGCGTGAGATTCTGCGACGGGCGGTCTCCGAACGCGCGGTTACCCACTTGGTCGTGAGTCGTTGTGTACGTGATCAGCTTCCATGGGGGAATGGCAGACAGATCCAACGGGCGGCCGTGCGTGCGCCCGCGGAAATTCGAGTAGTCGTTGCGGAAGCGGTAGCCGTGACGGAGGGTGTCCGCGAGTATGTCAATGGTGCCGAAGTCCTCGTAATAGGCGTTGTTCTCGCCGGTGACAACGGTATGGAGGGCATGGTGGACGTCGTCAAGCCATTGCGCGTCGAGCCCGTACCCGCCGACTGAATAATCGGCGATGATGCGCGGATCGTTCAGGTCGCTCTCGGCGATGATGATGGGGTTGGGGCCGAATTCCGCCTCCACCTCATCGGCGAGCATGTTGATTTGCTCCATGATCGAATACGCCGCCCGGTCGTCGTATGAGTGCACTGCGTCGAGGCGGAGACCGTCGATGTGGAACTCGGTGAGCCAGCGTCGCACCGCGTCGAGCACGTAGGCGCGAACTTCGTCCGAATTCGCGCCGGAGAAATTCACCACGTCGCCCCAGCCCGTTGTGCCCGCGGTCGTATACGGGCCGAATTGCCCGTTGTAGTTGCCGTCGGGGCCGAAGTGGTTGAACACCACGTCAAGGTACACACCTACGCCTTTCCGGTGCGCTGCATCGACGAGACGCTTCAACCCGTCGGGCCCGCCGTAGCTTTCTTGGACAGCGAACCAGTCGACACCGTCGTAGCCCCAGTTGCGCTCGCCGCCAAAGGGCTGGACGGGCATCAGCTCGATCGTGGTCACGCCCAGGTCCACGAGATAATCGAGCTTATCGACGACACCGTCGAACGTCCCCTCTTCCGTGAACGTTCCCACGTGGAGCTCATAGATGACCTGCCCTTTGAGCTCGTAGCTGGTCCAGTGCTGGTCGGTCCACTCGAATGCCGTATCGGTCACCTGAGACAGGCCGTGGACACCGTCCGGTTGGCGGGTGGAGCGCGGGTCGGGGAGGGGAGCGGACCAGGCCGCGCCGTCGAAAAGCATGAAGCCATAGCGCTGACCCGGAACCTTCTCGATGTCGCTGATCCACCACCCCCGGCGGTTCTCATCACGCCGCATGTGGTGTTCGACATCATCTACCACGACTTTCACGTCGTGGGCGTACGGGGACCAGACCTCAAACATCATGGTTTCAACCCTAAGTAAAATGGTCCGGCGATGGTGACAACGTATTCATTGCCTGTCGCAGGCGAGCCGACAGTCAACGAGATAGAGATCAAACGCTCCCGCTTCATCACGTGGATCGCGCGCGCCGAAACGGAAGAGGAAGCCCGAGCTGTCATCGCTCGCGCCCGGCAGGAATTCCCCGACGCGCGTCACCATTGCTCCGCATTCATCGTGCATGTCGACGGAGCTGTGCCCATCGAGCGCTCCAGCGACGACGGCGAACCTGCCGGGACCGCGGGCAAACCAATGCTCGACGCGTTGCGCGGATCCGGCCTCGAATCCGCCGTGGCAGTGGTGATCCGCTACTTCGGCGGGGTGAAGCTGGGCGCCGGCGGGTTGGTTCACGCCTATTCCGAATCCGTCGGTGTGGCAATGGAGAGGGTGCCCCGCGCAGAGAAATCACTGCGTGAACTCGTCTCAGTCGATCTCCCGCACGCCGACGCTGGACGTATTGAGGCGGAGCTGCGCACCCACGGCATCGATGTCGTTGACGTCGCATACGGAGCACAGGCCCGCTACACCTTCGCTCTGACTCCGGGCAGCGGGGAAGAATTCGATGCACTGCTGGCTGCCGCCACGCAAGGTGCCGCCACCGCGCGTGAGGCGGGAACGATGTGGGTTGAACGCCGGCGCTAAACTGATAGCTATGACTCTTGCACCACGCCCGAATAACCCCATCGAAGCCCGCAAGCAGGCAGTGCGGCGATATTCCCGTAACGGCATCGCCTGCGTCGGCGGCGGTGTCCTGGGCGGGGTGGCGCTTGGCGTGGTGTTCTCTTCATTCTGGTTCTGGTTCTCCCTCGGCATGGTCGTCGCCGTAGCAGGCGGGCTGTACAACTACAGCAAGGTGCAGAAGATCATCAACCACCAAGACACTTTCTAGTGGCGGGCGCGCAACCCGACGGCAGCCCTGTCCGCATCGATGTGTGGGTGTGGGCTGTCCGCATGTACAAGACACGCTCTGAGGCGGCTAACGCGGTGCGCGCCGGGCACGTCAAGCTGAACGGCAGCGCGGTCAAGCCTTCTGCTCAAGTCGTGCCCGGCGATCGTGTCAAGGCGTGGAAAGACTACCGCGACATCGAGTACGAAGTGGTGCAGACCCTGCGTAAACGTGCGGGTGCCCCGGTGGCCCGCCAGTGCTACATCGACCATTCGCCGCCACCGCCGCCGAAGGAGTATTTCTACTCCATGCCCAAGCGCGACCGCGGTGCCGGCCGTCCCACGAAGAAGGAGCGCCGCGAGATCGACCGCCTGCTGGGACGCAGATGACGCCAGTGGCGCCAACGGCGTGAAAGTTGCACGGGTTGTGCAAAGTTGCATATGCTGTGCAACGTGTCTCAATTTTTGTACCGCCTAGGTAGTTGGTCCTACCGGAAAATCTGGCCGTTTTTAGCCGTCTGGCTCATACTCCTTGCCGCGCTCGGCTTCGGTGCGGCGAATTACGCGAAATCTCCCAGTCCCACGTTCACCATGCCCGACATGGATTCCACCGTGACGCAGAAGGAGATGAACGAGCGCTTCGGCACCGACGAAGATGCGACGAGCACGCCTTCAGGCACCATCGTCGTGCAGGCGCCCGAAGGTAAGACGCTCGCCGACCCAGAAGTGTCCGCCGAGCTCGACGCAATGCTCGGGGAGCTGAAAGCCACGGACACGCTGCGCGACCCCGACAGCATTGTCAGCCCTGTCCTCGCGGCTGGTGGCATGGCAAAGCAGATGGGGGAAGCGAAAGCCGCCCAGGGCATGCCCCAGGAACAGATTGATGCTGATCTTGCGGCACTGTCCCCGCTAAGCCCCGACCAGCGCACCGGCACCATCGGAATCACGTTCAACGAAGCTAACGTGATGGAGATTCCCGCTGAGAACCTCGATGAGGTCAAGGGGATCCTCGACCGTTACGACGAGACAGATCTCACCGTGAAATACAACGGCAACGCCTTCATGGGCGCTGGCGAAATGGACGGCACGGCTGAGCTGATCGGTATGGCGGTTGCTGCGATCGTGCTGTTGGTGACATTCGGGTCCCTCGTCGCCGCCGGGCTGCCCCTCATCGCGGCCGTCATCGGTGTCGGTGTAGGCCTCCTCGGCGTTCAAATGGGCACGCTGTTCACCGATTCGATCTCGGATATGACTCCAATGCTCGCTTCGATGATCGGTTTGGCCGTGGGCATCGACTATTCCCTCTTCATCGTTGCTCGTTTCCGGAACGAGCTGATCTCTTGCTCAGGGCTCAACGATCTCTCGCCGAAGGAGCTCGCTGCGGAATTGAGGAAGATGGACAAGGAGACTCGCGCGCACGCCATGGGCATGGCCTTGGGCACCGCTGGCGGATCGGTCGTGTTTGCTGGCACGACCGTGTTGATCGCGTTGGCAGCGCTGTCGATCATCCAAATCCCGTTCTTGACCACGATGGCACTCGCTGCCGCCGGCACGGTCTTGATCGCCGTACTTGTGGCGCTGACGTTCCTGCCGTCGCTGCTCGGCGCGCTGGGAACGCGGGCATTCGCGATCCGCATCCCGGGGCCGAAGGTCCCGGATCCGGAAGACGAGAAACCGACGATGGGTCTGCTTTGGGCGCGTCAGATCCGTCAGCGTCCGTGGCTGAACCTCATTGCTGGTGTGCTGCTGCTGGGCATTCTCGCGATTCCCGCCGCGAACTTGCGCCTTGCCATGCCGACAGACGGCACCGCGAAGCTCGGCTCGCCGCAGCGCGAGGCGTACGAAATGATTGACGACGCCTTCGGCCCAGGCCGCAATGCTCCGATGATCGCGTACGTGGATACCGCGGATGTTGCTGAGCAGGAACGGATGGGCACCTACCAGGATCTTCTGCAGGATTTCTCGGGCACTGAAGGAGTGGTCAACGCCCAGATTATTCAGACGACCGACAATATGGACGCTGCACAAGTCCTGATCACGCCCGACTCCGGTGCCACCGACGAAGCGACCACTGCCACATTGGAGAGGCTGCGCGAGTTCAAGCAGCCTTTCGAGGACTCCACCGGCGCGACATTCGGTATCACTGGTGTCACACCGATCTTCGATGACATCTCGGAGAAACTCTCCGATGTTCTCGTGCCGTACATCGCGATCGTGCTCGGGTTGGCCTTCATCGTGCTCATGCTCGTCTTCCGTTCGCTGTGGGTGCCACTTATTGCCGCGCTCGGATTCGCGCTGTCGATGGCGGCGACATTCGGTGTGACTGTGGCCATCTTCCAGGAGGGCATGTTCGGTCTGATCGAAGATCCTCAGCCGCTGTTGTCCTTCCTGCCGATCATGCTCATCGGGCTCACCTTCGGTCTCGCGATGGACTACCAGGTCTTCTTGGTCACGCGCATGCGTGAAGGCTTCGTGTCGCGGAACAAGACTGCTGGCAACGCAGTGGCCAACGGATTCAAACACGGAGCCAGAGTTGTCACCGCCGCGGCTTTGATCATGATCTCCGTCTTCGCTGCATTCATACTTATGGACGAACCGTTCATCAAATCGATGGGCTTCGCCCTCGCCGTTGGTGTGTTGATCGATGCATTCATCGTGCGCATGACGCTCATTCCCGCCACCATGTACCTGCTGGGCGACCGTGCTTGGAAGCTTCCGGCGTGGTTGGACAAGGCCCTGCCCAACTTGGACATTGAAGGCGAGAAGCTTCACCGTGAGCAGGCCGCGGAAAAGGCTCCCGTTACGGTGTAGTCCATGAACATGCGCGAAGAGAAGAAGGCGGCGACTCGTCTCGCGATTTCGGAGTCCGCGGCGACATTGCTCCTCGAGGACGGGATGAGCGCACTCACTGTCGCCCGTGTGTCCGAACGGGCGGGGGTGTCGCCGCGCACCTTCCACAACTATTTCGCGGATATCGATGAAGCCCTCCTCGAATTCGTGGGCAAGGTGTTCCGCGCCATCGCCGAGCAAATCGATGCGCTCCCACCTGAGTTCTCGGCGGTGGAAGCGCTCGAGACAATCGTGCTCGACTCCATCGATGAGGAAGGGTCAGGACTCTATTCCGCTTCGACGCTGATCTTCCTAGTCGAACAGGCCCGTTTGGGATCGTCTCGGCCGCCCGCGAAAGAAGCCGTCAAGAATCTCAAGGATCCGCTCGTCGAAAGTATCCGCAGGCGTTTTCCCGGAGCGACGCCGTTCGATGCTGAGGTTCTCCTCACCGCCTTGGGCACCGCGGGGGCTACCGCTGTGGAGGCGTACAGGGAGCTGCCTGAACCGAGGGAGGCTTCTGAAGGGCGCGCGTTGGTGCGCCGTGCTTTCGAATTGCTGCGCGAGGCGCACTAGCGCTAGCGCCTACTCTGGACCTCCGGTCGCTCTAGTTCTCCGTGTGCTCGGCGACGAGTAGCGCCGTCGGCAACACGTCGAGCACGTCCCGCACCGGCACGGTGCCGGTAAAGGTCGTGCCGGTGAGCCGGTCGGTCCACGTGCCCTCCGGCAGTGTGACGGTGGTTTCGCCCCAACCGCCGCGGTCTTCCAATGCCAGCGGGCGGCGGGTGGCCAGCGCCACGACGTCGAGACCGGAGACGCCGCGGGCCATGCCGACGAGGTGGCTGGCTGCCTCGCCGACACCGAATACTGCCTGGTATTCGCCCTGCAGGAAGATATCCGGGTGCTGGCGGCGCAGATAAACACCCTCGTGCACGACGGCTTGCTTCGCGCGGTCGGCGAGGGCGACCAAGTGCGGGTAGAGGCCGGGGAGCCCTTCCTCGCGTGCAGCGTCGCGGGCGGAGCACAGCTCCCGGTGAATGTGGCCGGACAGCGCCCTTTCCTTGAACTGTTCCAGAGTCTGTGTGCGGTTGACGTAATCGACGAAGCGGCGGTTATCCGGGTCTACCAGGGAGAGATCGAAAAACTCCTGTCCCTGGTAGGTGTCCGGGATGCCGGGTCCGATAAGCTGCAGCATCTTGCGGCCCAACGACAACTGCACGGCACCGCGGTGGATCTCGCCGACGAAATCGTCGATCATGCCGGCGGCGGGGCCGTCGATAAGCGCGTCCAACCAGTCCATGATGGCCGTTTCAAAGTGGGTGTCGTTGTCGAACCAAGACGTGCGCACGCCCGCTTCCCGCACAGCCTTGACGGCGTAGTCCTTCAACCGCTGGCGCACACTGTCTGTGCTGTCGCTGTCTTGGCTAGGCCAAACACCGATGACGTTTTGGAGCAGGAAGTGCGCGGTGGCGCCGTCAGGTGCGGGTACGAGGGCGCTGACTTGGTGGACGAGTTCCGCGAAGTCCTTGTGGCGCTCGGTGATTTCGAGGATGCGGGCACGGGTGTCCTCGCTGCGCTTGGTGTCGTGAGTGGTCAACGTCGTCATTGCCCGCGGCCACAGCATTGCGCGTTCCTGCTGCAGCAGATGGAACTCCGCTGCTGAGACACCAAAGCGACCCGGCGCGCCGCCGACTTCCTGCAAGGCGACGAGACGGCCCGCGCGGTAGAACAACGTGTCCTCCACCCCCTTGGCCATAACGGCACCACAGACCTGGGCGAAACGCACCTTCGCTTCACCGTTGGCCAGGAAGGCAGCCGAGATGAGGTCCAGCGCCGCCCGGCGCGACGGGAAGCGACGCACCATGTCCGCCACCACGGTGGAGGTAAGGCGCGACAGCGAGATGTAGTCCGCGCGGTAAACAGGGATGGCCGCGACGAGGTCGATGACGGTGCGCTCCAAGTCCTCGTCGGAGACATCCGCACCGGCGGTGGAGAAATTATCGCGGCGGATCGCGCGGGTGAGCCGGCGGATTTCAGCGGCGAGCTCCGACTCGGCGACATCGCGCTTGAGCTGGTGCTCCGCGGCTGCGATGGCTGCTTCGTCCCACGTGGAACCGGACTGTTCGAGCGAGAGCATGCTCAGCGAGTCTTCGGCCTCCCGTGAGACGAAGATTCCGTCGAGCTCCCGCAACGCGTCGTAGCCCGTGGTGCCGTCGACGGCGAGGCGAGGGTCGAGCGGCTCGGTGACGCCGAGGATCTTTTCGGCCACCAGCCAGCGGTCTTCGCCGATCAGGTCCCGCAGTCGGTTGAGGTAGGTGAATGGGTCCGCCAGCCCGTCCGGGTGGTCAACGCGCACACCGTCGATGAGGTCTTCGGCGATGAGCTGGCGCAGCGTGCGGTGCGTGTGCTCGAAGATGAGCGGATCTTCCTGCCGGATGCCGGCCAGGCCGTTGACTGAGAAGAACCGGCGGTAGGAAATCACTCCGTCGCGCCAGTACATCAGCTGGTAATTCTGCCGCTCGTAGACCTCCCGCGGATCGTCGTCGAGGCTGTCGAATGAGCCTGGGGCGAGCGGGAAGTAGTTGTCGAAGTAGGCGAGGACCGGTTCGTCGATTTCGTCGAGGTGCGTCAGTGTGAACTCGTCCTCGTCGCCAGGCTGCCCCAGGACGGGAAGACCGAGTTTGCCGCCAGCGCCGTTGTCCTCATGCCAGTCGATGTCGAAGTAGCTCTCGAATTCGGATTCGCGGCCATTTTTCAGCACATCCCACCACCACTTGTTGAGCTGCGGCGTTTCCACGCCAAGGTGGTTCGGCACAATATCCAGGATCAGTCCCAGCCCTGCTTCGTGCGCCGTGTCCGCTAAGTGACGCAGCCCCTCGATTCCGCCGAGTTCCGGGTTCACCACGGTCGGGTCGGTGACGTCGTAATTGTGGTTGGACTCCGGGTACGAGGTGAAGATGGGGGAGAGGTACAGGTGAGAGACGCCCAGGGACTTCAAATAAGGCACGAGGTCGGCGGCGTCGGAGAAGCCGAAGCTCCTGCCCGCCGGGTCCGCTTTCGCGCCCCTCAGCTGCAGGCGGTAGGTCGAGGTGATGGGGCGGAACATGTGCGGGCACTCCTTTTCGTCGCCACTAGTACATCATCTCACCCTAGTGAGACAGCCTCGCGCTTTCATTGGTTATCGCCGCGGTGGTTCACGGGGAAGCCCAACGAGTAGGTGAACACTGCTGCTCGCGGAAAGAGCTCCCGGACGTCGTGGGCCTCGGCGTCGAGGACAAAGAGCTCTCTGTGGTTGCGGGTGAGAAAGACGAGGCCGACCCGGGGCGAGAGCACGTCCGAGAAATGAGTGTGCAGGACATTGAACGTCCGTGGG
>OJLS01000184.1_pt1 | contig 14616 bp, 13 predicted proteins | sample 1597081 | NCBI WGS metagenome assembly OJLS01 (sample SAMEA3904663, study PRJEB24821) | metagenome | biome: Builtin; feature: hospital; material: surface | place: USA | collected 2013-05-22
AGACGATCGAGGAAGCAGCTCAGAAGAGTTCAGGCGCTGCCCCGGACGCGCAGCCAGCCGCCGCTGGTGCATCGGCCACCACGGCACCTGCCGCAACGACCACCACTCCGGCCGCAACCGGCACGACCGCCTAACCCAAAACATCTCTACGATGGAGCATGTACAGCGCCCATCGAAAAGCCAATCAGAAAGGACATTGCACATGGCTTCCAAGACAGTCAAGGTCGGCTCCACCGTCGGCCTGCACGCCCGCCCCGCAACTGTGATCGCGGAGGCAGCCAGCGAATACGACGAGGACATCATCCTCACACTCGTTGGCGGCGACGAGGACGACGAAACCGATGCCGCGTCCTCCCTCATGATCATGGCCATGGGTGCCGAGCACGGCGACGAAGTCACCGTCACCTCCGACGATGAAGCGGCCGTGGAGAAAATCGCGGCGCTCATCGAGTCCAACCTCGACGACGAGTAAGTCTTCGCGGACGCTCGTCGCCGACCCTGCGCTCCAGCCTCTACGGGCTGGGGCGTTTTTCATTCCCGTGGGGCGTTTACGGCGGCGCGTTTTCCGGAGCGTCCGTTCGATTATTCCCGAAGAGACTGTGGACCGCCCCGAACCGGTGGTACTTGTTGGGCACCGCGTATCCGCGTGGTGAGCGCCAGACCGGTGTCCCGTTGATTCTTTCGATGCGTCCGCGTTTGGCTCGGCGCGGATCGTCGTCGTTGACCCTGTTGTGGTACCGGCACAGCGGTGCCAGGTTGTTCCAGTTGGTCTCTCCCCCGTGCCGCCATGCGGTGATGTGGTGGATTTCGCAGGAGTCCGCACCGTGACGGCATCCGGGAACCGGGCACACCGGCGCGGCAACCCGCGCGAGGTCGCGCTGTTTCCTGTTCGCAAGTCTCTCGCCGCGGTAGAGATTCACAGGTCCTTCCTGCGGATGCACCGTGGCGATTTCCAGGTCGGCACCGGCGCATTGCTGCAGAAATTCGGCGCCGGTCATGGTGGTGGCGTCGGTAAGTCCGAGAATGATGTCGTCGCCCTCGCCGCGCAGGATCCGCGTCCAAGCGGGTAGCGGCACGAGGACCATGGGCCGGGGAACGGCGGCCGGAACCCCTGCCCCGTCGCGACGCATGAGCCGCACGAAGTTCTCGAGCATCTGCGGCGCTACCGGCCGCGCCGGGTCGACACCTCGCAATAGTGCGTGTTCGAGGTCCGCGATGTCGCGTTCCTCGCCCGTGACGGACATGGTGCGCATGCCCTGCCGCGACTTGGAGAAGCGCACTTGTTTCCGTGGGGGTCGCGGATCCTCCTCGATCAACGCTTTCGCTTTTCGACGCACCGTCTCATATCCCCCACCCACCCCCAGCAGCGAGAACCGCATGCTCCACTGCTCGCGCGGATCCTTTACGGCCCGCACTTTCTTCTCGATGAGCACCAGCTGGTCGATGCTCACACTCCCCGCCCGGGCTAGGTCTCCGGCATGGCGTTGCTGGGCTGTCCACTTCGTGCGCCCGAAGTAGGTGTCGTGCACCAGCGCCCAGTCGTTGACGTTGCCGGGACGGATCCCGGCCTCAAGGGCAGCCTCGCGGTCGAATCCGGCGAGGGTGTCCAAAGCAGCGCCAGTTTGGGCGTCGAGGAAGGAAGCGAATGTGCTCATGGCCCGCAGAGTAAAGGGATTGCGGCAATGGAGAAAGGCATCGCTTAAGTGCCTGTGGATAAAGTTCAGTTATCCACAGATTTCAGCCTCCGCCAGTGCTAGCACTTGACGGATGCGCGAGTCTTTGAGATAATGCGTGCCTCGTCGCGCCGCTGCCTCGGTGCCACTGGGCCACTGGGCCACCGCGCCGCTGCCACTGCGCCACTGGGCCACTGGGCCACCGCGCCGCTGCCACTGGGCCACCGTGCCACTGGACCCGTTTCCCCACGCCATCGTCGTGCGACTACCGTGTCCTTGCGTCGGCGCCGCTGCCTCGTCCCTGCATCGGCACCGTGGGGCGGCGCCGCTACCGCCGTTGCGTTTACTTGTTACTTGCCTCTGCGGTGCCCTTGCGCGATGCAGGTAGGAGGCGACCCTCGCCAAGGTTCGCGTACGCCCACTGCATGATCGGGTACAGAATGATGATGCCGATCGAGCCGAGCGCAATTCCCTCGAGAGTGACGCTGCCGAATTCGAAGGTCAGGTTGCCGATGCCGACGATCAGAGCCACCGCCGCCATGGTCAGGTTGACGGGATTGTTGAAGTCAACGTGGTTGTCCTGCCAGATCCGTACACCGAGCATGCCGATCAATCCGTAAAGGACGAGACACGCGCCACCAAGTACGCCGGCGGGAATGGTGAAGATGAGCGCACCGAACTTGGGAATGAACGCCAGCATGATGGCGAAGACTGCGGCGACCCAGTACGCGGCCGTGGAATACACACGGGTGGCGGCCATGACACCGATGTTCTCGGCGTACGTGGTGGTGCCGGAGCCGCCGAAGGCACCGGCGAGTGTCGTGGCCACACCGTCGCCGATGAGCGCCGGGCCAGCAAGATCGTCGAGGTCACGCTGGGTCATCTCCGCGACGGCCTTGACGTGGCCGACGTTCTCGGCGATGAGGACGACGAGGACCGGCAGCGTGACCAAGATCGCGGAAAGGTGGAACTCGGGAGTATGGAACGTGGGCAGCCCGATCCATGGGGCAGCGGCGATGGTTGCTCCGGCATCCTCGGCCAAATTGCCGGTCAGCGCTGCGAAGACCCACCCGGCGACGACGCCGATGAGAATGGATAGGCGCGAAGCCATTCCCCGGAAGCAGGCCGTGGCGATGAGGATGACCGAGAGCGTCACCAGGCCGACCGCGGGTTGCGTCTGGGTGTTCGCTACCGCAGTTGGCGCGAGGTTCAGTCCGATCAGCGCGACGATCGCGCCGGTGACCGCCGGCGGCATGACCGCGTCAATGACGCGCTTGCCCGCCCACGAAACCAGCAGACCGACACCGATAAGAGCCAACCCTGTGACAAGAATGCCCCCGAGCTGCGCCCCGATTCCGTGTTGCTGCGATGTGGCCAACGGCGCGATGAAAGCGAACGACGACCCCAGGTAGCTGGGCAACCGGTTACGGGTGAACAGCAGGAAGATAATGGTGCCCAAACCGGAGAACAACAGAGTCGTATTCACGGGGAAGCCGGTCAACGTGGGCACGAGCAGCGTGGCACCGAACATCGCGATGACGTACTGCATGCCGATTCCGATTGTCCTCGACCAGCTCAACCGTTCCTCAGGGGCAACAACAGAACCGGGCAGAATGGTTTTGCCGTCGCCGTGGACGGCCCAAGAAGGTAGAAAGCTCACAGGCCCAAGAATCTATCAGGTCCAGCTCCGGCCGAGAAGTCGTCGCGAGCCGTGTGGATGCCGGCACCACACCGCTGACACCCGGCCGCGATCCCGCATACACATCGGCGCGGCACGGCGGGTGCTCCGTTGCGGCTCCGCTACGACACCACGAAATCGGAGTACTGGCGGGCGAGGATGCGGGGGAGGCGGACGTCGATAAGCGTGCCCTCTTCCTTGTAATCCTCGCTGCGCACGGTGCCTTCTTCATGGAGGCGCGAGATGATGTCGCCGCGCGTGTACGGCACAAGCAGCGTGACGTGGGCGTCGAGAGTGTTGAGGAACATTTCGATGCGCCCCTCGAGCTCCGAGATGCCTTCGCCCGTGCGGGCAGACACAAACACGACATCGCGGCCGGAATCGGCGAACGCGTGGCGCAACTCGGCGAGCACCACCGGATCCGCCTGGTCGATCTTGTTCACCACGACGATCTCCGGCGGAATCTCCTCCCCCGTGTCCCGCGTGATCTCCGCGAGCACCTCATTGACCGCTTTGATCTGCTTCAATGGGAACGGGTCCGAACCGTCGACGACGTGCAGCATGAGGTCCGCGCCCGCCACTTCCTCGAGGGTCGACTTGAACGCCTCGACGAGCTGCGTGGGCAGGTGACGCACAAACCCGACGGTGTCGGTGAGCACGACAGAGCGGCCGTCTGCGAGCTCCGCCTTGCGTGTCGACGGATCCAGCGTCGCGAACAGCGCGTCCTCCACCAGCACCCCCGCATCCGTCATCACGTTGATCAGCGAGGATTTGCCGGCGTTGGTGTAGCCCGCGATGGCGATCTTCGGGATCGTCGAGCGCTGGCGCTGCGCGCGCTTGACGTCGCGGGCGGTCTTCATCCCCGCCAGCTCGCGGCGCAGCTTCGCCATTTCGGAGCGCAGGCGGCGGCGGTCCGCCTCGATACGCGTCTCACCGGGGCCGCGGAGACCCACACCACCGTTGGAGCCCGCGCGGCCGCCCGCCTGGCGCGACAGGTTGCCGCCCCAGCCGCGGGTGCGGGTGTACAAGTACTCCATCTGCGCGAGACTGACCTGTGCTTTACCCTCTTTGGACTTCGCGTGCTGCGCAAAAATGTCCAAAATGAGCATGGTCCGGTCGATCACCTTGACCTTGAGCGCTTCCTCCAACGCCACCATCTGGCCGGGCGACAGCTCACCGTCGCACACCACGGTGTCGGCGCCGGTGGCCATGACGATGTCTTTGAGCTCCCCCACCTTGCCTGAGCCGATGTAGGTGCCCGGGTCCGGCTTGTCGCGCTTCTGGTACAGCATCTCCACGACGTTCGCTCCGGCCGTCTCAGCCAGGGCGGCGAGCTCGTTCATGTTCGCCTCGACCTCGGCGGTGGTGCCCTCGGTCCACACGCCGATCAGGATCACTTGCTCCAGGCGGAGCTTGCGGTACTCGACCTCGTAACCGTCCGCCTGCTCCTCGGCGCGGATCTCGGTGTCGCGGATGACGCGGCGGAACGAATTGCGCTCGGCGAGGTCGAGGGAGCCCGTCGTGGGCGCGGCACCCGCAATGTCGTCGACATAGAGGTCGCGCCCCGCGTCTTCTGCGGGTACAGCGTGGTCGCGGAAGGCCTCGGCGAGGAGCTCGTCGTGAGCCGCCTGGTCGCCGGACAGCGCGGAGGAACGGTAAGAAGGTTTTGTCATTGAGTCCTTATTGTCGCATGTCTGTTTGCACGGCCAGCAAGTGGCGCACACCTAACGCAACTTCAGACGGCAGCGGATTGTTCCCCGGCAGCACCCCGGCACTAGGATCGGGGTGTATGAGCGACACGATCACAACAGATCTCTCCAGCATCGGCATGGGTTACTCGCGGTGGCAAGATGCCGTCGAAGCAGCCATCGCATCGAACCAGCTCGCGGTCACGGGCGAAGTCCGCGGCGGGCAACTGATCCAGTTCGCGGACCCGTCGGGCGCTCAGCTGAACATCCTCGCTGTGGAGCCGTTCGCCACCTTCGCCGGTTTCGATTCCACGACGCGCACGTACGCGCACGTCACCATGGTCAATGACGTGGTGGGTTTGTGCGACATCGTCGATCCGACGGGGGCGCCCATCGCGTCCGTCACGGCCAACATCGCACAAGGGCCATTGCTTGTCGACGAATCCACCCTCCAGTGGCAAGAAATGGGATTCACCGCTCTGGCTGTGTCCGTACAGCACTACGACAGTGTCGACGAGTACTTGACCGCCACCGGTGACACGCTGGGCACGATCGTCTCCGAGGGCGCAGAACGCGTGAACTCCGGTGCGGCAGCAGCCCCGGACGCCGCAGCGAAATTCTCCGCCCGCGTGCTGGAATCGGAGTACCGCACAAACACCCTCACCGGGGAGCGGTTCATCCACGTTTCCGTCGACGGGGCATTCCCCTTCGACGTGGTCCTGCCAGACGCTGAGACCCTCCCGGAGCGCAACTCCGTCATCGCCGGCACCGGCGTGCTGGCAGGAGCGGCAGTCATGGCTACCGGCGGTGGTTGCGGCGGCGGGACCTGCGGATGCGGCAGCGGCGGCTGCGGTGGGCACTAGATCTCCACTGCGCACTGACAGCAAGGCCGGGACGTGGCGAACCAGAAGCCGAAGCGCAGCACCGAGGGCGCCATTTGGCTCACCCTCGCTCTTGTCGTAGCCATTTTGCTCGCAACCCGCTTCGGCTGGACAGGCCTCATCCTCGGCTGCGTTATCGCGGCGGTGGCGTTCATCGGTTATTGGAATTCCACGATGGACCCAGAAGTCGAATCGCTCAAAGCGTCCCTGCGCGTCGCACGCGACGACATCGAGCAAATCGTCGACGAGTACCACGAGTTTTTGAACGGCTCCTCCACCGATGCTTTGGCCGACCGCACCCTCAACTACCCGGAGCTGGCCAACCCCAACTCGAAACTCCCCGCTGTGGAGGATTTCCACCTCCGACTGGGTTCCGCGCGGCGTTTCATCTCTCGCGTCGACGCGCACCTGCTTAACGACGACCTCGACCGCCACTCCCTCGAGCGCATTCTCTCCATCGCAGACCAGCGGGCCGCCGACCTTGCGGAGTCCTGGACCGACGCCCGCAAAGCCGCGCGCAGGCGGGGCCCTGCCTAAACCGGTGGCGGTGTTGTATTTTTAAGCAATGCCCAACCTTTTCCGGGCCGGCTTGTGGCTCATTGCCGCCGGACTCTTCATTGCGCCGCTGTACTTGGTGGTCGGTTTGGCGTTGGGCGGAAACCAGATTCCCGTGCTCATCGACCAAGGTCTCGGCCGCGCCGCGTGGAATTCCTTTTACTCCACACTGGTGTCGTCCATACTCGCGATGGTCACCGGCACCATCGCAGCTGTCGTCGTCGAGCGCACCACGATCAAAGCTCCGCACGTCGCGCGTTTCCTTCTACTGTCTCCACTCCTAGTGCCGCCGTTCGTCGGCGCGATCGCATGGGTGCAGCTCTTCGGCCGCAACCAAGGATTCAACGCGCTTTTCGACCATCCGATCTGGAACATCTACGGTGCCGACGGCGTGATCTTCCTGCTCACCCTGCACGCCTACCCGATCGTCTACGTCATCATGGCCGCGGCGCTGCGCAAAATCCCGCGCGACCTCGAGCTCGCTGCACGGTTGTCCGGCGCAGACACGTGGACCACGCTGCGCACGGTGACCCTGCCGCTCGTTCGTCCGGCGCTGCTGAGCGCGTTCACGCTGACCTTCGTTTCTAACCTCGGAGACTTCGGCATTCCGGCGCTCATTGGCTCCCCGGCCCGATTCGAAACGCTCGCCACCATGGTCTACCGCTTCGTCGAATCCGGCACGGTGCCCAACCCGCTGCAGGTGGTCTCCACCATCGGAGTGGTGCTGCTCATTATGGGCATCATCGCGGTCGCGGCTGACTACCTCGTGGCCAACCGCGCCGCCACGTCCGGCACGAACGCGGGTAAGCCACTGCGTTTCGAGCTCGCCGCCGCCACCTGGCCGCTGACCGTAGCGACCTGGGCGATCGGCCTCGCCGTGACATTCCTTCCGATCGGCGGCCTCATCTACCGCGCGCTCCTACCCGCCCCGGGCGTCCCTCTGACGTGGGAGAACATGACATTGCGGCACTTCAGCAACACCGTGCAGAACCCGCGCGTGGTGGACGGCTTCCTCAACTCTTTGAGTCTCTCGCTCACGGCGGCGCTCATCTGCGGTGTGCTTGGCTGGCTCATCGGCATCCTGGTCACCCGCACCCGTAGCTTCGACAACACTCTGCTGACCCTGGTGACGCTGCTTCCGTCGGCGCTGCCGGGCCTGATCATCGGCGTCGGTTGGCTCATCATCGGCCGCTACACCGGCACCTACAACACGCGCTGGATCATCCTGTTGGCCTATCTCTGCGCCTACACCGCCACCGTGCTCCAAGCCGTGCGCGCTCCGCTGAAAGGAACGCCGATCGCCATGGAGGAAGCCGCCAGGATCTCCGGGGCAGGGAAACTGCGCGCCATCTTCAATACCTCAGGCGCGATGGCCGTCCCGGCCGCAATCTCGGGAGCTGTCCTCGTCGCGGTGACCGCAATCCGCGAACTCACCGTCTCCGTCCTGCTCATCGCGCCGGGCACAAGCACCCTCGGAGTGCAGCTGTTCAATCTGCAGCAAGCAGGCAATTACAACCAGGCGTCCGCGCTAGCGTTCATGTTCACCGCAGCCGGACTCATCGTCCTCGTCCTCGCCAGCGCCGGACTCTCCCGCGGCACTGCGGCAGCAAGGAGATAACCCCCGTGGAAGACATCCGCTTCGACCAAGTTTCCGTTGTGTTCCCCGGCGGAACGCAAGGCTTGAAAGACATCACCCTTGACGTCGGTGCGGGCGAGTTCGTCGCTCTCGTCGGACCGTCCGGCTCCGGCAAGACGACGCTGCTGCGCTCGCTCGCTGGTTTCGTCGAACCGACCTCCGGCCACGTCTATGTCGGCGGCCGCGACATGAACGGTATTCCTCCAGAGGAGCGCCACATGGGCATGGTCTTCCAGCAGCACGCGGTTTGGCCCCATATGACCGTGGCGCGGAATGTGGAGTACCCGCTGGTGCGGGCGGGCGTCGATAAGCGGGAGCGGACTACGCGCGTGCGCGACGCGCTGACACTCGTTGGTCTCGATAGCCTGCAGGACCGCAAGCCCGACGCCTTATCCGGCGGGCAGCGTCAACGCGTCTCGCTCGCGCGCGCGATTGTCGGCGAGCCGCGCGTTTTGCTTCTCGACGAAGCCCTCTCCGCCCTCGACGAACCCCTCCGCGACGTGCTGCGCCGAGAACTCGTCGCGCTCACACGCACACGCGGCCTGACCACGCTGCACGTCACCCACGACCGCCAAGAAGCCCTCGCCATGGCCGACCGGATTGCCGTCCTCGACCACGGTGAACTGCAACAAGTTGCGACACCGGACGAGCTGTACTCCTCCCCCTCCTCCGCATGGGTGGCGCAATTCTTCTCCGACGCGACGGTGTTGCGCGCCCGCCGCGACGGCTTCGAGTACGTCTCTTCCGACCCTGTCATGTCGTTCCACACCTCGAACTTGGTCGTCGCCGACAACTCCGGCGGCACGCAGAGCGACGTCGTGCGCGATCTCGGGGACGAGATTGACATCGCAGTGCTGCCCTCCTCCGTGCGCATTGTCGACACCTCCGACCCCCGCTCCACCCGCGGAACGATCGAATCCGCGTTGTTCGAGCTCGACGGCCACTCCGTCACCGTCGATGTGGAGGGCACGATCTTCCGCGCCAAAGTCCGCGGCAGCCGCCCCCGCATCGGCGACGTCGTCGGCGTGCGCACAGAGCGCGTGCTCGCGTACCCGGCCGCTGCCGGAACTGAAAGGACGTCATGATGAGCACTCTTTCCCGCATCCGTTCAGTTGGTCCCGTCGTGACTGCGGCTGCGCTCGCTGCGTTCACCGTATCCGCCTGCGCGGAGCCGCCCGCTGAAAGCGAGCGTTCCGCCAACTCGAAGGACGGCGTAACGACGATAGTCCTCTACACCTCCGAACCCGAGGCCAAAGCAGACATCGCCATCCAGGAGTTCGAGCAGCTCAACCCCGACGTGCAGGTGAAGATGTACCGCGCCGGCACAGGCGAGCTGGTCGCCCGAATCGCCTCGGAGAAAGCCACCGGCCGTATCGAGGGAGACGTCTTATGGTGCGCCGACGCCCCGACATTCGAGGTGTACAAGCAGGAAGGCGACCTGGCTGAGCTGACCGACATCGACCTCACCGCGATCCTGCCGGAGGCTATCGACAATGACGGCTACTACGTGGGCACACGCATGATGCCCACCGTCATCGCCTACAACACTCAACGCATCTCTGAGACAGAAGCACCCCAATCCTGGCAGGAGTTGACCGACCCGAAGTACAAGGGCGAGATCGTACTCGGCGACCCGGCTGTTTCCGGCGCCACCGCCTTCAACGCCGCCGTATGGCTGCAGACCCCGGAACTCGGTGAGGACTGGGTGAATGCTCTCGGCGTGAACCGGCCCATGATCGCCCAGTCCGCTGGCCCCGTCGCCGAGGAAGTCGCCGCCGGCGGCCACCCCATCGGCATCGTCACCGATTACCGTGTGCGCGATCTTTCTGACGAAGGCTCCCCCATCAAAGCCATGTACCCCACCGACGGTGCCCCGTACATCACGCAGCCGGCGGCGGTCTTCGCATCTTCCCCGTCGCGCGAAGCCGCGCAGCGCTTCGTGTCCTACCTGGTGTCGCGCGAGGGCCAAACAACAGCATCGAAACTGAACTACCTTCCCGTCCGCACCGACGTGGACAGCCCGGCCGGTGCGCCGACTCTCGAGGACATTCCGCTTCTCGAAGCAGATCTGACGAACATCACACAGGAAAAGAAGGACGCTGTCGCGTTCTTCCAGCGAGCAATGCGGTAGGCCGGAAGCCGAAAGCAGGCCTAGGACGATGAGCAGCTTCTAAGTCTGTTTAGGAGTGCAAAGACGCGAGGGAGACCTCGCCGCGCGCCACAATGACAGACGGTCCCGTCATGGTGGCTTCACCGTCGGTGATCGAAACGTCGATGGCGCCACCCGGGACGTTAACAGTCACGGTGCCGTTCTCGATTCCTGCGTCGGCGAGAGCTGCACGGGCAGCTGCGACCGTGCCCGTGCCGCACGAGCGGGTCTCCCCCACTCCGCGCTCCCAGACGCGCATGTGGACGGAGCCACCGGTGACTTCGGTGAGCACCTCCACATTGACGCCTTCGGGGAAGAACTCGGGGTCGAATGCGGGCTGGGAGAAGTCCATCGCGCGCAGCGCGTCGGGGGTCAGCCCGGGGATGACGCAGGCTAGGTGCGGGTTGCCCACATCGACACCCAAACCAGCGAAGGTCTGCTCCCCCATGCGGGTGGTGGAAATGCCGGTGACATCGACGGCACCCATGCCCACCGACACGACCGCGCGCGTGGGGCCGTGGGGATCGTCGCCGGTGAGATTGTGAATCGTGATGTGCTTGATCCCGGCGCGGGTGTCCACCTCGAACTCGCGCGTCTCTTCCAGGCCTTGCGCAGCCAGAACGTGCGCGAAGACGCGGATGCCGTTGCCGCACATCTCCGCGATGGAGCCATCGGCGTTGCGGTAGTCCATGAACCAGCGTGCTTCACCCTGCCCGCCGTCGGCGCGGACAATTCGGAGAAACCCGTCGCCGCCGATGCCGGCGCGCCGGTCGCAGAGCTGAGCAACCAGGTCGGTGGTGAGGACGCCGAGCTCCTCGAGCTGATCGTCGACGTCGATAAGCACGACGAAGTCGTTCTGCGTGCCGTGCGCTTTGATGAACGGAAACGAAGACAGGTTCTTGTTGCTCACGCCAGCGAGTTTAGCGCGGAGGCGAGGATCGCTTCCCGGCCCTCATCGGCAAGCGAGGCGTCGAGCCAGGTGATGCGCTTGTCACGGTTGAACCACGACCGCTGCCTGCGCACGTATCGGCGGGTTCCGGTCACTGTCTGCTCCTGGGCTTCCTCCAGTGTGAGGTCGCCGTCCAAATACGCCAGCACCTGCGCGTAGCCAATCGCGCGGCCAGCAGTGGAATCGGCGACCAGCCCCTGGCCGACAAGCCCACGCACCTCGTCGACGAAACCGCGCTCGAACATCAACGAAGTCCGCAGGTCGATCCGCGGGTTCAACCACTCGGCGCCGGTACGCAGGCCGAGGATCCGGGTCCCCCACCGCGGCGGCGCGTCCTTCGGCGGTTGGGAAGCCTTGAACGGCTTGCCCGTCAGCTCAATCACTTCCAGCGCACGCACAGTGCGGCGCGGATCGTTGTCCTCGATGATGCGGGCGGCGTCGGGGTCCACTTCCGCCAGCTGCGCGTGGAGGGCCTGCACACCGATCTCACTGAGCCGCTGTTCGTACTTGTCGCGGACGGCGGGGTCGGTTGGGGGGAAGGCCCAGGCGTCGATAAGCGATTGGACGTACATCATGGAACCGCCGACCAGAACGGGGACCTTGCCGCGCGCGGCGATGCTCTCGACTGTCTCGATGGCACGGCCCTGGTACTTGGCGACGGACGCGGTCCGTGTGACGTCCCAAATGTCTAGCAGGTGGTGCGGGATGCCCTCGCGCTCAGCGACGGGCAGCTTGGCGGTGCCGATGTCCATGCCGCGGTAGAGCTGCATGGAATCGACGTTGACCACCTCGCCGCCAAGCTCGTGTGCGAGCGCGATCCCGAGGTCCGACTTGCCCGAAGCCGTCGGGCCGACAACAGCGATGGGTGTCACACCGCCACCTCCCATGCGGCGAGGTAGCGCCCGACGCCGAGCGTACTGTCGCTGGCAATCAGCGTTTTCTGCGCCTCAAGCTGGGCGAGTTCGAGCCACAACCGCTTTTCGACGACCCCCGCCAGCTCACCCGGCAACTCCCCGGCGCCGTCGAGGAACTGTTGTAAGCCGGTGTGGGTTGAGGGGGCGCCGTCGATAAGCGCGAGCGGCGCGCGGGCGGTAAGGCCGGCGGGTCCGTCGACGACGACCACCGCCAGCGCGTCCGGGTTGAGCGGCGCGATACGGTCACGCGAATCGGCGATCTCCCGGCCGGGAAGGAGGTACCGAGCGATGAGCTCCGGTAGGTAGTCCCCGCCTCCCACCTGGATGTCTGCACCCCAGGCGCGGAGACTTCCGGTGATCTCCGTGCGCCACCGTTCGTCCCGCGAACCGACGATCTCGACGGGGCGGTCGTCGCCGGCAACAAGCTCGCGGAGGGCTTCTGTGATCTTCCGGCCAGACTCGTCTAGCGGGGCAAGTTCGCGCACAAGCGCCGGCGAGCCCGGGACGACCAGAAGATTGAACTCGCGCATGCTTCACACCCTATACCGCGACATTGCTTGCCCTGTCACGGTATTGTCTTTGGGCATATGGCAGCCGTGACGCGCGGCACACACGACGAAAGGACGGTCACCGTGACTTCCACCCCCGAGAACCAGAACACCCCGAAGGTTCCCTCCCCCGGCGCGATGCCGTCGCGGGCCCCGAAGCCGGGACCGCGGCCGGGAGCCCGCCCGGCGCAGGCCGGTGTTCCGTCCACTCCGAGCCCCGTCCCCGCTAACGCAGCAGATACCGCAGACGCAGTGAAATTCGGCCGCGTCGACGAGGACGGAACCGTCTACGTCACCCGCGGCGGCACCGAGCGCGCCGTCGGCTCCTGGCAGGCAGGCACCCCGGAGGAGGGTCTGGAGCACTTCGCCCAGCGCTTCGGCGACCTGTCTACCGAGGTCAGCCTGCTGGAAAACCGCCTCGCGGCACGCCCGGAGGACGCGAATTCCGTGCGCGCCCAGGCGCAGCAGCTCATCGATTCGCTGGATGAGCAGGCTGTCGTCGGCGACTTGGATGCCTTGGAGACCCGTCTGAACAAGCTCCTCGGCCAGGCCGACATCGCAGGAGAAAAAGCCAAGGAGGCGAAAGAAGCTCGCCGCGCGGAGGCGATTAAGCGCAAAGAGGCTCTCGCAACTGAGGCGGAAGACTTGGCCGCGAATTCCACCGAGTGGAAAGCGGCCGGCGACCGTATCCGCGCGATCCTGGATGAGTGGAAGACCATTCGCGGCATCGACCGGAAGACGGACGACGCTCTGTGGAAGCGTTATTCCAAGGCGCGCGACTCCTTCAACCGCCGCCGGGGCGCGCACTTCGCGGAGCTCGACCGCGGGCGCGCCGCCGCCAAGGCCGCGAAAGAAGACATCATCGAGCGCGCCGAGAAGATCAAGGATTCTACCGACTGGAACGACACCGCCCGCGCATTCCGCGACCTGATGAGCGAGTGGAAAGCTGCCGGCCGCGCCCCGCGCGACGTGGACGACAAGCTGTGGGAGCGGTTCCGTGCGGCCCAGGACCACTTCTTCGCCGCGCGAAACGCGGTCAACGACGAGCGCGACCGCGAGTTCGAGGCCAATGCCAAGGCCAAAGATGACCTCATTGCAGAGTACGGCCCGCTGATCGACCCGGAGAAGGGTCTCGGCGCCGCGAAGTCGAAATTACGCGAGCTACAGGAGAAGTGGGAGGAGATCGGTTACGTCCCGCGCGGCAAGGTCCGCGAGTACGAGGACAAGATCGGTGAGATTGAGCAACGTGTCTCCGACGCCGAGGAGAAGCAGTGGCGCAAGTCGAACCCGGTCCAGCAGGACAAGGCGAACCAGTTCCAGGTCAAGGCGGACGACTTCCGCGCCAAGGCTGAGGCGGCAGAGGCGAAGGGCGACGCGGCGAAGGCGGCGGAGCTCCGCGCACAGGCAGAGCAGTGGCAGGAGTTCGCAGACGTCGCCGCGAAGGCGCTCGACGACTAGTTTGCAGCCCCTCCTATACTCCCCGGCCAACGCCGACTCCGATGAGGTCGTCGGGGCGTACGCGTTCTCGGCGACGTTGGCGATCCAAGACATCACCGGTGACGCGCATTCCGGGGTCACCGCGTCTCATCTGGCCAAGCGCCTCGAGGGATCCGCAGAGTCAGAGGCGCTGCTGTTCGCGCTCACGAGCCGGCAAACACCGCGCCCGCTTGGCTCGCGCGGTTATCCTCTGATCAGCGTTGACGATCTCGCTGATATCGATGCGTGGGTGTTCATCTCGCTTCCGCTTCTCGAGGACACCTCCATCATCGAAGCCACCATCACCCTCGACGCTGTGGTCGCACCCGTCCCCGGCTCCGGAGAGCCCGTTCCGCGTGAGCCGTGGATTGCGGCTTTATCGCTTATCGACGCCCTCTCCCACTCCCTCAACCGCCCCACCTGTCTCTTATACACATCTCCGAGCCCACGAGACGGACTCCTATCTCGT
>OJLS01000186.1_pt1 | contig 14559 bp, 17 predicted proteins | sample 1597081 | NCBI WGS metagenome assembly OJLS01 (sample SAMEA3904663, study PRJEB24821) | metagenome | biome: Builtin; feature: hospital; material: surface | place: USA | collected 2013-05-22
CCGCAGAAGCGTATCCCAGACCCACTGGAAGGCTTCACCGAGCGCGGTCCACGCCTGCTTGATCAGGCCGATGTAGACCTGGATGACGTTCTCCCAGAGCCACTGCATGACCGTTGCGAGTCCGTCCCAGACGGGCTTGATGACGTTTTCCCACGCCCACTGGATCGCGTTTGCAAGCGCTTCGAATGCGATACGGATCCCCTCGAACGCCGGAACCAATACGGTTTGCCACAGCCATGTAGCTGCGGCAGCGATAGCGTCCCAGGTGGGCTTGATGATGGTCTCCCACGCCCGCTGGATCGCGAGCGACAGAATGTCCCAGGCGACCTTGATGCCGTCGAATGCCGGGACCAAGACGGTGTTCCACAGCCACGTAGCGGCCGCACCCAGAGCTAGGAAAGCGGGCTGGATAAGGCTAGTCCACGCCCACTGGATCGCGGACGCGAGCGCGTCCCATGCAGCACGAATACCGTTGAAAGCGGGAACAGCAACGTTCTGCCATAGCCACAAAGACGCCGCAGACAACGTCTCCACAACTGGGCTAATCACGTTACGCACATGACCTGCAAAGTCGGTGAACCACACCTTCGCCGCAGCGAGTTTCTCCCCGATGAAGTCCATGAACCCGCCCCACAGCTCGCGGCCCTTCTCCGTCTTGGTGAAGAACACAACGAGCGCGGAGACCAGCGCCATGATCGCGGTGATCGCCAGACCAATTGGGTTTCCCTTGATGGCGGTGTTGAACAGCTTCTGCGCAGCCGCCGCAATCTTCGTCGCCGTGGAGTAGGCAGTCGTGGCCTTCGTGGCACCGACGATCCACTTAATGAACCCACCAGCAGCCATGATCTTTGCCTGGAATGCCATCGCGGCAATACCAGCGGCCACAGTCATCAGAGCCGCCCCAAGCGGAAGCAACCACGACTGGTTATTCCGCAGGAAATCGAACAGGCCCTTAAGAATATCGCCCGCTTTCGCACCAACGTCCCAGAGCTTCTCGAGCGCCGGGACAAGAGCGTTGAACACAGCTGTGGCCACAGGCTCCAGCGCAAGCATGGCGCGCAGCTTGAACTGGTCCCACACCTCGGCGAAGCTGGCGGTTTCTGCCGCGACGCCGCCGATGGTGTCACCAGACGCCCCAATGGACTCCATGAAGTCGTCGTAGGCGAACGCTCCGGACTCCACGGCCGCGACGAAGCCGGCGCCTCCCTTGGCGCCGAAGATGGAGTTAGCGAGGTCGATAGCCTCCGCGCCCTTGCCGGCGCGGGTGAGATCGTCGATCTGCTTGATCATGTTCCACAGGGACTGCTGCGGATCCTCACCGTCCTTGGCGAACTCGGACAGTGCCTTGGTCATGGATCCAAGGGTCTTATCGGCGTCGAGACCAGCTTTATCCAGGGCACCGAGAAGACCGGCGGATTCTGTCAGCCCGAAACCAAACTGCTGCAGGGCAGGGCCGGACTTGGTGAGGTTGTTCACCAACTCATCCATGCCGCGCCCCGTGGCCTGGGAAATCTGGAACAGGGTATCCAGCGCGTCGGGGGCCTTTTCAGCCTCAACACCGAACTGCGTGAAGGCACCGGTTACAGCGTTCACGTCGGCCTCCATGCCCATGCCCTTGAGCTGCTGGAACTGCGTGGTCAGCTTCTCCAGCGGCTCACCTGTCACACCGAGGCGGGTATTCAGGTCAGCAAGGGTCGTGCCAATCTCGCCGAGGTCGGACCCCACACCAATGCTGTCCTGGGCGACGTTGCGCAGAGAGTCCTGCAGGTCCTCGAACGCGGCTCCGGACGCACCAGTGCCCACACGGATCGTGTCGTACGCGTCATCGAACGACGCGCCAAGGTCATAGGCGGCCTTGACCGCACCACCTACGGCGGCGCCGATCGCGGCGGCTGCGACAGCGACCTTGCCGAGCGACCACTCGAAGTTCTTGCTCGACTCGTCCGCCGAGTCTACGGCACGGCCGTACTCGTCGGTCACATCAGCGTTCTCTTTTTGGGCCTCACTCAACTTCCCCAAAGTAGAGTTCAAATCATCAAGCTGATTTTTGTGCTTTTCCTCAGCAACGCGGGTATCAATCTCGGCCTGTTCCAGCTTCTCCGTCTCGCCAATCAGACGCGCTTTCGCTTCCTTGACCTTGGCGAGCTCAGCAAGCCCTTTGTCTCCGCTTTCCAGCGCGCTCTGGTATTTTTCTTCCGCGTCCTGCAGCTTGAGAGTGGCTGCCTCGACTTTTTCCTTCTGGGCTGCCTGCTTCGACGCGGATTTTTCATATGCGCGGTCCAGGTCCTGAAGCTTGGAAGATGAGGCCTTCACCTGGCGCTCGAGGTTTTCGACGCTGCTGCCTAGCCCGTCAGAGATTGCCTTGCCTGCGGCCTCGCCCGACTTTTTCGCCGGCTTCTCCAAGCGCTCCGCAAACTCTTTCGACATCCCTTTGAAGGTTGGGACGACGGGGACTGATACGAAACCAGCAGACATGAACAAACCTCTCATCCCCCACCTGCCTAGGTGGGCTTCAAATCCTCAAGCATGCGCAAGGACTCCGCCTGCGACGACTCAAACGACCTGCCAGAACCATCCGACAGAACACGCCGGCGATCCTGGCCCATGCGCTCACGCTTCTCCGCAGCGATACGCGCCTGCTCAGCCTCCTGCTCCAAATCAGTAGGAGACTTCAAGAACGGGTGCTCAAAGCCTTTTTCCATCTGACTCGACTGGAACAACGCCACCGCCAAAGCGGCCTTATCAGAAGGCTTAATGTCCATGCGCTTGGAGCCGACGCGAGTCTCCGGCCGGTCCAACATGTCCTCGTACAAGGCCACAACGCGGCGCGTGGACAGTGGCCCCTCGGGGTCGAGCCAATCGCGCACATCAAGGCCGATGCGCAGCAGATCAACCTCAAGAAGGTCAATGTCCTCCACCGCGTGCGCAGCCAAGGCAAGCTTGAAGATGCTCAACCCGGCAGCCTCGAGGTACGCCTTGAGCTGCTGCCCCAACCCCCCTGAGACCATGGCGGCAGTCATGGACTTCACCCGTGATGATTCATCGAGCAAGCGCCACAACAGACGCGGGTTTTCCAGCAGCTCCATCATGTCCTCATGGCCGAGGAACATCGGGTCGCGCCGCGCCCGCAAACGCACACCACCACTGGTGAACTCCACCCAAGCGCCCGGCTCATCCTCGAGAATCAGCCGGGCAGACATTACTTGTCAGCCAGCTCCGTGCCACGCTGCACAACCGGTGCAATCACATCGTGAAGGTCCTTGCGTGTGGCGCCCGTCCAGTCCAGCAGCTTGCGGGTCTTGGGGGTCAGCTGCGCCATCAGCATCCCTTCTACGTTGCCCTCATGGGCCAGAGAGGACACGGACGCCGGCAGCATGTCTCGGTCGACGATGACCTCAATGTCAAGCTTCACCCCATTGATGAGCTCGACTTCACGCTCGGTGTAGACACCGTCGGTGATCTGTCCGTCCCCGACGGAGTTTTTGGAGACGTCGTTCTTCACGACCTCGACCTGGTTGTTGTTCTTTCGCTGGGTCATGGTGATTCCTCCTATGGAATTTGGAAAGCCCCGCGCTCTGCGGAGCAACACTGGGTGGTGATTCCTCGACCGATAACGTCGTAGGTAGGGCCTTACGCGGAATCACCACGAAAGACGTAAGGCCCATCGCAAGCGTTAGCTACGCCTCCGGGTCCGACGGGACGGACGGCTCGTCGCTAGCGCGAACGCCTTCATTGCTGCCCGTGGCAGTCTCGCCAGTCTCCGGGTCCTCGTACTCGTGCAGGGTCACGTCGCCGGACTCATCATCCGTGACAACCATGGCGGTAAGGCCATTGGCGGAAGCCTGCGGGTGGAATGCAGTGCCAGCCTCGATCTGGGCCTGAACGTCTGCGACATCCTGGAAGACCTTCTCTTCAACGCGAACCACGGAGCCGTCCTCTCCGACGATGTAGAAGCGCTCCTCGTAGTAGCGCTCATCGTCACCGTTGTTGAAAGTGATCTGAACCGGGCGGGCCTGCGGGTCCTTCGCGGTCACGCGCTCGTTGACCACCAGGTCAGCCTTTTCACGGGACACCCAGATACGCACCAGGCCGGAGGTGAACTTGTGGACGAACGCCACATAGCCCTTAGCGACCTGGTCGGAGTGCTTGCCGTAGGTGGTGCCGTCCTGGACGACAGCGCCCGGGTTCTCGATGTAGCGCATGACCGGGGAGCCTGCGATACCATCCACCGCGGCGGTGATAGCGCCGGCAGTGTAAGAGGTGGAGGACTGGCCACCGGTCAGGTTGGTGGTGTTGGACGACACCTCGCGGGTGTGGCCATGCTGGGAGTCGGTCGGCTCAAGGCCGAGAGATTCCCACTCGCCGACAAAAGCGCCGGTCTGCTTGTCGATAATCGGATTATCGGAGAAGTTGACCAGTACCTCACGGTCCTCCAGGACGCGCAGGTCAAGGCCAACGCTACGATTCTGAGCCATTATTATCCCCTTTCAAAGGACATGAAAATAACCACCCCGGCTTTCGAGGTGGTGTGGAAAATGTGCGGATTACTTTGTTCGCGCCGGTGACTGGAAGAAAAGCTTGCCGATTCCGACCGACAAGCTCATGGTCGACGCAAACCCCGTTGGCTGGTACGACGGGCCAGACCCGAAGAAGCGGGAATCAGACCGGGATATTCCCAGCCCAATACCGGTTACTCCTTGGGTTAGAGCGGTGTACAGGTTGCGCCCGTAGCGGCGGACCATCATGTGGTCCGGCCCGTACACGCTGACCTTCACGAGGTCACGCGAGTGAGCGGACTCATCCACCTCAGACACGTCACCGGAAACGACAACCGCCAGCCCGTCGGTGTGGCAGTTGTACCCGTCCGGCAAGAAGTGAAGATGAACCATGTCGTGATCCACTTCCGGGATAAGCCGCAGGACGTGCTTGTGCACCAGGGCAGGCGGATCAGGAGTTACCCCAATATCAGGAAGCATCCTTCACCGCCTTAGTGAGAAAGCCGTCCTTGGCCTGCTTGGCGACAGCGCCAGGGTGGCGCACCGTCACCACGTGGGTAGGGCGGTTCGTGCCCTGGGTAGCGCGGGTGACCTTCACGACTTCGCCACCCTCACGGGGGAAAGCACGGTCACGGGCAGAAAGATCGTTGACATCAGGCCAGCGCAGCTCGATGTATTTTTTCACCTGCTCCGCCTTTTTCCGCGACGCTTCCTGCACCTGCGGCGCCGCCGCCAACTGCTTGAAAAGCTCACGGTAGTTAAGCGACACCGCCCGACACCTCCCCACGCTCCACGACGAACACGACCTTCGGCTGATGCCACGACACTGCTGGACGCCTGCCGACGCTGTAGTCGAACGACCGGCGCTGCTGCACCGTGTAGTCCTCACCGCGAATGGTGACCGTATCCCCGTCGGCCACCACCGTCCCCGGAGGGGCAAGCACCTGCAGCTTCGTGATATCCCCATGGGTGAAGCTGTCGCCTTTGACGACTTGATCACCCGCAGGCGACACCACGCAGTGCTCAATCACGCGGCCCGGCGCGTACTGTGGCCGGCCACGGTGATCACGACCAATCATGCCGCCCTTCACCGTGACGGGTTCACCGAATTCATCTGGGCGCCATGCCATTAGCACCGCCCCCGCTCACTGAACTCAGCACCACCCACCGGCCAACGATGCCCGAATGGAATCACCCGACTACCGCGCCCCAGAGGAACAGCGCGCGCCCCCAAACCCAGCAGGTCGAGGATCGCATCATCGAGACCCACACCACCCCAGTGAATACCTACCCCTTGAGAGTAGGTCACTGAATCGGACTGCGGGCCCGTCGTCGACGACGCCGACGCCACACCGACGTTGCTGCCGATGAGTACTGCCTGGGACACCATGACCCGCACAGCCTGCTTCGCAGCCAGCTGCAGTAGACGCGACGAGGCGACCTCGCGGTTGAAGTCGCGGCCGCGCCTTGCGAACTCGAGCTCGATTAGCTCAAGCGACTGCTCGATAAGCGCTGCCATGCGGGTTCGTTCCTCATCGAGCAGTGGACGCGGGAAAACACCGGCCACATCATCAACTGTGATCTCCACTATTTCCCCACCTCCCAACTTGTCATGCGGACTCGTTGACCGTCTTAGTCACAAACCCCATGATTTCGTTTCGCTTCGTGAGACCAGTCAGCTTGATCTTGTTTCGACGGGCGTACTCTTTCCACTCCGCCACCGGAGCCGTCTTCTTCGGCAACTCCGGGTAGCCAGAGGCCGGCTCCGCCTCAGTGTCCGGCTCCGTCTCTTCGACCGGTTCAACAACCGGCGCGGGCTCCGCCGGCACCTTGAGCTCGTCGGCCAGGACACCTAGTTCGCGGAGCTTCGCAACGTCATTGTCTTCCACATCAATGACGTCGCCGGACCGGTGAACGATCGCGGAACCGAGCGGATAGCGGGCGGCTTTAGCAAGACGCACTTGCTTCATCTCAGCCTCCCTCCCGACTAAATAGCGCCGGTGAGCTTCACGATCGCCTTCGGTGCACGCACCGCCAGAGCACGGAAGTGCACGTAGTCAGAACGCCACGTCAGACGCGGACCACCAAGACCAGACTGGCCGCCCTCCTCGTACCAATCGGAGAACATCGGCTCACCCGTCTGGAATCGAGTACCGATACCACCGCTCAGGGTCTCGGAGATGACGTACGCCTCACCGTCAGCCATGCCCTCGTCCAACACGAGGTAGAACTGCTCACCGATGACCGGCTGCTGGCCGATCGGGGTGAAGCGCGGGTCCGCGTGCGCCATGTCACCGATGTACATGTCGGTGACCTGCTTGTTGCGCTTAAGCGCGTTGATCGTGCGACGGTTCGCCCACACCCACTTACCGGCGTAGCCGAAACGGAGGCCGTTCTCGTCGACGGCGCCGGCGAGCAGGTCGTCGGCAGCGTAGAGGTCGTCCATCGCCAGCGCGTCCGGGGTGTTCCACTTCGCTGCGACCGGCAGCTCCTCGACCTGGTCACCCACAGCTGCGATAGCGGCCAGGGCGTCCTTGCCGTTCTTACGGCGAATCTCCGCAGCACGACCAAGCAGCTCACGCTGCACAGCCGAACCAGACGTGAAGTTGCGCTGCCCGTAGGAAACACGCACGCCGATACCGGACGGCAGCAGGTCGACGAAACGACGATCGCCGCGAGTCGGGTCACCGACCGGGATCTCGCCGAACTCGGCAACGGTCTGGACTTCCTCGTCCAGGCCCGGCGCGGAGTCCAGGTTGTAGCCGACGGTCAGCTGATCGACGTTTTCCGGGTCGAAGATCAGGTTGTAGGACTGCTCACCTTCGAGCAGCTCGTTGATTGCGCCCTCAATAAGCTCCGAGGAGGTCAGAATGTCCTCGACGGACAGGTCCTTAAGGTCGTCGAAGTAAGAGTTAGTAACGCTCATGTCTTTTGTCCTCTCAGAGTGTTAGGCCTCTGCTGCTGCAGCGGGCAGGCCGTTGAGGATGGTCAGGGTCATGTTGTTCTCGGTAGCGCGCACGGCGACGCCCACCTGGACGGAGCCGGACGCGGAGACCTTGCCGTCGGCAGCCGCGAACACGGCAGCGCCGGCCTTGATCTCGCCGTCGGTCTCGAGCTTCACCGCCGCGTCACCGTAGTGAACTGCGATGGTGGACGCGCCCGGCGCCTCCGGGGTGACACGGCCAGCTTCGGTGACCGCGCCGAACACGGCACCGTCGGCAGCTGCGTGCTTGATCTTGCCGTCCTCATCAACGGTGACGAGTCGGAACTTCTCGGTGTCGGCTGCGATCGGGAACGAGATCGGGCCGGAACGGAAAGTAGGGTTCGACATTTACTTCTCCTTCTTGCTCTCACGGTTTGCTGCAGCCTTAGCGCGCAGCTTCTCAACCTTGGTCATGCCGACAACATCGCCGGAGTGACCGATTTCTTCCATCGGGACGGCCACGTTCTTCGGCAGCGCGCCCCAAATCTTGTCCGCCGCGACCGGATCGGTCTTATACGCGGCGATAGCAGCAGACCGGTGAGCCGCGGAGTAACGACCGTCACGAATGTGGGAATCAACCTTGGCTTCAAGTGCGCGCTGCTTATCCTCCGCAAGCTTCGCGGAGTAACGAGCACGATCCTCCATGTACTCGTTCCACACAGCGCGCGGCACGGTGACAACATCACCCGGCGCCGCCCCGCCCTCAAGGGCAGCCGGGGTGTCCCCCTCGGAACCTTCCTCGGTGGTCTCCTCCGACAGGGCGCGTACCGTCACCGACAGCGGCACCGCAGTGTCGTTGACCAGGACGGTGAACTCTGCGACAGAACCGACCTCCACACCGGATGGTGCGGTGATCGTCACCGTGCCGCCCTCGTCAACGGTGGCGTCGAAACCGTCGGCGACATCACCCATGGCGAAGGTCAGGCCAGCGGACTTCGCCAGCTCCACCGCAGCGGAGTTCGGCTGCGGCTCCGTGCCCTCCGGCACGACCTCTACCGCCTCCTCGTCGACAGGGGTGTCACCGATCGTCGGGTCGATGGTGATGCGCTCCGTCGGGACGATCTTCACGTCCTGCGGGTAGGTCACCTCAACCTCGCCGGTGATGCTGACGGTCTCATTGAAAAAGCCGGAGAGCGCTTTCTTCACGTCCTCCGGCTTCTTGCCCAGCTCCTGGGCAAGCTGATTCAAGATAGTCATCTTGTCTCCAATCTGCCCATCACTGGGCTTAGTTGTTTTATCCCCCGATTCCGACCGGGTGACAGGCGGCGGCGGTGCCGCAGCCCGGTTCGCGAACTTGAACCGGCGACGCATCGCAACCGCGGGGGCTTGTTCCTCCGGCACGGGCTTTGCGTCCACCACGCGATCTGCTAGGCCAGCGGCTACGGCCTCTTCGGCGGTGTACCAGGTCTCCGCCCCCATGGCGTCAAGCCAGTCGTCGACCTGCCCGCCCGCCTTTTCGGTGTAGATCGAGGCAAGCTTCATGTCCTGGCGCTCAAGGTCGGCAAGTGTCTTGCGGACATCGTCAGCGTTACCGTCCGTGAACGTCCACGCGCGGTGAATCATCATCTCGGACGACGGACGCATCAGCACTTCATCGCCGCCACCGACGGCGATGAACGACGCTGCAGACGCCGCCAACGATTCGACGATGACGGTCACCCTGCCAGGGTGGTTCTTGAGCGCATTCATAATGTCGATGCCCTCATACACGTCGCCCCCACCCGACGAGATACGCACCGTCACATCACCATCAACGTCGGACAGCTGCGCCATCACATTCTTCGCTGTGATGGCGTCATCCGGCTCCCACATGTCAGCCCCAATTGGGCCGTACAAAAGAATCTCAGTCACTGCTTACCTCCTGTCACTTGGTGCCGGTAGGTGTCGAACGGCTCTGCCGCATCAGGCGCGGGTGTTGACTCCGACGGCTCATCGTCGGACAGAGTCACACCGATCTCCTGCTCCGCGTCCGACAGCGACTTCTTAGCCTTCAACGCCTCATAGAGCGACCGCGCTGCAGGGATGCGGTACGTCGACCGCACCCACTGCTCGAGGTTCGGTTCCTTCGTCAGCACTCCCTGCGCCGTCAACTGCGACACATCACCCGGCGTCAGGTCTTTTTGCACCTGAATCCGCGTCGACGTGATCAGCGGCACCGGCCCGTCGTAATCCGGGAACGCCACCGTCACAAGGTCTTCCACGATGTGCTGCGACGCGATGTCCGCTACCCACTCCGCGATCGACTGCAGGCCCTGGATGAATTCGCCAAGCTGAACGTTCGCCAGCGCGTACGACCCACCGGCACCAGTCAAGTTCAGGTGGGTGGCATTGCAGGCGATAGCGATCTGCGAGGCGTGGTACTGCATTGCCTTCTCGATATCCGGCAGGGTGCCAGACACGCCCTCGACAGGCATTTCTGCACCAGGCGGCAGCGAGTACGCGGTGACCTCGCCCGCGGCATAGGACTCCGCGAGCTCCTGCCCACGGTTCAGCTCCTCCTGCACCTGCGACCGGTCCGTCAATTCCGACGCCTTGTATTTCGGGATACCCATACCGTTGCGCTGCATCACCAACGAGTTGAGCCGCTCCATCTTCATCAGCTCAAGCCAATTAGCACGCGCCGGAGCGAACACGCTAGACCCCTGCCACGTGTCATCACGACGACCATGCCGGTAAGCCACCAGACGGTCAACAGGGATGAACACTTCCTTACGGTTCTTCGTCCCGCGCTGGGTGATTCCCTTGAGCCCTCCGTCCGGGGCGACGTGAATCTTCCTAATCGACAAGTTCGGGCGCGGCGCTAGCTTCCGCAGATGGTTACGCCCATCCGCTCCGACCTCGTAGACCTGCTCGAAGAACGCCACACCGGTGAACACAGCCTCGATGGCCATCTTGAGGTGCTCGTCCCACGACACACGACCTGTCCTGCGGGCTACCTGACCGTCTTCGCCCTTTACCGGCAGGCGAAGATCAGACGACACCAGCTCGACAATGGCCGCAGGCGCGCCGTTGGGCTCCACCGACCACGCCGCCTGCTCAATCGGCTTACGAATAGCGTTCTCAACCTGCGCAACCTTGGCAGTCGAGCGCATCTCGATGAACTCTGCCTGCTGCGCGAACCACGACAGGTCATCTGCTTTGCCGACACGTGGAGACCACGCCGGCGACGCCGCATGACCAAGCTCACGGACCATCGAATTATCGGCCACCGAGCGCACCTCCCATCAATTTCTTCTTCGAGAACGCCGGGAACGTGCCCACGGGGTTCTTCTTCTCAACTTCGACTTGCTTGTACGGAACCTGGAACTCCGCGATGAACTTGTTCAGGGCCCACAGCGCGAACGTTCCAGCAACAAGCACCGATACGTCACCAGAAAAACGCTCAATCGACGGGTACCGACCGCCACCGTCACGCACTGTTGCTACCCGCAGTGCGTCCATCCACTCCTGCGCGCCGTCATGGGTCACTCTCGCGTCCGACACAGCCTGCTTCAGCTCGCGCAAAGCACTAGCAACCAGACCGCCAGACAGCAGCACCGGGTCAATTCCGGCCGCCTGCAAATGCGGCACAAGCACACCCGCCGGCGAATCCTTATCCAGCACCACCGCCGCCGGGTCGTTATTCTCATCCACGAACCTGCGGATCACATCGACCGCATCCTCGACAACGAATTTCTCCGCACCCGGGCGCCGCTCAAGATGAACACCTCGTGACGTCTGCCCCGCAGACACAAACGTGACAGTCTCCCCGTCCGGGGACACCTCCACGGCGAGGACACACTCACCAACAGCAACACGACGATCCACAGCCAGAGACTCCCACCGCTCAAACGGAACAATCGGCTCGAAGTCATCCCCGAGCTCATCGACCCACTGGCACAGGTGCTCGGTGCGAAACGCAGCCTCCGACTTCGACTGACGAAACCCCTTCAACGTCGCGATCGTGATACGCCCGTTGTTCAAGTCCGGGTTGCCCTCACGCCACCCCTCAACATCATCGATGTCGCGTGACGGGTCCGCCGACCACTCAAAGATCGCCATGCGCGTCTCACGCCACGTCCCCTCACGGATCGGCCGCATGGCGCGCTCGCGCGTCTCCCGCAGCACCACCGAATGGCCAGCGCCAGCATTCGACGTCGCAACAATTAGCCCGTTATCCGGCACCGTCGTTGTCGCCTCGAGCGAATTCACACCCACATACGTCTTCTGGGTGCGTAGCTCGTCGATGTAAAGCAGATCGTTGGTGTCACCACGGCCGGCGTTCTCATCAATCCCCACCGGCCGGTACCGCCGGCGACGGTCTTTCGACCAGAACGCCTGCGCTCCCTTCGAATGATCCACCCGACCGAGCGAGCGCGACAGCAGCGGGTCAAGCTCGATCTCAAGCAGAATCTCATTCCACAGGTCAATCGCCTTATTCAGCGTCTGCGCAGCCGCCATAATCTCCGGCACACGACGGCGGAAGAAGAAATACTTGATCAACTTCTTCACAAAATCCGTCTTGCCATTCTGTCGCGAGATGAGCACCAGCACGTAGGTGAAGCGCAGCATGCCGTTCGGCACCTCACGCCCACCCTTCACCGCAGGGGTGGCATAAAGGCGGTGAACCTTCGCCAGCTCCGCGTCCGGGTCGTCCTCGAGCATGGCGAACTCCATCGCCATCTCCTCAGTCAGCACCTCGAGAGCATGGATACCGAGCCACTCTTGGTAATCCGACAGCGGCGACCGCAGAACATCACGGCAAAACCACGCGAAGTCATAGCCCCACGTCGCGTCAGCCTCCTCGAGATCACGCAACGGGGGTGTGAAGACGCGCGGCAGCATCAATGACATGCCGCATCACCTCCACGCGACTAGAACGGCTCCGCCTCCTCTTCGAGTACAAGCAGCCCTAACTTCTGCTTCCCCTCCGGATTCAGGCCAAGACCAGTCAAAACCTTATTGAGAGTCGGCATGGGACCGAACGAGGTCTTCGAGATCGCGTCCGGGTCCCCAGACTCGCGTGCCTCGTCGATGATCGTCGCCAAATGAATCGCCAGATCGATCGACGCCTGATCCGACTCGGACAAATGCTCCGCCGCTTCGACAGCTTCGTTGACCGAATCGACCATTGAGCGCAGTCCTGAATCGTCGAAATCCATTGGGTTTGCCTCCTTTTACGCGCGCGAGCCCCCACTTTTCACCAGAGAGAGAATCCCCGACTGCAGGCCGGGTGGGGGAGTCGACTAGGTGGGGTCCTGGATTTTTCGGCTACCCCCCTACCAGTGGATGAGTGTTCCGCCGGGCCAGTCGAGGTTCTTCCCTGTTGCGGTGTCGCCTGTGGTTTGGCCGTGTTTGGCGTACCACTCGGGGCCGTGGTGGGCCCATTCGCCTTTGCCGTTTCCGTTGAGTGTGCGGTTGCATTTGCGGTGGATGAGGCGTTTGGGTGGTTGGGTTTTGTCTCGTCCGATGTGGTCGGCTTCGAGTGGTGCGCCGTCGAAGTTTTTGGCTGGGTCGCGGTACATGGGGCGTGCGCAGTATTCGCATTCGGTGCCGTCTACGTGGTTGTAGAGCAGGTTCTTTCGCGGCACTTCGTGTTGGGTGTAGCCGTAGCCGCGTTCTTTGGTGGTGCGTGTTTTTGTCATTGCGCACTTTCGTTTTGCGTTGTGCTTGGTGGCTGCCGCAGGAGTTGCACCTGCGTTGGAGTGACAGTGGTGCGGTATTCACGCTTGTGCGCGTGGGTGCGTGTGTTGTGTGAGCTGTGCACTCGTTGGTCTGCCGCAGCCTGGTTCATGCCCACCTTCCCTGGTGTGGGCATGAAAAAAGACCTGGCCGTCAAGACAGGTCTCTCGACACGAGAGTGTACACCATGGGCGCGGAAATATCACTGGGAAATGCGTTTGTCCTGGTAGACGTGTGCTTGCTCCACCACTTGTGAAACTTGATAGTGAGTTGTTCCCGATGGTGTGGTGTAGGTGGTGATGCGGCCTGATCGTCCCCAGTACCGGATTTGCTCACGTGAGATCGACTTGCCGACCAGTGAGCTGACGAACGGTGCGATGTCGGCTGCGGTGCCGTACCCGGTGGCCATGGTGTCGGCGGGCATGGGGGTTAGGTTTCTGGTCCCGTGTCGGGCTTCGATTCGGTGGTTGAGGTATGCGCGCTGGTCGTTGATGACTTCGAGGAGGTCGTCGGCGGCGGGGAAGTTGGTGGTGATCTCCTGGGCGTAGCGAGCGATGTAGGCGCACAGGTGGGCGGGTGTGGCGTCGTGGTCGCGGTAGCCGGATGGGTCGTAGTCGCGGGCTCTGTGGCGGCGTGCGTGGGTGTAGTCGAGGGCGTCTTTGGCGATGTTCTCGAGTCCGCCTGGGACGCGTTCGTCGGGGGTGTCGCGCATGAGTTCGTGTTCGTGGTTGAATGCCCAACCGTGGTCTGGGGTGGGGTCCATGCTGCGGAAGGTGGGTTTTTGGACGCGGACGTTGGGTGTTCGGGTGGGGGCGAATTTGAGTTCTTCGAGTTCGTGGAAGAGTCCGGCGAGTGTGCGGGCGGCGTGTGCGAGTTCGTCGGGTGTGGTCATGGTTGCTCCTTTCTGCTTGGTGGTGTTGGGGTGGTTTATGCGGGGGTGATGGTGATGGTGGCGTGTGGTTGTTCTCGGAGGTTGGCGCGGCGTTTGTGGAGTGTGTGGTGGGTGATTTGGGAGTCGTCGTTGTAGGTGATTCCGGTGAGTGCGTCTTCGATGGCGCGGGTGAGTTTGGTGGTGTCGGGGCGTTGGGTCATGGGTGGTGGTGGGTCGGTGCGCATGGCTTTGGTGCGGGGCATGACGAATTCGATGGTGAGGTGGACGGGCCCGGTGATGGGTTCTTTGCGGTGTCGGTTCATGGCTTGGCGGGCGCAGAGGGCGACAGTGTGGCGCCAGCCGGCGAGTTTCTTGTTGGTGTCGTAGGTGTAGCCGGCCCGGTTGGTGCGGTGGTTGCCCTGGACTTGTGGGACGCCGGGGACGGCGAAGGTGATCATGGTTGGTGCTTTCGTGCGGTGCGGTAGGTGCGGATGTCGTCGGTGAGGGCGTGTGCGCCGTAGGCGGCGGTGATCAGGAGTGCGGTCATT
>OJLS01000188.1_pt1 | contig 14520 bp, 10 predicted proteins | sample 1597081 | NCBI WGS metagenome assembly OJLS01 (sample SAMEA3904663, study PRJEB24821) | metagenome | biome: Builtin; feature: hospital; material: surface | place: USA | collected 2013-05-22
GTGACCCACCCGGGGGATCCGGCGCGTCCCCCGCCCCGGGGGGCACCGTCGAATCACGAGACACGTCGGTGCAGAACCCGCCACTGGCCCTCTACCGGCGCTACCGCCCGGACACCTTCGACGAGGTCATCGGGCAGGAGCACGTCACCGAACCGTTGAAGCGTGCTATCGTCAACGGACGCGTCAACCATGCCTACCTGTTCTCCGGGCCGCGTGGCTGTGGCAAGACGACGAGTGCCCGCATCCTCGCCCGCTGCCTCAACTGTGAGCAGGGGCCGACCCCGTACCCGTGCGGTGAGTGCCAGTCGTGCCGCGACCTGGCGCGTGGCGGCCCAGGCTCCATCGACGTCATCGAGATCGACGCGGCCTCCCACGGCGGCGTCGACGAGGCTCGTGACCTGCGGGAACGCGCATTCTTCGCCCCGGTGCGCTCCCGCTACAAGATCTACATCATCGACGAGGCCCACATGGTCACCACCCAGGGCTTCAATGCGATGCTCAAGCTCGTCGAGGAACCCCCGCCGCACGTGAAGTTCATCTTCGCCACGACGGAGCCGGAGAAGGTCATCGGCACGATCCGCTCCCGGACCCACCACTACCCGTTCCGGCTGGTGCCCCCGGCGACCTTGGTGAACTACCTGGAGACGCTGTGCGACAAGGAGGGCATCGCCGTCGACCATGCCGTGCTGCCGATGGTGGTGCGGGCCGGTGGTGGATCGGTACGTGACTCGCTCTCGGTGCTCGACCAGCTGCTGGGTGGGGCCGACGAGGACGGCGTCTCCTACGAGTTGGCGGCTGCCCTGCTCGGTTACACCCCCGACGCCCTGCTGGACCAGGTGGTCGATGCGTTCGCCGCTGGTGATGCCCACGAGGTCTTCGCCACCATCGACAAGGTCATGGACATGGGGCAGGACCCGCGCCGGTTCGCCGAGGACCTGCTGCGTCGGATGCGTGACCTGGTGATCCTCGCTGCCGTACCCGATGCGGTGAACAACAGGCTCATCGACGTCTCCCCGGAGCAGGGGGAGCGACTCGCCCACCAGGCGGCTGCGATGGGGGCGGGGGAACTCACCCGAGCCGCCGAGGTGCTGGCGACCGGGCTTACCCAGATGAGGGGGACGACTGCTCCCCGGCTGCACCTGGAGCTCATGTGCTCCCGCATCCTGCTGCCGGACGCCGACACCGACGAACGTGGGGTGCATGCGCGTCTGGACCGTCTGGAACGACGGGTGGGGATCGTCGGTGCCGGTGCTGCCGGCTCCGGGGACCTTGTCGAGGCCGAGTCGTCGCATGACGAGACCGCCCAGCACCAGCGGTGGCCGAGCGGTGAACGCCCAGCGCGTCCGGGCCGTCCGGCCAGTGCCCCGCAGGGTGCCGATCCTGGTCGGGGCGAGTCCACGGCAGATGGCGGGCCAGCTCCGGCAACTGCCCGACAGGGCAGTCAGTCCGGTGCACGGACGATGCCCTCCCCCGACCCGGCCGAGAGACCGCGTCGCCCCCGACCGGGACGCGCGGACTACCGTCCCGGCACCGACACGACAGCTCCGCAGGAGCCCCAGACACCGTCGCAGGGCATGACAGGGCAGGCCGGTTCACGGGAAGACTCGCGGGCTGCGCAGTCCCAGACACCTGCCCAGTCCACAACTTCTGCCCAGTCCTCAACTCCCGAGCAGTCCCAGGCCCCGATGCAGCAGAGGTCCGCCTCAGAATCTCCCATGCGCGGACGACCGCCCCATCAGCAGCCTTCCGAGACTGCCTCGTCGGGGGCCCGACCGGCTGATCCGTCGGCATCCGCTGGTCCTGCCGTGCCATCCGCTGGCCCCACCGCCGAGCGGCCCGACGGGGTGGACGTCACCATGCTGCGCGACGCCTGGCCACGCATCATCGAGGTGTTCCGATCCGAGTACAGCCGCTACATGAGCGTCGTGCTCAACCAGTACGCGCAGATTCTCGGGGTCAACGGCAATCAGGCGACCCTGGGATTCTCCAACCCCGGTGCGCGAGACAGTTATCTGCACGGTGACCATGCCAAGCATCTGCATGACGTCGTCGCCCAACTGCTCGGTGTCGACGTGGATTTCGTCCCGGTGACCGGTGACGTCCAACCGTTGGCCCATCGTGGCCATGACGAGCGTCGCAACAGGCCGGACGGCCCCCGGCCAGGATCAGCAGGTGCTCCCGGCAGGGGAACCCCCGATGCACGGAGTCGGGCGACCGGGGCGAACCCCCATCCGCAGAGCTCCCAGACACGCCAAACGGGTCCCGCTGGTGGCCCCCCAGCTGCCGACGACGATTCCACGCATGGTGCCGATGACGCCGACGACATCCACCGAGGTGCGCAGAGCTCCCAGCCGGACGTCTCCCCGGCGACGAACAACTCTGCGGAGCCACCGGACGCTTCCTCGCAGAGCCGGGCAGACACGTCGGACGACGAGAACTCCTCGGCGCACACGAGCTCGGTGGACGAGGCTGCCGACGTCCCGGAGCCGGGCCAGGCACCGTCGCCGCATCCGGTGCAGACACCTGCCGAGGTGTACCCGGAATCGGCGCGGTCCCGCTTCCTGGACCCCGCACGGCGACGTCTGACGTCGCAGCCCACCCCCCGCGGTGCCGCCTCCGGCCCGGACGAGGCTGCTGGCCGGGCCCATCGGTTCGACGCTCCTGCACCCGGGCAGACGAGACCCACTGCCCATGACGCCTCCGGCCAGGCCAGCGGGACGGGTGGGCACCCGCATGGTGATTTCGACCGGCATGTACCATCGGAGCCTCCAGCCGACGACATGCCCCCCGACGACATGTGGGAGCTGGCCGACTCCGGTGACGGTGAGATCCTGGACTCCTCGGGGGAATCGGCCATCGAACTCATCACCACGGAACTTGGCGGGGTCGTCCTCACCGATGAACGGGGGTCCGCCTCCTGAGGTTGCACGGCAATCGGCCGTGACGAACCACCACCAATCGATCGTCACCACCCCCATTGGGCCCAGGAAGACATCGCTCCTCGCGGTGTCAGCCCCCTTTTCGAACAACACTGAAAGGATCCATCATGACGACACCCAACGGCGGTTTCGACCTGTCCAACGTGGACATGAACGGGTTGCTCGCCCAGGCCCAGGCCATGCAGGCCCAACTCGCCCAGGCCCAGCAGCAGCTGGAGTCCACCACCTTTGACGGCTCGGCGGGCGGTGGGCTCGTCAAAGCCGTCGTCACCGGCACCGGGGAACTCACCGGGCTCACGATCGACCCGCAGACCGTCGATCCCGACGACACCGACACCCTGGCCGACCTGGTCATTGCTGCCGTCCATGACGCCAGCGGCAAGGCTGCGGCAGCCCAGCAGGCCATGACACCCAAGATTCCGGGAATGGGACTCTGATCGTCTCGGTTGTCAGTCTCGGAGTGCATGGCCGGCACACCCGGCACCGAACCTGACTGGATCATCACCTGCCAGGTGGTGTGAGGTGGTAGCACTGAACCACGGTCATCGGCCGTGCCACAGTGATCGAGGAGGAGACCACATGTACGACGGTCCGCTTCAGGACCTCATCGATGCCCTGGCGCAACTGCCGGGCATCGGTCCCAAGGGTGCCCAGCGCATCGCCTTCCACGTCCTGGATGCTCCGGACGAGGAGGTCGGCGCGCTGGCGGATGCGTTGCGTGAGGTCAAGGAGAAGGCCCGGTTCTGTGACATCTGCTTCAACGTCTCCTCCGACGAGGAGTGTCAGTACTGCCGCGACCCGCGCAGGGACCAGACGGTGATCTGTGTCGTCGAGGAGTCCAAGGACGTCGTCGCCGTCGAGCGCACCCGCGAGTACCGCGGCCTGTACCACGTCCTTGGTGGTGCCATCTCGCCGTTGGATGGCAAGGGCCCCTCCGATCTGCACATTCGCGAACTCATGCAGCGACTGGCCGATGGCACCGTCACCGAGGTCATTCTGGCCACCAACCCCAATCTGGAGGGGGAGGCGACGGCCACCTACCTCTCCCGGCTCATTGCGCCGATGGGGGTGGCAGTCTCTCGTCTGGCCTCCGGGCTCCCCGTCGGCAGTGATCTGGAGTACGCCGACGAGGTCACCCTGGGACGTGCCTTCGAGGGGAGGCGTCACGTCGAGGCCAATGCCTGACCGGTCGCTGATCGATCAGCCTCGGGCTGTCATCCGGCCTCTGTGGATGTGTCGGTCCGGGGAGGTGCCGCTGTGACTGGCTGGAACGCCGGGGTGGCCATCAGGATCAGCAGTGCCCCGGCCGGCAGGCAGACCAGCGCCCAACGCAGTGAGACGGTGTCGCCCAGCAGGCCGATGAGCACGGGGTAGATCATGAAACCCAACCTCATGATCCACGTCGCCACCGTGAGGCCGGCCCCAGCCGCCAGCCCCGGGGTGGAGTTGGCGTTGTCCATGGACAACGGAATCGTGGTGGACACTCCCCACCCTGCCGCGGTGAATCCGATGAGGGCAGTGGCCACCGTCGGCCAGAGCACCATGAGCAGTGTGCCGATCACACAGACCACGGCCCCCTGGGCCACGGTGGCACCAGCCCCGATCCGGTTGACGATGGCGTCGCCGACCAGTCTGCCGATGGTCTCGGCGCCCATGAGACAGACGAATCCCAGGCCTGCGACGAATGGGGTCGTGTGGAAGGTCGAGTTCAGGTAGAGCGGCGCCCAGCTCGACCCACCGATCTCGATGCCGCCTGCCAACGAGCCGACCACTCCCAGGATGACGACGCGGGCCCACAGGCCACGACGTCCCAGCGTCCTGCCATGGCTCGATCCAATGTGCCGGCCCAACCGGGTGAGGGGTGTCCGGCGGTGGAGCCGCCCAGGTGACGCCGGCTGTTCGGGTGGTGTCGGACGATCTTTCTGTCCTGAGGAATTCTGTGTCCCCGGGATGATTCGCACCCCTTCGGCTGGTGGTGGTTCGCTGGTGGATGAAGGATCGTGGGCCAGGCCATCAGCGTGTTCATCCTGATTGTGGAGTGCGGGGTCGGGCTGGGTGTCGGGCAGCATGAACGACCACGCCAGCAGCGACATGAGCGTGAGTGCGATGAGGGTGAGGCTCACCTGCAGGTTGAGGTCGATATCCTGCTGAGCAGCCGTCGATCCGACGAGCCCACCCGCGACGGCACCGATGGACCACCATCCGTGAAATGTGTTGACGATGGAACGGTGGTAGAGCTGCTGGACCATCAGCCCCTGGTAGTTCATGGCGATGTCGGTGAGTGCGTCGAAGACGTTCATGACGATCATCGCCACGAACACCCATGCGGTGTGTGGTGCGCGGGCCAGCAGGAGGAGGCAGGTCGTCGAGAGGATCTGGGGCCACAGGGCAATGGTGCGCGAACCATGTCGGCGTATGAGGTGAGCTGCGGACAACCCCAGGATCAGCCCACCGAGTGGCCCGAGTCCCACGGCGAGTCCCCATGTCGTCCGGGACGCGTCAAGATCGGCCTTGATCTGCGGATGGCGCGGTATCAGTGAGGCGAATGTCATCCCATTGACGGTGAACATGAGCAGGGTGCCGATGCGGGCACGTCGGGCCTGCGGGGAGGGGGTATGGCGGTGTGGTTCCGATGGGGCCGTGGCGTCCTCAGAGGGTGGGGCCATGGAACTCCTCGCGGTCATGACGCCACCATGGCTATCGCGCTGCCCGCGACTGTGGCATCTCTCCCGGTGCAGACGCTGCATGGCAGCGGGCCCCACAGAGACACACAGAGATTCAGGGACACACAGAAATTCTCAGGGAAAACACAGGAAAGCACACAGAACTGTGAAGTTTCTCGCTTGAAACCACTGGTCACAAGGACATCTCCTGTGTGGTCCTGGCAAAGGAGGGGGTGGTGGTGTTCGGCGATATGCCGTGAGATACCCTTGGGAGCAAGAAATGGCTGGCACGCTGCGTATGGGCACGTGTTGTTGGCATCGTGAGCGGGTGTCGTCAAGCTGCTGAGCCGTTTCAGTTACATGTATGGCATGTGTATGAGCCTTGCATGGCAGGGGAAGGAATATTTCTCGAGGCTGTGGGGTTCCTAGATATGTCGACACTGAAATCGATTCGTTGTATCGGTGAGCTCCGCTCATTGGTGCAACGCACAGGGAGGGACCATGTCCATCAAGTTCGCCATCCTGGCACTGCTTGCCGAGCGGCCGCGCCATGGCTACCAGATCAAGTCTGAGTTCGATCGGCGAACCAATCACTCCTGGCCGCTCAACATCGGTCAGGTGTACACCACTCTCGAGCGTTTGGAGCGCGATGGACTCTGCGTACGCGGCGAGGAGAACCAAGACGGGCGTGTCATCGTCACCATCACCGAGGAAGGCCGTCACGCCGTTGACGAGTGGTTCGGCAACCCGGTCGTCCAGGACACGCCACCTCGCAATGAGATCGCCATCAAGTTGGCCATCGCTGCATCCACCAAGGGACGTGACGTTGCAGGAATCGTGCAGGCCCAGCGTCGGGTGACCGTCTCGGCCCTGCAACAGTACCGTCAGGTTCGCCGCACCATTGCCGAGGATGATCTTGCCGGTCAGCTCATCCTGGAGCGGATGGTCTTCGATGCCGAGGCGGAGATCCGTTGGCTCGACCACTGCGAGGCTGCCGCGGTGCGTGCCTCCCATCAGAAGCGCGTCGAGGCTCCCGAGGAGTCCCCGGCACGTGAGGCTCAGCTCGCGCGCTGAGGCCAGTCCTGCACCGGAGGCAGGCAAGCCAGAATGAGCAATGGCTCTGTGCGACTGCTTCCCGTGAGCTTCAGTACCCCGTAGGCTCTGTATCCTTGTCGCGAGGATGCCACGCCACCGTTTGGTGGTGTGGAGGGCTGAGCTCTGGAGGTCTGAACCTTGAAGACAGGTATGGGCGCATCGCGAGATACGACGTCTACTCCCAGCGCTGCTCGTCAACCGGTGATTGCGCTCGATCATGTGACTCGTTCGTTTGGTCATGGACAGGGCGAGGTCACCGCCCTGCACGACGTCAACCTGTCGGTGGACACCGGGGAATTCGTGTCGATCATGGGTTCCTCGGGCTCTGGCAAGTCCACCCTGCTCGCCATCGCCGGGGGCTTGGAGCGGCCCACCGGCGGGCAGGTGCGCATTTCCGGACAGTCCTTGGATGGGCTGAGTCGCGACGATCTGGCACGGATACGACGGCGTCAGCTCGGATTCGTCTTCCAGGAACTCAACCTCGTCCCGACCCTCACGGCGATGGAGAACGTCTGCCTGCCTCTCGAACTCGACGGGGTTCCCGGCTCTCGAGCACGTGAGACTGCCATGTCCGTGCTCGAACAATTCTCCATGGCGCAGCTGGCCGATCGTTTCGTCGATGACATGTCGGGAGGTGAGCGCCAGCGCATTGCGATAGCCCGCGCCGTGGTGGGAGATCGTCGCATGCTCCTGGCCGACGAGCCCACTGGCGCATTGGACTCGACCTCCGGTGACGAGGTCATGTCCCTCATCCGAGATCTGGCCGATTCCGGGGTCGCCGTCCTCCTCGTCACCCACGAGGCCCGACACGCTGGGTGGGCCGATCGGGTCGTCTTCCTGCGTGACGGCGTCCTCGTTGACGAGACGGCGGCCTACAGTGATCCGATGGACCTACTGCTGCAGGACGACGTCGCCGACATCGTGGACGCTGCTGAGCCTGCCGATGATGTGACCGGCGTCGCGTCCGATGATGATCAGACCGGGCCCGAGATCCCCGACGCCATGCCACCTGACCCGTTCGGCGACCTCGACGATCCGTTCGACCCCGATGACGGACCGTGGACATGAGTGACGTCTCGGGCGAGGATGATCATCTTGGGCAGACGCGACACCGAGCGGAACCATCCGATGGGGCGGCACCTCGGCATCACAGGGCCGTGCTGTTCCGACACGGGCATCGTCGCGAGGCCCGTCTGAACCTGCTGTCCAGACTGGCCTGGCGGGACATGACCCAGCACCGATACCGCTCGATGGTCATCGTCATGCTCATCGCCCTGCCCGTGATCTTCGTGACGGCGATGGGCACCGCGCTCGAAGCGCAGTACCTCACTCCGAACGATCAGATCCGTGACATCCTGGGCGACGCAGACTTCATCGTCGAGCGGATCGACAACTGGGACGGTCACTGTCGACAGGACGGGCTCAGCCGCCGTTCCTGCGGGGATTCTGCTGTGGACAGCACTCCGGCCGAGTTGGAGACCGAGCAGAGCAAGGCGCTGGAGAAGCTCACGCTCGACAATCATGAATTGCATCGCATGCGCACCGCCCGGCAACCGCTGAGGTGGGGGCAGACCTGGGTCAATGTGCGGGTGTACGGCATTGATCTCACCGGCATGCTCAACCGGCGTCTCGTCATCCCGAACGCCCCGATGCCTGCTGCCGGCGAGATGTGGGCGTCAGCCACCACGGCCAAGCAGTTCAACTGGCAGGTGGGTACGAAGGTCTCCATGGATGGCAGGCAGTACCTTCTCACCGGTCTGGTTCGCTCCTCGAAGACCTGGGAGCCGGAGGTCTGGGTGCGCCCGGAAAGCTCTCTGGTGGTCTCCGACACCTTCCCCAGCTACTTCGTGCGCGGTCCCCAGCTCACAGCTGCACAGGTCGACCATCTCAATGACATGGGCCTGGCCGTCGTGAGTCGTGCTGCGTTGTCCGGTGACTACTCGATCGAAGTACGTACCCAGCTCCTTGCGCAGATCCTCACCGGCGGAGCGCTCGTGGCGCTCATCAGCGCGACGGTGGCTGCCTCGGCCTTCGTCATCTGTGCCCAGCGGCAACGGCAGACCCTCTCCATCCTGGGCACGACGGGGGCAGTGGAGCGTCAACTCGTGGGAATCGTCCTGCAGCAGGGACTGGTGCTCGGATTGACTGGTTCCATCCTGGGGGCGGTGCTGGGGTGTGGAGGAGCCAATTTCGTCATCTGGCTGCAGAACCTCAATTCCCTGGACTATCCGGTGCCCATGTCATTTCGTTGGCGGTATGCCCTGTGCGCCATCGTCATGGGCTTGGTGTCCTCACTGATGGCGTCGTGGTTGCCGGTCCGGCAGGTCGCCTCGACCAATCCGTTGCTGGGAGTGCGAGATGTCTTGCGGCCCCCGAGGAGGCTGGGCGGGCGATGGATCATTCTCATCCTGTCCCTGCTGGCATTTGCGGTGATGATCGTGGTGCCCCACACGACGGCAGCCGGCCATTCCGTCACCCAGCTCGCCGACAGTGAGGTGTTGCTTCCGGTACTCCTCAGCGTCATGTTGCTGTACCCAGCCATCTTGATGACCATCCCGTGGGTGCTGCACTGGAGTGTCGGGAAGTTTCCCAAACGGCGGGTCTATGTCACCCTCGCCCTGCGCGACATGGATCGCAATCGGGAGCGTGCCTCGGCCTGTGTGGCGGCATCGATGGCCGTCATGACGCTGTTCAGCTCCGTGTTGACCATCGGCGGATTCGTCGATCGGCTGGACGTGGATCACTACACACCCCGGCTGCCCAGGAACGTTGCCGTGCTGGAGTCGACGGTTGTTCCCGGTCGCCCTGTTCCCGAGGTGGTGCGCACCCAACAGATCGCAGTGGTTCAGGCCACTGTGGGGCCAGTTGATCATGTCACTGAGGAACTCATCAAGCAGCCGGGGTGCCGGCGACGGTCGGGTTGTGACATCCTCACGGCACAGGTGTCCAATGTCGGTGTGCGCCCAGCCTCCGAGGAGTCCCACACCGGTCTGCGTGAGGTCACGGGTTCGCAGCTTCCGGTCGTCGTTGATGACGGGTCGCTGTACAAGGTCATCACCGGGCACGAGCCTGATGCTGCCGTTCTGGATGCCCTGCATCGCGGACCGGTGGTGCTCAATCACGATCAGCTGGAGGATGGCAAGCTCACGATCGGGATGTTCAGCGAGGCAGCCACCCAACTGAGCCAGGTGAGGCAGGTCGATGCCTTCCGGGCGCCATTCCACACCGAGGCCACTCAAGTTCCCGTGCTCATCGGTCGGGATGCGGCTGCTCGGTTGCTCGGCGTGGCGGACCAGGACGTCCAGACCAGCGAGGGAGACATATGGGCTCGGACGTCGCATGGGATCAGCGCTCATGATCGAAGAGCCATCAGCCGGTCATTGACGGCGGCTTCTGGTCCCACCAGTACCCTCGTGCTGGATTCCGGACCTTCGCGGATGGGGCGCACCATCGTGAATCGGGGTACCGGGATCGCGATCGTCATGCTCATGGCCATCGGTATGCTCACAACCGTCCTGACCTTGGCGGATTCCCGGTCCCAACGCGAGACCCTGTCGTCCATAGGGGCTTCCCGCGAATCGATGCGTAGGATGACGGCGATCCAGACGTTGGTCTCCACCTTCGTCGGACATGTTGCAGGAGCACTGGTGGGGGCGGTGCCTCCCATCATCGCCCTGTCTCTCCTGAGGCGGCACGCCACGTTGACGTGGGTGCCATGGGGCCAGCTGGCCGGACTGGTGTTCGGCGTGCCGATCGTGCTGGGTGGCATGGTGTACCTGACGGTGCGTTCCGTCCCGGAGTGGCGACGACGAGTCATGTAGGCGTGGTGACGACGAGTCAGGTGGGCGGGTCGATCTGACCACGTGTGACGTCGGCCGTGCGACGAGCCCCTGCCGAGGTGTCCTCACGACCTGCCCCGTCATGCCGGGCATGGCACGCTCGAGGAACAGTTGGGACCACGGCGTCCACCAGCGTGGGGTTCGAGGTCTCACGACACTGACAGTGAGCTGGGGCCGGCGAGTGAGCTAGGGCTGTGCGATGGGGTGTGGTACGCGTCAGCTCGTCCCAGCTGCCTTTCGCTCCTTGAAGTTACGCCATCGCTTCCTGATGCGTCGGGAGCTGGTACGTTCGCGCGGCACCGTGGCTCCCATGCCCCACGACCGGAACGTCGCCAGCCGCGAGGCGTGGTCCAGTGGCACGATGAGGGGGCGTACCGTCAGCGCACCGAGGCTGGATCCGATGGCGATGGCGATGCCAACCAGCAGGGCCTGCATGAGGACCGTCCCACCGCCTGCGGCACTCGGCTGGTCAAGTTGTGAGCCCAGAATCATGTACAGGCCGCGGTAGATCATCATGCCGGGCATGAGTGTGACGACACCGCAGGTGACCAGTCCGACCTGCGGGAAGTCCCATCGCCTGGAGGCGGCGGTGGCTGCCATGCCCACCAGGAATGCGCCGACCCCGGAGGCTGCCGGGGCCGACATTCCCAGGGCCGCACCGAGGACATAACCGCCCCAGCCGATCGCCCCCAGGAATGCGCAGGTCACCAGGACTCGCAGACCGGCGTGGCAGGACACCCCGAACGACCAGGAGACGATGGCGGCGGCGAGCATCTGCGTGATGATGGGTCCGGAGACCCACACCGTCGGGTTGATGTATGACGGGGTGCCCACCTTGAGGCCGATCCACAGCACGCCCATCACGCCGAGGATGATGCCGCCGGTCTGGACGAAGACGTCGACGAATCGCCCCGAACTGGTGACGACGTAGCCGTCGATGGCGTCCTGCGCGGCGGACACCATCGACGTGCCGGCAAGCAGTGAGATCATCCCCGCTGCGACGACCAGGGAGGGCGACAACGGCAGGGTCATGTCCGCCTTCCACTGCAGGATCATGACGAGCAGTGCCATGACGGTGGGGACGGCGCCGCCCACCGCCTGGGTGAAGAAACTGGTAACGTGTCGGCGTCCCATGGCCTGCACCGCCATGTCCACCAGGCAGGTGGTGAAGAAGGCCAGGAGGACGTCCCAGATCGATCCGCTGAACAGCCAGGAGATGCCGCCCCCCATCAACCCCATGTTGAGGGTGACGAACCACGGTCGGTACAGCCGGGGCGCGGCGACGAGGGTCTCCAGGTGGCTGCGGGCGTCCTCCAGATCGACCTCGCCATTGCAGATCTGGTCGACGAGTTTCTGCAGTCGGCCCAGGCGCTGGTAGTCCGAGGTGCGTCCTCGCACGACGCGCAGTGAGGTGATGGGGTCGTCGTCCATGCTGCGGTGTTGGGTGACGATGACGGACGTGTTGGTGACGTCGACGTGAATCGTGATACCGAACGTCGCGGCCAACCGCAGGGCCATCGCGACGGCTTCGGAGGCGGAGGCGCCCACCGAGATGGCCATCGAGGTGACTCGCTCCACCAGGTCGACGACGAGACGGGCCTGGCGGGCCTCCATGTCGTCCTCGGCGGACTGCAGGTCGGAGGCCAGCGGCAACGGTTTGGTGTCACGCAGGTAGCGATCCAACGGGAGCCCGAAGATGCGTCGGGCCCTGGGCGGGGGTTTGGCCGGCTGGGGCGTGGGGCTCGGCTGGTTGATCGTGGGGGAGGTCGTCGTCATCGCCGGGACCGACCATGTCGTCGACGCCTCGATGGCGGTGAGCTCCTCGGGGCGCAGGGTCATCTCGACGGCGGTGGGTTCGTCGTCCAGCGGCCCGGGGGAGTCTGGCCCCCCGGAATTTGATCCCGTGGAACTTGACCCCGCGGAGTTCGTCGGATGATTCTGCCGGGGCTTCTGGTTCGGGCGAAAGATGGCGTCGTCAATGGGGCCGGGGCCAGATCCGTGTCCATGATCAGATGCCATCGTCGTCCTTCCTCGGTGCGTGGTTCAACAGTGGCGATCATGAAGCGTCGGCACGGTGCGTGGCAGCTCCGCCGCCCTGATCGGCATCTCTCATTGTGTCGCCCCAGCCGCCGAATTCCCAAAGAATCGGGGATTTCTGCGGCCAGTTCATCAGGAACCCCGGGGATGCCTCATCGAGGGCCTGGGCGAGGCGCATCTTTCGGGGTGATCGAGGAACCGAGCCGGGGTTGATCGGGGCCCCGATAGGCTGATGCTCGTGTTGATAGCCACCGATCTGGACGGAACCCTGCTCACCGACGACAAGCAGCTCAGTTCACGCACTCGCCGCATGCTCGCTGCAGCGGCACGCGCCGGGGTGCCGGTGGTGCCGGTGACCGCCCGTCAGATCTATGGTCTGTCCGGGTGGCGAGACGTCCTGACCAGCTGGGCGCTGTGCTCCAATGGTGCCATCTGCTGGAATCTTGCCGACGAGACGATCCTGTTCCGTCAACTCATGGACGCCCAGATGTGCCAGCGGTTCACCCAAGATCTGCTGAAGGTCGCTCCCGGTACCGTGTTCGCCACCATTCGGGACGACGGGGAGGAGTTCGTCTCCCAGACGGGCTACGCCGAGCTGGCCGATGTGGCCGACCACAATCGTGACCCGCGCACCATGCCGTCCCTGCCGCTGGAGGACGTCGTGGCCCAGAACTGCCTCAAACTCGTGGCTCGTCACCCCAGCATGCCGGTTGACGAGCTGGCCGGGTTGGCCGTCTCGGTGGGCGGTGACCAGGTGCACGTCACGACCTCGGGGGTGCCGATGCTGGAGATCAGCCCTGCCGGGGTGACGAAGGACTCCGGTCTGGCCCTGCTGTGTGAGCACCTCGGGGTGGATCGTGCCGACGTCGTCGCCTTCGGTGACGGTGCCAACGACGTCGAGATGCTCACCTGGGCCGGCACCTCCTGGGCGGTGGGCAATGCCGTCGCGCAGGCCAAGGCGGCTGCCGATCACGTTGCCGAGTCCAATGACGACGACGGCGTTGCCCAGATCGTGGAGGGTTTGCTGAAGCGTCTCTGAACGGGATTACACTGTGGTGGACCGCACGGCGATGATGGGGCCATCACCCCGGAGCCGCCGGAAGAACGGGCGCAAGCCTCACTAGACCCGGCAGCGGTGGGCCAATGAGCGGCGTCACCAGCGCCGATCGGGGCGAGCGACACCAGCATGGTCGAGCCGTTCTGATCCAGGATCGTCAGGGTCATCTGTTGGGACGCAATGAGGGTGGTACCGCGGGTACCCCGGACGTCCGGGTTCTCGTCCCTCGTCACACCGACGAGACGAAGGACTGCATCCGATGAGCGAGACGACCCCCGAAGCCGGCCGCTATGCTGCCGTGCCACCACAGGTGGACCTGCCCGCGATGGAGCACGAGATCATCGACCTGTGGCATCGCCAGCACACCTTCGAGAAGACCTTGGAGGCCACCAAGGACGGTGAGCCGTGGACCTTCTTCGAGGGTCCTCCAACCGCCAATGGCCAGCCGGGTACCCACCACGTCGAGGCTCGGGTGTTCAAGGATGTCTTTCCGCGCTACCGCACCATGCGCGGCTACCACGTCGACCGCAAGGCCGGCTGGGACTGCCACGGACTTCCCGTGGAACTCGCCGTGGAGAAGGAACTGGGGTTCTCCGGCAAGCCCGACATCGAGCAGTACGGCGTGGAACCCTTCAATGCCAAGTGCCGCGAATCGGTCACCCGCCACGTCGACGCCTTTCGCGAACTCACCGAGCGGATGGGCTACTGGGTCAACATGGACGACGCCTACTGGACGATGAAGTCGTCCTACGTCGAGTCGGTGTGGTGGGGGCTCAAGCAGGTCTTCGACAAGGGGCTGCTGGGTGAGGACCACCGCGTCGCCCCCTACTGCCCACGCTGCGGCACCACCCTGTCCGACCATGAGCTGGCTCAGGGCTACCAGGATGACC
>OJLS01000197.1_pt1 | contig 13781 bp, 12 predicted proteins | sample 1597081 | NCBI WGS metagenome assembly OJLS01 (sample SAMEA3904663, study PRJEB24821) | metagenome | biome: Builtin; feature: hospital; material: surface | place: USA | collected 2013-05-22
TGTGACCATGCGATTCATGTTTTTAAACCTTTGCGTGTGAGAGGGAGTGCGCCGCGCGGTAGCGTGCGGCGATGATGTGTGCGAGGTCCGCGCCGAGCGGTGCGGAAATGGTCCCGGGCCACATTCGGTGAACCCGGTCCAGCAACAACCCCCTCGTCACAAATAGCGGTAGCAGGTGTGCGTCTCTGTCGGCGACAGCGTCGATGCCGTCCGCGCCGACGAGCTCACCGACCCCAGTCGCAGGAACGGTGGTCACGGAAATGCCAGCAAGCTTTTCGACGTCCCGTCCCAGCTCCACCGTCCTTCCCGCCGCCTCCTCATTGGAGGTGCCCACGGGGTAGAGGATGATGCGGCGGGCACGTGGGGCGTCGTTAAGCGCGCGCGCCGCGAGCACGGCCGCGATGTCGCGACCTTGGCCCAACCCTGCGGCGGGAATGAGGTCGAGGCCTGTCGCCTCGCGGGCGTCGGCGAGGGCCTCCGGCACATCGTGGGTTGCGTGGAAGGCGGTGGTGAACAGCGTCGGCACGACCACAGCGCGGGTGTGACCCGCATCGGCGAGCTGGCGCGCGGCCGTGGTGAGGTCGGGGGTGTCGAACTCAAGGTGCGCATCCACCCCGGTCACCCCCAACTGGCGGGCCGCCGCCTGCGTGAGCTCGCTGACTCCCGGCTGCGCGCCTGGGTGGCGCGAGCCGTGGGAGAGCGTGATCAGTGCCGTCATGTGCTTACCTCAGCCGTGTTCCCACGAGTCCGGCGGCGAGAGTATTGCCGCTGGCCTGGTCGATGAGCAGGAAATTGCCCACGGCTCCGCGCGCGGTGTAGTCCTCCACCGGCAGTTCCTGCGAGGTCTGAATGGTCACGTGCGCGATGTCGTTGAGGCCGAAGGACTCCGGTGCGGTGTCGTCGGAATTGCTTTCCGGCGTGCCGTCGATGTCCAGGACGCGGTCGACGCTGGCCACCCGTGCGCGCACGAGCGAGGTGCCGTAGCGCAATTTCACGGCCTGACCTGCCGCGAGGTCCTTCTCCGTGAGCCCGACAACGGTGCCGTGGAATTCGCGGACGAACTCCGGGTATCCGCCACGCTGCTCATCCTGGTCGGCTGCACCAGCACCAGCCAGCAGGTCGCCGCGGGCGAGGTCGATGTCGTCGGCGAGACGCAGCGAGACTGCATCGCCCGCGTTCGCGGTGGTCGCACCGTCGAGGCCGTCGGCGGTGTCGATGTGGGTGACCGTCGTCGTGCGCCCGTTCGGCGCGGTGACGGTGTCGCCGACGCTGATCGTGCCGGCATTCACCGTGCCGGCATAGGCGCGGTAGTCGGTGGCGTGCTCGCGCAGGACGTACTGGATGTTGAACCGGAACGGCAGGTCCAGCGCGCGGCCGGAGTGCACCGGGATGCTCTCCAGCAGCTCGAGGACGCTCGGACCCTCGTACCACGGGGTCGCCGCGGAGCGCTCCACGACGTTGTCGCCTTTGAGCGCGGAGATCGGCACAGCGTGCGGCTCGGCGATGCCGAGTGACTGCGCGCGCTGCTCGAACTCGGTGCGGATGTCCTCGAAGACCTCCTCCGAGTAGTCCACCAGGTCGATCTTGTTCACGGCCAGTATCACCGTCTTCACGCCCAGCAGGCTCGCCACGGTGAGGTGGCGGACGGTCTGGGGTTTGATGCCGTTGCGGGCGTCGACAAGCAAAACCACAACCTGGGAGGTGGACATGCCCGTGACGGTGTTGCGCGTGTACTGCTCGTGCCCCGGGGTGTCCGCGAGGATGAACGTGCGCTTGTCGGTGGCGAAGTAGCGGTAGGCGACGTCGATGGTGATGCCCTGCTCGCGCTCGGCGCGCAGGCCGTCGACGAGCAGCGACAGGTCGAGGCCCTCGAAGCCGCGGTCGGCGGAGGTGCGCTCCACGCTGGCCAGCTGGTCGGCCAGCACCGACTTGGTGTCGTGCAGCAGGCGGCCGACGAACGTGGACTTACCGTCGTCGACGGAGCCCGCGGTGCACAGGCGCAACGTGGCGCGGTCGGCGAGGACCTCGCTCGCGGCGGGGGAATTGAGTGTAGGTGCGTTCATCAGAAGTAGCCCTCCTTCTTGCGGTCCTCCATGGCGGACTCGCTCAAGCGGTCGTCCGCGCGGGTGGCGCCGCGCTCGGTCAAGGTGGAGGTGGCCAGTTCAGCGAGCACCTCGTCGATGGTGGTGGCCTCGGATTCAACAGCACCGGTGCAGGACATGTCGCCCACGGTGCGGTAGCGCACACGGCGGGTCTCCACCGTCTCGCCCTCGCGCGGGCCACCCCAGTCGCCGGCGGTCAGCCACATGCCGTCGCGGTTGAACACCTCGCGGTCGTGGGCGAAGTAGATCGCCGGCAGCTCAATATTCCGGGCGCCGATGTACTCCCACACATCCGACTCGGTCCAGTTGGAGATGGGGAAGACGCGGATATTCTCGCCAGGGAGTTTCTCGCCGTTGTACAGGTCCCACAGCTCGGGGCGCTGGCGGCGCGGATCCCAGCCGCCGAAGGAGTCGCGGACGGAGAAGACGCGCTCCTTGGCGCGGGCGCGCTCCTCGTCGCGGCGGGCACCACCGAGAACGGCGTCGTAACCGACCTCCGCGATCGTTTCCACCAGCGGCACGGTCTGCAGCGGGTTGCGGGTGCCATCCGGGCGCTCCACCAGGTCACCGCGGTCGATCCAGTCCTGGACGTGAGCTACGCGCAGACGGGCCCCGGTCTTCTCAACCAGGTTGTCGCGGAACTCGATGACCTCGGGGAAGTTGTGGCCGGTGTCCACGTGCAGCAGCTCAATCGGCGGCGCTGCCGGGGCGAAGGCGCGGCGCACCAGTTCGTACACCACGCAGGAGTCCTTGCCGGAAGAGAAAAGCAGGCCGATTTTGTCGAACTGCCCCGCCACCTCGCGGATGATGTGGATGGACTCGTTCTCGAGGTCCTTCAGGTGGGGCGAAAGTGTGTCTGTCTGTGCCAATTGTGTTTGTGTCATGAGTGCAACCCGCATTCCGTCTTGGAGCTGAACGCCCACCGGCCCGCGCGGGGATCCTCGCCCTCAGCCACCGGAAGCGTGCAGGTGGCGCAGCCGATGGAGGGGTAGCCCTGTTTGGTCAGAGGGTGGATGATCAGGTTCTTGTCGTCGATGTAGTTGTCGGTGTCTTCGAGCGACCAGGTGATCAGCGGGGAGATCTTCAACCGCCCGGTCGCATCCAGGGACAGCGCCGGAGCTTCGGCGCGCGTGGGGCCGTCGGCGCGGCGCAGGCCGGTCACCCAGCCCGCGTACGGCGACAGGTGCACCGCAAGCGGCTCGACCTTGCGCATCCGGCAGCACGCGGTCGGATTCGTCCGGTACAGCGCACGGCCGTACACACGGTCCTGTTCTTCGCGCGACAGGATCGCCTTTGCGCGCACGAGCTCCTGGTCCGGGTAGCGCTGTTCCACCTGGTCAGCGACCTCGAGGGTCTCCGGGAAGTGGTACTCGGTGTCCAGGAACAGGAAGTCCGCGTCCGGGAGGAAGTCCTTCGCCAGCTCCGCCAGCACCGTGTTCTCCATGCTCAGCGTCACCGCGAGCTTGCCCGGCGCGTGGTCGTGGGCCCACTCCAGGATCTCTTGCGCGGAGGCGTCGTACAGCTTGTCGGCCCATTCGTCGACAAGCCGCGCATTCGCTTCCGCGATCTCCGCGCGCAGCGGTTCGGTCTCCTTCGGACCGTCCGGGCTGATCTCCGGGTCGCGCACGTCGGCGCTGGCCCGCGACAGAAAATCGGCCATTAGTTCTCCTTCCTCAACACCGCGTCGTGCCCGTGGCGCGCGAGCGATTCCTGGATGGCTTGTTCCGTGGATTTCGCCGGCGCCGGGGCCTGTTCCGGGGCGTCCTGCCCGTGGAACTTCACCTCGAAGATACGGAGGCATTCGGTGCATTTCCACGCGAAATCGCTTGTCTCGTCCGGGAACAGCGCCTCACCCGCGCAATAGGGGCAATGCGTGGGGAAATTGCGGTTCGCGTTCGGCTCGCGGCGGAATCTCACTTCAGATCCTCCTCGTCGGCGCGCAGCACCCAGTCGCGGAAAATCTCGCCGTCGTTTCGCTTATCGACGTAATTTGCCACCACCCGGCTCACGTACTCCCCCAATTCGGACGAGAGCACTTTGTGGCCGCGCAGCTTGCGACCGAAATTGGCTTCCTTCTCGCCGTCGGCGGTTTCGCGGGTTACCGTACCGCCGAGGTGCACCTGGAAACCCTCGACCTTGTTGCCGTTGCCGTCGTCAACCATCTGGCCCTTGAAGCCCATGTCGGAGACCTGCGTGCGAGCGCACGAGTTCGGGCAGCCGTTCAGCGTGATGGTGATGGGCGAGTCGATGTCGCCGAAGCGGTCCTCGAGTTCGTCGACAAGCTCGATGCCCTTTGCCTTGGTGGTCACGTGCGCGAGCTTGCAGTACTCCAGGCCGGTGCAGGTGAGCATGCCGCGGCGGAATTCGCTCGGCTTGGAGTACAGGCCCATCTCCTGGAGGTCTTTAGCCAGATCGTCGACCTTTGCCGGATCGACATCCAGGAAGAGGATCTCCTTGAACGATGTCAGTCGCAGACGCGTGAGGCCGTAGCTTTCCGCCACGTCGGCGATGGCGATGAGCTGCTCGCCCGTCAGGTGACCCATCGTCGGCTTCACACCCAGGTAGACCTTGCCGTCCTTCTGCTCGTGCACGCCAACGTGGTCGCGGTCGATGAGGTTCATGGGGGCACGCGGGCCGTCGGGAAGCTTGTAGCCCAAGTACTCGTCCTCGAGCACGGCGCGGAATTTCGCTGTACCCCACTGCGCCACGAGGAACTTCAGGCGTGCGCGGTTGCGCAGGCGGCGGTAACCGTAATCGCGGAAGATGCGCGCCACAGCGGCCCACACCTCCGGAACCTCCTCGAGGGTGACAAAGACCCCGAGCGACTGCGCCAGCATCGGGTTCGTGGACAGTCCGCCGCCGACAAAGAGCTCGAAGCCGGGGCCGAGCTCCGGGTGCTCCACACCGATGAACGCGATGTCGTTGATCTCGTGGATGACGTCCTGGCGGGCGTTGCCGGAGATCGCCGACTTGAATTTGCGCGGCAGGTTCTGGAATTCCTCGCGCAAGACGTACTCGTTCTTGATCTTCTCGATGGCCGGGGTCGCATCGATGATCTCGTCTTTGGCAATGCCTGCCACCGGCGAACCCATGATCACGCGCGGCACGTCACCGCAGGCATCCCACGTGTTCAGCCCCACCGACTCGAGCTTCTCCCACATCGCGGGCACGTCCTCGATGCCCACCCAGTGCAGCTGAATGTTCTGGCGGTCCGTCAAGTCTGCCGTGGAGCGGCAGTAGTCGCGGGAGATCTCCCCCACGGCACGGGCCTGGGCGGTGGAGCACTGGCCGCCGTCGAAACGCACGCGCGCCATGAAGTACTCGTCCTGCAGCTCGAGGTTGTCCTTGCCCGTGTGCTCGCCGCCCAGGTTCTGCTTGCGCTGCGTGTACAGGCCGAGCCACTTGAAGCGCGGGTACAGGTCCTCGTTGGGGATGGAGGAGAAGCCCTGCTTGGAGTAGGTGTCAATGACCCGCTGCTTGACCTGCAACACGGGCTCTTCCTGCTTCAGCTCCTCGTCGTGGTTCAGCGGGGTTTGCCCGTCGATCTTCCACTGGCCTTCCGGCTTGGGTGTGCGCTGTGGGCGCGGCTTACGGGCCTTTCGTTCCTGGCTCGTCGTGGTGGTCATGCCGCCTCCTTCGCTGATGGTTGAAAGTGAACCGATCCGTCTAGTCGGCGGCTCCCTCTGAAGTGCTGTGATGAACGCTACATATACCACTCGGTCTAAAGCATCTACCCTGCCCCCTTTTCGCGCCTGAACTGGGTATACGAATGAATGAAATTCAGCCGAGGCGCCCCTTCAGGGATAAAGTATCGGCCATTGTTAGACCGCTCGGTCTATCTCTTACCTGGCGCTTTAATCTTGTGCGCTCCGCTTCCGCATACCGCGTGTCCACTCCGCGTCCTATGATTACGCCGTTAGAAAACCAAGCCCTTAAGAATGAAACCTGGAAAACGAGGACATGTAGTGGATCTCCTCCGCCTCACCGGGCGATACGGCAAGACCTACGCGGGATATGTGGCTGCAGTCGTGATGCTGCAGTTCATTTCCACCCTGGCCACCCTGTATCTGCCAGATTTGAACGCCGACATCATCAACAACGGTGTCGCCGCAGCCGACGTTCCGTACATCCGCCGCGTGGGCATGCTCATGCTCGGCATCTCCCTTGTCCAAGTCGCCGCTGCCGTCGCCGCCGTGTGGTTCGCCTCCGCCGCTGCAATGGGCACAGGCCGCGACATCCGCCGCGCCGTGTACGACAAGGTCAGCCGCTTCACCTCCGAAGACATGAACCACTTCGGACCAGCCACGCTGACCACCCGCGCCACCAACGACGTCCAGCAGGTGCAGATGACCACCCTGCTCTTCTTCAACTTCATGGTCACCGCCCCGCTCATGGCCGTCGGCGGCGTGATCATGGCCCTGCGCCAGGACGCCGGCATGTCATGGCTTGTCATCGTGGCTGTGGTGGTCTTGGCCGTGGTGATCACCATCATCGCCGCGCTGCTCATGCCCATGTTCAGCCGGATGCAGAAAAAGCTGGATGCCATCAACGGACTGCTGCGCGAGCAGATCGCGGGCATCCGCGTCGTCCGCGCATTCGGCCGGGAAGACTTCGAGGCCAAGCGCTTCCAGGACGCCAATGACGCACTGACCCGGCTCAGTCTCAACGTCGGCCGCGTGTTCGTGACCATGTTCCCGGTGATCATGTTGATCTTGAACCTGGCCACCACGGCAGTGCTGTGGTTCGGTGGCCACCGGGTGGACCAAGGGCTCGTCGAGGTCGGTTCGCTGACCGCATTCATGCAGTACCTGATGCAGATCCTCATGGCCGTGATGATGGGCGTGTTCATGCTCATGATGCTTCCCCGCGCGCTCGTGTGCGGCCGCCGCATCACCGAAGTTCTGGCCTACGAGCCCGCCGAACCGCGGCCGGCGCGCCGTGCCGCCGACGCTGGCGAGCCTGGGAGCGGTACCGATAGCGTTTCCGGCCGCACGGCCCCGGGCACCGTCGAATTCCAGGGCGTGTCCTACCGCTACCCGGGTGCCGAGGAACCGGTTCTCAAGGACATCACCTTCACCGCGCAGCCAGGCACCGTCACCGCCGTCATCGGTTCCACCGGCGCGGGAAAATCAACGATGCTGGGGCTCCTCCCGGAGCTCTACTACCCCACCTCCGGGCACGTGCTCGTCAGCGGATCAGTGGGAATGGTCCCGCAAAAGCCCTGGTTGTACCGCGGCACCGTCGCCTCCAACCTGCGCATCGGTAACCCCGACGCCACCGACGAGGAACTGTGGGAGGCGCTGCGGACGGCGCAAGCGGGCTTCGTCGACACGCTCGACATGCCCATCGCCCAAGGCGGCACCAACGTTTCCGGTGGACAGCGCCAACGCCTGTGCATCGCACGCATGCTCGTGGCGCGGCCGGACGTCTATCTTTTCGACGACTCCTTCTCCGCCCTCGACGCCACCACAGAAGCCAAGCTGCAACAGGCGATGACCTCGTACACGCAGGACGCGACTGTGATTGTGGTGGCGCAACGGGTGGCGTCGATACGCAGTGCCGACCAGATTCTCGTGATGGAGGCCGGCGAAATCGTCGCACGCGGAACCCATGACGAGCTGCTGAAATCCAGCTCGACCTACCGTGAAATCGACGAGAGCCAAAAGGCGGTGACCGCATGAGCGAGCAGATGACCGACGACCAACTGGCCACCTACGAAGAGTCCATGGCCGGGGACGACTACTCCAACAAGGCGCCCCGGAAAGCCAAGCAGTTCTGGCCCTCCGCGAAACGGATCCTTGGGCTGCTTGCGCCGTACAAGATCGCATTGACGCTGGTCTTCCTGATGAACGCCGGCTCCGTCATTCTTGCGGTGTGGGCGCCGCGGGTGCTGGGGCACGCGATGGACGTGATCTTCGCGGGCGTGGTGTCGAAGCAGCTGCCCGAAGGAACCACGCCCGAGCAGGCTGTGGAGGGCTTACGCGCAGCCGGCCAGGACCGTTTCGCTGATATGGCCGCCGCGATGGACCTCAACCCCGGAAACGGCATCGACTTCGACCACCTCCGCGATCTCATCATCACCGTCTTAGCCCTGTACCTGATCGCCGCAGCGCTCATGTGGGCCCAAGGCGCGATCCTGAACAAGCTGACCATGCGCGCCGTTTACGCCCTGCGCGAGAACGTTGAAGCGAAGATCAACCGCCTGCCGCTGTCCTACTTCGATTCCCGGCAGCGCGGCGACGTGATGAGCCGCACGACCAACGACGTGGACAACATCCAGCAGGCTCTGCAGCAGTCCCTGTCGTCGCTGTTCAACGCCCTGCTCACTCTGGTGGGCATCGTGGTAATGATGCTGTCCATCTCGTGGCAGCTCGCCCTTGTGGCCCTGCTGGCCATCCCGCTGACCGGCGCCGTCATGGGTGTCGTGGGCACGCGCTCCCAGAAGGAGTTCGTCACCCAGTGGAAAGCCACCGGCGATTTGAACGGGCACGTCGAGGAAGCGTTCACCGGCCACGATGTGGCCACCATTTTCGGCCGCAGCGAGCAGATCCGCGAAGAATTCGACGAACGCAACGAGGAACTCGCCGCCGCCGCACAGAAAGCCCAATTCCTGGCCAACTCGATGCACCCGATCATGCAGTTCATCGGGTCATTGTCCTATGTGGCCATTGCTGTGCTCGGCGGCCTCAAAGTCGCATCCGGCAAGATCACGCTTGGCGACGCCACCGCCTTCATCCAATACTCCCGCCAGATGAACCAGCCCCTCGGTGAGATCGCCGGGATGATGCAGATGCTCCAGTCCGGTGTCGCCTCCGCCGAGCGTGTCTTCGAGCTTCTCGATGCTGAAGAGGAAAGCGCGGACACCCCATCCGGCTCCGCGACCGAAGGCAACGCCCGCGGCCTCGTGGAATTCGACCACGTGGACTTTTCCTACTCCCCCGACACCCCGCTGATCGAAGACCTCTCCCTGCGCGTCGAGCCCGGCCAGACCGCGGCGATCGTCGGCCCCACCGGTGCCGGCAAGACCACGCTGGTCAACCTGATCATGCGGTTCTACGAGGTCGACGGCGGCTCCATCCGCCTCGACGGCACCGACATCCGCGACCTCACGCGCTCCCAGTTGCGCTCCAACATCGGCATGGTGCTGCAAGATGCGGTTCTGTTCAAAGGCACGATCATGGACAACATCCGGTACGGCCGCCTGGACGCCACCGACGAGGAAGTCATCGCCGCAGCGCAAGCCACCTACGTCGACCGTTTTGTTCGCTCACTGCCCGACGGGTACGACACGGAAATCGACCAAGACGGCGGCTCCATTTCCGCCGGCGAGCGCCAACTCATCACCATTGCACGCGCGTTTCTCGCCCAACCTCCGCTGCTCATTCTCGACGAGGCCACGTCATCCGTGGACACGCGCACCGAGGTCCTCGTCCAGCACGCCATGAACGCGCTGCGCAGCGGCCGCACAAGCTTCGTCATCGCGCACCGCTTATCGACGATCCGCGACGCCGACCTCATCATCGTCATGCAGAACGGAAAGATCGCCGAGCAGGGAACCCACGAGGAACTCCTCGCACAACGCGGCGTGTATTACGAGCTGAACCAGTCGCAGTTCAGCGACGAAGACTGACACTGTAGACATCTCTGTCTATTTATGAGGGCGTCCCACTCGGGGCGCCCTTTCCCTTTCCGCATACCGCCTTCTCCTTGAAACGCACGTGAATCTGCATGCACAAAGAGGTATTTCGTTGAATATAAAGCGGGGAGCGACCTTGACACCGACCCCTCCACAGCTAAGTTTGTAGACCAAGCAGTCTGCCAATGTTCCGGGTTTCGGCTGCACCCCACATAGGATCGAAGGAGTCACCATGACCCACGAGACACGCGCCCCTAGGGCCCACCGCGTGGCCGTCGTCGGCGCCGACGCCGCCGGCATTCATGCATCGGACACCTTGATCTGCATGCCCGAAACCTGCGGTCTCTCCTTCTTCGTCGACCTCTTTGACGCAGCCCCCGCACCCACCGGCCTCATCCGCTTCGCCGCCGAACACCGTGAATCCCCCTCCTGCCCGGTTTACGGCGCCGAAATCACCGCCACCCCAGCGACATCCGTTCCCCGCCTCCGCCTATTCGGCAACGTCCGCATCGGCACCGATATCACCGTCGGCGATCTCACCCACTACTACGACACCGTCATCGTGGCCCGCGCCGACGACTCCCTCACAGTCGTGGGCACCTCCGCCGAAGCAACCACGGTTTACGAGCACCTCCGCGCCTCTGCTTCCCCGACCGTCACCGTCAGCCGCACCCCCGTCGTCACAGAGCCCTCGCCAGCGGACCAGCCCGGTGCGATCGTCGCTCTTCTCGAGTCCCGCGCCATCCCCTTCACCACCTGGCGCGGCTGGCACCGCCCAGCGTGGGTGAACAGCGAGGCTGACGGGGCAGTCGTCAGCGTCGAAAAGTGGAATGCGATTCTCGCTGGCGGCCTGGCGGTTCCCGCGGTGCCGTAACCCCCGCTCCTTTTCCTATTTCCTCCCAACACCGGCGTGCCCGCGTCTCCGGAAGCGTCTCTTAAACCTTTCTCAACCCGTTCAGCATCCGTTAACCCGCTGGCAATCACCTGTGCGTAGCGTTGGACGGGCCTATGTTCCCCCAACATAAGAAGAGAGAACCTATGAGCGATAAGGGACTCCCCCGCGATCTCGCCGGTGAGCACAATCTGCCCGACGACGCAGACGTCCGCGTCATCGACCGTGAAGTGGTCGATTCCGAAGCCGTCGGGGTCGACAACAAGGCCGGGAAGACCGGCAAGAACACGTCAAATAAAAACGACTCCTCTAGCGACCCCGATGAAGTCTTGGACGACGCCCAAGACAACGACCCGCTGAGCTTCCTCCCGTTCGAGGGAACCGCGAAGCAGGTAGCCAACTGGATCGCCGTCTTCCTCGCCGTGTGGCTGCTGCTCAACGGTGTCGGCATGATCGGCGACGGCTTCAAGATGGCCGCCGGCGACCAGGCCAAGGAACTGTTCTCCTTCGCCGAGAACCCCTTCGTGGGCCTGGCCATCGGTATCGTCACCACGGCGATCATCCAGTCCTCCTCCACCACCACCTCGATCGTGGTGGGCATGATCGCCGGTGGCCTGCCGCTTAACATCGCCATCCCGATGCTCTTCGGCGCCAACATGGGTACCTCGGTCACCTCGACCCTGGTTGCTCTGGGCCTGGCCGGCAACAAGAAGCAGTTCCACAACGGTTTCGCGATGGCGACCGTCCACGACTTCTTCAACCTCATCGCCATCCTGTTCTTCTTCACCCTGGAGATGTTCACCGGCTTCCTGGGCAAGACGGCAACGGCGATCGCTCCGTCCCTCACCGGTTCCGGTGAAGGTGTCATCGCCGGTGTCTTCGAGTCCATCGGCGACTTCATCGACATGATCACCGAGCCGCTCGTGGAGCTAGTAAGCGGCCTCGTCGAGCCGCTTGGCGACGTCTGGGGCGGCATCGTCCTCGCCGTGATCGGTATCGCACTCATCCTGGTTTCCATCAGCTTCATCGGCAAGATCCTCAATGCTCTGCTGGTGGGCAAGGCTCAGGAAATCCTGTATGCAGCACTAGGCAAGAACGCATTCTTCGGAGCTCTCTCCGGCGCCCTGATCACCGCCCTGGTCCAGTCGTCCTCCACGACCACCGCCTTGACGGTTCCGCTGGCAGCATCCGGCAAATTCCAGGTCCGCACCCTGTTCCCGTTCGTGGTCGGTGCGAATATCGGTACCACTATGACCGGCCTGATCGCGGCCTTCGCCGCAACCGGTGCAGAAGCCGAAGCCGCAATGGCCGGTGCGCTCGTGCACACGCTGTTCAACTTCTTCTCCGCCATCATCATCTTGGGCGTACCGTTCCTGCGTGACGTGCCGCCGCGCTGCGCCGACTGGCTGGCCACCCTCGCCGAGAAGAACAAGATCTACATCTTCATCTACATCGGTGGCGTCTTCTTCGCCATCCCGCTGCTCGCAGTGTTCATTTCCAACACCCTGATGTAAGGAGCCCACGATGACGAACCAGAACGAAACCCCCGACCTGTCCCCCATGGCCCAGGAGCTCATCCAGAGCGAAGCTCCCGACGAGGCCCTGGAAGCCCTGCTCGCCGAACTCGAAGAAACCGCCGACGAGCTTCGCGACGAGCTCAACGCCCGCGGCCGCAACCAGCAGCGCCTGATCGCTGAGCACGAGGCGGACGCTGTTTCCACCGGGACCGTCGTTCAGCCTGCCGAGGGCGACGACACCACCGTCGTCGCTGCCGAAGGCACCAAGCCGGCCCGCAAGCACAAGAAGATCAACCCGAACGTCACGCCCGAGCAGCAGGCTGAGCTCGACGAGCACTTCGCGCAGTACTGGACCAACTCCCAGGGCTCCTGGAAGAACCTCTTCCGCCTGCTCCGCGAGTTCCGTGCCGAGATGCAGGAGGGCAAAAAGAATGCTTAAGCCCCGCAAGGCCCTCACCGCCTCCATGCTCGCTGCCGTGACCGTTTTCGCCGCCGGCTGTTCCTCCAACGACGCCCCCAGCGAGAACGCCATCCAGGCGACCGGTTCCGCTACTGTCGAGCCGATCACGTCCTACATGGCCGACCGCTACAAGTTCGACGTCAACGTCGAGGCCATCGGTTCAACCGACGGCTTCGAGAAGTTCTGCAACGGCGACGCCGACATCAACGACGCCTCCGTGGCTATCCCTGGTTCGGGCGCTCCGGTGGACTTCCAGAAGCAGTGCGCCGACAACAAGATCGAGTACATCGAACTGCCCGTCGGCCTCGACGCCATCACGATTGTCAAGCACCGCGACAACGACTTCGCCACCGACCTCACCATCGACCAGCTCCACGACATCTGGGCCAAGGACTCCGCGGTATCGAAGTGGTCCGATATCGATCCGTCCTGGCCGGACGAAGAGATCAAGCTCTACGGCCGCCCGGACGGATCCGGCACACTCGGCGTCTTCAAGGACCTCGTCCTCCAGGGCGACGAGATCCGCGACGACTACGAGTCCACCGACGACATTCAGGAGCTGTCCCGGTGGGTCGCCGAAGACCCGAACGCGCTGTCCTTCATGGGTATCGGTAACTACCTCGCCACCGAGGAGGACTCCCAGAAGCTCATCGATAACGTGTCGATCGACGGCGTCGCCCCGACCGCCGACGAGACCAGGAACGGAAACTACCCCCTGTCCCGCCCCCTGTTCATCTACGTGAACAAGAAGTCCACCGAGCGTGAGGACGTGGACAACTTCGTCACCACCTACCTCGAGCACGCCGAGGCTGTCATGCCGCGCGTGTACTTCTTCCAGCTCCCCGAGCAGGAGTACGACGCCGCTAAGACCCGTTACGCCGACCGCACCACCGGCCCCGACGAGCGCTGGCAGGCATAAGTTCACCGTCTAAGAGGGGCTCTTCGGAGCCCCTCTTTTCCTTCGGTTAGCGGCCCGCCGAACCCGCCGTCCCCGCCGCCGCTTTCGCTCTCCCCTTTCCGGCCGTTTTTCTTCCGGGGTGGGGGAACCGGTACGTATCTGCACGTCATGGGTACTTTTCGACGGTTCCTTCCCTCACCGGCCTGTGGATAACATTTTGGTTATCCACAGGTTTACCGCGGTGCCCTGTACCAACCGGCGCACCCGGTTTAGCGT
>OJLS01000203.1_pt1 | contig 13588 bp, 12 predicted proteins | sample 1597081 | NCBI WGS metagenome assembly OJLS01 (sample SAMEA3904663, study PRJEB24821) | metagenome | biome: Builtin; feature: hospital; material: surface | place: USA | collected 2013-05-22
GCAAATAGCGGTGCAGTAGCACGAGCCACGGAATGGGGATCGAGGTTATCGGCCTCAGCCACCTGCTTAAGGGAGGTGCCCTCAAACCAATCCGCCACTACCAGGCAGCCAGTGCGATAAGACAGAACTTGGATATTATCCGCTACGGTATCGAGCTCCAGCTCGGCAAGGCGGCGGGTATTGCGCGAAATCTCTGCGGAGCGGCGGGCGGCAACTCCCGGAGTTGATGGCGCAATCGGCGCCAGGCTATTGGTATCGACGAACGTCAAGGCGACCAGTCGGCCGGTGGACTGTTCGCGCGCCTGCCAGAACTGCGCACCAGTAACCGCACCGTGATCTTGGAGCAGGCGGAAGCGACCATCCGATACCGGGGCACCCGGCACGAGGCGTGGTCCGCGGACGATACCGGCGGACATCGGTGGCGGTACCAGGGTGGCGTTGAAGGCGTCCTGGGAGAATACCGGTTGAATTTCCGGCACGTCGGGCTCTTCCAACTCGATGGCCTTGGAAGAATCGACCTTGATGAAGCGGGACATGCCCGGGATGCGCTGTAGGGCACGGGCCAGGTTCTGGACCTCCGGCAAGGAGGACTTGGACAGCACCAGGCCGGTGGCGATGAGGAAGATGATGCCGAGCACCGCGACCTTGATTAGCGAGACGATGGACGGCAGATTCTCCGGGAGGAGGTAATTCACGCCCCAATACAGCACCCAGGAGACGACCAAGCCCACTAGGCCGGAACCGGAAGCCCACAGCACGGTCTGCGTGACGGCCTTGCCGCCGAGGCTGCCGAGCTTGCGCTTGAGCAGGAAGCCGCCAATGACCGCACCGGAGACGAAGCCAAAGCCATTGGCCGTACCGAGCAGAATCACCACGCGGTCCGGGTTGGACGTCATCAATGGTGCCAAGAGCGTGAGGACGATCTTGGTCAGCGTGATGCCGGCGATGATGAAGGTAGGCGTCCAGGCTTCCTCGCGGGCATAGAACACGCGCAGGTGCAGCAGCACCAAGGCATACGGGATGAGTGTGAAGGCGGAGAAGCTGATGGTCAGGCCGAGCTGCTCGGCGCTCTCAGCGCCGTAGGCACCGTATTGGAAGAGGGCGCGGGCGATAGGAACGCCGAAGCCGGTCATGAAGATGACGATGGGGATAAGTGCGATGAAGGTCAGCTTGGAGCCCAGGGTGAGATCGTGGACCACGGCATCTACATCGCCGTCGGCGGCGTTGCGGGACAGGCGAGGCATAATCGCCGTCAGGAGCGTCACGCCGATAACGCCATAAGGCACCTGCAGCATGAGCCAGGCATTCTGATAGACCAGCGGAGCGCCCGCATCCGCGTATGCGGCCACGCGAGAGGTGATTACGTAGCCCAACTGGGAGATGGCTACGTAGGTAATAATGGCCAGTGCCATGCCACCGAATTGCTTGATGCGGGCATCAAGGCCCCACTTGGGGCGCAGGTTAATGCCGGCCTTTTTGAGGTACGGCAACAATATGAGGCATTGCACCATCACCGCCGTGGTGGTGCCCAAGCCCAGCAACATGACGTGCGGATCGGCCACCGGCGTGGGATCATGCGGGTCGAGCTCGCCTGGCAGGAAGCGATAAGCCAGCAGCACGCTAATGGAGATGACGTTATTGATTACCGGCGCCCAGGCACCCGGACCAAAGATATTCTTGGTATTAAGGACGGCCTGGAAGAGGGCGAAGAGGCCGTAGAAAAGAATCTGCGGCAGCAGCAAGAAGGCCAAGGAAGTTGCCTGTACGGCATTGGCCTTGGAATCTTCCGGCAGCATCATCCTTGTTAAGAAGGGAGCGAGTACTACGGAGGCGATGGTAACTATGCCCAGGATGGAAAAGGCCAGGGTAAATAGCCGCCGGACAAAGGTCTCACCGCGGTCCGTGTCTTCCTTTTCGGCCCGCACGAGGACGGGCACGACCAGAGAGGTCAGCACCGCACCCAAAACGATCTCAGTGACGAGGTTGGGGATCTGGTTGGCGCTACTAAACGCAGTTCCCACCGTGGCGCCGAGCGTGGCGCCGATGAGCATCTGGCGCAAGAAGCCGGTGATGCGGGATAGCAGCGTCGCGACGGCCATCGTGCCTGTTGCGCGGATGACATCCTGATTGGATGATTCATTGTCCGCGTTGCGTCCAGTGAGCGCGGACTTATCCTCCTCAGGAGGAACGGTGGTGTCCTTCACCGCTGGGGTGGGGCGCTTTTCTGGTACCGGAGCGGGAGGAGAGGCCTGGACAATGCGGCCGCGAGCACCCGCCGGGGCGGGGTGCTCTGCCGGCACGGCGGCATCCTTCGGCTCAACTACACCCGCAGGTGACTTCTCCACGTGTTCGGCCTCGCGGCCAGTCTTATCAGTCATAGAGGATACAACTTCAACTTACTTTTTAAGCCTTTGTGATTTTTTGCGCCGATGGCGGCCTAGCCGGAAGAGCGTGGCTAAGACCAGCGCAAGGGCGCCGGCTATGCCGACGCCATACACGCTTACGATACCGGCACGCGTTTGCACAGCGATATTGATGGGCTCGGAGATGGTTTGCTTTTCTGGGGTAGCAAGCCACAGGCCAATGTCCGTGCGATCGGCGTCCTTAGGCATATCGGCGGTCATGGATACAGTAATAGAGCCCTTGGCCGGAATACGGACGCTCTTGGGTGTGTTGAGGCGCGCGCCATCGGGGGCATCGTATTGCAGCTTGGCCTCCACCGGCAGTGGCAGGCCATTTTCTGCCACGATGAGCAGCGGCGATGACTCGGATACGCGGGTATAGACATTGCCCGGTGGGATAAGCGCCACAGAAGAACGCAGGTCCCGCAGCGTATCGGAATGCGCATCCATCGTACGAGTGAACCGGCGCTGCGCCTCTGCAATGCTTCCCAAGCTATCGCGGTTGGTCAGCGAGAGGGCGGCGAGCAGATCCCGGCGCAAAGGCAGGACGAATTCATAGCGAGTGAGCGCGATATCGGGATCATCGACCATGATATTCATCAGCTCGTCGGTGTAGCGGGCCTGCTGCTCCACGCGGACGATATCGGATTCGGCAAAGGCGGCGGGATCGCTAAAGGGGCTGCCGGGCAGTGAACCGGGCTCCGCGGTCTCCTGCTTCAGGCTGCCGACGGTGCGCGGATGGGACTTACCGGAAGCGATGAGCGCCTCGGCAGAGTCGAGTGCGTATTCGGCCGCGCTGGGATCCAAGTAATTGGGCAAGCGTGCCACGGTATCATCGCTCGCGGCCAAGCTCAGTGCGGCGCCGCCGGTGATGGCACGAGAAAGATCGGAATCGAGCGAGTAATCGTAGCGCAGCTCTGGGTTGGAATAGCCCACCGTCTGTGGTTTGGAGCCGGTTTGGGCGAGGAGGGCGCCCAGGGAGGCGTCGAAAGTCACGGCGCGGCCGGGCCACGAAGTATTATCCGCCACCAATGCGGGCAGGGGCAGCGGCTGATCCACATAGCCGGAGCCGACCGCGAGCACGGTGGTGGCCGGCTTGGCACCGAGAATTCGCTCGATGGTGTGATTGCCGCGTTGCAGTCCTTCGTAGGTAAGGAAGGGATTATTCGCTTTGGCCACGGAGGAAGCATTGGCGTTCGCCCACGGCATAGACATAAAGCAATCGAGCTCGCGCAGGCGCTTGAGCCAGCGGGCGGCATTCTCTTTCCCTGAGCCGGGTTCGAGGTGCACATCGTCCCCGTTAGTGAACCACGAATCGCGCAGGCGCTTAGGGCGCTCGGCTTGAGATGGGCGGGCAGAGCCCACCTTATAGCCCTCCGCCATGCGGTTGACCGTATCCAAAAGGGCGGGATCGATAGCTACGCAGCCTGCCCCGCGCAGGTCGTGGTCGGCGTACGTGCTGACCAAGCGATCGAGCCGGCCGCCCTCAGCCAGTTCACCGGCCAGCTCCTCAGAGGAGAGGATAAGGTCCTCTCCCCCAGTGCCGCCTGGTATCGAGTCGATATCGGCGCTGATGGGATAAACCACGCTGAGATCGTGGGGTTTGGAGTCCGAGGGGGCATCGCCAAGCGCCTGCTCCTTCCCCTTCACTTGGCCTACCAGGCGCTCTTCTGCAAAGCTGACTGCTTCACCGCCGACGGTGCCGGTGAGGGTAAAAAGCAGTGGATAGGCTCCGGGCTCCTCAATCGCCAAGGTCTGCTCGCCGTGCAAGGAGGTGGGAACCTGGAAGGTAACCTCGCGGGATTCGCCCGGCTGCAGGGGCGCGGTGGCGGTGCTGGGACCGTAATACGGGAATTCGCCGGTGGCCAGCTGCGTGCGGGCCTGCGCGGTATCCTCCACGGCATCGCCGCGGCGGCTCGTGAGCTGGAGATCCTCCATGGCTTCATCGGTAGGATTGTGCAGCCGGAAGGTCAGTTTCAGGTCCTTGCCCACGGTAAAGGGCTCGGCCGCAAGGAGATCAAGAGTGGCCCGCTCCGGCCCGCGCGCGCCCAACCATGCCTGGATATCCTGCTGCTTTTCGGCGGCCGAGTCCATCTGCGCGGCGGCCTCTGGTAGCGGCAGGCACACGCCCCACCCCGCTACCGCCATGCAGCCGCCCACGACGGCCCAAGACTTCAGGCGCTGACGCATTACCGTGGGGTCACTTTCCCCGCCGCGGCTTCCTTTCGTGCGAGATCGGGAAGGAGATCATGCGCGATGCGCGCCAGCTTGCGCTCATCGGCGTAGGCCAAGTGCTCGATGAGTTCAGAGACGGGGATCCACGAGACTTCAGTGACCTCTGGATCCTCATCGTTCATAATGCCGTCTACAAAACGCAGCAAGTGGTGGTGCACGGTCTTATGGATGCGCACCCCATCAGAGACGAACCAGTAATCAATCATGCCGAGGTCCGCAAAAACCTCACCAGAAATGCCGGTTTCTTCCCATACCTCGCGTTCAGCGGTGACCTCCTTGGCCTCGCCATTTTCCACGTGGCCTTTGGGCATGGACCACAGCAGGCGCCCGCGGCGGTCGAGGCGGCCGATGAGCGCCACATAGAGCCGGGAAAGGTCGACGTTGCCATTGGCATCGACGCACTCCGCTAAGCCGGAGACAACGAGGCCGCCCGCGGAGGTCTCATCGCGGGTTTCCATGGCCGTGGATTGGCCATTGCCACCGCGGTAGGGCTTGCGCTGCTGAGTGGTGCGGCGCGCGCGATTATCCGGCCGGCGGCGCCGCCTGCGCCGGGACCGGTTGCGGTTGCGGCCGCCTCCCTTGGAGGGGCCCTGTTCTTGGTTAGTCATCCCTGCCAATCGTAGTAGACTCTCACCCGTGAATTTTCAGGACACTCAGCTAATCGGCGTTCTTGCCCGCGCGGAATCCACCGTCTCCTCCCTCAGTAGCCTGCTGGGCGGACTGGTGGAGAAATTTGCCGCGCGCGGCTACTCGCTCTACCTCGTGGGCGGCTCTGTGCGCGATGCGCTTTTGGGCCGCTTGGGAAATGACCTGGACTTTACTACCCCGGCCCGCCCCGAGGTGGTCAAGGAGATCCTCGATGAGTGGGCCGAAACCGTGTGGGATACCGGCATCGACTTCGGTACCGTCTCCGCGGCCTACAAGGGCCAGCAGATTGAGATCACTACCTTCCGCTCCGATTCTTATGACGGCCAGTCCCGCAATCCTGAGGTGGTTTACGGTGACACCTTGGAAGGCGATCTTGTCCGGCGCGACTTCAAGGCCAATGCGATGGCCATTGAGCTGCTTGCCGACGCCTCCTTTAAGTTCCACGATCCGCTCCACGGCCTCCAAGACATAGCTGACCGGGTTCTCGATACCCCGGATAAGCCGGAGATCTCCTTCCACGATGATCCGCTCCGCATGCTGCGTGCAGCTCGGTTTGCCTCCCAGCTAGAATTTCGCGTGGCCGATCGCGTCGTGGAAGCCATGCGGGATATGGCTGGCGAGATCCAGCGCATCACCGTGGAGCGCGTGCAGGTGGAGCTGGATAAGCTCATCTGCGGCACGGCCCCGTGGGATGGCATCGATCTACTGGTATCTACGGGAATCGCGGACTATATCTTCCCGGAGATCCCCGCGCTACGCATGACCGCGGACGAACACGCGCAGCACAAGGACGTCTATGCCCACTCGCTCAAGGTGCTAAGCCAGGCCATGGATCAAGAGGAAGATGGTCCAGACCTCGTCCTGCGCTGGGCGGCGTTGCTGCACGATATTGGCAAGCCGGATACCTTTGATAACACCGATGGCAAGGTCTCCTTCCACCACCACGAGGTGGTGGGCGCCAAGCTCGCCCGCAAGCGCCTGCGCAAGTTGAAATACCCCAAGGCCACCACAGAAGCTATCGGCCAGCTGGTCTATTTGCATATGCGCTTCCACGGGTTTGGGGAAAATCAGTGGACGGATTCTGCCGTGCGCCGCTATGTCACTGATGCCGGCGATCTCCTTCCCCGATTGCACAAGCTGGTGCGCGCCGATTGCACTACCCGCAATGCCAAGAAGGCCCGTCGCCTCCAGCGCACCTACGATCAGCTCGAGGAGCGTATCGAAGAGATCGGCCGCAAGGAGGACCTGGCCCGCGTGCGTCCAGACCTTGACGGCAACGAGATTATGGAGATCTTAGGGCTCCAGCCCGGCCCAGAGGTGGGCCAGGCGTGGTCCTATCTCAAGGAGCTGCGCCTCGAGCATGGTCCCCTCGAGCGCGAGGACGCGATTGCGAAGTTGCGCGAGTGGTGGGATTCTAAACAGTGATGTTTGCCGATAGATTATTCAACGCCCTCGAGCGCAATGACCCCGCCCCCGGCCAGCTGCTCATCTCCGCTCCGGGCATGCTTTCGCCGGAATTCGCCCGTTCCGTCATTCTCGTCATTGAGCACAATGACATGATGACCTTCGGCGTGGATCTGACCAAGCGCTCCGAGGTGGCGATTTTCAATGTGCTGCCGGAATGGCTTCCCGTCGTGGCCAAGCCGCAGGCGCTGTATATTGGTGGCCCGCTCAATCAGCAATCCGTGGTAGGGCTCGCGCAGACCAACCAGGGCGTCGATCCGGGCAAGCATGACCGGCTCACCCGCCTCGCCCCGCGCCTCGCGCATGTGGACCTGCGTGCCGACCCAGAAGAGATAGAGCCCTTGGTCTCGGGCATGCGCATGTTTGCCGGCTACGCCGAGTGGGGCCCAGGCCAGCTCGAGGAGGAAATCGAGGCCGGTGAATGGTTCGTCTCCCCTGCCCTCGCCCAAGACGTTATTACGCCGGGCCCGGCCGACCTCTGGTCCGATGTTATGAAGCGTCAACCCATGCCATTGCCGTTGTACTCCACCTATCCTGTCAACGTAGAGGACAATTAATTCCTATCGCTCTGCAGGCATTGGGCTACACTAGCCCGCATGCGTGAGGATATTTCACAAGGCTTGCAGGATACTAGGGCCGCCGCCATCGGCCTCATTCCCCTTGGTCTAGCCTTCGGCCTGCTCATGGTCCAATCCGGCTTCAGTTGGTGGTGGACGCCTATTTTCTCCATCGTCATCTACGCCGGCTCGATGGAGTTCCTCGCCATTTCCATGGTCACCGGCGGCGCCACAGCCGTGGCTTCCCTAGTCACCGGTTTCATGGTGAACTTCCGCCATATTTTCTATGGTCTCACTTTTCCTCGCCACCGCATTCACTCGCGCCTGGGCAGGGCTTATTCCACCTACGCGCTTACCGACGAAACCTATGCCATCGTCTCCTCCCTCCCCACCGATGATCGTCCGACCGGGGCCCGGATCCTCGCCATCCAAATTTTTTGTCAGGCCCTGTGGGTCGGTAGTGGCATTGTCGGTGCTCTCCCCGGCCAGGTGATTCCCTCTACCGTGCAGGGCATGGAATTCGCCCTGGTGGCGCTCTTCGTCGTGCTGGCGATGGATTCCTTCCGCAATAACCAGGATTTCTCTTTGCCTTTGAGCGCGGCGATGGTGGGGATCCTCGCGGCCGCCTTCGCCCCTGGACAACTCCTTATGGTGGCTCTCAGCGTCTACTTCATCCTGCTCATTATTCGGTACCTCTCCCCACGCGTTGATGCCGCTTTCAGCTTGCGTTGGCGAGGCGACCTGACGCGATTCCGGGAGGAGTGCTAAATGCCCGCTGGAGTTACCCTTGCCTCCATCGCGGCCGTCCTGGTTCCCATCGGCCTAATTACCGTTGTACTTCGCCAACTTCCTTTCTCCTTTGTGAAATGGATGAAGGATAGTCAGTTCTTTTCCTTGCTCGGCATGATGATGCCTGTCGGAGTGATGACTATTTTGGTGGTGTATACCGTCCACGGGCAGGCCGGCGCCCCCGGTGGTATCTGGGCGGCTCTCCTTGGCGTGGTGGTCACTTTCCTGCTTCATCTGTGGAAGCGGGACTCAGCGCTGTCCATCTTCGGCGGAACCGCCTTGTATATGCTCCTCGTCAACGTAGTCTTTTAGCCTTTGCGACTCTTATAGGCCGAACTTGGCGGTGGCTTCGGACCATAGGGCGTCGAACCGAGACTGGTCCACGTACTGCGCGCTAATGTCCGGAAAATCATCATAGGTATCCGGGTGAGGGACAACCTCTTGCGGCTGATCTACGTTTCCCGTGGAACTAGTTGGTGTCGCTACCCCGACGATGGCATCCGAGGGATCCAGTGCAATCATGCGCACCATGCGGCAGCTGCTTGCATCGCGCTCTTCCATTTCCGCCATGTGGATCGCTGAGCCCACGCCAGGGACGTTCAGTTCGGTTCGTACGTATAGGTAATTCGTCATGGCATTTAAGTGTAGCTACGTGCTAGAACGCTGCGCGTAACGGGCCGCTAGCCACGAGCACATCATCAGCTGAACCTGGTGATAAATCATCAACGGGAGGATTAGTAGGCCAAGGGATGCGCCGCCAGAAGCGAAGATTACCGAAGCCATTGGCAGTCCCGTGGCTAAAGACTTTTTCGATCCACAGAACTCAATTGCAATGGCGTCGGCGCGATTGAATCCCATTTTTTGGCTTGCCTTTCTGGTGAGCCACAGCATGAAGGCGACGAAGGCAGCAGCGAACACAACTAGGAAAGCCAGATCCCACAGGGAAATAGAGGACCAAATTCCGTCCACCACACCCTTAGAAAAAGCGGAATATACCACCATCGCGATTGAGCCGCGGTCCACGACTTTAGTGGCCTTGCTTTGCGCAACCTTCCTCACCCAGCGCCGAGTAAGCTGACCTAAAATAAATGGCGCCAACAACAGCAGGGCGATTTCGCCGAATACTGACGTATCGATGTGAACTCCTCCCCCCGTTCCCATGAGGAGCATGACGAGCAATGGAGTGACGATTACTCCCACCAAGTTTGAGGCAGAAGCCGATACGATTGCACCCGCCACGTTTCCTTTCGCGATTGAGGTGAAGGCAACCGAAGACTGCACCGTGGATGGAACCAGCGTGAGGAATAAGATACCTAAGTACATGTCGTGCGATATGACAGCAGTGAGTGGCCGCAGTGCTATGCCTATTAGCGGGTAAACCACAAAGGTAAAGGCGAGAATTGTGAGGTGTAGCCGCCAGTGTTTTAGTCCGTTGAGGGCTTCTTGAGTGGAAAGTCTCGCGCCATACAAAAAGAAAAGTAGCGCGATGGCTACGTTTGTTAATTGGCCGAATATGTCGGCAAAGTTCCCTCGGGCTGGTGCGATTATCGCAATGATGACCGCCAGGATAATGAGGACAATAAGCGGGTCGGGCTTCTTCAAACGCTGCAGCATGCTAAGAGTTTAAACCCGATTCGTCTTCACATGCTGCAGATACTCGGGCTAAGAAAACACAACCCGTGTAGTTTCACGTGAAACCACACGGGAAATGCGCCTTAGGCCGTAGTGACGTTAGAGCCGTCTTGTTTAACTTCGTATTCTTCCAATGGATCGCGCCCCGGGCCGGAGATTACGCTTCCGTCGCTGAGATTGTAGGAGGTGTTGTGTGCCGTGCAGGTTGCCGTCATGCCATCGATCTTGGTGATTGGATTGCCCTGGTGAGGGCACGTTTGGGAGTAGGCCTTAAACTCGCCTTCCTTGAGCTGGGTGAAGATCACACCATCGACAATCTTAGCGGAGCCAATTGGAATCTCGGTCGCCGCAATTTCTGCGGAGGGAGAAGAGCCACACGCCGCGGCGTAGGCGCCTGCAAATGTGGTGGCGGTTCCAAGCAAGAACATTCGACGAGAGCACTTAATCATGTCTCTACTCTAGCCCGTTGGTCTCGCGTAATGTGTTATTCCCGTTTACCCGGTTGAAATTATAGTTTCACGTGAAACTCTGAACTTAGTCAGCTAGGAGCCCCTCCCACGTCTCCGGAGAGCCATCGGAGGTAGCGATAAGTTCATAGGTGCCGGACTCAATTCCTAAATCATCAACGATGCTCTGTGCAGATTGCTGTTCGTGTGCTTCTGCTACGGACGTCGTTACCTTGTGGTCTTGCTCAGCGTAAGCGCCGATCGCAAAAGTTGAAGCGGCGATGGCCGCCAGGGCGGTACTTTTCTTCATGCAGTATATTCTGCCCTTCAGGGGCTGGTTGCGCTTTTGCCTGTTAGGGTTCCATGGCACCTTTATGTAATCTCTACCCTCTCGCAGAAACCGGATAACGACGATAAATCAACTATTTGTGTGTCCAAGTATGGGGTCAATCAAGAACACGGGTGATTGAGAAATTCGACAGTTACTAAAAACGCACAACAACCCGCCCCCCTATTACCGTCACGGTTACTAAACCTAAGTGCTTGCGGATGCTCTCTATCCACATGGGATAGCTACAAAAATTCCCCTTCTGGACGGAAGATGAATCTTTCTCCAGAAGGGGTTGGTTGCGCAGCAGTGCGTGGCTACCTGTCGGATTCGCGAGCGGCGTGACGGAGCGCGTCGACATCAATCTGGGGGGCGGAAGCTCCGGCGGCCTCTTCCCCACCGCAACCGTCGGAACTACAATTACAGGATTCTCCGCAACCCTCCGCATCCGCGTGTGCTTGTTCGTAGAGGAATGCGGCACGTGAGCCGAGGTTAGAACCGATGGAGAGAGCTAGAACAGCGGCCACAAAAGTAAGAACCGGGATGAGCCACATCCAGCCTTGAGCACGAAGCGCGACGATGCCGCCAAAAACTAGACAGACACCGCTAAGGATCCAGAATGGTCCGGCGACGCGATGGGCATTGTCCCATGCTTCACGAGACTTGCGAATTTCCTGTAGGCGCAATCCGATATAGCTATTTCCAGACAGGCGCTTGGTTGAGGCCAAGGCTCCCACGACGATAAGAAAGACGGCGAGGATTAAAAAGATGATTCCCACAGCGATCATGTACTTAGTTTAACCTTGTAGCGCCAAGATGAAAATCATGGCTGGGGTGAGTGTTCTGACTATGCCTCCGGTCGGGTAGTATGCCTTTAAGGTCGATCGATAGATATTGAAGCGACCGTTGCCTCTGCACCGCGCTGTTTCACCTTGGAATTGTTTCCCTAGGGACGAAACACCCTATTTGATTGTAAGTACATGAATCTCAAGAAACTCTCGGAATCTTTGTTGTTCCGCATCATCGTCGCCATCATCCTTGGCGTGGTGGTGAGCCAATTCGCGCCAGAATGGTTTGGCCGCGTATTCGCCACCTTCAATGGACTCTTTAGTAACTTCCTCAATTTCTTTATTCCGGTCCTCATCTTCGCGCTTATCGCCCCGTCGATTGCTGGTCTGGGGCGGGGAGCCGGAAAATGGTTGGGTGTAACTGCAGGCATTGCCTACGGCTCAACGATTGTTGCGGGTCTTCTTGCCTACGTACTTGCGCACTGGCTCTACCCCACCATGCTCAATGGTCAGGATCTGATTACAGATGTCTCCGATATCGATGAGGGCGCACTCACCCCGTACTTCGAGGTGGAAATGGCGCCGCCTTTTGAGGTTATGACGGCGCTCTTGTTGTCATTCTGCATCGGTGTAGCGATGACTACAGTGAAGTCCGATACCTTGTATGCGGTCACAAGGGAATTGGAGAACGTAGTAGTCAAGGTCATTTGGGGCTTTGTAGTGCCAATTCTGCCCTTCTATATCTTCGGCATGTTCTTGGGCTTGGGCATGAATGGCAATTTGGGCTCAGTGCTCTCGGCCTTCGCCAAGGTCCTCATTCTGGCAGTTGTCATGACTCTGGTTTACCTAGTGCTCCAGTACATTATCGCTGGTGCAATTACCGGCAAGAATCCTTTCAAAGCACTGCGCAATATGTTGCCGGCATATTTCACCGCACTGGGAACCTCCTCTTCTGCCGCCACCATCCCGGTGTCTATGGAGTCCACCTTGAAGAATGGCATTTCGAAGCCGGTGGCAAGCTTCGTTATCCCGCTGTGCGCGACCATTCACCTCTCTGGTTCCATGATTAAGCTGACGCTCTATGCCTTTGCGATTGTGTACATGGCGAACCTGGATATTAGTACGAGCACTGGGCTTGGTTTCATCTTCCTGTTGGGGATCATGATGATTGCCGCACCAGGTGTGCCTGGCGGTGCGGTCATGGTCGCAGCTGGACTACTGGCGGACATGATGGGCTTTGACGATGGCATGGTGGCACTGATGATCGCGGCCTATATTGCAATCGACTCGGTTGGCACTGCCGCCAACGTTACTGGCGACGGCGCCATTGCGATGATCGTGGACAAGTTCGCAGGCGACAAAAAGGGCCCTACGGAAGAGGAACCTGCAGAAGCAACCGCTTAGAGGCTTTCTTAATTCGGACCCCTTCTCAGCTGCCGATAGCTGAGAAGGGGTTCTTCGCGTCTTCAAGACTACTTTTGAGTCGCTGCCTTCATACGAGCTACATACGCGGCGAGTTCTTTATGCAATGCTTTCTCATCGGAAATGCGGCCTGGAGTTCCTTCCACTGGCCCGCCTTTCGCGTCTGTTTCACGTGAAACGTGGCGATCAATAATCTTGGTGATTGCGGAGCCTGTAATGGCCCCCGCTGCCCCAGCGGTCACGGCATCGCGCACGTGTTGCGGCTCGGAAATGCCGAATCCTAGCAGTACTGGAGGTCCGTCGAATCTATTGATGTTGGCGACGACATCTTTGAGCCCATTAGTCTCAGATTCTTTTTCGGCACCCGTGACTCCATCTCGTGATACTGCGTAGATATAGCCGCGTGAGCTTTGAGCGACGCCCTCGAGGGTGTGCGCAGTCGCGCGGGCCGGGGCGATAAATATTGGATCAATACCGGCTTTTTCTGCTGCGGCGATGAAGGGAGCGCCTTCGCGCACGGGGACGTCGGGAAGCAAGATGCTGTCCGCGCCCGCTTCTGCAAACTCGGCGTAGAAGCGGTCGAAACCCCGAGTGAACGCCACATTGCCGTAGATGAGCATGCCGATGGGAAGCTCGGGAAATTCCGCGCGGATTGTTCGCACCTGTTCTAAGGCGGAATCTACGGTGGCGCCGCCGTCGAGCGCGCGAAGGTGCGAGGCCTGAATGGTGGGGCCGTCGGCCACTGGGTCAGAAAATGGAACTCCTAGCTCCAATGCATCGGCTCCGGCAGCGACGACGGTTCGCACGATGGCCAGCGTGTGCTCCGGCGTGGGATCGCCCAACATGAGGAATGGGACGAAAGCGCCCTCTCCCCTGT
>OJLS01000207.1_pt1 | contig 13502 bp, 9 predicted proteins | sample 1597081 | NCBI WGS metagenome assembly OJLS01 (sample SAMEA3904663, study PRJEB24821) | metagenome | biome: Builtin; feature: hospital; material: surface | place: USA | collected 2013-05-22
TACTGGTGGCCAAACATCCCGAAATGGCTGCCAGCGACTGCCCTGGCCACCGTCCCATCATTGCCGTGCAGTTCTTCGGCGAGGCCGAGATCTGGTTCGCGCTCATCAAACTCATCGCTGTCGGTGCGCTGGTGGTCGTCGCCATTGTGCTCGTGGCCACCCGCTTCGTGTCCCCGGACGGGGACCCAGCCACGATTGCGAACCTCTGGAACGACGGTGGCTTCTTCCCCAACGGAGTGATGGGATTCCTCGGCGGATTCCAGATTGCCTTCTTCGCCTTTGTCGGCATCGAGCTCGTGGGCACCGCCGCCGCCGAGACGAAGGACCCCTGCACTACCCTTCCCAAGGCGATCAACGCCATTCCTGTGCGGTTGGCCCTGTTCTACGTGCTCGCCCTGTTAGCCATCACCACCGTCATCCCCTGGCGCAAGGTGGTGCCTGGTGTCAGCCCGTTCGTGTCGCTGTTTGGCTTGGCCGGTTTCGGAGCTGCTGCCAGCGTGATGAATTTCGTCCTGCTCACCGCCGCGGCATCGTCGGACAATTCGGAGCTGTACTCCACATCGCGGATGATGTACGGCTTGGCTCTCGATGGTCAGGCTCCGTCAAGGTTCCGAAAACTGTCGGGCAACAACGTCCCGCGCAACGCGCTTGCCGCATCCTGCCTGCTGCTGCTTTGCGGCATCATCTTCCTGTACACCTCAGACTCGATCATGCAGGCTTTCGCCCTCGTGACGACTGTTGCCGCTCTGCTGTTCCTGTTCAGCTGGTCCCTCATCGTCGTCTGTTGCATCGTGTACCGCCACAAGAGCCCCGACCTGCACGAGGAGTCGGTGTACAAGATGCCTGGCGGCGTCCCGATGTGCTGGGTCGTGCTGACATTTTTCGCGATCAGCCTCGTCATCCTCGCCTTGGATCCGACGACGCGAATCGCGGTGCTCATCACGCCGATCTGGTTCGTCTTCATCGGTTCGATGTACCTCGTCTACCGCCACCGCACGCAGCGCAAGGAGGGGTTGCGCTGACCGTCAGCGACTTCTGGTCCGCGGAGCAGACACGCCTCGCGGATCAGAGATGCTCCCTGGAAGCAGCCAGCCTCGATCGAGGTTCTTGACCACACAGACACGGTAGTTGTCCTGACGGGGTCAATGGTTGTTGATATGGGTTGATAGCCATCTCATTGGCGGATGGATCACCATAATGATTAGAAATCGACGAGCATGGCACTCGTACTCCAACCACGACTATTTGGCCATCCTTTAAATGACGATCACCAGGGGTCGACCGGCCGGTGCTATGCTGCAAACAAATTTCATCGTGGAAGGTTGAGACACCGTCGATTCACCCTCACCGCGCGACTCTGACGTCCATTTCACGGAGGCGACACATGACTGGTTTCGGCGAAAATCCAGACACTTCGGGGCGCCCTCAAATGCCAATGAGTGAGGCTTCCCTGGCTGCGGATTCATCACATTCCGAGGAGCACGGCGAGGTGCACCTCCACCGCAATCTGAACAACCGTCACATCCAGCTGATCGCGATCGGTGGCGCCATCGGGACCGGCCTGTTCCTCGGATCCGGGAAAGCCATCCACGCTGCCGGACCAAGCATCATCGTGTCCTACCTCATCATCGGGACCATGCTCTACTTCGTCATGCGAGCCATGGGCGAGTTGCTCATGTACAACCTCGATTACAAGAGCTTCCAGGATTTCGCAGCCGATCTGATCGGCCCTTGGGCAGGATTCTTCCTGGGATGGACCTACTGGCTCTGTTGGATTGTCACTGGAATGGCCGAACTCATTGGAATCACCACTTACTGGGATTTCTGGATCAAAAACCATAGCCTTGCTACCTTACTAGCAGCTGCGACACTCTTCCTACTTCTCTGTTTGAATCTCCTCACTGTTAAAATGTTCGGTGAACTGGAGTTCTGGTTCGCACTGATTAAGATCATCGCGATTATCTCACTTATCATTCTTGCCATCGTGCTGGCAATCATTGGATTCAAGTCCCTCTCTGGGGGCGCCGCATCATTCACCAACATGTGGGATCACGGTGGATTCATGCCAAATGGATGGAGTGGGTTCTTCGCTGGATTCCAGATGGCGGCCTTCGCATTCGTAGGGATTGAACTCATCGGCACAACCGCAGCCGAGACCCAAGACCCTGAAAATACGCTTCCCCGAGCCATCAGTGCTGTTCCGGCACGAATCCTCATCTTCTACATCGGCGCTCTGGCCGCGATCATGACAGCCGTGCCGTGGAACGAGGTCCGCCCGGATTTATCCCCGTTCGTACAGGTTTTGGGACTCGTCGGATTCACTGGGGCCGCCAGCGTGATGAATTTCGTCGTACTCACGTCCGCTGCATCGTCATCGAACTCCGGGATCTACTCCATTTCACGGATGCTCTTTGGCCTCGCGCATAAGAGGATGGCTCCGAGACAGTTTGGGCGCCTCAGTAAAAATGGCGTCCCGCGATGGGGGCTCGTCGTCACCGTCCTGGTTCTCAGCACAGCGCTTTTGCTGGCGGCGTCAGAATCCTTCGTCGAGGCTTTCACTCTTGTGACGACAATTTCCTCAGTGCTGTTCATCTTTGTCTGGAGCATGATCGTCATCAGCTACATGAAGTACCGAAAGATTGCTCCGGACGCCCATTCAACGTCGAAGTACCCCATGCCTGGTGGGCGCGGCATGTGCTGGGCGATCCTGGCGTTTTTCGTCTTCACCCTCGTGTTGCTGGCCCAGGAACCTGACACCGCCCATGCTCTCGCACTCACGCCTCTCTGGTTCCTCATTCTCGGAATCGGCTGGTTCTTCGACCGCCACCACGCCATCCGCGACGACGCGGGGACCGACGATACCGATTAGAGAGGGACAGTCGAGCGACGATGATGACCAGCACGTTCTATCGGGACCGCACCAAATCTTGGCTGGTAGGGAATTGGACCCGAGTGTGAGGCACGATGACAACTGATGCAACCGGCCCGCAATGAAGTGCCCGGAATGGGGCCGTCCGCCAGCCACGCGGACGTGGCCAGTTCCATCATTCCGTCATGCGTGCCGGCGCCGCCCTCCCCTATCCGTTGACCGCATCGCAATTTCTGACAGCTCAAAGGAGTTATGACACATGTCAAGATGCCCGTCGCCCTCACACGCCATTGTTGATCTGTCTGCCATCGCTGCGAACCTCGCCGTCGTCAGGAAACGGGCTGGTGGCCGGAAGATCCTTTTCGCCGTCAAGGCCGATGCTTATGGGCACGGTGCCGTCGAAGTCTCCCGCTATGTCGAAAAACATCACTGCGCTGACTGGCTTGCCGTCGCCACTGTCGCGGAAGGCCAAGAGCTGGTGGAAGCCAACATCACACTCCCCATCCTCAAGCTCTCCCCCGTTGACCCCTGGGACCTCGATGCTGCTATCGAATCCGGCATGCGCCTCACGGTGGTGGATTTCGACACCCTGGATGCAGTGAACTCTGCCGCCGGGAAACGGGGAGTCACCGTCAAGATCCACATTGCCGTCGATAGCGGTATGGGGCGTATTGGGTTGCGGCCGGAACAACTTGGCGAACTCACGGCCGCCGCGGATCGTGCCGAGAACGTCGAGGTCGAGGGAGTATTCACTCACCTGCCCATCAGTGACGTCCCCGAGGGAGAGGACTTCACACGACGCGAGATAAGCACCTTCATGGATGCTGTATCCCGGATCGAGGCGGAGCGCGGACCCTTCCCATTGGTGCACCTTGCCAACTCCGGCGCCATCCTTGGACATGACCTGGGACGAACGTCGATGGTGCGCGCAGGCATCGTCGGTTACGGATACGACCCCGACCCGCACGCTGATCGCGTCGAACTGCGCCCTGCTTTGTCCTGGGTGAGTCACGTCACCTTCGTCAAAACTGTCAATCCAGGCGACACTATTGGCTACGGACGAACTTGGACCGCAGGCGAGACGACAAAAATCGCCACCGTGCCTGTCGGATACGCCGATGGGCTATCCAGGGCGTTGTCGAACAAGGGGCGCGTGCTCATCGGAGGCGCTGTTCACCCCATCGTCGGTCGGGTGTGCATGGATCAGTTCATGGTCGATCTCGGCCCTGATTCGACTGCCACCGTGGGTGATGAGGTAGTTCTCATTGGAACCCAGGAAGACGAGGTCTTGACCGCCGACGACATGGCCGAGCAGCTCGGAACCATCAGTTACGAGATCACCTGTGACATTTCGACGCGGGTGGATCGTCATTGGACCGGGGAATGATGGGCTAATCGTCACTGGGCTGCGTGGATAGCAACAAGGCACATCCTCACCTCATCCGCGCGTCGTGCCCCCTGCCCCCGAGCCCAATACCGGGCAAAATCCCCGCTTGGTGTGTGGTCACGTCACGCCTCTGTCGCAACCACACACCAAGCGGGGAAAACCCATCACCAGGCCAACTGCCCGGGTCGCCGGGCCCAGCCCCTTGGCGTAAGCAGGGCCACCCCGTCACTCGAATTGATAGTGCTCAACGACCTCGTCGATGCACGCACGGGCCATCTCAGCGTCCGGCATCTCGCAGAACACTCGTAGCAGGGGCTCGGTACCGGAGAAGCGAACAATGATCCACCCACCGTTGGCGAAGTACACCTTGACTCCGTCCATGTCGCTGATGTGGTCAATCTCGAGGCCAAAGTCGGGAAGATCCTTCTCCTCGTAGATGCGCTTCTTGAGCGCCTCCTTGTCCTCGGACGCGAAGGAGAAGTCATCCTCCACCATCTCGAGGCGACCGTAACGCTCCTCGATGTCAGCGTAGATCTGGGAGAGCTTCTTGCCCCGTTTGGCGATCATTTCCACCAGCAGGGTGCCCGCGTAGACGCCGTCCTTGCCCGCAATGTGTCCCTTGACGGTCAAACCTCCCGAGGACTCACCGCCGATCACAGCGCCGGTCTCAGCCATCTTGGACGACACCCACTTGAAACCGACCGGAACTTCGTAGCACGTCTGCCCGTGGGCCTCGGCAACGCGATCGAGCAGGTGTGTCGTCGCGAGGTTGCGCACGCACCCGCCCTTCCAGCCCTTGTCCTCCAACAGGTAGGTGTACAGCAGGACCAAGATCTGGTTGGGGTGCAGGAAATGTCCCTGATCATCAATGATACCGAGTCGGTCAGCGTCACCATCGGTGGCGATGCCGATGTCGGCTCCCCGCTCGACGACCTCCTGGGTCAACGCCTGCAGGGTCTTGGAGTTCGGGGAAGGGAGACGCCCGCCAAAGAGGGTGTCGCGGCGCTCGTGAATGGTGTCGACGTCGCAACGAGCCGTCATGAGGATGGTCTGGAGGCAGGTGCGAGAGACTCCGAACATCGGGTCGAGGACAACCTTGAGGTGGGCGTGTCGAATCGCTTCGAGGTCGACATGGTCGAGGATCGCGTCGATGTACCAGTTCATCGAGGTTTGCACCTCGACCAGCCCGTCACGAAGGGCGTCAGCGCGGTGTACGCGCTTGATGTCGGATGGGCCGATGGAATTGGCACGACGCTGGATGGGTTCAGTAATCTCCACCTTGGCGTCACGACCGCCCTCCGTGAACACCTTGAGTCCGTTGTACGTCGCGGGGTTGTGGGAGGCCGTGACCGCCATGCCATAGGCACAGTCCAGGTCGCGGACAGTCCACATGATCATCGGGGTCGGAGCAGGCCGGTCAATGATCCGAACGGTGAGCCCATTAGCCGCGAGCACTTCTGCCGCCCACCATGCGAATTCTGGGGAGAGGAAGCGTTGGTCGTACCCAATGACAACCGGGCGCTGCTGTTGGTTCTCGTCATGTATACGGTCTGATAGCGCTTGAGCGACTCGCTCAACATTGAAACGAGTGAAGGTATCCGCGATGATCGCTCGCCAGCCGCCAGTGCCAAATTCGATCTCGTCCGCCACGGTTCAAGGATAAGCTGGAAAACGCCTTCAGGTTCCAGGACGACCGCGGTCGCGAAGATCCGCTCACCACCCCTGCGCGATGGCGAGATGGCGATGAGCGGACTCCCGGCTTTTCAGTCCAGGCGCCGAGCAGAGGGTCCCGGACGGGCAACGACAGTCATCGCTTGGGACGCTTCTTCCGGGTACTCGTCGCGATACGAGGCGATCCATTTTTCGGCGAACTCCTTCGACTCCGCGGACGGAACCAACGCCCACACCGAGCCGCCAAAACCAGCACCAAAGGAGGTTGAACCAACCGCTCCGAGATCATGCGCGATGCGCGCCAAGGCGGCGGTCTGCGGAACCTGGTTGCCAAGAAGATCCTCGGCCGCTCGCTGAGATTCCTGGGCCATTCGACCGAACTCCTCGAGGTCGCCACACGATAGCGCCTTGGACGCCTCCGGGATGATCTTTTCGGACTCGGTGAGGAAATGATCCAGGCGTCGGGTGAGGTCCTCTCGATCCCGCACCACCTCGTAAAGCTTCTCGGCGTCAGGGTCAACGGCAAGGACATCGCCGATGACCGCGTCATGACGACCAGTGTTCGAATTCCACCGACTGACGATCTCCCGAGTCGCCAGGGACGCTGCGTTGTAGAGATCCCGCGCAGCTCCGGTCTTCTCAGCCGCCACCCCAGAAACAATGACGACGAACGACATGTCCTCGGGGAACGGGACTCGTCTCTCCAGTCGGATCGGGCAGAAGCGGAATTGCCCGAGTCGACCGTCCTCGCTGCACACCATCGCCGTGTGGTCCTCTGAGCCGCCAAAAGTTCCCACGCCAGCGGCACCAGCAAGGTTCTTGAAGGTCATGCCGTTCTCGTGGCAGGCCAGGTATCCTGCCAGGTCAACGTCATCGGTGATGTTGTCTTGCCAAGCAGTGGTATCCGACAGCCCGTTGAAATCGGCCAGACCAAGCACAATCGCGCTGACCAGAGCTGACGAGGAGCTCATCCCGCTGGCAAGCGGCAGGTCGGAGGTCAACCGGATCCTCGCCGGGGCCAGGTCGCCAAAATTGGCCGTCAGGCGATCGAGTACGGCCTGGGCGTACCTGCCCCAGTGCCCTGCCGGCAATTTTGGATCGTAGCCAGCCTTCAACGACAACTCACCGGGAGCTGCGTCGGTCGATGCCGTGAGCCCCCTGTCCCCTGGCTCCACCGAAATTGTCACGCCGCGATCCACTGCGGCCACCAACGTCGACCCACCGGCGTAATCGGTGTGCTTCCCGAGGACCTCGATACGCCCTGGAACGAACCAACGCGTCATAGTTTCACCTCGCGACCACCGAGCGCGTCAACCACCGAGGCGATGTCCCCACGGTTCGACATGTCAAGAACGCCCGCTTCGACGGGAACAACGGCAAACCGCTCGCCTTGCTCGACCATCCACCGCACCGCATCGACGATCTCGTACTCACCACGCGCAGATTTCTCGATGGAACGACAGGCTTCGAAAATCCTCGGGGTAAGCAGGAAACAGTTCATCGAGACCAACGCGGTCTCCCCAGCAGCGTCAACAACTTCGGGGGCCGGCTTCTCGATGATGTCGGTGAGCTGACCAGAATCGTCAGAATCCAGCAGAGCGAAGGCACGAATACGCTCCGGGTCGATATTGGACTGATCGATCATGGCACGCTTCGTGAAGCCGAGCGTCGCAGATGCGGGTACTTCGCGAAGCCTGGCAACAGCGTCCTCGGGGTAGAAATTGTCCGAGTTCACAACAAGGACTCTGTCGTCACCGGCGAAGTGCTCGGCAGCTGCAACCGCATCAGCGGTACCTAGCGGCTGTTCCTGAATCGCGTATGTGATCTCGACTCGTGACTTCTCGCAAGAGTCGTAGTAATCGCGAATCAGATCATGCTCCGGACCAATCACCAGACAGAATTGGTCAAACCCGGCATCTGCGAGGGAAGAAATCACATAATCGAGGAAAGGACGGCCATCCAGACTGATCATTGCCTTGACGCCCGCTTGTGCGGCGCTTGCCTGCTCTGCAGTGAGGGAGACACCCACAGCGGCCTTGCGCATGCGGGTTCCCAGGCCTCGAGCCATGATGACGGCCTTGTGAGGAGCTCGTTGTGTCACGGGATCGTGTGTCATGTGAGTAATCCTAGGAATCGTCTCGTTCTCGCACGCAGCTAGGACGGCACACGGTCACTTCAGGTGATCCTTTTCCATTTCCGCCGGCAGAGTGTCGGGGACACCAATCACGTATCCTCGTGACATGGCCACCGGTAGCAAGGGCACCTCGGGCAAGGGCTCGTCAGCTAGCAAGCACTCATCGACGATAGTCTTCCTCACCATTCTCCTTTTCGTCATGAAAGACAGCGCCTTCGATGGGATCATCGGCTTGGTGCTGCTCGCGACGGTGATCATGTGGATCGTCCAGGCGCAGAAGGACAAGAAAAAACGCAAGACCGGTCGTGATTACGAACACGAATCTGGCTCGGATGACCAAGAACTGCGGATTCTGAGTCCCGGCTCCTTGGGGCAGAAGAAAGTCATCAAGCGGCGGCCTCACACATCGGCGAAAGCTACTGACCCGCTGTCGGGCCTCTCAGCTGACAAGTTGCTCAGCGATTCCTTCACCGCCCTGACCAGCGCGCTCTCAGGTATTTCTGACGACTCCGAGAAGCACGACGAACCTGCACGTCCTCACCCTCGTCAGACCCTTCCGACACCGTCGTATTCTCAGCGCTCGTCGTCTCCTACCCCGGATCCAGGTGAAGACGTTCCCGAATCCTTGGGGATTGACAATTACGAACCCCTTCCGTCCGAAGTTGCTGCCCCTCGTTTCGACGCAGCGAGTCTCCCAACTCCCAACGCATCCTCGGCTCACCTTGTGCAGGGCGCGCATCCATCGGCACCCCCGAAGACTTCCGCTACTCCCCGGAAGCCCTCCACTACTGCAGGCACGAAATCCCCCAGCGGCCTTGGCACGGCAGGACCCGTCAGGGAGCGTCGTTTTGACGACATGCATCGCGGTTCAGCTGCCATTTCCATGACCCACGAATCATCAACCATGCACCTTCATGACGCCTCGGAGGACCACGGCTCGTGTCTGTCCGCCTCGTCCCTCTTCTCTCAGGACTGACAACCTTCAACATGTGGCCGATTCTCACTGTGAGGCATGAAAAGCCTCCGGTGCTCCAGGGGATCTACACGAATCTGCTCCGCCCCTTCTTGAGGTGACAGTTTTCGCACCCGCGTCAACCACCCATCTTGGGCACGCTCCAATACTCCGAGCCGAAGCACCGTCAGCCGCGCCTCACACCGGAACGAGCACCCCTTGATGTCGACGCCACAATGCTGACCTGATGGTGTCAAGAACCAGCTCCGGAGCTTCGCGGATCATCGTCGGTGTCACGCGGATGACACGCCACCCAGCCCCCGCCAGGAGCGCATGACGCCGAGCAGTCATCTCGTAATCCCGGGGCTTCCCATGAAAGGTGTAGCCATCAACCTCGACGATCACCTTCTCGTGCTTGAACCAGAGATCGGGGAAGAGCACGCGCCCGTTGATCCACAACCTCTCATTCGCCCTCCACCCGTTGACTCGATACTCGTGCAAGAGCGCATGAAGCTCCCGTTCAGCTACCGACCAGGGTCCATCGAGGAGCTGCCTCAAGACCTCTTTGGTGGTTCCAGGTGACACCTTACGGGCCAAGCGACGTCGGGCATCTCGGAGCTCCTCAGGACTCACCCATCCTGCGCGAAGGGATGCCGTGGCCGCTTCCCAGTCCCCCCGAAGTGCCAACCAGAAGCACGTATAGGCATGAGTCGTCCTGAATCCATTACGGTCGTCAATGATCGACTCGCGTCCGGCTCGGTGAAAACGTAGCCAACTCCTCCTTGGCAGCCGGGGCATCGCATGCGGGATTATGACGTCGATCTCCGTGACGTCAACGTCTCTCATTCCCGCCAAGTAGAGAGCGGCACGCCCGGTGAAGATTGCATTTGGTCGCCACAGCATGACGGCCCGCATCCAGGCATCAGGTCGCCGCACTGCCTCCGTTGTCATGACGATTCGGGGCAAGGGTCTGATGACCCAACCTTCTCGTGCGGCTTTACGCGCCTGTCGCGCAACTCGGCCCACCGAACTGATTTTCGCCACGCCACCGCTGGCCTCAAGGATGTCAACTAGTTCCATATCTTCAGTTGTCGTTTCCGGGCGGGCGTTTCAGTCATCCAATGTGAAATTTGTGGATAACCCTGCGATCGGGATTCGGCGTTATCCACAGGCATCTTCCCAAGCCGACGGCCCGGGCTTCTTCCCGTCCCATCGAAAACCGTCGATTCGAACGTGATGCTTGCACCCCAATGCCCACGGCTCCAGCGAGATGACAGTTTTCGTCCGTGCCCCCACAGAACCGTGAATATTCCAGCAGATCATTTGTCAGGAGTAGGCACCCTGCGTCATCCCGGCCACCTGTGCTCGTTGACGAAAAATCCCAACACCCCACCCAGTCCCGTCACCCACCTGCAAAGTAGGCTTGCGACATGGCAGAGATGCGCATTGAGAAAGACAGCATGGGCGAGGTCGAAGTACCCGCCGAGCATTACTGGGGCGCCCAGACACAGCGCTCCCTTCACAACTTCGAGATCGGTCGTGACACCTTCGTCTGGGGCCGAGACATGATCCGTGCTCTCGGAACCCTCAAGAAGTCCGCGGCACTGGCCAACAAGGAACTGGGTGAGCTGCCGGGCGACGTCGCCGACCTCATCGTCCAGGCCGCTGACGAGGTCATCGCCGGAAAGCTCGATGACGAGTTCCCACTGGTCGTCTTCCAGACCGGTTCGGGCACCCAGTCCAACATGAACACCAACGAGGTCATCAGCAACCGCGCCATCGAGCTGGCTGGGGGCGAGCGCGGCTCGAAGAAGCCGGTCCACCCCAACGACCACGTCAACCGCGGCCAGTCCTCCAACGACACCTTCCCGACGGCCATGCACATCGCCGTCGTCTGCGCCCTCAATGAGCGCCTGTACCCCGCCGTCCAGCAGCTTCGCGACACCCTCGACGAGAAGGCCAAGAAGTACGACGACGTCGTGATGGTTGGCCGCACCCACCTGCAGGACGCCACCCCGATACGGCTCGGCCAGGTCATCAGCGGCTGGGTCGCCCAGATCGACTTCGCCCTCGACGGCATCCGTTACGCCGACTCCCGCGCTCGCGAGCTGGCCATCGGCGGCACCGCTGTCGGCACCGGCCTCAACGCTCACCCCGACTTCGGCCCGACCGTCGCCAAGCATGCGACCGAGGAGACCGGCATCGAGTTCAAGCAGGCCGACAACCTCTTCGCCGCACTGAGCGCCCACGACGCTCTGGTGCAGGTCTCCGGGTCCCTGCGAGTTCTCGCCGACGCCCTCATGAAGATCGCCAACGACGTTCGCTGGTACGCATCCGGCCCCCGCAACGGCATCGGTGAGCTCCTCATCCCCGAGAACGAGCCCGGCTCCTCGATCATGCCTGGCAAGGTCAACCCGACCCAGTGCGAGGCCATGACGATGGTCGCCACCCGCGTGTTCGGCAATGACGCGACGGTCGGTTTCGCCGGTTCTCAGGGCAACTTCCAGCTCAACGTGTTCAAGCCCGTCATGGCTCACGCCTGCCTGGAGTCGATCCGCCTCATCGCCGATTCGTGCATCAGCTTCGACAAGCATTGCGCCTACGGCATCGAGCCGAACCCCGACAAGATCAAGGAGAATCTCGACAAGAACCTCATGCAGGTCACGGCTCTCAACCGTCACATCGGTTACGACCTGGCCTCAAAGATCGCCAAGAACGCGCATCACAAGGGCATCAGCCTGCGTGAGTCCGCTCTGACGATCGGTGGCATGAGCGAGGAGGACTTCGACAAGTGGGTCGTTCCCGCCGACATGACTCACCCCAGCGCCGCTGAGTGATTTTCGCCGCCCCAACGACGTATCGGGCCGGTCACTGCATTGACAGTGACCGGCCCGATGTTTTTATACACGGCAGGAAGGGGACAGGAGGAGCAAGCGTCCTCAGGGCGCGAACTGCCCTTGACCGGTCCGAGGGTCCCCATAGGGGGGATCCCACCGAGGATGGAATCCATGCTGCTGAAGTCCTATCGGACCCCAGCTGTCATCAGCCCTTGACGGCGCCGGCGGCGAGCCCGGACTGCCAGTAACGCTGGAGTACCAGGAACAAAATCACCAGCGGAATGACGCCAATGACAGAGGCCAGCATCACGGCACCCTTGTCCGGGGCGAAGTAGGCCATCATGCCGTAGAGGCCCTGGGTCACCGGCTGCAGACTCTCGTTGGTGATCATCATCAACGGCAATAGGAAGTTGTTCCACGTGGCGACGAAAATGAACAGGAAGATCGTCACCATGGCAGGAGCCAGCAGGCGCAATACCATCGTGGAGAAGATTCGGAATTCGCCAGCCCCGTCGATGCGAGCAGCCTCTAGAAGCTCAGTCGGAACTGACGAATCGGCGTAAACGTTGCCGAGGAAGACCCCGAAGGGGCTCACCATCGACGGGATGATCATCGCCCACACGGTATTGACCAGATGCATCTTGATGAACAGCAGGTAGAGCGGAACGGTGAGCAGTGCCACCGGCATCAGCAAGCCGGTCATGATGACGACGAGCAGCACCCGGCGCCCCGGGAACTGGAACTTTGCCATCGCATACCCGCAGGCGACAGAAATGATCGTCCCAACGGCACCTGCCACGGTCGAGTAGACCAGCGAGTTGAGGACCCAACGCGGGAACATCCCCTTGGTCCAGGCCATCAGGGAATGCCAGTTGGTGGCCCAGTTGAACTCGCCGAAGGCGAATCCGGGGGTGCTCACGAGATCGGTGTTGTTCTTGGTTGATGCGACGACCAACCAGATGATGGGAAGCAAGAAGTAGCAGGCCACGAAGGCCAGGATCACGAAAGTGATCGTCCTAGCTGTCTTGGAGGGAGCAATGGAGCGCGGCGGCAGCCCCGCCAGCGACGGACGATAGCGAATGCCATCCTTGGTGACGGCGGTCTTGTCGCGTGCCATGTCAGTCCGCCTTCCTCTGGACGAGGGCATAGATCATTGCGAGCACTCCAGCAACCAACGCCATCATGATGGACACTGCCGAGGCCGGTCCGGCACCACTCGGGCTGATATTTCCGTTCATGGTGTTGTAGGCCATCATCATCGGGGTGTAGTCACGCGGCATCCAGGTCGCCACGGTGGCCAGAACCGTCGGCTCGTTGAAGAGCTGGACGGTGCCGATGATCGACAGCAGGACGGCCAGCAGCGCAGCACCGCGAACCATCGGGATCTTGATCTTCGTCATGATCTGCCACCCGGAAGCACCGTCGATGCGAGCTGCCTCGTAGAGATCCGACGGGATGGCCTGCAAGGCGGCCAAGAAGATGAGCATGTTGTAGCCGGTGAACGTCCACGTCGTCATGTTGGCCATTGAGCCCAGGATGACGTGGGAGCTCAGCAGACTGAAGCCGAGATGCCCGGCGAACGGGGAGATTTCGGGCAGGTAGAGGTAGGTCCACATGATTGCGCCGACGAGACCCGGAATCGCGTAGGGCAG